>MDTG01389428.1_pt1 | contig 39844 bp, 36 predicted proteins | sample 811421 | NCBI WGS metagenome assembly MDTG01 (sample SAMN05326645, study PRJNA326480) | marine metagenome | isolation source: seawater | place: Pacific Ocean: South East | collected 2011 | reverse complement strand
GCGCATTCACGTCGGCCTCGACAGCCATGCCGGCGGCCGGGCCGGCGACGCGCCCGCCAATGCCCTGGCGGAGCGGCTGCGCGCCCTGCCGTTCCGGGTCGGCCGGCTGAAGACCGGCACGCCGCCGCGCATCGACGGCCGCACCGTGGACTTCTCCAACCTGGAGAGTCAGCCGGGCGACGATCCGCTGCCGTGCCTGTCGCTGCTGGGCACGCCGGACGAACACCCCCGTCAGGTGTCCTGCCACATTACCTATACCAACGAGCGCACCCACGACATCATCCGCGGCGGGCTCGACCGTTCGCCGATGTATTCCGGCGTGATCGAAGGAACCGGGCCGCGCTACTGTCCGAGCATCGAGGACAAGGTGGTGCGCTTCGCCGAGCGCCCCAAGCATCAGATCTTCATCGAGCCGGAAGGCCTCGACAGCTACGAGCTCTACCCCAACGGCATCTCCACCAGCCTGCCGTTCGACGTGCAGATCGAGCTGGTGCGCAGCATCGCCGGGTTCGAGCGGGCCCACGTCACCCGCCCGGGGTACGCCATCGAGTACGACTACTTCGATCCCCGGGACCTGGATCATTCCCTGGAGACCCGGGCGCTGGAGGGCCTGTTCTTCGCCGGGCAGATCAACGGCACCACCGGCTACGAGGAGGCGGCGGCCCAGGGCCTGCTGGCGGGCATCAACGCGGCCCGGCGGGTGGCGGGGCAGCCCGCCTGGCATCCGCGCCGGGACGAGGCCTACATCGGCGTGCTGGTGGACGACCTGATCAATCTGGGCACCAACGAGCCGTACCGGATGTTCACCAGCCGGGCCGAGTACCGGCTGCGTCTGCGGGAGGACAACGCCGATCACCGGCTCACCGGCATCGGCCACGAGCTCGGCGTGGTGGGCGCGGCGCGCTGGCAGGCCTATCGGGACAAGCGCCGGGCGGTGGACGCGCTGGCCGCGCGGCTGGACGGTCTGCTGGTCCGGCCCGGGACGGATCTCGCCGGGCGGCTGACGGCTGCCACCGGAGAGACGCTGTCCCGCGAGACGACGCTGGCCACTTTCCTGAAGCGCCCCGCCGTCACCCTGGATGCGATCGCCGCAGTGGTCGACCTCGACGAGCCGTCCGCCGCGGTGCGCGCCCAGGTCGAGACCGAGACCAAGTACGCGGGCTACATTCAGCGCCAGGACGACGAGATCGACCGGGTGCGCCGGCACGAGAGCATCCGCCTGCCGGAGGATCTCGACTTCGAGGTCATCCCCGGGCTGTCCAGCGAGCTGCGTCAGAAGCTGCAGGCCGCCAGGCCGGAGACGCTGGCGCGCGCCGCCCGGATTCCGGGGATGACCCCGGCGGCACTGTCCCTGCTGCTGGTGCATGCGCAGCGGCGCGGCGGCGCGGCGGACGCGGCCGTCGGTGGGTGATCGCCCCGCGGAGGCGAATCGGGCCGAAGCGCTGATCGCGGGGGCGGCGGCGCTGGAGGTGGCGCTGACCGGCGCCCAGGCCGACCGGCTGCTGGGGTTCGCCGAGCTGCTCGAGCAGGCCAACCGGGCCTTCAACCTGATTTCCCGGCAGGACGTGCCGCGGCTGCTGGCCCGCCACCTGCTGGACAGCCTGAGCGCGGCGCCGCTGCTGCCGGCGGGAACCGCGCTGGATCTGGGTACCGGCGGCGGGCTGCCCGGAGTACCCTTGGCGATTGCCAGGGAGGACATACGGTTCACGCTGGTCGACCGCAGCGAACGGAAGACCAGGTTCGTCGCGCGCGCGGTCCGGACGCTGGGCCTCGCCAACGTCACCGTCCGGTGCGGGGACGTCGCCGGGCTGGCGCTGGCGCCGTGCGACGCGGTGGTGAGCCGGGCCGTCACCGCGCCGGATCGCCTGTGGGCGCTGGCGGAGCCGAAGCTCGCCGAAGGCGGGATCGTGGTGGCGATGTATCGCGCGGACGGCCAGGGGGAAGCCGGCAGTCCGACGCCGCCCGCGGGCGCGGAAGTCCGGACGCGGCGGCGCGTCGACATTCCGGGGTTGCCCCGGCCTCACGAGATCCTGGTGCTGGCCAGGGCGGCGTCGGCCCCGACGGACGAAACGGACGCGCGGCGAAACTAGGAGCGCATCGTGACTCGAATCTTGGCGGTCGCCAATCAGAAAGGCGGGGTGGGCAAGACCACCACCGCGGTGAACCTGGCGGCGTCCCTGGCGCTGTCGGGCAGCCGCGTGCTGCTGGTGGACCTGGATCCCCAGGGCAATGCCACCATGGGATCGGGGATCGACAAGAACGACCTCGATGCCAGCATCTACGACTGGCTGATCGAGGGGCGGCCGTTGAAGTCCGTGGTCCGCCGCTGCCAGGGCGGCTACGAGCTGGTGCCCGGCAACACCGATCTTACCGCCGCCGAGCTGGACCTGCTGCGCCAGGAGCGGCGGGAGTTCCGCATGCGCGACCGCATGGGGGAAGAAGTCCGGGGGCAATACGACTACGTGATCATCGACTGCCCGCCGTCGCTGAACATCCTCACCCTGAACGCGCTGATCGCGGCGGACGGCGTGCTCATTCCCATGCAGTGCGAGTACTACGCGCTGGAGGGCCTGACGGCCCTGCTCGAGACCATCGAGGGCGTGCGCGGCCGCGGCAATCCCGAGCTGGCCGTCGAGGGGCTGTTGCGCACCATGTACGATCCGCGCAACAGCCTGACCCGGGACGTCTCCCGGCAGCTCATTCAGTTTTTCGGCGACAAGGTGTTCCGCACCGTCGTGCCGCGCAACGTCCGGCTGGCCGAGGCGCCCAGCCACGGGCTGCCGGCGATTCTGTACGACCGCCACAGCAGGGGCGCGGTCGCCTACATGGCACTGGCGGGGGAAATCCGCCGCAAGCATGGAGAAGCGGCATGAGCCGGAAACGTCTCGGCAGGGGCCTGGATGCATTGCTGTCCGGCAGCGGCGGGGACCAGGGGCCGGCGGATGTGCCGGCCTCCGCCCAGAGCGAGATCGCCATCGACGACGTGGTGCGCAGCCGCTACCAGCCGCGCCGTGAGTTTTCCGAGGAGCGCCTGGCCGAGCTGGCCGCGTCGATCAAGGCCCAGGGACTGATGCAGCCCATCGTCGTCCGGCCCCGGGCCCAGGGCGGGTTCGAGCTGATCGCCGGCGAACGGCGCTGGCGGGCGGCCCGGCTCGCCGGGCTGACCCGGCTGCCCGCGGTGGTGAAGGAGGTCAGCGACGAGCAGGCCTCGGCCATGGCGCTGATCGAGAACATTCAGCGCGAGGACCTCAACCCGGTGGAGGAGGCTTTCGCGCTGCAGCGGCTGCGCGACGAGTTCGAGCTGACCCAGCAGCAGGTGGCGGATGCCGTCGGCAAGTCCCGGGTGGCGGTCACCAACCTGCTGCGGCTGCTCAACCTCACCCCGCCGGTGCGCGAGCTGCTCGAACGCGGCGCCCTGGAGATGGGCCACGCCCGGGCCCTGCTGGCGCTCGAAGGGCTCGATCAGGAACGGCTGGCCAGGGAGGTGGCGGACAAGCAGCTTTCCGTCCGCCAGACCGAGCAGCTCGTGCGGCAGCGCCAGCAGCAGCGTGAGCGCCGGGGCGGCGGCGCGGAGCGGCGGGAAGGCAAGGACCCGGACACCCGCCGCCTCGAGCAGCGCCTGTCCGACCGGATCGGGGCGCCGGTGTCCATCAATCACGGCAGCGGCGGGCGCGGTCAGCTCGTGATCAGTTACTCGAGCCTCGACGAGCTCGACGGCATACTCAAACACCTTCGGTGAGGACGGGCCGCCGGAGCCGTGTCGGCAGAATCCGGAGCGAAGGGAGCCGGATCGGAGAGATCCGGAGCGAAAGGAACCGGAGCGAAGACAACCGGATCGGCAGCCGACGGAAAAACCGAAGGACGGGTACGAAGACTTCGCTTACATCCCGGGTGTCACATTCGTTGAACCCGGGATACCGCGTCCCTATAATACGCGCCGCATTTGGGGGCCCGCCGGCTGGAGCGGGATGGACATGACGCGGCCCGGCGCGGCACGTGGTGACCGCGAGCGGCGGTTGCCGCTGGTCATCGTCGGGCTGCAGGCGATGACCTCGCTGGTAGTCGCGGCCGGGCTCTCATTGATCGAGAATTGGCACGAAGGCGCCGAGCCGAAGGCGGCGCTCCTGGCCGGGGCGGTAGTCGTCCTGCCGGGAGCCTGGTTCGCCTGGCGGGCCACGGCGGAGCGGTCGCCAGGGCGGTTGCTCGCCCACGGCGCCGCCAGGTTGATCCTGACCCTGACATCGATGGTGCTGGTCTTCATGGTGCTCGAGCCCGAACCGCTCGGCTTTCTGTCGACCCTGATCCTGATGCAGGCGATGTACGTCGTCGGACCGCTGACCTGGGCACGGGCGGGCAGCGCCGGTCCGGACGGGTCAGGCGAGTGAGCGGGATCGCGGCGGCCGTCGCCGGGGTCTCGGATTGAAACGGGCAGGCCCGGTAATCGAAACGGAAACGGCATGGCGACTGGCACCGAAACTTCCGCCGACTACATCAAACACCACCTGACCAACCTGGTGTTCGGTCAGCACCCCGATGGCACCTGGGGCCTGGCCCACAGCGCCGAAGAGGCGGCCGCCATGGGGTTCATGTCGATCAACGTCGACTCCATGTTCTGGTCGATCCTGCTGGGCGTCGTGTTCGTGCTGGTGTTCCGCAGCGCCGCCAAGCGGGCCACCTCCGGGGTGCCCGGCGGCCTGCAGAACTTCGTCGAGATGATCGTCGACTTCGTCGACGACAACGTCCGCAGCATCTTCACCCATCAGAACAGCATGATCGCGCCCATGGCGCTGACCATCTTCGTGTGGGTGTTCCTGATGAACCTGATGGACCTCGTGCCCGTCGACTGGATTCCCATGGCCGCGAGCGCCGTCGGCATCCATTACATGAAGGTGGTGCCGACCACCGACCCCAACATCACCCTGGGCATGGCCTTTGCCGTGTTCCTGCTCGTCATCTACTTCAGCATCGCCAAGAAGGGCCTCGGTGGCTTCCTCGGCGAGCTGCTGTTTCATCCGTTCCCGAAGTGGGCCGCGCCCGTGAACCTGATTCTCGAGGGCGTGACCCTGCTGGCCAAGCCGATCTCCCTGGGGCTGCGGTTGTTCGGCAACCTCTATGCCGGCGAGATGATCTTCATCCTGATCGCACTGATGTACTCGGGCGGTCTGATCATGGGGATCTTCGGCGGCGTGCTCCAGTGGGGGTGGGCGGTGTTCCACGTGCTGATCATCACGCTGCAGGCGGGCATCTTCGCCGTGCTGTCGGTGGTGTATCTGGCGCAGGCGCACGACGTGGAGTCGGAGCACTGACCCCCGGAGCAGCCGGGACGTGCACTGAATCAACCGGTCCGAATGGGTAGGAACCCGCAGGGCGACAACAAAACTCGAAACGTGGAGTGATCATGGATCTATTGTACGTAGCAGCCGCACTGATGATGGGCCTCGGCGCCATCGGCGCCGCCATCGGCGTGGGTATCCTGGGTGGCAAGTTCATGGAAGGCGTCGCGCGTCAGCCGGAGCTGCTGCCGATGCTTCGCACCCAGCTGTTCATCATTCTCGGCCTGGTCGACGCCGTGCCCATGATTGCCGTGGGTATCAGCCTGTACCTGATCTTCGCTCTGGGCGGATGAGTCCGGCGGGCCGGGGCATGGACTTCGGCCCTTCGTGCATAGGAATTGAGGTGAGCACATGAATCTCACGCTTACGTTCTTCGGCCAGACCATCACGTTCCTGGTGTTCGTGTGGTTCTGCTGGAAGTACATCTGGCCGCCCCTGATGACTGCCATGCAGGAGCGTCAGAAGGCCATCGGCGAAGGGCTGGCGGCCGCGGAGCGCGCAGAGAAGGACCTCGAGCTGGCTCAGGAGCGCGCGACGGATCAGCTCCGCGACGCCAAGGACGAGGCCGCCAAGATTCTCGAGCAGGCGCGCCAGCAGGCGAACCAGATGATCGAGAACGCGAAGAACGAGGCGCGCGCCGAGGGTGAACGCCTGCGCGAGGCTCAGCAGGCGGAGATCGAGCAGGAGGTCAACCGCGCCAAGGAAGCCCTGCGCGGCCAGGTGGCCGTGCTGGCCGTGGCCGGCGCCGAGAAGATTCTCGGTGCGAGCGTGGATCAGAACCGTCACAGCGAGCTGCTCGACAAGCTCGCCGCGGAGCTCTGAGCCCATGGCCGAACTCGCCACCCTGGCCCGACCCTACGCCAACGCCGTCTTCGAACTGGCCAAGCGCGAACAGACCCTCGACACCTGGTCCCGCATGCTGTCCTTTCTGGCGGCTGCCGCGGCGGAGCCGAAGGTCCGGCAGCTCCTGGACTCTCCGGAGCTGGCGGACGAGGTCAAGGCGCGTCAGCTCATCGACCTGTGCGACGACGAGCTGAACGACCGCGGCCGCAATCTGGTGCACGTCCTCGCCGGCAACAAGCGGCTCGGTGTGCTGGGTGACGTTCAGGAGCAGTTCGAGGTCCGCAAGGCGGAGGAAGAACGCGTGCTCGACGTGGAAGTCGTCACCGCCTACGAGCTGTCCGCCGAGCAGAGCGAAAAGCTCCGTTCCGCGCTTCAGCGGAAGTTCGATCGGGAAGTGAACCTGACCGGACGGGTCGACGAGAGCGTGATCGGCGGCGCAGTCATCCGGGCCGGTGACACCGTCATCGACGCCTCGCTGCGCGGTCGCCTGGACAAGCTGGCCGAGACGTTGCAGCGAAATTGATCGAGGGCCGGCGCCTTCGGCGGCGCTGGCTTCGCCCTCGGCGGGCGCCCGACAGGCAGCCCCCGACGTGGTGGCCCACCGGCACGGTGGTGTGAAGAAACTGAGGAAGCCAACATGCAGCAACTGAATCCTTCCGAGATCAGCGACATCATCAAGCGTCGCATCGAGAGCCTCGATGTCCATGCGGAAGCTCAGAACGAAGGCACCATCGTCAGCGTGTCCGACGGTATCGTCCGGATCCACGGCCTGGCCGATGCCAAGTACGGGGAGATGATCGAATTCTCCGGCGGCCTCTACGGCATGGCGCTGAACCTGGAGCGCGATTCCGTCGGTGTCGTGGTGCTCGGCGACTACGAGGGTCTGTCCGAAGGCATGACTGCCCGCTGCACCGGGCGGATCCTCGAGGTGCCCGTCGGCCGCGAGCTGCTCGGCCGCGTGGTGGACGCGCTGGGTAACCCGATCGACGGCAAGGGCCCGATCAACGCCGAATCCTCCTCGCCCATCGAGAAAGTGGCGCCCGGCGTCATCGCCCGTCAGTCGGTGGACCAGCCGGTGCAGACCGGCCTCAAGTGTATCGATGCCATGGTGCCGGTCGGCCGCGGCCAGCGCGAGCTGATCATCGGCGACCGCCAGATCGGCAAGACCGCGATCGCCATCGACACCATCATCAACCAGAAGGACAAGGGCATTAAGTGCATCTACGTGGCCGTCGGCCAGAAGATGTCCACCATCGCCAACATCGTCCGCACCCTGGAAGAATACGGCGCGATGGACAACACCATCGTCGTCGCCGCCAGCGCCGCGACTCCGGCGCCGATGCAGTTCATCGCGCCGTACGCGGGCTGCTCCATGGGCGAGTACTTCCGCGACGTCGGTGAAGACGCGCTGATCATCTACGACGACCTGACCAAGCAGGCCTGGGCCTACCGCCAGATCTCGCTGCTGCTGAAGCGTCCGCCGGGCCGTGAAGCCTACCCCGGCGACGTGTTCTACCTGCACTCCCGGCTGCTCGAGCGCGCCGCGCGGGTGAACGCCGAGTACGTCGAGCAGGTCACCGGCGGCAAGGTGAAGGGCCAGACCGGTTCGCTGACGGCGCTGCCGATCATCGAAACCCAGGCCGGCGACATCTCGGCCTTCGTGCCGACCAACGTGATCTCGATCACCGACGGGCAGATCTTCCTCGAGACCGACCGCTTCAACGCCGGCATCCGGCCCGCCATGAGCCCCGGAACCTCGGTGTCCCGGGTGGGCGGCTCGGCCCAGGTGCCGTTCATGAAGAAGATCTCCGGCGGCATCAAGCTGGCGCTGGCCCAGTACCGCGAGCTGGCGGCGTTCTCCCAGTTCGCCTCGGATCTCGACGAAGCCACCCGGCGCCAGCTCGAGCACGGCCAGCGGGTCGAGGAGCTGATGAAGCAGAAGCAGTTCCAGCCCATGAGCGTCGCCGAGATGGGCGTCAGCCTGTTCGCGGCGACCGAGGGTTACCTGCGTGACGTGCCGGTGAACAAGGTGCAGGAGTTCGAGCGTGGCCTGCTGGCCTACATGAAGTCCGAGCACGCGGAGTTCATGAACACGGTCAACGAGACCGGCGCCTACAACGACGACATCGTGGCCGAGATGAAGAAAGGCATCGAGGGGTACAAGGCGACCGTCTCCTTCTAAGGAGACCATCGAAGCCCGTACCGGCACGACGACAACCGCGAGCGAGCTATGGCAGTCGGCAAAGAGATCAAGAAGAAGATCGGCAGCGTGTCCAACACGCAGAAGATCACCAGCGCCATGCAGATGGTGGCGGCCAGCAAGATGCGCCGCACCCAGGAGCGCATGCGCGAGGGCAAGCCGTACTCGGAGAAGATCCGCGCGGTGATCGGCCATCTCGCCAACGCCAACCCCGAGTACCGCCACATCTACATGGAGGACCGGGAGGTCAGACGCGTCGGCTACATCGTCGTGTCCACGGACAAGGGACTGTGCGGCGGCCTTAACGTCAACCTGTTCCGGGTTCTGCTCAAGGACATGGCCGACTGGCAGAACAAGGGCGTGGAGTGCGAGCTCGCGCTGATCGGCAACAAAGCCCAGGGCTTCTTCCGCGCCGTGGGCGGCAACGTCGCAGCCGCCATCAACGGCGTCGGCGAGGTGCCGACGGTGGCCGAGCTGATCGGCGGCATCAAGGTCATGCTCGACGCGTACGAGGAAGGGCGGATCGACCGTCTGTTCATCGCCAGCAACGAGTTCGTCAACACCATGACCCAGTCGCCGGTGGTCCGGCAGCTGCTGCCCCTCGACCCGGCCGAAGAGGCCGAGTACGCCCACCGCTGGGACTATCTCTACGAGCCGGACGCGCGGGAGCTGATCGAGGCGCTGATGGTGCGCTACATCGAGTCCCAGGTGTATCAGGCCGTGGTCGAGAACAGCGCCTGCGAGCAGGCGGCCAAGATGATCGCCATGAAGAACGCCACCGAGAACGCGGACAAGCTGATCGACGAGCTGACGCTGATCTACAACAGCGCCCGGCAGGCGGCGATCACCCAGGAAATCGCCGAGATCGTCGGGGGCGCGGCAGCGGTTTAACGAATCCCACGCCCGTAGGAGCGGCCTCCTGGCCGCGACCGGTTCGGAATCGCGGCCAGGAGGCCGCTCCTACGAAGGCAGGCAGAGAACACTGAGAGGCAAGGAAAACATGAGCAGCGGTCGAATCGTTCAAATCATCGGCGCGGTCATCGACGTGGAGTTCGAGCGCGAGAACGTGCCCAAGGTGTACGACGCGCTTCTGGTCACCGAGACCGGCCTGACGCTGGAGGTGCAGCAGCAGCTCGGCGACGGCGTGGTGCGGACGATCGCCATGGGCTCCTCGGACGGTCTGTCCCGGGGGCTGCCGGTGGAGAACACCGGGCACGCCATCTCCATCCCGGTGGGCGAGGAAACCCTCGGCCGCATCATGAACGTGCTCGGCGAGCCCATCGACGAGAAGGGCCAGGTCAACGCCCGGGAGCAGATGCCCATTCACCGCGAGGCGCCCTCCTACGAGGATCAGGCCGGCGGCAACGAAGTGCTCGAGACCGGAATCAAGGTCATCGACCTGATCTGCCCCTTCGCCAAAGGCGGCAAGGTGGGCCTGTTCGGCGGCGCCGGCGTGGGCAAGACCGTGACCATGCTGGAGCTGATCCGCAACATCGCCACCGAGCACTCGGGCCTGTCCGTGTTCGCCGGCGTGGGCGAGCGTACCCGGGAAGGCAACGACTTCTACCACGAGATGCAGGACTCCGGGGTACTCGACAAGATCTCCCTGGTGTTCGGCCAGATGAACGAGCCGCCGGGCAACCGCCTGCGGGTGGCGCTCACCGGCCTGACCCTGGCCGAGAAGTTCCGTGACGAAGGCCGCGACGTGCTGCTGTTCGTCGACAACATTTACCGGTACACCCTGGCGGGCACCGAGGTGTCGGCACTGCTCGGCCGGATGCCCTCCGCGGTGGGTTACCAGCCGACCCTGGCCGAGGAGATGGGTGTCCTCCAGGAGCGGATCACCACCACCAAGACCGGCTCCATCACCTCGGTGCAGGCGGTGTACGTGCCTGCGGACGACCTCACCGACCCGTCGCCGGCGACCACCTTCGCCCACCTCGACTCCACGGTGACCCTGTCCCGGGCCATCACCGACCTTGGCATCTACCCGGCCGTGGACCCGCTGGACTCCACCAGCCGCCAGCTCGACCCGCTGGTGGTCGGCCAGGAGCACTACGAGGTGGCCCGCGGCGTGCAGCAGGTGCTGCAGCGCTACCAGGAGCTGCGGGACATCATCGCCATTCTCGGCATGGACGAGCTGTCCGAAGAGGACAAGCAGCTCGTCTACCGGGCGCGGAAGATGCAGAAGTTCTTCTCCCAGAGCTTCTTCGTCGCCGAGGTGTTCACCGGCAATCCGGGCGTCTACGTCACCCGTGACGACACGGTGCGCAGCTTCAAGGCGATTCTCGACGGCGAGTACGACCACCTGCCGGAGGACGCCTTCTACATGGTCGGCACCATCGAAGACGCGGTGGAGAAGGCCAAGCGGATGGAAAGCCAGTAAGCCGCGCCGGACAGCGAGGAGCGCCCCTATGGCCATGACCATGCATTGCGACATCGTCAGCGCGGAGGAGGAGATCTTCTCCGGCCGGGTGACGCTGGTGAGCGTGACCGGCACGGTCGGCGAGCTCGGCATCATGCCCGGGCACGCCCCGCTGCTGACGGGCATCCGGCCGGGTCCCGTGCGCCTCAAGTTCGACAACGGCGAGGAAGAGGTGTTCTTCGCCTCCGGCGGCTTCCTGGAAGTGCAGCCCGGTGTGGTGACCCTGCTGGCGGATACCGCCGTACGCGCCGAAGACCTCGACGAGGCTGCGGCGGCCGAAGCGGCCAAGGCCGCCGAGCACGCCCTGCAGGAGCGCACCGGCGCCGTCGAGTACTCGGTCGCCGCCGCCCAGCTCGCCGAGGCCATGGCGCGCCAGCGCACCGTCGAGGAGCTGAAGCGCCGCCGGCGCTGAGGCGAGGGCCGCCACCCGCCCGGGCGGCGACGCCTGGGCATCCACCCAACTATCGGTTACAAAAGCCCGGGCCGGCGTCCCGCCGGTCCGAGGCGCTGGCGCGTATAATCCCGGCTTTGTGATCGGGTCGCCACCATGACTCAGCCAACCCCGCCCCTGGAAGTCGTCGTGCTGGCCGCTGGCCAGGGCAAGCGCATGGCGTCGGCCATGCCCAAGGTGCTCCACCCGCTGGCCGGCCGGCCGCTGCTGCGGCACGTGCTCGACACCGTCGCGACGCTGTCGCCGGCGGCGGTGCACCTGGTCGTCGGCCATGGCGCCGATCGGGTCCAGGCGGCGTTCGAGGGAGAAGCCGTGTCCTGGGTCGAGCAGTCACAGCGCCTCGGCACGGGCCACGCGGTCGCTCAGGCCATGCCCGACGTCGCCGACGATGCGGTCGTGCTGGTGGTGTACGGCGACGTGCCGCTGATCGGCCGGGGCGTGCTCGAGGATGCCGCCCGGCAGGCGGCGGCCGGGCGTCTCGCCGTCGTCACTGCCACCCTGGAAGACCCGGCGGAGCTCGGCAGAATCGTCCGGCAGGACGGTGAGATCACGGGCATCGTCGAGTACCGTGATGCCGACGAGAGCCAGCGTGCCATCCGGGAGATCAACTCCGGCATCATGGCGGCGCCGAAGCGGCTGCTCGCCCCGTGGCTCGACCGGCTCAGCCCGGAGAACGCCCAGGCCGAGTACTACCTGACCGACACCGTGGCGATGGCCGTCGCCGACGGCGTGCCGGTCGCCGGCCTGTGCGTGGACGACCCGCTGGAAGTCACCGGCGTGAACGACCGCGCCCAGCTCGCCGACCTCGAGCGCGCATTCCAGGGCCGGCTCGTCCGGGCGCTGATGGCGTCCGGCGTGTCCGTGGCGGATCCGGCGCGGCTCGATGTCCGCGGCGACGTCCGCGCGGGCCGCGACACGTTCCTCGACGTCAACGTGGTCCTGGAGGGCCGGGTGGTCCTCGGCGATGACGTGTACATCGGCCCGGGCTGCGTCGTGCGGGATTCGGAGCTCGGCGACGGCGTCCGCCTCGAGGCGCATACCGTCGTCGACGGCGCCCGGGTGGGACGGTCCTGCGTGCTGGGGCCGTTCGCCAGGGTCCGGCCGGGCACCGTGCTCGCCGAGAACGTCCGCATCGGCAATTTCGTCGAGACCAAGAAGGCGGTGCTGGGCCCCGGCAGCAAGGCCAACCATCTGGCCTATCTCGGCGACGCGACCCTCGGCGCCGACTGCAACATCGGCGCCGGCACCATCACCTGCAACTACGACGGCGTCGACAAGCACGCCACGACCATCGGCAACGACGTGTTCGTCGGCAGCAACAGCACGCTGGTCGCGCCGTTGACCATCGAGGACGCCGCCTTCGTGGCCGCCGGGTCCACCGTCACCACGACGGGTCGCACGGGCGATCTGGCGGTCGGCCGCGGCCGGCAACGCAACGTCCGCGGCTGGACCCGGCCGGACCGGCGCGGCCGGAAGGACTGACGGGGAAACTCGACCATGTGCGGAATCGTTGGCGCCGTGGCGGACCGGAGCGTTCCCGCCATCCTGCTGGAGGGGCTGCAGCGCCTGGAGTACCGGGGCTACGACTCCGCCGGCATGGCCGTCATCGTCGACGGCACCCGGGAGTTCGACGTCCGCCGCCGGGTCGGCAAGGTCCGTGAGCTGGCCGACGATCTGGCGGCCCGCGCCCTGCGCGGCCACATCGGCATCGCCCATACCCGCTGGGCCACCCACGGGGTCCCGAGCGAGGCCAACGCCCACCCCCACACCTCCCGGGGGCGGATCTGCGTGGTCCACAACGGCATCATCGAGAACCACGAGCGCCTGCGCCGGGAGCTCGAGGCCCAGGGCTACAAGTTCCTCTCCGATACCGACTCGGAGGTCATCGCTCATCTCATCGACGCCCACTACGGCGGCTCGGGCAAGCCCCGGGCGCTGCTGGAAGCGGTGCGGGAGGCCGTAGGCCAGCTCGAAGGCGCCTACGCGATCGGCGTCATGGCCAGCGACGACCCCGACCACCTGGTCGCCGCCCGCATGGGCAGTCCGCTGGTGGTCGGCAAAGGCATCGGCGAGAACTTCATCGCCTCGGACCCGCTGGCGCTGCGGCCCGTCACCGATCGGTTCATCTTCCTGGAGGAAGGTGACCTGGTGGAGATCGACCGCCACGGCATCGCGGTCTGGAATGCCCACGACGAGTCGGTGGTGCGCACGTCGGTGAAGGTCGAGCTCGGCATCGACGACGTCGACCGGGGTCACTACCGGCACTTCATGCAGAAGGAGATCCACCAGCAGCCGCGGGTGATCCGGGACACCCTGGAAGGCCGGATCGGCCGCCAGCGGGTGCTGGAGGAGGCGTTCGGGCTGGCGGCGCCGGACATCTTCGACCGCACCCGGGCCGTCACCATCGTGGCCTGCGGCACCAGCTTCTATGCGGCCTCGATCGCCCGCTACTGGATCGAGGAGTTGGCCGGCCTGCCCTGCCAGGTGGAGATCGCCTCCGAGTTCCGCTACCGCAAGGCGGCGGTGCTGCCGGGCAGCCTGTTCGTGACCATATCCCAGTCCGGGGAGACCGCTGACACCCTCGCCGCCCTGCGGGTCGCCCGGGACGCGGGCTTCATCGCCACCCTGACCATCTGCAACGTCGCCTCGAGCTCGATGGTGCGGGCGTCGGATCTCGCGCTGATGCTGCAGGCGGGCACCGAGGTTGGCGTCGCGTCCACCAAGGCCTTCACCGCCCAGCTCACCGATCTGCTGCTGCTGACCATTCTGCTGGCGCGCCGGCACGGCCTGGCGCCGGACCGGGAGGCCGCGCTGGTGGCGGCGCTGCGGGGACTGGACCGGGACATCGAGCGTACGCTCACCCTGGACGCGCGCATTCACCAGCTCGCCATGCAGTTCGTCGACCGCGCCCACACCCTGTTCCTCGGCCGCGGGCCGATGTTTCCGGTGGCCATGGAAGGCGCCCTGAAGCTCAAGGAGATTTCCTACATTCATGCAGAGGGCTATCCCGCCGGCGAGCTGAAGCACGGCCCGCTGGCGCTGGTCGACGAGTCCATGCCGGTGATCGCCGTGGCGCCGAACGACGAGCTGCTGGAGAAGGTTCAGTCCAATCTGCAGGAGGTCCGGGCCCGGGGCGGCCAGCTCTACGTGTTCGCCGACGAGACCCTGGATCTGCACCCGGAGCCCGGCGTCACCGTGATTCCGCTGCCGGCCGTCGACAAGGTGCTGGCTCCCATCGTCTACGTGGTACCGTTACAATTGCTCGCCTACCACGTCGCCGTGCTGAAAGGCACGGACGTGGATCAACCGAGAAATCTGGCCAAGTCGGTGACCGTCGAGTAGACCCCGGCTGCGGCCCCACCCACGTCCGACAGCTCCGGTACCGCGTTTCGTGGACGTCACGCACATACTCGATCAGCTCAACGACCGCCAGCGCGACGCCGTCACCGCGCCGGTGGGCAATCATCTGGTCATCGCCGGCGCCGGCAGCGGCAAGACCCGGGTGCTGGTGCACCGCATCGCCTGGCTGATCGAGGCGGAGCAGGTGTCGCCCCAGGGCATCCTGGCGGTGACGTTCACCAACAAGGCCGCCGCCGAGATGCGTTCGCGCATCGAGTCGCTGCTCGGCATTTCGGTGCGCACCCTGTGGGTGGGCACCTTCCACGGCATCGCCCACCGCCTGCTGCGCATGCACTGGCAGGAAGCCGGCCTGCCCCAGAACTTCCAGATCCTCGATGCCGACGACCAGCTCCGGCTGGTGAAGCGGGTGATGCGCGCCCTCGATCTCGACGAGCAGAAGTGGCCGCCCCGCCAGGCCGTGTGGTTCATCAACGGCCAGAAGGACGAGGGCCGGCGCGCCCGGGAGGTGCCCGCCGGTGACGACCTGTTCCAGATCACCCATCGGCGCATCTACGAGGCGTACGAAGAGACGTGCCAGGAGGGCGGCCTGGTGGACTTCGCCGAGCTGCTGCTGCGCAGCCACGAGATCTGGCTGACCAGGCCGGACCTGCTGGACCACTACCAGCGCCGCTTCGGCCATCTGCTGGTCGACGAGTTCCAGGACACCAACACCATTCAGTACGCCTGGCTGCGGGTGCTCGCCGGACGCACCGGCAAGGTCATGGCCGTCGGCGACGACGACCAGTCGATCTACGGCTGGCGCGGCGCGCGCATCGAGAACATCCACCGGTTCCGCGAAGACTTCGCCGACGTCGGGGTGATCCGCCTGGAACAGAACTACCGCTCCACCGGCACGATCCTGCGGGCCGCCAATGCGCTGATCGGCAACAACGCCGACCGGCTCGGCAAGGAGCTGTGGACCGAGGGCGCCGACGGCGACCCGATTCAAGTCTACTCGGGCTACAACGACCTCGATGAGGCGCGCTTCGTGGCGGAGCGCACCCAGGACTGGATCCAGGCGGGTGGCAGCCCGGACGAGGTGGCCGTGCTGTACCGTTCGAACGCCCAGTCCCGGGTGCTCGAAGAGGCCATGCTCCGGGCCCAGATCCCCTACCGCATCTACGGCGGCGTCCGCTTCTTCGAGCGCGTCGAGATCAAGAACGCGCTGGCCTACATGCGGCTCGTGCACGACCGGCACAGCGATCCCGCCTTCGAGCGGGTGGTGAACACGCCGACCCGGGGCATCGGTGACAAGACGCTGGAAGCGGTGCGGGAAATCGCCCGGGCGCGCCAGGTGTCGCTGTGGCAGGCCACCAAGCTCGGCATCGAGGAGAAGCTGCTCGCGCCGCGGGCCGCTGCCAAGCTGGTGGAATTCCTCAAGCTCGTCGACGAGCTGGCGGCCGCCTGCGCCGAGCAGTCGCTGCACGAACTCGCGGACACCTGCATCCAGGCCACCGGGCTGCTCGATTTCCATGCCCGGGAGCGGGGCGAGCGCGGTCTGGCCCGCAAGGAGAACCTTGAGGAGCTGGTCAGCGCGTGCCGCCAGTTCACCGGCGACCTGGTGTTCCCGCTGGAAGACGGGGCCAGCGCCGAGGTGTCGGTGCTGGAGGAGTTTCTCGACCAGGTCGCGCTGGATTCGGGCGAGCGGGAGTCCCAGGCCGGCCCAGCCGTGCAGATGATGACCCTGCACTCCGCCAAGGGGCTGGAGTTTCCGCTGGTGTTTCTCTCCGGCATGGAGGAAGGGCTGTTCCCCCACCGCATGTCGGCGGAAGAACCGGGCCGCATCGAGGAAGAGCGCCGCCTGTGCTACGTCGGCATCACCCGCGCCATGAAGCAGCTCTACCTGACCTACGCCGAGACCCGGCGGCTCCATGGCCAGGACACCTACAACCGCCCGTCGCGTTTTCTCACCGAGGTTCCGAGCGCGCTGGTCCAGGAGGTGCGGATGGGCGGCGCCGTGTCCCGACCGTACGGCAGCGGCCGGAGCCGGGCAGCCGGCGGGTCGTTCGCCGAGGTGGACCTGCCCGGCCTGCGCATGGGCCAGCGGGTGCACCACGCCAAGTTCGGCGAGGGCATCGTGCTGCAGAGCGAAGGCAGCGGCGAGCGGGCCCGGGTGCAGATCAATTTTCAGGACGTCGGCGCCAAGTGGCTGATGATGGGCTACGCCAATCTCGAGCCCCTCGACTGACGACCGTCGGCGCTTTGCTGACACGCATTGCCGACACGCATTGCCAACAACCGTGGGGAGAGCATTCATGAGACATCTCTGGCTGGTCGGCGCGTTCACGCTGCTGCTGGGGTGTGCCGACGGGGGCGGTCCCGGTGCGACCGGCGGCGCTGCCGAAGCAGGGGGTGACGCGGCGCAGCGGCAGGTGTACCGCTGGAAGCTGATCACCACCTGGCCGAAGAATCTCCCCGGCCTCGGCATGGCGCCGGAGCGGCTCGCCGAACGGCTGCGCGTCATGAGCGACGGGCGGCTGGACATCCGCGTCTACGGTGCCGGCGAGCTGGTCGGCGCCTTCGAGGTGTTCGACGCGGTCTCCCAGGGCACCGCGGAGATGGGTCACGGCGCCGCCTACTACTGGCGCGGCAAGATCCCGGTCGCCGCCATGTTCTCCACCGTGCCCTTCGGCATGACCGCCCAGGAAATGAACGCCTGGCTGCACTATGGCGGGGGCCTCGAGCTGTGGCGCGAGCTCTACGAGCCCTTCGACCTGGTGCCCATGGCCGCCGGCAACACCGGCGTGCAGATGGCGGGCTGGTTCAACAAGGAGATCAACACGCTCGCGGACATGGACGGCCTGCAGATGCGCATGCCGGGGCTCGGCGGCGAGGTGCTCGAGCGGGTGGGCGCCGAGCCGGTGTCTCTGCCCGGCAGCGAGGTGTTCTCGTCGATGCAGATGGGCGTCATCGACGCCACCGAATGGGTCAGCCCGTTCAACGACCTGGCGCTCGGCCTGCACACGGTGGCGCAGTACTACTACTATCCCGGCTGGCACGAGCCGGGCCCCACCACGGAGCTGATCATCAACCGCGACGCCTGGCAGAGCCTGCCGCCGGACCTGCAGACGATGGTGGAGACCACCGCGCGGATGATCAACGAGGATGCGCTGTCGGAATTCACGGCGCGCAACGCGCGGGCGCTGAAGACGCTGATCGAGGAGCACGGCGTCGAGCTGCGCCGCCTGCCGGACGACGTGCTGGCCCAGCTCAAAGCCGCCTCCCGGGAGGTGGTTTCCCAGGCGGCCGGGGACGATCCTCTGGCCCGGCGCATCCACGATTCCTACATGTCGTTCCTCGAGGAGGTGCGCGGCTATCACGAGATATCCGAGCAGGCCTACCTCGAGGCCCGGTGAGCCGCATGGACGAGCTGACCCTCAAGGCGACGGCGTACGATGTCGACGGCGAGATCGCGATCATCACCCTCGACCGGCCGGCGCGCATGAACGCCTGGACCGGGCGCATGCACACCGAATACCGGCACTGCCTGGCGAAGGCGGATGCGGATCCGGCGGTGCGGGTCATCGTGGTGACCGGCCGCGGCCGTGGCTTCTGCGTCGGCGGCGACGCCGAGGCGCTCCAGGGGCACGCCCGCAAGGGCGGCTACGACCCGGGCACGCCGGCGGAGCTGGCGCGCCCCGGCTACGGCACGGCGCCGGAGTTCGACGCCAGCTTCGCCTATCACTTCGGCCTGACCAAGCCGGTGATCGCGGCCATGAACGGCCCGGCCGCCGGCGTGGGGCTCGCGCTAGCCTGCTTTGCCGACCTGCGCTTCGCGGCGGCCGGGGCGAAGTTCACCACGGCGCACGGCCGCCTCAACCTGCCGGCGGAGTACGGTCTGTCGTGGCTGCTGCCGCGGATGATCGGCCTCGCCCGCGCCAACGAGCTGCTGCTGTCCAGCCGCGTGTTCCTTGCCGAGGAGGCCCTGGCGCTCGGGCTGGTGAATCGGGTGCTGCCCGCCGAGTCGGTTCTGACCGAGGCCGTGGCCTACGCGCGGGAGCTGGCGCGGACCGTGGCGCCGGAATCGCTGCGCCAGACCCGCTGGCAGATCTACCGGGATCTGCACCGGGACGTCGCCGCGTCGGTCACCGACTCCGAGGCGCTGCTGGAGACCATGATGCGCCAGCCGGACTACGCCGAGGGCGTGGCCGCGTTTCTCGACAAGCGGCCGCCGCAGTGGGGCCGCCAGGACTGAACCGTCACGACCGCGGGCCGCTTCAGGGGGACCGCCGGAGCCGGCCAGCGGCCCACACCGCCACCGGCCGGGTCAGCGCGGCCAGGTCCTGAAGCGGGTCGCCGTCCACCAGCAGCAGGTCGGCGGCCATGCCCGGCGCCAGCCGTCCGGTCACCGACTCGAGCCCGATGCCCTGGGCTGCCGCCGACGTGGCGGTACGCAGCACCGTCTCCGGCGTGGTCTCGAGAATGGCCCGGAACACCTCCAGAGCCTGGGCCAGCTCGTCGTGGCGCACGCCGGGGATGCCGGCGTCGGTCGAGGCGACGAACGGAATGCCCAGCGCCATCATGGCCTGGAAGGCCGAGCGGATGCGCCGGAGCTTGGTGGGGTCCGGCGCGTCCAGATAGCGCTGCCAGCCGCGATTGACGGTGGGCGACACCCAGGCGCCCCGGGACAGGATCACGCCGGCGATGGCCTCGTCGTAGTTGCCGGCCCAGCCGTCGGCGCCCATCCACGAACAGTGCTCGATGGTCCGCACGCCGGCCCGGGCGGCGAACTCGATGCCGTCGACGCCGTGGCAGTGGGCCGCCACGGGGCGGTCCGCCGCGGCGGCGGCCGCGACGATGCCGGTCAGCGTGTCGAGGTCGAACTGGGCGGCGGCCGGATGGCTGCCCCGGGTGAACATGCCGCCGGTGGCCATGACCTTGATCAGGTCGACGCCGCGGGCGAGCTGCCGGTCGATCACCGCGCGGGCCGCGTCCAGGTCCGCGGCCTCCCCGCCCCAGAAGTGGCAGTGGCCACCGGGGGTGGTGACCGGCTGACCGGCACAGAGCAGGCGCGGCCCCGGCACCGTGCCGGCGGCGATGCGGTCCCGCAGAATCAGCTCGGCGCCCTGTCCGCCGCCGAGGTCCCGGGCGGTGGTGATGCCGGCGCGCACCATCGCCCCGGCCCGGGCGGCCATGGCGTCCAGGTCCCGGGGCGCGTCGGCCGCCGGCGGCGCGGACTGCGCCGGGTCGAGTTCGAGATGCACGTGGGCGTCGATCAGCCCCGGCAGGGCGAAAGCCCCGCCGCCGTCGACCAGCCGGTCGTCAGGCTGGGGACGCAGGCCGCGCCCCACGTGGGTGATGCGCCCGCCGGCGAGCCGCAGGCCGTCGGCGTCGAGCAGCCGCTCGCCGTCCCACACCGACACCCCGCGGATCAGCGTCGCGGCCGTCATGGATACAGCATCCCGGGCAGCCAGGTCGCCAGCGCCGGCCAGGCGAGCACCAGCCCCAGCAGGGCGAGCTGCAGCGCCACGAAGGGCACCACCCCGCGATAGATGTCCGAGGTCGCCACGGTGGGCGGCGCCACGCCGCGCAGATAGAACAGCGCGAAGCCGAACGGCGGCGTCAGGAACGACGTCTGCAGATTGATGGCGATGAGCACGCCGAGCCAGACGGGATCGACACCCATGGCCAGCAGCACCGGCCCGACGATGGGCACCACGACGAAGATGATCTCGATGAAGTCGAGCATGAAGCCCAGCAGGAAGATGACCAGCAGGGTGATGATCAGCGCGCCCCAGGTGCCGCCGGGCATGTTCTGGAACAGCCCGTGGACCAGCTCGTCGCCGCCGTAGCCGCGGAACACCAGCGAGAACAGCGAGGCGCCGATCAGGATGAAGAACACCATGGCGGTGGTCTTGAGCGTGGACACGGACACCTCGTTGAGCACCCGCCACGACAGCGACCGGTAGCCGAGCGCCAGCAGCGTGGCCCCGGCCGCACCGACCCCGGCGGCTTCCGTGGGCGTGGCCAGGCCGCCGAGGATCGAGCCGAGCACGGCGACGATGAGCACCAGCGGCGGCAGCAGCCCGGCGAGCAGCCCGCCGAGGCTCGCGCCGTCGGCGGGGCTGTCCGCGGCAGGCGCCCGGCCGGGCCGGAACAGCGCGACTCCGGCGACGTAGAGCACGTACAGCACGACCAGCACGAGCCCGGGGACGATGGCCGCGGCGAACAGGTCCCCCACCGAGATGGTGTCCGGGGCGAACACGCCGAGGCTGAGCTGGGCCTGCTGGTAGGCGTTGGACATCACGTCGCCGAGCAGCACCAGGGCGATGGAGGGCGGGATGATCTGGCCCAGGGTGCCGGTGGCGCAGATGGTGCCGGTGGCCAGGCGGGCGTCGTAGCCGAGCTTGAGCATGGTCGGCAGCGACATCAGCCCCATGGTCACCACCGTGGCGCCGACGATGCCGGTGCTGGCGGCCATCAGCATGCCCACGGCGATGACGGCGAATCCCAGTCCGCCGCGCAGCCGACCGAGCAGGGCCGAGGCGCTGGTCAGCAGCAGCTCGGCGATGCGCGTCTTCTCGAGCATCACGCCCATGAACACGAACAGCGGCACCGCGATCAGGGTCTGATTGGTGACGATGCCGAACAGCCGCCCCGGCAGAAAACCGAGGTCGCGGCCGTCGAAGGCGCCCGTCGCCATACCGGCGAAGGCGAACAGCAGCGCGACGCCGCCCAGCGTCAGCGCCACGGAATAACCGGCGATCAGCGCCAGGAACACGACGCCGAACATCAGCAGTGGGATCAGCTCGGCCATGGCGTCAGCCGCCGGGCCGGCGGCGCAGCAGCAGCACGCAGCGGGCGATGCCGGCGGCACCCTGAAGGGCCAGCAGGCCGGCGGTCACCGGAATCAGCGTCTTGAGCAGGAAGATGCCCGGCAGTCCGCCCACCTCCGGCGACCCTTCGTGAATCCGCCAGGCCGCGGCCACGTAGTCCTGGCTGTACAGGAACGTCACCGCCGCCACCGGCAGCAGGGCGAACAGGTGACCGAGCAGGTCCACCCGGGCGCGGCCCCGCTCGGACAGCCGGGCGTAGAGCAGATCGACCCGGACGTGGGCATCCTCCTTGAGGGCGTAGGGAATGCCGAGCATGAACACCAGCCCGTGCATGTACATCACCGATTCCTGGAGCGCGATGGACCCCTGGCCGAAGGCATAGCGGAGCACCACGATCAGCAGGGTGACCGCCACCATGGCCGGCAGCAGCCACGCGACGGCGCGGCCGATGGCGTCGGTCAGGGCCTCGATCGCGGCCAGGGCGGTCAGGGTGCGGTTCCCGCGGCGGACAGCGTGGTCTCGAGCACCACCCCGGCGAAGTAGGCGAAGCCCACCCAGGTGTTGTTGCGGAAGGCCTTGAAGCAGCCGGGCCGGGAGCGGTCGCGCATCAGGTACTGCTGATACACGAACAGTCCCGCCGCCACGGCCAGGCCGAGGTGGTACCAGAGCCCGAAGCCGAGCTGGTCGCCCAGCAGCGAAAACGTCAGCACCGCGCTCGCCTGCAGCAGCCCCACCATGAAGCGGTCGGCGGCGCCGAACAGGATCGCGGTGGACTTGATGCCGACCTGCAGGTCGTCGTCCCGGTCCACCATGGCGTACTGGGTGTCGTAGGCGACGATCCACAGCAGGCTGCCGACGTAGAACAGCCAGGCCTCGGTGGGCACGTGGCCGAGCACGCTGGCGTACGCCATCACCGCGGCCCAGCTGAAGGCGGCGCCGAGCACCACCTGGGGCAGGTAGGTCCAGCGCTTCATGAACGGATAGATCACCGCCAGAGCGAAGCCCACCAGTGCCAGCGCCCGGGTCAGCGGGTTGAGAAACACCAGCAGCAGCGCGCCGGTGAGCGACAGGGCGGCGAACAGGATCAGCGCTTCCCGCTCGCTGATCCGGCCCGCCGTGAGCGGCCGGTCCCGGGTCCGCTCGACGTCCTTGTCCCAGCCGCGGTCGGCGTAGTCGTTGATCACGCATCCCGCCGAGCGCATGACGAAGGTGCCGACACTGAACACGGCCACCAGATACCACGGCGGCCAGCCGTCCGCGGCCAGCCACAGGGCGGCGAGGGTCGGCCACAGCAGCAGCAGCGTCCCGACCGGGCGGTCGAGGCGCATCAGTTCGAGATAGGTGGCGAGTTTCGGGTGCATGACGACTCCGGGGAGGGGAGTGTACGGCACCCGCGTTGATTTTTCCCAGCCCGGCAAGTAGCTTAGCCCGCTGCTCAATCGAACCCACGGGGCGAAGGACGAATGCGGAAGTGGCAGTGCATCGTTTGCGGCTGGATCTACGACGAAGCCGAGGGCTATGAAGACGAAGGCATCGCGCCGGGTACCCGCTGGGAAGACGTCCCCGAGGATTTCGTCTGTCCGGAGTGCGGCGTCAGCAAGGAAGACTTCGAGATGATCGAGGTCGGCTGAACCGCCACATCCACCCGCGACCCGGGAGACCCCCATGAATCTGACGATCCGCATCCTCATCGGCATGGGTCTCGGGTTCCTGCTGGGGGTGCTGATCAAGTGGACCGGGGTCGGCGACGGCCACTGGGTCTACACCGTCGGCGTCGACGGGTTCATCGATGCCGGCGGCAGGATCTTCATCGCCAGCCTGCAGCTCATGGTGGTGCCGCTGGTGCTGGTGTCGCTGATCTGCGGCGCCGCCAGCCTCGGCAGCTCCGGCAACATGGGCCGGGTCGGCGGCAAGGCCATCGGCCTCTATCTCACCACCACCGCCATCGCCATCACCATCGCCCTGGTGCTGGCGCTGCTGGTCGACCCCGGCATGGGCGCCGGCGAGCCGCCCAAGGACGTCACCTTCGAGCCCGGCGAGGCGACCAGCATCAAGGACACGCTGGTCAACATCTTCCCCACCAACCCGGTGGCGGCAATGGCCGAAGGCAACATGCTGCAGATCATCGTGTTCGCGCTGCTGTTCGGCGTCGCCATCAGCCACGCCGGCGAAGCGGGCGCGCGCATCATGGGGGTGTTCGAGGACGTCAACGAGGTGCTGATGCGCCTCATCACGATCCTCATCCGGCTGGCGCCGTTCGGCGTGTTCTGTCTCATGACCCGGCTGTTCGCCACGGAAGGGTTCGACGAGATCTACAAGCTGATCCGCTACTTCCTGACCGTGATCGCCGCCCTGGTGATCCACATGCTGGTGGTCTATCCGCTGCTGCTGACGCTGCTGGCGCGGCTCAACCCGCTGACCTTCCTCGGCAAGATGCGCGAGCCGATGCTGGTGGGTTTCTCCACCGCCTCCAGCGGGGCGACGATTCCGGTCACCCTGCGCACCGTGGAGCAGCGGCTCGGGGTGAAGAACGAGATCGCCGCCTTCTCCGTGCCGCTCGGCGCCACCATCAACATGGACGGCACGGCGATCATGCAGGGGGTCGCCACCGTGTTCATCGCCCAGTTCTACCAGGTGGGCCTGGACGTCAGCGACTACCTGATGGTGATTCTCACCGCCACCATGGCCTCCATCGGCACCGCCGGCGTGCCCGGCGTCGGGCTGATCATGCTGACCATGGTGCTCACCCAGGTCGGCCTACCGGTGGAGGGCATCATGCTCATCATCGGCGTGGACCGGATCCTGGACATGCTGCGCACGGCGGTGAACGTCACCGGCGACGCCATGGTGGCGACGGTGGTGGCCCGCACCGAGGACGACCTCGATCTGGCGGTGTTCCAGGACCCCGAGGCCGGCCGCGTCGTCGAAGCCGACGACTGAGGGCCCGGCCCGGCGTCAGCGGGACAGGTTGCCGGCCAGGTCGTCGAGCTGGGTGCTCGACTCGTTGAGCTGCTTCAGCACTTCGCTCAGCGCCTCCTGGGTCAGGCCCAGGGCGGCCACCTCCTCCGCGTCCGGAAGCTCCGGCGGCTGATCGGTCAACCCCTGGGTGCCGAGGAGCTGCCGGGTCAGCCGCAGCAGCCGGGCATAGCTGGCGTTGGCGCCCCGGTAGTCGGGGATGTACTGAAAGCGGATGGCGTCGGTCACCGCCTCGGGCAGGGACCAGCACTCGAGCAGCGCGGACGTCAGCACCTCCCGGGGCATCTGCAGCACGTACTGGTCGATGTAGGTGTGCGGGAGATGCCGGTTGGCTTCCTGCAGGCTGCAGATGCTCGCGTACTGGTGCGGGAACACGTGCCCGACCACCAGGGTGCCGAAGTTGGCCAGCAGCCCGGTCAGGTAGCACAGCCCGCTGGAGGGCCGCTCCGGGCGCGGCATGTGGCGGGCCAGGGACTCCATGGCGGCGGCGGTGAACACCGCTTCCAGCCAGAAGGTCGGCAGGCCGCGCACGTGGTGCTCGGGCATGCGCAGGGTCTGGCCGAGGGCCATGCCCAGCGCCATGCTCATGACCGTGTCGAAACCGAGGATGCGCATGACCGCGTCGTCGATGGTGGCGGCCGGCGGATTGGGGCTGTAGAAGGCGGAATTCGCCCAGCCCATGATGCGGGCCGCGATGCTCGGGTCCGTCTCGATGATGCGGACCAGGTCGGCCAGGTCGAAATTCGGGTTGTTCTGCAGCTCGATGATGCGGCGGGCGGCTTCCGGCAGCGGCGGAATGTGCAGCGTCTGGTCGAGGCGGGCCTGCAGCCGCTCGGCGGTGAACCGGGACAGGGTCACGCCGATGCGGTCGAGATCGTCGGCCCGGTCCTCGGGCGTCGGCTCGGTGCCGATGCTCTGGGTGAAGCGGCCGCTGGTCATCGCCAGCTCGGGGTCCAGCAGGTCGGTGCCGCGGGCCTGAAGGAAACTGCCGGGTTCGAAGCTGGCGAGCGCTAACTTACCTGCCGTAACGAGGGATTCCTCGACCAGCACCGGCAGGCCGTAGACCCCGGGCACGGCGGACGTCGGCTCGGCCACCTGATAGGGGTGGGCACGGAGCGCGCGCCCGGTGGCCTGGCGCACGGCCGCTACGTCCAGCAGCCCCGATTCCGGCGCCAGCACCTGCATCTCGCCGCGCTCGTCGGCCATGATGACGGCACGGACGCGCTCGGCGGCCGGCGGGTTGGGATACGGTTTGAACTGCCTGGGAGTGCTGGCGGCGGAGGTTGCCTGGTCGAATGCAGCCATGGGAATGCTTCGCGGTTGCCCTGCTCTGCTTCGAGTATAAGTCCCGCGAGCCTGCCCCGAGGGCATCGCTTCCCACGTTTATACGGAAATGTGACCTGTGTCCGCCGGCGCCCAGGCCCGCAGCAGCGCCCGGGCCTCGTCCGGCGCCTCCGCCAGCAGCCGGTCGCCCCGTGCCGTCACCTCCCCCAGCAGATGGGCGTGGCGGGACAGATCGGCGATGCGGAAGCTCTGCTCGCCGGTCTGGCGGGTGCCGAGCAGCTCGCCGGCACCCCGCAGCGCCAGGTCCTGCTCGGCCAGGTAGAACCCGTCCTGGCTCTGGCGCACCGCCTTGAGCCGCGCCCGGGCGATGGCACCCAGGGGGCCGCGGTAGAGCAGAATGCAGTGCGAGGCGGCGCTGCCCCGCCCCACCCGGCCGCGCAGCTGATGGAGCTGCGCCAGCCCCATGCGCTCCGGGTTCTCGATCACCATCAGCGTGGCGTTGGGTACGTTCACCCCCACCTCGATCACGGTGGTCGCCACCAGCGCGCCGAGCCGGCCGGCGGCGAAAGCCTGCATCACCCGGGCCTTTTCGGGGCCGGGCAGGCGACCGTGCAACAAACCGATATTGTGCGCCGGCAGCGCCGCTGCCAGATCCTCTGCGGTCTGTTCGGCGGCGGCCAGCTCGAGTTGCTCGGAGGCCTCGATCAGGGGGCAGACCCAGTAGGCCTGCCCGCCGGCTTCGAGCACCTGGCGCACCGAATCGACCACCTCGTCGCGCCGGGCGGCGGACACCAGGCGGGTCTCGATGGGCTGGCGCCCCCGGGGCAGCTCGTCGATCACCGACACGGCCATGTCGGCATACAGGGCCATGGTCAGCGTTCTCGGGATCGGCGTGGCGGTCATCACCAGCTGATGCGGGGTCCGCCCTTTGTTGCGCAACGCCATGCGCTGATGAACCCCGAAGCGATGCTGCTCGTCAATGATAGTAAGCGCTAACTTATGGAATTCGACGCCGCCCTGAAAGAGGGCGTGGGTGCCGACGGCGACCAGCGCTTCCCCGCTGGCGATGCGCTCGGCGGTGCGCCGCCGTGCCGCCGCCGGCAGGCTCCCGGTCAGCAGCACCACGTCGATGCCCAGCGGCTCCAGCCAGGCGGAGAAGTTGAGGTAGTGCTGCTCCGCGAGGATCTCGGTGGGCGCCATCAGGGCGGTCTGTGCACCCTGCTCCGCCGCCCGGATGGCGGCGAAGGCGGCGACCACGGTCTTGCCGGAGCCGACGTCGCCCTGCACCAGCCGCAGCATCGGCGTGTCCCGCTCGAGATCCTCGAGCACCTCCCGCACAACGCGCTTTTGTGCACCCGTCAGCTCGAATCCAAGATCTTCCAGGAGCTTCCGGCCGAGCTGAATGGAGCGCGGCAGCGGCAGGGTCTTCTGGCGCGCCCGATCCCGCTGGCGGCGGCGCATGACCAGGTAGTAGGCGGTGAGTTCGTCCATTGCCAGACGATCCTGACGCTCGGCGATATCGGCTTCGGTGGCGTCGGCGGGGGGCGCGTGCAGGTACAGGTAGTCCTCGTACGGTGCCCCGGGGCCGCGGGGCCAGTCCTGGGACACGAGCTGTGCGATGAGCCGGCGCAGCCGATCCTGGGACAGCCCCTTGGTCGTGCGGTAGACGGGGGTGAGCGCGTTCTCGAGGGGCGGCGGATCTCGATCGAACGTTCGGTATTCCGGGTGGGCCATCTCCAGGCCCTTGGGGCCGAAGCGCACCTCGCCGAAGGCGCGCAGCCTCATGCCGGGCCGCACGGCTTCCTGCTGGCGCCGGGAAAAGTGGAAGAACCGCAGCGTGAGGAAGCCGTAGCCGTCGGTCACGGTGATCGTCCAGCTGCGGCGCCGTCCGAATCCCACCCTGGATTCCACCACTTCGCCTTCCACCAGGGCATCGGTCTCCGGCTTCAGGGCGTTCAGAGCCACCAGCCGGCTGCGATCCTGGTAGCGGGTGGGCAGATGCGCGAGCAGATCGCCGAGGGTGAACACCCCCAGGCGTTCGAGCTTGCTCCGAAGGCTCGGACCGACGCCCTTGAGGGTACCGACGCTGCGATCCTGGAGCGGAACGTCCTCCGGCGCCATATCCCCGGAGGGGGCCCGCCGGGCGGAGCCGGTCACGCCGGCGCGGGCGCCGCCATCACCGCCTCGACTTCCACCTCGGCGCCACGCGGCAGCGCCGCCACGCCGACCGCGGCCCGGGCCGGATACGGCTCCTCGAACAGCTCGGCCATGACGTCGTTGACGACCTGGAAGTTGCCGAGGTCGGTGAGATAGACGTTGAGCTTCACCAGATGCCCCAGAGACCCGCCGGCGGCTTCGGCGACGGCCTGGAGGTTGGCGAACACGCGCCGGGCCTGGGCGCCGACGTCGCCGGCACCCACCAGCTCCATGCTGGCAGGGTCCAGGGGAATCTGCCCGGACAGGAACACGAGCTCGCCGACGCGGACGGCCTGAGAATAGGGGCCGATGGCCGCCGGGGCCTGATCGGTGTGCACGGGATGAAAGGGTTTGTCAGCCATGGTGCCTCGTCGCTGCCTGGTCAACTGTTGACGCGGCTGATGGCCACGATGTCGCCGGTGGACCGCAGCCGCCGCATCACCTGAGCCAGATGATTCCGGTTGCGCACCGAGACGTCCAGGCTGACGCTGGTCACCTCGGCGTTCCGCTCCTCGACGTTGATGGCCTCCACGCCCGCATCCGCCTCCGACACGGCCGCGGCGATGCTGGCGATCATGCCCTTCTTGCGATGCACGTCCAGGCGCAGGAAGGTCTGGAATTCCGCCGTGGTGTTGTCCGCCCAGTGGGCCGGAATGATGTCGCGACCGCCCCGGCGGCGGCGGATCTCGACCATGTTGGGGCAGGTCTCCACGTGCACCACGAAGCCCTTGCCCGGCGTCATGTGCCCGACGATGGGGTCGCCGGGGATGGGTCCGCAGCAGCGGCCGTAGTTGATCACCAGGCCTTCCCCGCCGCGGATCGCCACCGGACCGCCGCTGTCGACGGTGATGCCGGTGGCGTTCGGATCGCCGGCGGCCAGGAGCTGCTGGGCCACCACGTAGGCCATCAGCTCGCCGTTGCCGATGGCGGCGAGCAGCTCGTCGAGCTTGCGTACCCCGAACTCCTTGAACACCCGCCGCAGCCGGCGGAAATCCAGGTCGTTGATGCTCTTGTCGGCGCTCGCCAGCGACCGGTTCAGCAGGCGCCGGCCGAAGGCGATGGAGTCCGCGGCCTGCTGGACCTTCAGCGCCTGGCGGATGCCGGTGCGGGCCTTGCTGGAGACGACGAAGGTCAGCCAGTCCGGGTTCGGCCGCGCCTCGGGCGCGGTGATGATCTCCACGCTCTGACCGCTCTGGAGCTGCTGGGACAGGGGCGCCAGGTTGCGGTCGACGCGGCAGGCCACGCAATGGTTGCCCACGTCGGTGTGCACCGCATAGGCGAAATCGACGGCGCAGGCGCCCCGGGGCAGCTCCATGATGTGGCCCTTGGGCGTGAACACGTAGACCTCGTCCGGAAACAGGTCGATCTTCAGGCTCTCGATGAACTCGAGCGGATTGCCGGCCTTCTGCTGCAGGTCCAGCAGGTCGCGGACCCACTGCCTGGCGCGCTGCTGGCTGGACTGGAAGTCGTCGCTGGCGGACTTGTACAGCCAGTGGCCGGCGATGCCGTTCTCGGCCACGGCCTCCATGTGCCGGGTGCGGATCTGCACCTCGATGGGCACGCCGTGCATGCCGAACAGGGTCGTGTGCAGGGACTGGTAGCCGTTCACCTTGGGAATGGCGATGTAGTCCTTGAAACGGCCGGCGATGGGCTTGTAGAGGTTGTGCACCACGCCCAGCGCCCGGTAGCAGTCGTCGACGCTGTCCACCACCACGCGGAAGCCGAACACGTCCATGATCTCCGCGAAGGACTTGTGCTGGGTCTTCATCTTCCGGTAGATGGAATAGAGGTGCTTCTCCCGGCCGATCACGTCGGCGGCGATATCCTCCGACGTCAGCGATTCCGCCACCGTCTTGCGCAGCTCCTCCATCAGCTCCTTGCGGTTGCCGCGGGCCGCCTGGACGGCCCGTTCGATGCGGTCGGCGCGCAGCGGGTACAGGGCCCGGAAGCCCAGCTCCTCGAACTCCACCTTGATGTGGTGGATGCCCAGCCGGTTGGCGATGGGCGCGTAGAAATCCAGGGTCTCCCGGGCGATGCGCTTGCGCTGCTCGTCGGACATCACGCCGATGGTGCGCATGTTGTGCAGCCGGTCGGCGAGCTTCACCACGATGACGCGGATGTCCTTGGCCATCGCCATGGCCATCTTCTGGAAGTTCTCGGCCTGGGCTTCGGCCCGGGACCGGAAGATGGTGGACAGCTTGGAGACCCCGTCCACGATCTGGGCCACGGACTCGCCGTAGCGCTCGCCGAGGCTCGCCTTGGCGACGTCGGTGTCCTCGATGACGTCGTGCAGCAGCGCCGCGATCACCGTTTCGTGATCCATGCGCATGTGCGCGAGGATGTTGGCCACGGCCAGCGGATGGGTGATGTAGGCGTGGCCGGTGCGCCGCCACTGACCCTCGTGGGCGGCGGCGGCGTAGTCGTAGGCGTCACGGACCAGCGCGATCTGGTCGGGCTCGAGGTAGGTGGCGAGCTTGTCGCACAGGTCCTCGATGGACACCGGGTTGGCGATGGACGGATGCTTGGCCTGCTCGGCCAGCCGGGCGACGAAGTAGGATTCGGTCTGGGCGGGTCGCTTGGCGCCTTTACGGCGCCGCGGTTTGGTCTTGCCGCGGGGTGGTGTCTGCGCGGCGGCGCCGGCTTCGGGCCGGCGCGGGGAGGATGAGGACGATGCGTTGCCGCGTCCGGCCTTTCCGGACCGGGCCGATACGTCAGACCTCGCGGGCTTCGTCATCTCCTATGCCAAAAGTCACTTCCAACCGCTCATCCTCGGTGGCGGCCTCCTGCTCGTCAAGCATTTCCTCGCTGATCAGGCCGGCGGCGATTTCCCGCAGGGCGATGACCGTCGGCTTGTCGTTTTCCTCGGGCAGCAGGGGCTCCACACCGAACCGGCGCATCTGCCGGGCGCGGCGGGTGGCGAGCATCACGAGCTCGAAACGGTTGTCCACGTGGTCGAGGCAGTCTTCGACGGTGATTCTTGCCATGGTCGGTCCTCAGGGGCCGGTTGCGAGGAACGCGCGAGTGTAGACGCGCGTCCGGGGTGATTCAAGGGTCGCGACGACGGGCCGAAGGCCCCGGATCAGGGCGACTCCCGCAGCAGGTCCTGGAGCAGCGGCGCGAGATCCGCTTCCTGGCGGCCCCGGCGCAGGCGCTCGGCCCGCACGATGCAGCCCAGATCGGCCAGGGCGTGCTCGAACTCGTCGTTGACGACCAGATAATCATAGTCGCCGTAGTGGGACATCTCCCAGCGGGCCTTGTCCAGGCGGTGGCGGATGACCTGGTCGTCGTCCTCGCCGCGGCCCGTCAGCCGGCTGGCCAGGGCGGCCGTGGACGGCGGCAGAATGAAGATGCTGACCGCGTCCGGATAGCGCTGGCGGACCTGGGCGGCGCCCTGGAAGTCGATCTCGAGGATCACGTCCCGGCCGGCGCGGCGCTCCCGGTCCACCGCCGCGGCGGACGTGCCGTAGCGATTGCCGAACACCTCGGCGTGCTCGAGGAACTCGTCGGCATCGATCATGGCGTGGAACCGTCCGGCGTCGACGAAGTGGTAATTGACCCCGTCACGCTCCTTCGGCCGGCGCGGCCGGGTGGTGTGGGACACCGACACCACCAGCCGCGGGTCGCGCTCGAGCAGCGCCGTGACCAGGCTGGTCTTGCCGGCGCCGGAGGGCGCCGAGACGATCAGCATCAGCCCGAGACCGGGCGCCGACGGGAAATCCGGCCGCTCGCTCATTCCAGGTTCTGGACCTGCTCGCGGATCTGCTCGATCACGACCTTCAGATCGACGGCCCGCTGGGAGATCTCGGCCTGCACCGATTTGGCGCCGACGGTGTTGGCCTCCCGGTTCAGCTCCTGGGTGAGGAAATCCAGGCGCCGGCCGTGGGGGCCGGGCCCGCGCAGCGCCGTGCGCGCTTCCTCGACGTGAATGCGCAGCCGGTCGAGCTCCTCGGCGATGTCGCCGCGGCTCGCCAGCAGAGCCACTTCCTGCTCCAGCCGGTCGGGATCCACGCTGGTCTCGAGTTCCGCCAGGCGCTGCTGCAGGCGCTGCGCCACGTGGCGCGACACCGACAGGCTGTGGCGGCGGATCTGGTCCACCAGGGCGTCGATGGCGTCGAGGCGGCCATACAGCGTCTCCCGCAGCGCGTCGCCCTCCCGCTGGCGGTGGGCGATCAGGTCCGCCAGCGCCGATTCGAACAGGTCGGCCACCGGTTCGGCGAGCGCGTCCACGTCGAGCTCGAGCTCGCCGCCGAGCATGCCGGGCCAGCGCAGCAGCTCCATGGCGCTCGGCGGCCCCACCTCCGGCGCGTCGCGCCGCACCTGCTCGAGGGTCGCGAGGATCTGCAGCAGCAGCGGCCGGTTGAGCTGCAGCCGATGCGCACTGCCGGCGGCGTCGGCGCGCAGGGTGCAGTCCACCTTGCCCCGGCCGAGGTGGCGGCGCAGCAGCTCCCGGGCGTCGTGCTCCAGCGGCCGGAGCTGCTCGGGCATGCGGAACTGGGACTCGAGAAAGCGGTGGTTGACGCTCTTGAGCTCCCAGGTCAGGACCAGGCCGTCGTCCAGCTCCTGCTGGGCGCGGGCGAAAGCCGTCATGCTGTGAACCATGGGCGTGCGGGCACCTCGTCGACGTCCGGCCCGGAATTCTACCCGTTCCCCGGCGCGGCGTCGTCGCGATGCGTCGTCCCGGCGGCGCGGTCGGCCGCCGCGGGTGTGTCCGCCCATGCACATCTTTATACTGGTCGGCCAGTTGTGCGGTGAGGATGACTATGCCCTTCGAGCGCCCCAGCGGACGCCGGCCGGACGAGCTGCGTCCGGTGCGATTCACCCGCGGATTCACCAAGCACGCGGCCGGCTCCGTGCTGGTGGAGTTCGGCGACACCAAGGTGATCTGCACGGCCAGCGTGGACGATTCCGTGCCGCCGTTCCTGCGCGGCCGCGGGGTCGGCTGGGTCACCGCCGAGTACGGCATGCTGCCCGGCTCGACCCACACCCGCAACGACCGGGAGGCCGCACGCGGCAAGCAGGGGGGGCGCACCGTGGAGATCCAGCGCCTGATCGGGCGATCGCTGCGGGCTGCCGTGGACACCGCGCGCATGGGCGAGCGGACCATCCGCCTGGACTGCGACGTCATCCAGGCCGACGGCGGCACCAGGACGGCTTCCATCACCGGGGCCTGCGTCGCCCTGGCGGACGCCATGCGGGTGGCCGGCATTCAGCAGGCGTTCAGCGGTCTGGTGGCATCTGTGTCCGTCGGCATCTGGCGCGGCGTGCCGGTGCTGGACCTCGACTACGCCGAGGACTCCTCGGCCGACACCGACATGAACGTGGTGCGGGTCGCTTCCGGCGGCTTCATCGAGATCCAGGGCACCGCGGAGTCCGAGCCGTTCGACGACGAGGGACTGACGGGCATGCTGGCGCTGGCCCGGCAGGGCACGGACGAGCTGCTGGCGGCCCAGCGGGCGGCGCTGGCGGCGGACTGAGCCGCGCGGGGCGGCCGGCCCGGGAACGCGCACCCGCGCCCGCGGTCCCAGAACCACCGGCACGGGCGTAACGACGACACGGCGACGAGGAGAGAGCGGGTGAGCTTGAAGACAGCCGACAGACAGGCACTGGTCGCCCTGCTGGTCGAGGCCGGGGTGCTCCGCTTCGGCGAGTTCACGCTCAAGTCCGGGCGGCAGAGCCCCTACTTCTTCAATCTCGGCGCGCTGCACGGCGGCGCGGCGATTCAGCAGCTCGGCGAAGCCTATGCGGCGCGCATCGAGGCTGCGGGCCTGGACTACGACGTGGTGTTCGGTCCGGCCTACAAGGGGATTCCCATCGCCGTGGCGACGGCGGAGGCACTGGCCCGCCTGGGCCGCGACACGGCCTGGGCGTTCAATCGCAAGGAGATCAAGGCCCACGGCGAGGGCGGAGCCTTCGTCGGCGGCGACGTGACCGGCCGGGTCGTGCTGGTGGACGACGTGCTGACGGCGGGCACCGCCATCCGCGAGGCCGTGGGCCTGATCCGCGCCGCCGGGGGCAGCATCGCCGGGGTGGTGATCGCCCTCGACCGGCGCGAACTGGCCGATGGCGACGCCACGGCGGTCGAGGCCCTGGCGGCGGAGATCGGTGCGCCGGTGCTGAGTCTGCTCGGCCTCGAGGATGTGATCGAATACCTTGACGCGGCGGCCGGCGGCGACAACCATCAGGCGGAACTCAGCGCCCGGATCCGGGAATATCGGCAGCGCTACTGCGCCCCCGACGGTGACGTCCGAACCCTATGAAGCGCATCTCCTGTCTCACTGCCGTTCTCGTGATCGTGGCCGCCGGCCATGCCGGCGCCGTCCGTGCGGCGACCGCGGTGATGTTCGAGTACGAGAACGAGGCCGGCGATCCGGTCTACTCCTACACCCTGCCGCCAGGCCAGGCGGAACGGGGCTACCGCAAGGTCGATCCGGTCACCGGCCAGGTGCTCGAGGAGGTGGCGCCCGCGCTGCCGCCGGAGGAGCTGGCGGCAAAGCTGGCCCGGGAGCGGGCGCTGGCCGCCTGCGAGGACGAGCTCGACCGGATCTACCAGCTCTACGGCACCGAGCGGGACATCGACTACGCCCTGAACGAGGCCCTGGCATCCCTCGAGACCCGCATCGGCCAGCTTCAGGCCAACCTGCGTCAGGCGCGCCGGGAACAGGGCCGGCTGCGCAACCAGGCCGCGGAAGCCGAGCGGGCCGGCCGGGAAGTGTCCCAGTCCCTCACCGACAATCTGGCCCGCAGCCAGTCCCAGATCGCGACGCTGGAACAGGAGATCGCCCAGCGCGAGCAGGAGATGGACGACGCGCGGGCCCGCTACGCCCGCGAGCTGGAACGCTTCCGCGACGGCACCTGCCCAGAGCCGGGCACGGTGGCGGACGCCGGTTCCCGCTGAAAGCGGGAACCGGCGTCCGGCGCGGGGTTCAGCGGAAGACCGCGCGCTCCAGCGCTTCCCACTGCTCTTCCCAGCCCGCGGTCGGCAGGGCGCGGAACTCGCTGCGCACGAACTGGTTGATCCGGCCTTCCGCGGCGGAGAGCAGCAGATTGGCCGCGGCGGTGCTGCCGAGCTCGGGTCCCGGCACGCGGGTCACCGCCCACTCCCGCAGAATCAGCCGAAGCTGGGTCTCGAGGCGGTCGAACAGCTGGCGGATGCGGTTGCGCAGTCGCTCGGTCTCACCCAGCAGGGCGTCGCCCACCAGCAGCCTCGCCATGCCGGGATTGCGCTCCGCGAACGACAGCAGCAGCCACAGGATGGTGCGGCAGCGGCGCTGGGCGGTGGGCTCCTCCGACAGAATCCGGGTGATGCGGGTGAACAGGCTCTCCTCGATGAACTCGATCAGGCTCTCGAGCATCTTGGCCTTGCTGGGGAAGTGGCGGTAGAGCGCGGCCTCCGACACGCCGACCTCCCGGGCCAGCGCCGCGGTGGTGATGCGGCTGCCCGGATGGGTCTCCAGCATGAGGGCGAAGGCCTGGAGGATTTCCTGGCGTCGGTTTCCCTTCGGTGGCACGGATCAGGGTCTCCCGGCGGTCAGCGGGCGGCGTCGGTCAGCCGGCATCGGCGTCGGCCTCCAGGGTGATCTTGGTGCCGATGCCGGCATCCGTGAAGATCTCGATGAGCAGCGAGTGGGCGATGGTGCCGTCGATGATCTGCACGCTGCCGACGCCGCCGCGCAGGGCGGCCAGGGCGCACTCGGTCTTGGGCAGCATGCCCTCGTTGATGGTGCCGTCGGCGATCAGCGCGCCGACTTCGGCGGCGGTGAGGCTCGGCAGGCGGTCGCCGGTGGCGCCCATGATGCCTGGACGGTTGGTCAGCAGAATCAGCTTCTCGGCGGTGAGGGCCTCCGCCAGCCGGCCGGCGACGATGTCCGCGTTGATGTTGTAGGACTCGCCGTCGGCGCCGACGCCGATCGGCGCCACCACCGGAATGAAGTCGTCGCGGGTCAGGGAGTCCAGCAGGGCGACGTTCACGTCCACCACCTCGCCGACGTGACCGATGTCGATGATCTCGGGGGCGGTCAGCGCCGGGTCGGTGCGTTTGAGGGTCAGCTTGCGCGCGCGGATGAGGCTGCCGTCCTTGCCGGTGACGCCCACCGCCCGGCCGCCGTGCTGATTGATCAGCGACACGATCTCCTGGTTCACCAGGCCGCCGAGCACCATCTCGACGACGTCCATGGTCTCCTCGTCGGTGACGCGCATGCCGTCGACGAAGCGGCTCTCGATGTTCAGCCGCTTCAGCAGGTTGCCGATCTGGGGGCCGCCGCCGTGCACCACCACCGGATTCATGCCGACCAGCTTCAGCAGCACGATGTCCCGGGCGAAGGTGTTCTGGAGGCGCTCCTCCACCATGGCGTTGCCGCCGTATTTGATCACCAGCGTCGTGCCGTGATAGCGGCGGATGTACGGCAGCGCCTCGGTCAGGACGCTGGCGATGTTGCGAGCCTGGTCGTCGGAGATCTGCATGGCGGCCTATCGGAACTTGAGTTCGGGGTCGATGGTGGCGAGCTGCGCCTGGAACACGTCCTGGATGCGGTCGAGGGACGCCTGGCCGTCGGCCTCGAAGCGCAGCGACAGCACCGGGCTGGTATTCGATGCCCGGATCAGCCCCCAGCCGTCCGGATAGTCCACCCGCACGCCGTCGATGGTGGTGATGGTGCCGCCGCTGAAGTCGCCGTCGATGGCGAGGCGCTGGATGACCTCGAACTTGGCCTGCTCGGTGGTGCGGATCTTCAGCTCCGGCGTCGAGTAGGTGATGGGGAACTGGGCGAACAGCTCGTCGGCGCTGGCCTCGGTGGCGCCCAGGATCTCCAGCAGCCGCGCGGCCGAGTAGAGCGCGTCGTCGAAGCCGTACCAGCGCTCGCCGAAGCAGATGTGGCCGCTGAACTCACCGGCCAGCAGGGCGCCGGTTTCCTTGATCTTGGCCTTGATGTGGGAATGCCCGGTCTTCCACATGATGGGCCGGCCGCCGAGGTCGGCGATCAGGCTGTTCAGGTGCCGGCTGCACTTCACGTCGTAGATGATGTCCGCGCCCGGGTTGCGGGCGACGATGTCCTGGGCGTAGAGCATCAGCAGCTTGTCCGGCCAGATGATCTCGCCGCTCGCGGTCACCACCCCCACCCGGTCGCCGTCGCCGTCGAAGGCGAGGCCCAGGTCGGCCTTCTCGGCCTTCACCACGGTGATCAGGTCTTCCAGGTTCTCCGGCTCCGCCGGGTCCGGATGGTGATTCGGGAAGTCGCCGTCGACGTCGCAATACAGGGGCACCACCTCGCAGCCGAGCTGGGAGATCAGCGTCGGCGCCAGGTTGCCGGCGACGCCGTTGCCGCAGTCGACGACCACCTTGAGCGGTTGCGCCACCACCACGTCGTCGACGATGCGGTCGAGGTACTGGCCGGCCACGTCGACGGTCTCGATGTCGCCGTCGCCCTCGGACAGGCGGTTCTCCTCGATGCGCGCCCGCAGCGCCTGAATGCGCTCCTCGGCCAGGGTCACGCCGGCGATCATCATCTTCAGGCCGTTGTACTCGGGCGGGTTGTGGGAGCCCGTGATCATGATGCCGGTGCCGGTGTCGAGCACGTGGGTGGCGAAGTACAGCACCGGCGTCGGCACCTGGCCGATGTCGAGCACGTCCACGCCGCCCTCGGTGAGGCCCCGGCTCAGGGCGTCGCGCAGCGGCGCGCTGGAGTGGCGGCCGTCGCGGCCGACCGCGACCCGCTGGCGTCCGGCGTCCCGGGCCTCGGCGGCGAAGGCCCGGCCGATCCAGTAGACCACCTCCTCGGTGAGGTCCTGGGTGGTGATGCCGCGGATGTCGTAGGAGCGGAAGATCTCGGGCGCGAGCTCGAGCCCCATGGCCAGGGGCGAGGTGTCCTCGGTGACCTCGATGCCGAAGTTGTCCCGGGCGCTGCCTGCGCTGCTGACTTCCAGGAAGTCGTCGTCGCCCCGCCGGGCACGGCCGCCGGCTTTCCTGTCCTTGTCGGGCTCGTCGTCGAGCAGATCAGCCACTTCGTCTCGCTCCTGGTCCGGTTCTTCTGGTTGTTGTGCCGGGCCGCGGGTGCCGGCGGACCTGGCCGCCGGCCCGGCGGCGGCCGGACGTTCGTCGTCGACATCCCGGCCGGGGCGCGCCATGCGGCCGATCTCCCGGGCCATGTCGTGAAAGGCGTTGAGCTGGTAGCGCTGGGGCTGCAGCCGCCGCCCGCGGATGGCGTTGCTGGCCTGCTCGAGCAGCACGCCGCTGTCGTGGCGCAGCTTGCGGGACAGGCTCGAGAAGGCGAACAGCACCCCGGCCAGCATCAGCCCGAGGGCGGCGGCCAGGGCGGTGAGCAGGTCGGTGGCGCCGGCCACCGGCGCGATCGCGGCGGGATCCGGCTCCAGCACCACGCGCCAGTGGGGCAGCCGCGTGTCCTGCACCACCCGGGCTTCGGCGTCGCCGTCGACCTCGCCCCACTGCAGCAGGGTGACGGGCTCGGTGCCCTCGAAGCGCTGCTCCAGGGTCATGCGGCCCGGGACGTCGCCGAACAGGCGGATCGGTTCCAGCAGGTATTCCGCGGACAGCGCGGCGAACAGCACGCCGGCCACGCCGCCGCCGTCGATGATCGGGTGGGCGGCGTAGAAGCGGCTGTTCTGACCGTCCAGCTTGACGCCGTCCGGGCCGACGAAGGGTTGGGTCTCGGCGCGCTGGATGACGTCCACCGCGGCGTAGGAGATGGGGACCGCGGCATCGAGGTCCACCCGCGCGCCGCCGGCCGGGATGATCTCCATGCGCTCGGCGTGGGCCAGCAGCCCGGTGAGCCGGCGGCTCGCGGCGGCCATGCGGGCCGGGTCGCCGGAGGTCAGCGCGGCGACCGTGTCCGGGGCGGAGGCCATGGCGCCGAGCTCGGTGCGCAGCCCCGCCACGCGGCTGTCGACCAGGGCGGCGTAGCGCGCGGCCGCTGCCTCCGTGACGGCGGCGGCGTGGGTGGCGTTGGTGTCCTTGACGAGCTGGAGCCAGAGCACGCCGGCCGAGACCAGCAGCCCGGCCACGCTCAGCCCGATGATGATCAGGGCGCCGGTCCAGATGCCCTGCCCGGAGCGTCGCTGACGGGTCGGCGTCGTGACGGGCCCGTCCTGCTGATTTCCTTCCAAGACTATGTCCTCAATCCCTCGTCCAATGGTAGTTGGCGAGGCCGGCTGTATCCAGCGAACGGCTCGAATTCAAACGTGCGTCCGGTTAGCGGCCCCTCACTCACCCACCGCGGCGTGGGCCCGGACGGGTCAGCCGCCGCGGCCGGCCGGCGTGAGCTGCTCGGCGACGGCCTCGAGAATGGCCGCGGCGACGGCGTCCTTGCCGGATCTCGGCAGGGTGCGTTCGCCGGCCGCGGAGATCAGCGTGACGGCGTTCTGGTCGCTGTTGAAGCCGATGGTCGGATCGGACACGTCGTTGACGACGATCAGGTCCATGCCTTTGCGGGCACGCTTGGCGCGGCCGTGCTCGAGCACGCGCTCGGTCTCGGCGGCGAAGCCGACCACCAGCGGCCGCGGCGTGTGCCGGGCGACGTCGGCGATGATGTCCGGGTTCTGGGTGAGGGTCAGGGTCAGATCCGCGGGCCCGGTGTCGGGCTTCTTCATCTTCTGCGGCGCCACCTCGCTGGGCCGGTAGTCGGCCACGGCGGCGACGCCGATGAACACGTCACAGTTGTCCAGCCGGCTCGTGACCGCGGCGTGCATGTCCGCGGCGCTCTCGACGGACACCCGGTCGACGCCGGGCGGTGCGGGCAGGCCCACCGGCCCGCTCACCAGCACCACCCGGGCTCCGGCCCGGGCTGCCGCGGCAGCGACCGCGTAGCCCTGCTTGCCCGAGCTGTGATTGCTGATGTAGCGCACCGGATCGATGGCTTCCCGGGTCGGACCGGCGGTCACCAGCACCCGGCGGCCGGACAGGTCCGGCAGGGGCGCGGCGCCGGTCGCGGGTCCGAGCAGCGCGACGATCTG
>MDTG01375084.1_pt1 | contig 39854 bp, 41 predicted proteins | sample 811421 | NCBI WGS metagenome assembly MDTG01 (sample SAMN05326645, study PRJNA326480) | marine metagenome | isolation source: seawater | place: Pacific Ocean: South East | collected 2011 | reverse complement strand
ATATAAATGAGAGAAACAAATCTGAAAGAAGATTTTTTAAAAAATTTGTTCAAAATAATAAAAAATACAAATTCAATACATTAAAAAATGGTGAAATAAATACAGATGAGGTTATAAATTTAATCAAAACAAAAAAAGTTAATTTTATTGTTTCCTATGGATGTTCAATTGTAAAAAAAAAATTTATAAATACATTTAAAAATAAATTTTTAAATATACATCTTGGATTATCACCATATTATAAAGGGTCTGGCACAAATTTTTTCCCATTCGTTAATAATGAATTACAATTTTGTGGATCAACAATAATGAAAATTTCATCAAAATTAGATAGTGGAAAGATATTACATCAGATAAGACCTGAAATTAGAATGGAGGATGACATTCATTCTGTTGGAAATAAGATAATTAAACAAACTGTCCATGATCTATGTAAAATTTTACTGAAAAAAAAACCATTAAAGTATTACTCAATTAAAACTAATTATAAAACCAAAACATATAAAAGAAAAGATTTTAACAAAAAGAAATTGTTAAAAGCATTAATAAATTTAAAGAATAATATGATAACAAAATATTTATTGAATAAAAATAATTTATATAAAAAGTATCCAATAATTAAACAATTATGAGTAAAGTAATTATGTATCATTATATAAGACATTTTAATGAAGATCTCCCCTTTTTTAATTTTTTGCATCGACGAGATTTTAAAAAACAAACTGATATTTTTGTTAAAAAAAATATTCTTGTTAAATTAGATGAAAAATTTAATGAAATTTTTTTAAAAAAAAAAATATTATTATCATTTGACGATGGTTTAAAAGAGCATTTAAAAATAGCAAAGTATTTAAAAAGTAAAAATATCATGGGAATATTCTTCATCCCTACTTACCAATTAGAAAAACTTGATTTTTTGCCTATTCATAAAATTCACTTAATTTTTGGAAAATTAAACTCTGATGAATTGATAATTTTATTTAAAAAATTCAAACTTCATTTTGAATTTAACAATAAAGTATTTGCAATTTTTAATAGACAAAAAAATTTTTTAGATAAAAAATCTAATTTAACCGAAAATGATAAAAAAATTTTTTTGAAAACAATCTTAAATAATTATGATCAAAAAAATCCTAGTCTTGTTAAAAAAATCTTTAACCATTGTTTTAGTAATAGTAAACAAAAAAGCATATTTAAAAAATTTTATCTAAACAAAAAAGACATAGTAGAAATTGATAAAATTGGAATGAAAATTGGTAGTCATGGACATCAACATAAAGTATTATCAAAATTATCTTATAAAAATCAATCTTATGATATTTCCAAGTCTATAAATTTGTTATCAAAAATTTTAGGACAAAAAATAAATCATTTCTGTTTTCCTTATGGAGGATATGAGGTTTTTAATAAAGATACATTAAAAATATTAAAAAAAAAAAAAATACTCTATTCTTTCAACGTAGAGTCAAAAGAGTGGGTAAAAGGAACAAATAATTTATGCATTCCTAGATATGATTGTAATGAATTTAAATATGGTGCAATCTATAACAAAAAATAAAAAAAATGTTTTTAAAATATAAGGTGATAGCTTTAATACCATCAAAGCACAAATCTTATGGTTTACCAAATAAAAATTATTTAAAATTAAAAAATTTGAGTTTATTTGAGATAGCAATTAAAGCAGCTCAAAAATCAAAATTTGTAGACACAGTAGTAGTTACTAGCGATAGTACTAAAATTTTAAATAAATCAAAAGTATTTGGAGCTCTAACTATTAAAAGAAATAAAAATCTTTCATCTAAAAATACTCCAGCAAATAAGGTAATTCTTCATGCAATTTTAAAAATCAAAAAAAAAATTTTAAAAGATTTAATTATTTTATATCTTCAACCTACATCTCCATTCAGGAATCATAAGCATATAGATAATGCATTTAAAAAATTAAAAATAAAAAAAAAAAAATCTTTAATAAGTATTGTAAAGTCTAAGAAAACTATTTTTAAAAGTATCAAATTAGTAGATGGATTAGTAAAGCCGATATTTAATGAAAAATATGTCTCATCAAATAGACAGACACATATAAAAACTTACTATCCAAATGGTGCAATATATATATTCAATTCAATCGATTTTATGAAAAATAAAAAAATACCAATAACTGATTCTTTACCATTTGAGATGTCGGATGATGCTAGCCATGATATTGATACTTTAGAAGATTATAAAATTGCAAAAGAAATGTCTAAAAAACTTTTAATCTATTAAAAAAATGAGCAAGAGCTTTAAAATAGGAAACATAAATGTAGGTAAAAACTTTCCACCATTAATTATTGCAGAAATAGGTATTAACCATAATGGTAATTTGGACAATGCAATTCAGATAGCTGATAGTGCTATAAATTCTGGTGCAAGAATCTTGAAGCATCAAACACATATTCCAGATGAAGAGATGTCGGTGGAAGCCAGAAAAGCCATCCCTGGAAATTCTAAGAAATCTATTTATAGCATAATTAAATCATGCGCTTTATCTGAAAGTGACGAAAAGAAGCTAATGAACTATGTAAAATCAAGAAAAAGAATTTTTATAAGTACACCATTTTGTAAAGCGGCAGTTGATAGGCTTGTAAATTTTAATGTTCCTGCTTTTAAAATAGGTTCAGGGGAATGTAATAACTTAGAATTAATAAAATACATATGTAAATTCAAAAAACCAATAATAATGAGCACAGGTATGAATTCAATTAAGCAAATTAAGTCTAGTGTTAGTTATATAAACAAAAAAAAAATACCTTTAGCTTTAATGCATTGTACAAATCTTTATCCAACTCCATTAGAAAAAAGTAGATTAAATTCAATCATAGAAATGTCTAAAATTTTCAAAAATAATATTATTGGTTATTCAGACCATACAATTGGATTATATGCCTGTTTCTCAGCCATAACTATGGGCGCATTAATTATTGAAAAACATTACGTGGATAGTCATTTAAGAGAAGGACCAGATGTATCTTGTTCAATGGATAAAGAACAACTGAGAGAGTTAATACATTATTCAAAGCTCGTTAAATTATCTTTAGCAGGAAAAAAAATGCCACTAAAAGATGAAAAAGTGACAATGAATTTTGCTTTTGCATCTGTAGTTTCAACTAAAAAAATTTTAAAAGGTGAAACATTAACTGAAAAACATATTTGCTTAAAAAGACCTGGGAATGGAGATTTTAAATCAAGTGATTATAAAAATATACTAGGAAAGAGATCTTTAAGAAATATCCCAAAAAATGTTCAAATAAGAAATAAAGATATTAAATGAAAAAAATTGTTTTTGTCACATCAACTAGAGCTGATTATGGAAAAATTAAATCACTAGTTTCGGTAATGCAAAATAATAGAAATTACAAAGTTTTTATTTTTGTAACTGGAATGCATAATCTTAAAAAATATGGTTCTACATATGAAGAAATAACTAAAGATAAATTAAAAAATATACATAGATTTAATAATCAAAAAAAAAGCAATAAAATGGATATAATTTTATCATCAACTATTGATGGTTTATCTAAATTTGTGAAAAAAGTTTCACCAGATTTAATAATTATACATGGAGATAGAGTTGAGTCGTTAGCTGGTGCTATAGTTGGTTGTTTAAATAATATTAAAACTGCACATATAGAGGGTGGTGAAGTTTCTGGAACAGTTGACGAGATATTAAGACACTCAATTTCAAAATTGAGTCACGTTCACTTTGTAACAAATTTCAGGGCTAAAAAAAGACTAATTCAGATGGGTGAGAAAAATAGTTCTATTCATATTATTGGATCACCAGACGTTGATATTATAAAAAGCGATAAGTTACCAAAAATAGAAGAAGTTAAAAAATGGTATAGTATTAAATACAATGATTATGCCGTTGCAATAATGCATCCAGTAACAACTGATATAAAAAATTTAAAAAAAAATTGTAAAATTTTTGTTAATTCGTTAATAAAAAGTAAAAAAAAATTTATCTTAATCTATCCTAATAATGATACTGGCAATGAAATTATCCTCAATGAATATTATAAAATAAAAAATGTTAATATAAAAATTCTGCCTTCTATGAAATTTGAATATTATTTAACTTTATTGAAAAATTCTAAATTCATAATTGGAAACTCAAGCTCTGGCATTATGGAAGCACCATATTATGGAATAAGAACAATAAATATCGGAAATAGACAGAATAGAAGAGCAAAATTAAAAACTATACAGAATTGTGATTTTAAACAATCAACTTTAATAAAACTAATTAAAAAATACTATAATATTAATAAGGTAAAGAAAAAAATTGAGTTTTTTGGTAATGGCAAAAGTTTTAAAAAATTCAGTATAATACTTTCTTCAAACAAAGTGTGGAAAGTTGAAAATCAAAAAGAATTTCAAGATATTTGATTAATAATGCTTAAAAAAAAAATTGGTATCTTCATTACAAGCAATGAGTACTTAAGAAACTTTGTTAATTCAGGTATAATCAATAAATTATCAAAAAATTTAGAAATTCATATTTTTATAAATAAAAATATAAAGATTGACAAAAGAAAAATAAAAAATTGCAAGTCAATTAGAAACTATAAAAATTCTCATAATAATTCAAACCATCAATATTGGAATTTAATTAAACTGTGGAAATATCGCGATAAGGCTAAAAGTTTTAAGGCTAGAGTTTTAGAGTATTATAGGATTGATTTTAAAAGATTTAAATTTGATAAACAAAAAAATTTTTATTTTTTATTTTTAACACTTTATTCAACTTTAAGTTTTATCAAAGATATATTAAGATTCGTAATTTTAAACATTTTATCATATGAAATTTTTTTTAAACTGTATAAGAAATTTTATGTAAATAATCTTTCAATCAATTCAAGTTTAGTTGATTGCGTAGAGAAAAAAAAAATAGATTTAATAGTAAATCCCACAAGTGCACATAATGTTGAAACTATAGATCTAATTAAAATTGGAAAGAAAAAAAATATTAAAACATTATTAATAATTGATAACTGGGATAATCTCTCAAGTAAAATTGCATTTGATGAAAAGCCTGATCATATATTTTGTTGGGGCCAGCAATCTATTGTTCACGCAAATAAAATACACAATATTAGAAAAAACATTAAACCTATTGGAAGTGCGAGATTCGATGCTTATTTTGAGAAGAGAAAATTACTCAAAAAAGATGCTCATAAAAAGAAAAATATATTATTTTTAGGCTCATCCTTAGAGTGGAATGAAAAAGAAGCGTTACACATATTAGACGATTTAATAAATAAAAATAAAAAAATTTATAACAATTTAAAAATTATATACAGACCTCATCCAAAGCTGAATTGGCGTAAATGGTATTATAAAGAAAATTATAAAAACGTACTAATTGATAAACAAATAGTTAATACTAGGTATAGAGATTGGCCTGATTTAGATTATTATCCTAGTTTGCTATCTAATTGTTTTTTTATAGTCGGTGGATTAACTTCCATGATAATAGAGTCCACCATATTTTATAAAAATTACTTAGCAATAGCTTATGATGATAAAAATTTTCTTTGGAACCAGAAATATGTTTTAGAGACTAGACCTCATTTAAGAGAGGTTAAAAATTTAAAAAATGTCCATTTTTGCAATAGAAAAAAAGAATTAGCCATCAAATTTCATAAACTTTTTGTAAATACAAAATATCCCTCTAATAAATTTAAATCAATTATTGATAATAAAAGAAATTTTTTTTTGTATAACGACGATTTGCAATTTCATAAAAGATTAGAGATCAATATTAAAGAAATATTCAAAAATGAAGAGAATAATAAATTTAATTAAATTTATAATAAAGGCTAAAAAAATTTGGACAAAACCAAATAAATCAGAAGTATTAATTTATGATTACAATTTATCTGAATATTTACAAGAAAAAATTCTTAAATTTGACAGTGAGGTTTTACATATAAGAGGTGAAATTATAAACATGTTTATTTTAATAAAACTAATAAAAAATTTAAAATTTAAAAATTTATTATTGAATTATAGTATATTATATATTGAGGAAGTAAGACCCAAAATTATTATCACTGGAACTGATAACAATTTAAATTTTTATGATCTTCAAAATAAAATCAAATCCTTTAAATTTAAATCGATAGTTATTCAAAATGGGCACAGAACTTTAACAGGTCCTGATATTTTAAATTATTTTGACAGTTTTAAAAATAAAAATTACAGAGCAGACTTTTTTCTTTGCTTTAATAAATTTATTGGAGAAATTTATAAAAAAATGTTTAATTCAAATTTTATTCCTATAGGATCTTTTTTAAATAATATAAATTACAGGACTCAAGGTAAAGTTAAAACAAGAAACTTTTATTGGATATCTCAATACCGGTGGAGAAAAAATGAAAAAATTTTTGATGAGGAAAGTCTAACTAATAACCAAAAGATTAATTTTGAAAACTTTAATATCCAAGATTATTATATCCCAGAAAATAAAATTATCCCGATTATTTATGAATTCTGCGAAAAAAATAACTTAAGTTTTAAAATAATATCATCTTATAAAAAAAATCAGCCCGAATGTTCACATGAAAAAATTTTTTATGAAAATATACTTAAACATAAAAATTGGAAAATGACTCCTAATGAAAAAAATGACAGAATTAGCGTTTATGAAATTTTAACAAATGATGCTGAATATGTTGCCCATATTGACTCAACATTAGGATATGAATGCCTTTCGAGAGGTATTAAAACTATTTCATTTTTATGCAGAAAATCCTGCTATCAAAATGTTAAATGGATATTCTCTTGGCCGAGTAAATTTCCAAATCGAGGACCAATATGGACAGATATAGATGACTATGATGAAGTTTATAGGTTATTAAATCAAATTTTTAAGATTGATAATAAAAGTTGGCAAAATTATTGGAATTCAATAATTCCAAAAATTATGAATAATGATCCAAAAAATCAAAAATTTGTTGAATTAATTGATAATTTGATTTCGAAAGCCTAGAAAATCTAGAAAAAGATAGACAGTTCAATATTTGAACGCTAGACTGTTCAAATTATGAACGACAAAGATAAAAAAAATGATGCATTAAATTTAGATGTATTAAGAAAGATTGGCTCAAATCCAAAGTCATCACAGAGACAATTAGCTAAAGAGCTTGGATTTAGCTTAGGTAAACTAAATTATTGTATAAATGCTTTAAAAGATAAAGGTTTAATAAAAATTAAAAATTTTAAAGCAAATGAAAATAAAATTTCATACGTATATATATTAACACCTAAGGGACTATCTGAAAAAACGAGGCTCACAATAAACTTTATGAAGAGAAAAATGTCAGAATATGATGAGCTAAAAAAAGAAATAGAATAAAATGTGGATAATATTAAAATATAATAAAAAAAATTTAAATTTGTTGAAGGATAATCTTGCAAAGACAATTGATACTGAAATTAAGTATTATTTACCAAAAATTAAATACAAAAAAATAATTAAAAAAAGAGAAATGGATGTAGAACATAATATTTTACATAATTACATCTTTTGCTTTAGTAAAAAATTTTTAGATAAAGCTAATTTAAATAGAATTAGGTATCTTCAGGGTTTAGAAAGTCTTTTATTAGGCGATAAAAAAGATCAAATTCAAATTATTGACTTTATAAACTTTTGTAAAAAAAATGAAAGTTTTGATGGAGGACTTTCTAATAATTTCTTTCTTGAACTTAAAATAAAAAAAGCAAAGTTTCTAAATGGTCCTTTTGCAAATTTAATTTTCGAGATTTTAGACAAAAATAAGAAGCAGCTTAAAATATTATTAAACAATAAAACATTATTTATAAAAAAAAATTCAAATAATTTATATTGTTTAGCTTAAGATAAATAAAATGACATTTAATGAAAAATAATATATTTTTCAAAGTGCGGAGCATTGGCTAAATAAAAATGAATAAAATAAAAATAATTGCTGAAATAGGTTGGAATCATATGGGAAATATTAACCTAGCTGAAAAGATGATAAAGATGGCAAGTAAATCTGGAGCTGATTACGCTAAATTTCAAACCTGGCAAGTTAAAAATTTAAAGAATGGACCATGGGATAATGATGGAAGAAGAGAGATTTACCAAAAAGCTGAATTGAAGCAAAACCAATATAGAATATTAAAAAAAATTTGTAAAAGAAATAAAATTAAATTTTTAACAAGCTTATTCAATCCAGATGATTTAAGTTTAATATCTGATCTAAGACTAGATACAATAAAAATTCCATCACCAGAGAATAGAAATTCGGAACTTCTTAAAATTTGTAGTAAATATTTTAGAAATATCTTTTTATCAACAGGAGCTGCAAAAATAGAAGAAATTAAAAAAAGTTATAAATTCATAAAAAAAAATAATGTAACTTTAATGCATTGTGTTTCAATGTATCCATGCCCAGATAAAAACATAAACCTTTTAAGAATACAAAAATTAAAAAAAATTCATTCTAAAATTAAAATTGGGATCAGTGACCATTCCCCAGATACTCTAAGCACTCTATTTTCATTACCCCTTGGAGTAGAATTAATTGAAAAACATTTTACAATTGACAATAATTTACCAGGAAGGGATAATAAATTTGCAATATTACCTGCCGCTCTAAAATCCTTAAGAGATAAAATATCTAGATTTGAGAAAATGCAAAAATTTAATGAAAAACTTTCAAAGGAAGAAGTTGAGGTTAGAAAAGTGTATTCTGGAAGATGGATAAAACACTTAAAATAAATCGTATTGAGTCCGTTATTCAAAAAGGTTCTTTTGGAAATGGAAAATATTATGGATACAAAAAATATAAAGTAATTAGTTTAGTCAAGATAAGCACTAACAAAAAAATTCATGGAATTGGTGAAAGTTTAGTTGGAGTTTATTCACCAAGGTTATTTAGCATCAATTTAAAATTTATTTCAAAACTTTTAATAAATAAAAATATAAAACAATCACTTGATATTTTAAAAAATCTTCAAAAAAATAAGTTTTTTTTTGATGCAGGTGTTTTGAAAAGTATAATTGCATCAATTGAAATTGGTCTTTTTGATATAATGGCTCAATCAAATAACCAAACCTTGTCTGATTGCTTTTCTGAATTCTTTAATGAAAAAATTATTGAAAAAAAAGTGCCGGTTTATGCAAGCGCAGGTTCAATTCTTGGGAGCATAAATGATTTGCGAAATGAAGTTAGTTTTGCAAAAAAAAAAGGTTTTAATATATTCAAGGCTAGAATTTCTTTGACTAATTTTAACTATAAGAAAAAATTAAATTTTTTAAAAAATAATATAAATCATTTTTCAATAGACTTAATTTCGAATACATATGAAAAAAACTCCAACTTGAGCTTAGTGAAAAAGTTAATATCAAATTTAAAAACTTATGAACCTTTGTGGATTGAGGAAATACTGTCTTTAGAAAATCTCTATAAATTTAAAATAATAAAAAATAAAGAATTTAAATTTTCTTACGGTGAAAATTTTAATTCTATTAGTGATTTTATTAATTTAATAAATCTATACAAATTTGATTATATAAACCCTGATATTTCTCATTTGACTATAACAGATATTCATAGATTAATTGAATTTCTCAAAATTAATAATTTAAAAAAAAAAATTATTTTTCACTGTTGGGGAGGAAATGTTAATTTATATAACACATTAAGCCTTGCAACCATATTTAAAAAATATGTTAAGCTTGTTGAATTCCCAATTACCGATTTTGATTTAAATAACTCCTTTTTAAATAGTTCGGAGATAATAAACTCTAAATATTATTTTGATAATAAAATTTCCAAAAATCAAGATTTGATTAGTATTAATTCTTTTGTTAGAAAAAATTATAAAGATTTTGCATTTAATTTTTAATATATGGTTGAAACTTTAATTATTATTAGAACTAAAAATGAGGATCGGTGGATTAAACCATTAATCAGAAGTTTGGAAATTCAGTCATATCAAAATTTTAAAATTTTGGTTATAGATAATTTAAGTAAAGATAGAACGATTGACATATTAAAAGAAAAAAAAATAGAACATATTAAAATAAAAAAATTCCTTCCCGGTAAAGCAATAAACATGGGGATAAATTATTTCAAAAAATCTAAATATATAGTTTGTTTATCCGCACATTGCTTGCCTGAGGATAAAAATTGGCTCAAAAATTTAATCAAACCACTTAAAAACCCTAAAACTGTTGCAGTTTATGGAAAGCAAATACCTATGTTCACAACTAATTCAGAAGATTATAGGGATTTAAAATTAATCTTTGGAAATGAAAAGAGAGTCCAAAAAATTGATTATTTTTTTCATAATGCTAATTCAGCATTAAAAAGAAATATTTTAAAAAAATATCCATTTAATGAGAATGCCACAAATATGGAGGATAGGATCTGGTCTAAACAAATACTATCTCTAAAAAAAAATTATCAAATTGTATATCAACCAAAAGCTAGTGTTTTTCATCACCATGGACTTCATCATTCAAATAAAAAAAAAAGATTGAATGGTGTAATAAAAATAATGAAATCTATTGAGCAAGATAATTTAATACCTGAAGTTTTAAAACCTGAAAAACAAAGTATATTTGCCTTCATAGTTGGGAAAATACCAACCAAAAATCAAAAATCCTTTTATAAAACTAATTTAAAGTTAGTTAAAGACTTAAAGAATAATAATAATATAAAAAAAATAATAGTACTTACAGATAAAAAATTTAAAAATAAAATTGAAAAGATTGCTTCAAATAAATTTATTTTTATTAGAAGAAATAAAATAAATAAAAAACAAAAAATAATAGATCTTATTAAAACAGTATATTCAAAATTTAAAAATCATGATATTGATTACCTTATGTATTTTAATCTTGATTATACTAATAGACCAAAAAATATTGTTTCTAAACTTTTAAATACTGTAACGAAAAAAAATATTGAAATTTCTACTTTTGCATATCAAGTTGATACAAACATATGGGAAGCAAAACAGGGTAAGTATAAGTCTAAAAATTCTCAACTTGGTCAGAAAAGTAACTCGAAAATATTTTTTAATACATTATACGGTTTGGGATCATTATTTTTCTTTAATTCATTAAAAAAGAGTACACAAGAAATGAATATCGAAATGATAAAATTTAAAAATCCAATTTATTTACAAAGATTTTCAACAGTAGACTATGAAAATTAAAAAAGATTTTGAAATAACTAAGAATTTAATCAAATTTTATAAAATTCTTGAATTACATGGAATAAGCGATCTAACAGCTAACCATGTATCTGTATTATCACATGACAAGAAAAGTTTTTATACAAATCAACACAAACATTTATTTTCTCAAGTTAATCTTAAAAATTTGATCAAGGTTGATTTAAACGAAAAAAATAAAAAAGTTTTAAAAAAAGTAAATAGAGCTGGCTATCAAATACATAGATTCTTGCATCTGTCCAAAGCAAAACCTAAAGCAATATTACATTCACATTCAATAAATGCTGTTGCTATTTCAAGTATAAAGAATGGTTTTATTGAAAAACTTAATCAATCAAGTATGAGGTTTTATAATAAAGTAAAATATGTCAATTATTCAGCAATGGTTTTAGACCAAAAAATAGGTAAAGAGGTATCTAAAGTTGTAGATAAAAATACCAAATTAATAATTTTAAAAAATCATGGTAATATTTTACTTGCTGATAGTCTTGAGGAATTGCAACATTTAACATTTCATTTTGAAAAATGTTGCGAAATTCAGTTAAAAGTGATGAATTCAGGATTTAGCTATAATGTTGTTAATAATAAAATTGCATCTAAAACTATGGCACAACATACCCAGTTTGGACCTGTGGGTAAAATGTCTTGGAACGCATTATCGAAAAAAATTAAGTTAAAATAATTCAAATATATTTAAATAAAAATGAAAATTGCCTGTGATCTTTTTACAAGTAGTATTAAATTTCAAGTAATAACAAAAAAAATTATTAGAAAATTAAAAAAAAATTTTAAGGATATTGAGTTAATCAGTATTGACTCTAAAAAATTTAAAAAAGATAAAAAAAAAAATAGAAATTTATTGGGGAAATAGGATTAATTTGGACACAATTAATGAATTGCCTAATTTAAAATGGATACATTATGGATCTACCGGAGTAAACGAGACTATTTTGAGATCAACCAAAAGTAAAAATATTTTAATAACAAATTCTAGAAGAATGTTTGATGAAGCAGTTTCAGCAACAGTAATGTCATTTATTTTTACACTTGCTAGAGGAATAAATTATAGTTTTGATTTAAAAAGAAAAAAAAAACTCACAAGAAATTTTTATAATAATATAACTTCTAATATTCAAAATGTTTTTAATCAAAAAATACTTTTTGTAGGTTTTGGCGGTATTGCCAAAAAAATAAGTAGTGTTTGTAAATTAATGAACATGAGAATTTATGGAATTAAAAGAAGTAATTATAGTTATATTAAAAATGTAAAGTTTTATAGCCTAGATAATTTAAAAAAAGCTGTGAAAGATAAAAATTATATAGTTAACCTATTACCCTACACACATAAAACCAAAAAGTTATTCAATAAGCATATATTTAAAAATATGTCTAAAAGTACTTTTTTTATTAATGTTGGCCGTGGAGAAACAGTTGATGAAAATGATTTAGTTTATGCATTAAAAAAAAAAATAATTTTAGGAGCTGCATTAGATGTTGTTCAAAATGAACCGATTAATAATAATTCATTGCTTTTAAAATTAGATAATTTGATTCTTACACCTCACATAGCAGGAATTACTAGTGATTATTGGGACAAACAGTATGAGTTATTTACTGGTAATTTAAAAAAATTTAAAACATCAAAAAAGTTGCAAAATATTGTAAGAAGTGAGATAGGTTACTGACTATGAATAATGATTATTCTTTTTTAGGAGAGGACGTAACTCATTGGACACAATCTATAAGGAGAGGGTATGCCATGTCGTTTATTTTATCCTCATTCCACGATACTGGTGTTTTTAACTTTTTGAAGGATCTATCGCCAAAAAGCTCAAAAGAAATTTCAAGTAAGTTAAAACTTAATAAAGAAATTTTAGAATCTGGATTAAACTTTTTAGTAAATGCAGATAATTCAATAGTTAAAGACAAAAATAAAATGTATAAAATGACAGAAATTGGAAAAAAAAGAATTTTTTCTGATCAAGCAATGGCCATGGCTTTAGGTGCAGTTGGCGCTTACCATGTTCTCTTTACTAATTATACTAAAACTTTAAAAAATGAACTCACTTATGGTAAAGATTTTGTAAGAGATGGAAGATTAGTTGCAAAATCAAGTGTATTAACTGGAAGATCTAATTATCCTTGGGTTGCGGAAAAATTAGCAGAATTAAAAGTTGATACAGTTGTAGATTTAGGCTGTGGATCAGGAGATATTATTATTGATTTTTGTAAAAGACAAAATAGTTTTAAAGGAGTAGGACTAGATATAGATCCTACAGCAATTGAAGTTGCTAAAGAAAATGTTGTAAAATCTGGATTGCAGGACAGAATAGAACTTATAACTGGCGATATGCTAGAGCCTAAAACATATTCTAATAAAATAATTAGTAAAGGTGATAAAGTTGCTTTCAATGCTATCATGGCATTACATGAATTTTTAATTGATGGAGATATTGCAGTAATTAATGTTTTAAAAAAAATGAAAGAAGAGTTTCCTGGTAGTTACTTTATATTGGGAGAATTCAATAGATGTAGTGATGAAGAATTTTCTAAAATCCCAATATATGAGAGAATGCATATGCTTTTCTATCAGGAAATTATTCATGGTCTTACGGACCAAGATTTAGCCAGCTTAGAAAAATGGAAAAAAATTTTTCATGATTCAAATGTAGAACTAATTGAATATAAAAAAGATTTCCCATTTAGATTAGTTGAGTATGTTCTAAAATTTTGATGAAAATATTGTGCTTGATACCTGCTAGATCAGGAAGTAAAGGACTAAAAGATAAAAATATAAGAAAAATTAAAGGTAAATCCTTGTTGGAGATTACTTACAATTTTGCTCTAAAATTTAAATTATTCACCAATATAGTTATTAGCACAGACTCAAAAAAATATTTAAAAATAATTAATGATAGGAATTTTCATTCATTACTTAGGCCAAAAAAATTAGCTAAAGATGATACAACAGACTTAGAATTAATCACATATGAACTTAAGAGGTATGAAACTTTTTATAATATTAAATATGATTATTTGTGTCTACTTCAACCAACATCACCACTAAGAAAAAAAATTCATTTAAACAAATGTTTCGAAATATTAAAAAAAACTAAGCCAAATGCAATATGGACTGTAAGTCCTGTAGATAAAAAATTTCATCCAATAAAACAAGTTCAAATAAAAAATAATTTTTTAAAATATTTTAACAAAAATGGTAAAAGTTTTATTTCAAGACAAAAATTAGAGCAATCTTATATAAGAAATGGTGTTGCATATTTTTTTTCAAGAAAAACAATATTAAAAAAAAAAAATATTTTACCAGATAAAACAAAGTTTCTAATAATAAAAACGGATAAAGTTGCAAATATTGATAATAAATCAGATTTAGACTTTGCAATAAAAAAATTTAAATAAAATGATTAAAAATTTAAGAGTAATTCTTGACTCAAAAAGTCAAAAATTAGTAACAATAATATTTATTGGTCTAATATTTTCAGGAATTTTAGAAATGATTGGTATTGGTATTTTACCTTCACTAGTTTTAGCGATTGATAATACAGAAAATTTTTTATCAAGAATAACTTATTTACCTTTAAATGATTACTTAAGCTCGCTAACTAAAGAAAAATTACTTATTATTATTTGTTCTACAGTTTTTGTAATATTTTTAATTAAAAATATATTGCTATTTATTTTAATTATATTTGAAAACTACATAATGAGAAACCTTAGAGTTAACTTGTCAAAAAAATTGATGAACAAATATCTTTCTAACCCTTATAGTTTTTTTATAGATAGAAATACATCTATATTTTTAAGGAATTTACAAAATGAAATAGGAAACTCAACAAATTATATCTCTGCTTTTTTGATTTTAGCTAGGGAAATATTAGTTGTAAGTTTTCTTCTTAGTCTGTTGTTATACAAAAGTACTAAAATAACTCTAATTGTTTTCTCTTTATTTGGTTTAATTACATTAATTCTTTATTATGTTTTTAAAAATAAAACTTCTAAAGTTAGTAAAAGATCACTTTTCTTAAGAGAAAAGATATTCAAAATTATTAACGAATTTTTAACTTCAATAAAAGATGTAAAAATTTTTGGAGCAGAAAATTATGTTCTACAAAAGTACACAAAAGATCAAAAAGAATTATCAAATACTGATTTTTATATTAAAAATTTGAATTCATTTCCGAGATTGCTTCTAGAAATAGTTTCAATAGGCTCAATATTATTGTTTTGCATTTTTTTTATTGCGAGCGCATCTTTTGAAGAACTATTACCTAACTTAACATTGTTAATTATTTTACTGGTGCGATTTTTACCAGCTTTTTCATTGATTAATCAGTCATTATATAGATTAAGAGTTTTAAGGGTTTCTCTAGATCTTATATCAAATGAATTAAAAAGTGATATCAATATTACGGACAAAAATTTTAACTCTAAAAAGAAAAAAATTACTTTTTTTAAAGAAGAAATTAAATTGGATAATGTATCTTTTCAATACCAAGAAACAAAAAAAAAAATTCTTAATAATATTTCTCTCAAAATAAAAAAAGGTGAATTTATTGGCATAATAGGAGAGTCTGGAAGTGGTAAAACAACTTTGATAAATCTTATTTGTGGATTAATAAATCCAGACAGTGGTTCAATTTATTTTGACCAAAAAAATATAAGCCAATATTCATTGAATAGTCTTATAGGATATGTGCCCCAGGACATATATTTATTACAAGAGTCAATTAAAAAAAATATTGCATTCGGTAAAATTGATGAAGAAATTAGTAGTGATAAAATTAATAATGCAATTAAAATTTCAAATCTTAAAAATTTTATAAATGAAAAAAATTTCAAACTTGATTCAAATGTCGGCAGTTTAGGTATCAAGCTTTCTGGAGGACAAAAACAAAGAATAGGCATTGCACGTGCAATATATAAAAATTCTCCTATATTAATTTTAGATGAGTCAACAAGTTCCTTAGATACCGAAACCGAAAGTAGGTTAATAGAAGAAATCAAAAAATTAAAAGATAATCTTACAATTATTTTTGTTAGCCATAGAATGTCAGCTTTAAAAAATTGTGATAAAATCTACAAACTTGAAAACGGACTGTTACATAATCAATAAATAATTTTTATATGTTTAGAAAATTCATTAAATTTATAATTTTTATTATAGATATAATTTCATTTCTTTTTGAAAAACTCTTTAAAATTAATTTTAAAGGTTTTCTAATAAGCGAATTAAGGCATGACTATAAAATAGTTAAAACAAAAAATTATAATATAAAATTTTTCGTACCTAGCCATTTAATAAAGTGGCGGGTAGATACTTTTTTTGATAAAGAACCTGAAACATTAAATTGGATTCAAAATTTCAAAAAAAATAAAAAAATAATATTTTGGGATATTGGATCTAATATAGGTCTTTATTCCATATACGCTGCTAAGGTGAGAAATAATACGAGAGTGATTGCATTTGAACCATCTTTTTTAAATTTAAATACTCTTGGAAGAAATATTTATATTAATAAATTACAAAATAAGATTAGTATATTTCAATTACCACTTGGTCTTATTTCAAATAAATTTGAGAAAATGTTAGAAACCTCAATTTATGAAGGAGGTGCGCTATCTTCTTTTGGATTACAAAAGGATTTTAAAGGGAAAAAAATAAACAGTATCAATTCATATTCAATTTTAGGAACTTCATTAGATGATGCGGTTAAAAAAAAAATTCTTAAAATTCCTGATTATATAAAAATTGATGTTGATGGAATAGAGCATCTAATATTATTAGGTTTTAAAAAAAATTTAAAAAATAAGAAAATTAAAAGTATTTTAATAGAAGTTAATGAAAATTATAATGAACAATTTAGAAATATCACGAAAATATTAAAAAATAGTGGTTTTGTATTGAAACAAAAAGAACAGTCCAAAATATCTGAAATCAATCCTGATAATAAGAATACTTTTAATTATATCTATTTCAGAGAGTAATTTTTATGAAAAAAAATTTAAAAGCAGTAATTATTGGTTTTGGAAGTATTGGAAAAAGACATTTAAAAAATCTAAGTAATCTTGTTGATAAAAATAATATAATTATTTTTACAAGAAAAAAAATTAAAAGTAAAAATTTTAAATTTACGAATAAATTTGATGATATAATTAACTTTAATCCAAATTTAACGGTTATAGCCAATGCATCTGTTGATCACCTCAAAGTAGCTCAAAAAATTATGAATAAATCAAATAAAATTTTAATAGAGAAGCCACTTAGCGATAAATCAAAAAAAATTAAGGACTTCATAGATTATTGGAAAAAAATGAAGATACCAATTTTTATTGGTTATAATTTAAGGTATTTCAATAGTTTGATATATTTAAAAAAACTAGTAAAAAAAAATTTTTTTGGAAAAATTTACTATGTAAATATAGATGCTTGTAGCAACTTAGTTAATTGGAGAAAAAATATTCATTATTCACAATCTGTTTCTGCTCAAAAAAAATTGGGTGGTGGTGTTTTATTAGAATTAAGCCATGAATTAGATTACCTAAGATGGATTTTTGGTGAACCAGATTATCTAATTTCTAAAATTAAAAAATTAAGTAAATTGAAGATTGATGTTGAGGATACTGCCTCTATCATTTTTGATTATAAAAAAAAAAAATATGTTAATTAATATGTTTTTGAATTTTTTTCAAAAAAAAAAATCGAGAACTTGTACGATAATTGGATCTCAAAGAACTGTTAAATGGGATCTCTTTAAAAACGATATTTCAATTTACGATGAAAATAATGATAAGTGGAATTCAATTAAATTCAAAAAAAATAATATGAATAATACTTATAAAAAAGAAATTTATGATTTAATCTATTTGAAAAAAACAAATAAAAAAACCTATTATGATTTAGTCTTTAATCTTAATACATTAAAGCTTATAGAAGCTATTAGAAAATCATCAACTAGTGATAAAAAAATAATATTTAATAAAAAAATATAACTATGTTAATATTTAATACAAACCCTTAAAGATTATTAAAATAAATGAAAATTTTAGTTACAGGTGCCGAAGGATTTATAGGTTCCCATTTAGTTTCAAAACTTATAAAAAAAGGCTTTAGTGTGAATGCATTGGTGTTATATAATTCATTTAATAATTATGGCTGGCTGGATACATTAGAATATTCATTAAAAAAAAAAATCAATATAATTTTGGGTGATATTAGAGATTATTCATCAGTATATCATGCTGCAAAAAATTGTGATGTAATTATAAATATGGCTGCTTTAATCGGTATTCCATACTCGTATAAAGCATCAATGTCTTATTTTGAGACAAATGTAAAAGGCACAATAAATATTCTTGAAGTTGCCAAAAAATTAAACATTAAAAAAATTATTCAAACATCAACTAGTGAAGTTTATGGGTCTGCTCAATTTGTTCCAATGACAGAAAATCACCCTTTAGTTGGTCAATCTCCCTATTCTGCAAGTAAAATTTCATCTGATCAGGTATCACTATCTTATTACTTATCTTTTGGTACCCCAGTTACCATATTAAGACCATTTAACACATTTGGTCCAAGACAGTCTTTAAGAGCGGTAATTCCCTCAATAATTTTACAGGGATTAAATAAAAGTTCGAGTAATAAAAAAATTTATATTGGTTCTCTTAAACCTACAAGAGATTTTAACTATGTTGAAGATATAGTAAATGCTTACATTCTTTCAATAAAAAATAAAAAATGCATTGGAGAGATCATTAATCTTTCAACAGGTAAAGAAACATCAATAAAAGAAATAGTCAATTTGGTTTCTGAAATCTTAAATATAAAATATCAAGTTATTCAAAAAGAGGAGAGAATTAGGCCAAGTAGAAGCGAGGTGTATAGACTTTGTGGATCGAACAAAAAAGCTCAAAAAATTTTAAAATGGAAGCCAAAATATAACGGTAAAAAAATGTTTAAAGAGGCTATTATCAAAACTATCGATTGGTATAAAAACCCAATAAATCTTAAAAGTTATAAAAACGTAAATAAATTTACGTTGTAATAAAGTGTTAAATTTAAGAAAAAACTATCAAAAAAATTTATTTCAAATACTTCAAAAAGTAATTGGAAAGAAGAAAGTGGCTCTTCATGAACCATACATATTTGGAAATGAAAAAAAATATCTTAATGATTGTATTAAGAATAACCAACTTACTTATGGAAAATTTAATAAACAATTTGAAAAATCAGTTTGCAAATTTACAAAAGCCAAATATTGCATAGGTGTTGTAAATGGCACCTCAGCTCTTCATCTATCACTTAAATTATTAGGGTGTAACGAAAAACATGAGATATTGGTCCCTGCGTTAACATTTGTAGGAACTGTAAATGCAATTAATTATACCGGCTCTCATCCACATTTCATTGACTCTGAGAAAGACTTTGTAAATATGGATATTGTTAAATTAGATAAATATTTAAGCAAAATAGCAAAATTAAAAAAAAATAAACTTTATAATAAAAAGACTGGAAGAATAATCAAAGCAATAATTCCAGTTCATACTTATGGTCACCCTGTAAATATGGATAAACTGTTAAAATTATCAAAAAAATTTAAGTTAGAAATAGTAGAAGATGCAGCAGAAGGACTTGGTAGTTATTTTAAAAATAAACATGTAGGTACATTTGGAAAACTTGGAATTATAAGTTTTAATGGAAATAAAATAATTACTACAGGTGGAGGTGGAGTTATATTGACAAATAACAAAACTTTAGCAGCAAAAGCAAAACATTTATCTACTACCGCCAAAGTTATCAAAGGTTATGATCTGGTGCATAATCAAATAGGATACAATTATAGAATTTCAAATATTTCATCTGCTTTAGGTTGTGCTCAAATGGAAAATATAAAAAAAATTTTGAAACTAAAAAGAAATTTATTTAGAAATTATAATAAAAATATGAGAAAAAACAGTTTTTTTAAACTCATTAAGGAGCCAAAAAACTCAAAAAGTAATTACTGGCTTCAAACAATCTTAGTGGAAAGTAATTTGATTTATAAAAAAGATCAAATAATTAATTTTCTAAATAGTGCTGGTTACAGTGTTAGACCAGCATGGAAACTAATTAATGAAATCAAACCATATAAAAAAAAACCGAAAATGAATTTAGATAATGCAAAATTACTTCAAAAAAAAATTATAAATATACCAAGTAGTCCACAAATATTATTATGACCAATTATGAGGTGAATTATGGAGAATATCAAAAAGAATTTGATAATCTGCCTTTTGATTTGCAATTAATTTCTTTAAATCCAAAATTTTGTAGAGAATTTCAAACTTACAATAAAAATCTAAAGATTGTTTATTGGATTTTTAAAGAAAATAAAAAAGTTTTTATGAATTGTTTTTTTTTAGGAAAAATAAATAATTCAAATCACTTTGATATACAATCACCCTACCCTTATGGTGGACCTATATGTACAACAAATGATAAATTATTTTTGAAAAGTGCAAATCAACAATTTGAAAATTGGGCATTAAATAAAAATGTTTTGGTTGAGTTTTATAAATTTAATCCAATTTTAGATCAAAAAAAATGGTATGATGGTCAAGTTATAAATAATAGAGAAACAGTCATTATAGATCTCAAAAAAGATCTGATGGAAAATTATGAAAAAAGAAGATTTTATGATTTAAAAAATATAGAAAAAAAAAATGTTTTAAAAATTATAAAAAATCCTTTTAGTAAAAAAAATTTTATAAATACTTATAAAAATAATATGAAAAAAATTGACGCTGATAATTTTTATTTTTTTTCAGACGAATACTTAGAAAATATAATTAATTTTGATTTTGTAGATACATGGTTTGTTTATATGAATGATAAAGTTGTTTCAGCTGCAATTATTCTCAACAGTGAAAAATCAAAAGTTGTAGAATATTTTCTAGGGGCAAGAGATTTTAATTATGATAAATATAAATCAACTGTCTATTTATTACACAAAATTTCAGAACATTATAAAAAAAAAAATTATAATAAATTTTATCTTGGTGGAGGCAGGTCTGCTAGAGATGATGACACACTTCTCTTTTTTAAGAAAGGTTTTTCAGATTTAAGGTCGGATTTTAATATAGCTCATAAAATTTATGATAATAAAACTTATTATGATCTTAAAAAAAAAACTAAATCTTTAGACGAAACAAAAATACTTTTTTATAGATGATTAGAAAAAAAATAAAAAAAAGTTGGAATAAGATTTTTAAAAAAAAAGACTGGGGGGAGTATCCAGCTGAGGATTTGGTTAGATTTTTTAAAAAATTGAAAAAAAAAAAAAATAAAAAAAGAATTAAAATTTTAGAAATTGGATGTGGAACTGGAGGTAATTTGTGGTTGTTAGGTAAGGAAAAAATTTATTTTGATGCAATAGATATTTCAAATATCGCTTTAAAAAAAGTAAATAAAATTTTTCAATACAAATATAAAAATTATAAAAAATATAAGAAAAAAATTATCTGTTGTGATGTTTTAAGTATGCCAGACTTACTAAAAAATTATGATGCTGTAATTGACTCAGAGACACTTTGCTATTCATCAATTAAAGAATTTAAAGAGATTGAAAATAAAATCTATAATAAATTAATAAATGGTGGTGTATTTTGGTCTAGAATTTTTAGCAATAAAACAACAGGGTATAATTCTGGAAAAAAAATTTCGCAGAATTTTAATATACCATCGTTTGGTCCATTAAAAGGCTATGGTCCAACAAGAATTTTAAAATTAAAAGATGTGAAAAAAATTTACAGTAAAAATTGGAAGTCTATAGAAGTTGCTGAATTAATTAGAAAAAACAGTAAATATACTGTTCATGAACTAATTATTGAGGCAAAGAAATAAATTAAGATGAATAGATGTATTGTAATTGCTGAGGCAGGAGTAAATCACAATGGAAGTATGAAGCTTGCAAAAAAATTAATTGATGTAGCAGCCAAATCAGGAGCAGATTTCATTAAATTTCAATCTTTTTTAACTGAAAATGTCGTGACTCAAAAAGTAAAAATCACTAATTATCAAAAATTAAATCAGAAAAAAGAACAAACGCAGTATCAAATGATCAAAAAACTTGAAATTTCATTTAAAAATCATTTGAAATTAATCGATTATTGTAAAAAAAAAAAAATAAATTTTTTATCTACAGCTTTTGATTTCGAAAGTATGAGGATGTTGATTAATCATAAACCAAAATTTATTAAAATAGCATCTGGTGAAATTAATAACTTACCTTTATTGAGGTTAGCAGCATCCTTTAAAATTCCAATAATTTTTTCAACTGGAATGTCAAATATGAAAGAAATTAATGGTGCTATTAAAATTTTACAAAAAAGTGGACTAAATAAAAATATGATAAATATTCTTCAATGTAACACAGAATATCCAACACCTTTTAGAGATGTGAATTTAAGAGCAATGGTTGAAATAAAAAAAAAAACAAAAGTAAATGTAGGTTATTCAGATCACACAAAAGGAATAGAGGCTTCAATTGCAGCTGTCGCATTAGGTGCAAAGATTATTGAAAAACATTTCACGCTCAGTAATAAATTAGAAGGACCAGATCATAAAGCTAGTTTGGAACCTAAAGAGCTTAATTTACTTGTTAACTCAATTAGAAATGTTGAATTAGCCCTTGGCTCAAAAATTAAAAAAATAACAAAAAGTGAAAAAAAAAATATAAAATTAATAAGAAGATCGATTGTTGCAAAATCCAAAATTAAAAAAGGTGAAAAATTTACATTTGAAAATCTTACAGTCAAGCGACCAGCAACGGGAATTAGTCCTTTGAAATGGGATAAATATATTGGAAAAAAATCAAAGAAAAACTATGAAATAGATGATTTAATAAAATGAAAAAAATTTGTTTTGTTACTGGATCAAGAGCAGAATATGGATTGTTAAAAAGATTAATCTTTTTGACAAAAAAAGAAAAAAATTTACGGCTACAGTTGATTGTGAGCTGCATGCATTTATCTAGTAAATTTGGAAAAACAATTAATGAAATACAAAAAGATGGCTTTAAAATTAATTATAAAGCAAACTTAGGAATAAAAACTAGTAAAATTGAAGATATTTGTAAATATGTGGGAAAAGGAGTTGAGCAATTATCAAGAGCTTATAAAAAGTTAAAACCAGACTATATTATTTTACTAGGAGACAGGTTTGAAACTTTTTCGGCTGCAACGGCAGCTTTAATTCACAACATCCCTATTATACATATACACGGAGGAGAGCTGACAGAAAGTTTGATTGATGATGCATTTAGACATTCAATTACAAAGATGTCCTCTTATCATTTTGTTGCTAATAAAATTTATAAAAAAAGAGTTGTACAACTAGGCGAGGATCCAAGAAAAATATTTAATGTTGGTGGTTTAGGTGTTGATAATATAAAGAATACACCTCTTTTATCAAAAAAAGAAATTGAGAACGAACTTAATATAAAGTTTTTAGAAAAAAATTTAATGGTTACTTTTCATCCAGAAACTTTGGCTGTGAGAAAAACTCAAAAAGATATCAAAACTATACTTAAAGAACTCAATAAACTTCAAGATACATGTATAATTTTTACTTCTTCAAATGCTGATACTAATGGTGACTATATAAACTTCCAAATCCAAAAATTTGTAAAAAATAAAAGAAACTCCTATTTTTTTTATTCTTTAGGAAATAAAAATTACTATTCTTGTCTCCAATATGTTGATGCTGTAATTGGAAATTCATCTAGTGGTTTAGCAGAAGTACCTAGTTTTAATAAATTTACTTTAAATTTAGGTAACAGACAAGATGGTAGACTTAAAGCAGAAAGTGTAATTGACTCTGAAATCAATGGAAAAAAAATTAAAAAAAAACTTAATATAATTTTTAAAAAGAATTCAAAAGCAAAATTAAAAAAAGTAATTAACCCTTATGGATATGGGGATGCAAGTAAAAAAATTTTTAAAATAATAAATAAGTTAAAGAATAAAAAAGATACAAATAAAAAAAGTTTTTTTGACATAAAATTCTAATGAGAGTTGTTTTTATAGGATCAGTGATATTTTCATCAAAAATGTTGACTGTCATAATTAAAAATAAATTAGACATAGTTGGAATAATTACAAAAAAAAAATCCACTTATAATAGTGATCATTTTGATTTAACTAAAACAATTAAAAAAAAAAAAATTCCAGTTTTATACGCAAAAAATATTAATGAAAAAAAAAACATTCAATGGTTAAAAAGTAAAAAACCGGATCTTATTTTTTGTATCGGATGGTCTCAAATATTAAGTAAAAATATATTAAATATAGCGAAAAAAGGCGTAATTGGATTTCATCCATCTAATTTACCAGAAAACAAAGGAAGACATCCTCTAATTTGGACAATGGCCCTTGGTTTAAAAAAAAGTTACTCAACATTTTTTTTAATGAATTCAAAAGTTGATGACGGACCTATAATAAGCAAAAAATTTTTTTTGGTTAAAAGAAATTATTATGTTCAAGATTTATATGATAAAACTATAAATATTGCAGAAAAACAAATACAAGATATTTGTATATCTTTGAAAAAAAATAAAAACCTTTCTACCAAAAAACAAATTGGTAAAACAAACCTATGGAGAAAAAGATCTTTCAAAGATGGATTAATAGATTGGAGAATGTCTGCTATTACAATAAATAATTTGATTAGGGCTTTAAGTACCCCTTATCCAAATGCCTTTTTTTATTATAAAAAAAAAAAATACAGTGTAACTAAATCAATAATTATTAAAAATAATAAATCAAATATTGAACCTGGAAAATTGATTTCAAAAAATTCTTCAGGATTTATAATAAAATGTGGAATTGATTCAATTAAAATACTAGAAAGTAAACCAAAAATAATATTTAGAAATAAAAATATCTATTTAGATTAAACAATGAAGAGAGCAATATTTATAGCGCCACACCATGATGATGAAATTTTAGGTTGTGGAGGTACAATTTTAAGAAAGAAAAATGATGGTTATAAAACCTCTTTAATATTTGTAACTAATATGTTCAAAAATAATAAAAATGTTAAGAAAAAAGATAAAATTTTAAATTCATTAAAAAAACAATTAAAATTAAATGAGATAAATGAGTTAAGATATGAAGCAACTTCTATAACAAAATTAAACACAAAGGATCTTGTCTTTGATTTTACTAAAATATTTAAAAAATTTAAACCAACTGAAGTATATTTGCCACATTATAATGATATTCATTCAGACCATAAAATTGTAAGTGATGCAGGACTTTCATGTACTAAATGGTATAGGTTTCCCTATATAAAAAAAATACTAGCATATGAAACATTATCTGAAACTAATTTTAGTAAAATTGATAATAATAGTTTTAGACCAAATTATTATGTGAACATATCTAAGTATTTTTTAAAAAAAATTAATTTAATAAAATTATATAGGTCAGAATTTGGTAAACACCCGTTCCCAAGAAGTAAAGAGTCAATAACATCCCTCGCTAATCTAAGAGGGTCTGAATCAGGTTTTAAAAAATCTGAAGCTTTTCAAATTCTAAAAGAAATTTATTAATGAAAATTAATAAAGAAATAATTTTTTTTCAAAAAAAAAAAATAAAAAAAAATATTGTAAAACATAATGTAAAAATAAAAGAAATTTTAAAAATTTTAAATAAAACAGGATTAAGAATTATTTATGTTATAGATAATAATTCTAATTTTATAGGAACAATTAACGACGGTGATATAAGAAGAGGATTTTTAAAGGGATTTTCTTTATCAAACTCATGTTTTTCAATAGTTAATAAAAAATCTAAATTCGTTAAAGAAAATCACGATTATTCAAATGTTGGCAAAACAATCGACCTAAACAATATAGAACATTTACCTGTAATTAATTCAGAAAAAAAAATTATAGGGACCTACTTGGTATTAAAAAAAAATACTACTTCACAAAGTAATAATATTCCAGTTGTTCTAATGGCAGGTGGAAAAGGTGAAAGATTAATGCCACTAACCAAAAAATTGCCTAAACCAATGATCAGAGTCGATGGGAAACCAATAATTGAACATATTATAGAAAAACTTTCAAACGAGGGGTTTAAACAATTTTATATTTCAGTGAATTACCTTGCTGATAAAATTAAAAATTATTTTGGAAATGGTAAAAACTTTGGCGTTAAAATTAATTATATTAAAGAAAAGAAATATTTAGGTACAGCTGGTTCTTTATATTTTCTAAAACATAAAATAAAAAAGAATTTTTTATTAATAAATGCAGATGTGATTACTAATTTAAATTACCAGAATTTTGTAAAATTTCATAAAATAAATAAATCTCTTATTACAATAGCTGTTTCGAGTTATGAAAATAATATTCCATTTGGCGTTATTCACTCTAAGGATGGAAAATTAAAAGATTTTAAAGAAAAACCAATATTCAAATATTATGTCAACGCAGGAGTATATTCAGTTGAGCCCCATGTATTGAAATATTTTAAAAAGCCTCAGAATTTATCAATGCCAGAACTATTTATGAAAGAAAATATCAAAAAGAAAACTATAATATACCCAATACATGAAGGGTGGACAGATCTAGGCACGAAAAAAAATTTAATTAAAGTGAAAAAGTTAATGAAAAAAAATAAATGAAAAAATTAATTTATTCTTTAATTTGTGTAAGGTCTGGGTCAAAAGGTCTTAAAAACAAAAATATTAAAAAATTTTCTGGGAAACCATTAGTCTATTGGACTATTAAACAATCGAATGAATTTAACCAGATAAGCAGAACTTTTGTTTCAACCGACTCAAATAAAATTGCCAATATTTGCAGAAAATATAATGCTGAAATACCATATTTGAGAAAAAAAAATTTAGCTAGAGATGATACACCAGAGTGGATTGTTTGGAAGGATTTTTTAAAAAACCTAATTAAACAAAAAATTAATTTACCAGAAATAATAATTATTCTTCCGGTAACATCTCCTTTAAGAGAATCAAGGGATATAAAAAATTGTATTTCAAAATTTGAGTCAACAAAGTCTGATATATTACTAACAGTTACTCAGGCGAGCAGAAACCCATATTATAATATGGTTGAAAAAAAAAAAAATGGGTATTTTGGAGTAGTTAATAATAGAAAAAAAGTCTTATACAGAAGGCAACAAGCTAAAAAAGTTTTTGATGTTTGTACAATTGCTTATGTTACAACACCCTTTTATATTTTAAAAAATAAAAATTTATTTTCAGGTAAAGTTGATGTGTTAGAAATTCCAAGAGAAAGGTCAATAGATATTGATAATGCTTATGATTTTGGTATAGCACAATATCTATTTAAAAAAAAATGAAAAAAATATCAAGTTTTTTTGAAATTAAAAATAAAGTATCTATAATTACAGGTGCTAGTGGGAACTTAGGGTCTGTAATTTGTGAAACTTTAGCAGAATTAGGATCTAATCTAATTTTAATTGATAATAATTCAACAAAGAAAAATCTGAGAAACTTTTCAAATAAATTAAAAAAAAAATATACTTATCAAAAATTTTATTTTTTTAATTGTAATTTTGAAAGTAGAAAACAAAAATTAAATTTATTTAAAAAATTAAATAAATTTAAAAAAATTGATATTTTAATCAATAATGCAGGATATAACGGTCCGAAAAATGGTAAAGGATATCTTGAAAATTTTGAAAAGCAAGATTTAGGCGTTTGGAATAATTGTGTTGAGGTAAATCTTACAAGTATATTTGAATTGTCGCAGGCTATTCTCCCTGCTCTTAAAAAATCAAAATCTGCATCAATAATTAATATCGGATCTATATATGGAGTATATGCTCCAGATTGGACTATTTATAAAGGAACAAAATTATCTAATCCTGCAGCTTATGCAGCCTCAAAAGGTGGATTAATTCAACTTACAAAATGGATGTCTAAAAGTATGGGATCTAATGTTAGAGTAAATGCAATTTCGCCTGGAGGTATTTTGAGAAAACAATCTAAAAAATTTGTAAATGCTTATAAAGAAAAAACCTCTTTAAAAAGGATGGCTACTGAGAAAGATTTTGTTGGAATTATTGCACTTTTGTCATCAAATGCCTCAAGTTACATTACCGGTCAAAACATAATAGTTGATGGTGGTTGGGGAACATAATTTTATGAAAGTACTCGTCACAGGAGCTGCTGGATTTATTGGTTATCATGTAACTAAAACCTTATTAAAAAAAAATATTACAGTAGTTGGTATAGATAATCTTAATAAATACTATGACTCTAAACTAAAGAAGGCGAGGCTGAGTGATTTAAAAAAATTAAAAAAAAAATTTACTTTTTATAAAACAGATTTAGAAAATTATTTGCGTTTAAGTAAGATATTCAAAAAATATAAATTTGATTATGTTATAAACCTAGCAGCACAGGCTGGGGTTAGATATTCAATAAATAATCCAGATACTTATTTTAAATCAAACGTGCTTGGTTTTTTTAACTTACTTAACTGTAGTATTAATTATAATATAAAACATTTAATAGCCGCAAGTTCTAGTAGTGTATACGGGGAATCAAATAAAATAATGGATGAAAAACTTAATACCGATAATCCTATTCAATTTTATGCCTCAACTAAAAAATCAAATGAAGTAATGGCTCATGCGTTTTCATCTATTTATAAATTACCAATTACAATGCTTAGATTATTTACAGTTTATGGGCCTTGGGGAAGGCCAGATATGTCGTTGTTTAAATTTACTAATGCTATTTTGAAAAAAAAGAAAATTTATCTTTATAATAAAGGAAACCACTACAGAGATTATAGTTATATAGATGACATTGTAAGAGGAATAATTAATACAATAAAAATTAAACCAAAAAATAAGCTTATTCCTTATGATATATTTAATTTAGGAAATGGAAAGTCGATTAATCTGAAAGTTTTTCTTAAGGAGTTACAAAGTCAGCTTAAACAAACTACTAAAGTAAAATTTTTAAAAAAACAACAAGGGGATACTTTTAAAACCCATTCTAATATAAAAAAAGCAAAAAAAATTTTAAAATTCAAACCTAAAGTAAATTATAAAAAAGGAATTTCAAGTTTTATCAAATGGTATAAAGATTTTTATAAATGAAATTTATAATTAAACCGAAAAAAAGTAAAAATTATATTGTTACATTAGCAATAGGAAAAAAATTTTTTAATGATTGGAAAAAATATTCATTACCTAGTTGGAAATTGTATTGTAAGAAAAATGATATTGGAATTATCTGTTTTGATAAAGAGCTTATAAGCCGAAAACATAAAAAATGGAAAAAAATAATTTGGCAACAGCTTTTAATAGGCAGTGCTTTAAAGAATTATAATGTTGAAAATATATGTTATGTAGATACAGATATTTTAATTAATCCATTTAGCCCAAATATATTTAATAAATACAATAAAAAGAAATTTTTAATCAGCTCTAATATAAATAATTTACCATATGATTTAAATATAGTTAAAAAAAGAGTAGCATTTTATAGAAAAGAATTTTTAAATAATAAATATCCTTTAGACTCAGGTCTTTTTGCGAATTTAAATAGGCTATATAGATTTTCAAATTTAGAACCTCAAAAAGATGAAATTTGCTCTGGTGTTTATGTCTATAATATTAAATATCATGCAAACTTGTTAGAGCGATGGTTTTATTTATACGACAATAAAGTAGTTTCAATGACTAGTGGAGGGATTCAAATTCACTTAGGATACCACATAATTCAAACTAATAACTATGAATTATTAGATTATAAATTTCAAGCATATTGGATGTATGAAATGGTTATGAACTATCCTTTTTTGTATTTCACAAAAAATGAAAAAATAATTACTGAATGCGTAACAGCATCCATAATGAATAATTATTTCTTACATTTTGCAGGAGCATGGTCAGATGGACAGATGTGGAAAAGAAAAATTTTCAATAAAAGAAAACTAAATTTTTATAATAAATTAAACAAATATTATTTAAAAAAAGTATCTGGTAAGTCTGTTGGCTATATATCTCAAAAGTGAAAAAATTAATAATTGTACTGTATCCCTATAAATTCAGAAATTTTGACTGGGACCGTTTTGAGTTTGAAAATTTGAAAAAGAAAAATGACTTAATAATTTTTGAATTTATTCAATTATTATATCCACATTTTATAAAGGCATATTTTACAGATATAGATAGAAAAAATTTGCTGAGTATTTCAAAAATTTCAGAATTTAAAATTAAATTTAATTCTTTGTTAGAAAAATATGGAGATAAAAATATTTTAGTCATGAATTTTATGAAAAATGACTCCATCGCAAGTATTCAAATAAATAAATTTATTCTGAATAACAAAATAATTTCACTGGAGTTTTTTAACCCAGGAATTTCAACATATAATTTGAGTATAAGTAATATGAATAACTCACTAATACAAAAAATAAACTATTTTTACTTAAGAAAAAATGAAACAGTACAAAAAGTAAAAGGAAAAATATTTAATTTGCTAGTTAAATTTTATAAATTAAAACCAAATTATTTATTAGTTTCAGGATCAAGATTAAAAAAATCTGTTAAAAAAACATGTAAAGTAAATCAAATTAAAATTATAGAAGGAAGTTCTTGGGATTTTTCGAAAATTTTAAGCAGTAAAACAAAAAGAATATTAAAAAAAAAAAATTTTGCATTGTATTTAGATGCTCCTGGTCCAAAATTTTTATCAGACTCTCATATTTATAAAGAAAAATTACATGAGACAGTTAACCATACATATCCTTCTTTAAATAAGTTTTTTTCATATATTGAAAAAAATTTGAATTTAAAAATTATTGTTGCACCCCATCCAAAAACGAAAATTAAAAATAAGTCTCCTTTATTTAATTATAGAACAGTGATTTCTGGGAAAACACTAGAATTAATAAGAGAGTCAAAATTTGTATTAACAAGAAATTCAACAGCAGTTACTTTTGCAGCTTTTTATAATAAGCCAATTATACTATTTTATACAAATGAAACACGTAATACAGAAGCATACCAAACATCATTATATCTTTCAAAGAGTTTGGGAATAAAGCTGATAAATATAAATGAGTATTCACAACTAGACCTATTAAAACTCTTAAAATTTCAGAAAAAAAAGTACAAAAGTTATCTACATAATTTTTGCAATTCACAGAAGACCGGGGTACCAAATTATAAATTAATCCAAAAAATAATTGACAATATATAATTTATGAAAAAAAAAAAAATAGCAATTATAGGTTCAGGTTTTTTTGGATTAACTTGTGCTATAATTTTGTCTAAAAAATATAAAGTTGAGATATATGAAATAAAAGACACAATATTATGTGGTGCCTCACGTGCAAATCAAATGAGGTTTCATTTAGGTTATCATTATCCAAGATCAGGAAAAACAGTTAATGAAATAAATAAACATTATAAAGAATTTTTAAAATTTTATGGAAATAGTGTTCTAGGAAAAACAATCAATTTTTATGGAATTTCAAAAAAGTATAGCAAAATAAATTTTAAAAATTATCTGAAGTTTTTAAATAAATGGAATTTAAAATATAAAAAAAGTAATCAAAAAGAATTTACAGATAATATTGAAGGACAAGTTTTATCTCAAGAAAAAATACTTAATTTTTTTGAAGTTAAAAAAAAAATAAAACAAAAAGTTTTACAAAATAATATTAAAATTAAATTTAATACAACATTTAAAAAAAAGGAAATTAAAAATTATGATAAAATTATTTTAGCAACATATGATCAAAATAATAAGATTTTAAATAATCTAGGTTTTAAGCCAAAAAAATCTTTTAAATATGAGCTTGTAGAAAAAATTATAATTAAGTTACCGAAACAATATAAAGATAAAAGCTATATGGTTTTAGATGGAAAATTTATTTGTATAGACCCTTATCTTGGAACAAAATACCATTTATTAAGCGATGTAAAGTCATCCAAACTCGAAATAGTAAAAAGTAAATTTCCATTATTTAAAAATTATAAAAAAAAGTTTTTAAACAAAGGAATAATAAAAAATAAAAAAATTTCTAATTATGATATTTTTTTAAAGAATGGATTAAAATATTTAAGCCTCTTAAATAAATCTAAATATATTGGCTCATTTTTTGTAACTAGAGCGTTACAAATTAATAAAGAAAAAACGGATGAGCGATTAAATGAAATATCAAAACATGGAAATAAAATAATATCTATTTTTTCTGGAAAATGGAATACATGTGTTGGGGTTGCAAGAAATGTAAGTAATATTATTGATAAAGATTTAAACTATAAAAATATGCAATAAAAAATGAGTATTACAATTGTTATAGATAAAGGAAGTCAACTTCAATCTAAAAAAATTCTTTGGAATACATATAAATCAAATTTAAATGAAGTTTCGCTGTTGAACTTGATAGAAGAAAACTCAGATAAAATTAAATCAAAATATATTGAGTTTATAGAGCAGTTAGCCTTTCTAAAAATTGATAATAATGAAAATTTATACAATTCATTCAATATTAAAAGTGACTTTAGTCTTTGGTGGACAACTAATATTTTTGAAAAAAGCTTTTATAAGCAAAATTCTATAAATGATATATTGAAATTAATTGCTTTGAGGCAATATCTAATTAAAGAAAATATAAAAAATTTATATTTAGAAACTTATTGCAAAGATTTATTAATATCAATTAAGACTATATGCATAGAACTTAATATAAAGTTTAAATCAAAAAAAAAAAAAATCTTTTTAATATTATCTTTGATTTTAAAAAATTAGTTAAAGTAATTATACCTACTAATATATTTAGTTTTATAAACTTTATTAGATTCTTATCAAAAAGAATAACTCTAAATAAAGTGAAAGTTGACCAATTAAAAAAACTTAAAGATAAAAATCTATTTTGTACTTATTTTGCTTATGTTGATTTTGAAAAATTGAAAAATGGAATTTATTCTTCAGATTATTGGAAAGAGTTGTTACAAAATAATAAATTAAAAATGGAAGATTCTATATTTCTTCATATTTATTTTCCTAATAAAATAAATAATTATATAAAATCTACTCAAAACTTTCAGGCAATAAATAAGGAAAAAAAAATTTTTCATTTTTTTATAGAAAATCTGTTCTCCTTCAAAATTTTTTTTAAAGTAGTTAAGACTTGGTTTAAAAATTTATTTAAATATAAAAAAATTGATGAATATATAAAAAATAGTTTAAGAGATAAAAAAAGTAATTTTCTTTATATGTTAAGAAGCGATTTTAAAGAAACATTAATAGGAACTGAGTCGTTAATTAGTTTATATTACTTTTATTTATTTGAGGAATTAGTAAATATAATAGAAAAACCTAAGAATGTTTTTTACTTGTTCGAAAATCAGGGATGGGAAAAATCTTTCGTTTATAATATTAAAAAATTAAATCCAAATATTTTTGCAATTACACATTCAACAATAAGATATTGGGACTTAAGATTTTCATTTAATGATAAGAAATTATATGCAAATTTTTTACCTAATTTTTACGCTGCTAATGGAAATGATACATTTAGAAAATTAAAAGAAGGAAAATTTCCAATTAATCAAATAAAAAAAATTGAGGCAATTAGATTTTCAAATTTAATATCAAAAACTTCACAATTAAAACTAACTAAAAAAAACTTTAATAATAAGATTTTAATTTTAGGAGATTACCACCATGAAAGTAATATTAACCTGAGTAAAAGTTTAAATCTCCTAAATAAGAAATTTATAAATAGATATTCATTTACATTAAAAGAACACCCTCTCAGAAAAATGTCTCATTTGTTGAATATTAGTTATGATCTAACTAAAAAAAATATCTTCGAATTATCAGATGAATTTAATATTGCAATTGTTGCAAATACAACATCAGCAATAGTTGACCTTTACCTATTAGGATTTAAGATAATATCTGTTCTTGATGATAACCAAATTAATCTAAGTCCATTAAAACAAAATGCTGATATTTGTTTTTTAAAAGATAAATCATTACTATTAGATTATTTGAATAAATTAGATAGAATAAACTTGATAAAATCTGAAAAAAAAGATTTTTTTTATTCGACGAAAAATTTGAGTTTATGGAAAGAAATTTTAGGTTGAGATATGGGTAACATATTAGTTACAGGTGCTGGGAAAGGTATAGGTAGACAAATTCTATTAGATGGAATTGAAAAGAAAAGTACATTTATATATGCGATAATTAGATCTAAAAAAGATTTTATTTATCTAAAAAAAAAAATTCCAAATAAAAATTGTAAATTATATTTGGGTGATACTAAAAATTTAAAACTTATTGAAAAGATAATTAATGATTCTAAAAAACTTAAAAAAGAAATTACTGGATTGGTAAATAACTCAGGTGAACGACAAAGGGTAAATTTCATTAATATAGATCATAAAAAATTAAATCATATTTTTCAAAATAATTATTTTAACCATTTTTTTTTAATTCAAAAAATTATCAAAACAAATAAATCTAAAAATAAACTATCAGTAGTAAACATTGGATCAATTGTTGGTCAATTAGGTTTCGATCAACTTTCGGGGTATGCCTCAACAAAAAGTGCTTTAGATGGTTTAACTAAAAGTTTAGCCGTTGAATTTGCTAAATACAAAATTAGATTTAATATTATTCATCCAGGATTTATAAAAACATCGTACTATAAAAATTTTAAAAAAAAGAAGCCAAAATTATATAAATGGACATTGTCTAGAATCCCTCTAAAAAAATGGGGTGAGCCAAAAGATGTAAGCTCGCTAGCTTTTTTTCTTTTATCTGATAAATCAAATTATATAACAGGTCAATCAATATACGTTGATGGAGGGTGGACGTCATCATGAAAAAAAAAATAGTTGGACTAATTCCTACAAGACTTAATTCTACTAGACTTCCACAAAAGTCTCTAATGCTTATTAATAGTATACCTTTAGTTGTACATACTTATAAAAGAGCATTACTTAGTAAAAAATTAGATGATGTCTATATTTGTTGTGATGATAAAAAAATAGCTAATGCAGCTAAAAAATTTGGTGCAAAATATATTATGACTTCAAAGCACCACAACAATGGGACTGAAAGAATCTACGAGGCCTATAACAAATTAAAAAAAGATTATGAACTCATAATTGATATTCAAGGAGATGAACCATTAATTAGTCCCCATCACATAGATGAGGTAATTAATTATCACTTAAAAAATCCTAGGTCAGACATTATTCTCCCAACACTAAGAGTTAGTTCGAAAAATAACACAAATATAGTGAAAGTGGTAAAGAATAAACTACAAGAAGTTATGTACCTTTCGAGAGGAAATATACCTTTTGAATTTAAAGAAAGTACAAAATATGTTTTTAAACATTTATCTATAATTTCTTTCACACCTTTCGCTTTAGAGAAATTTGCTCTGAACGATAAAACAAAATTAGAAAAAATCGAGGATATAGAATTACTTAGAGCTCTAGAAATTGGACTTAAAATAAAATCTTTGAATCTTTCTGGAGATAGCTTTTCTGTAGATATTCTAGAGGATTTTGAGAAAGCTTCAAAAAAAATGAGTAGTGATAAATTTTTCAAATTATACAAATCATAATAATTCAAATGAAAATAAATTATAGAGTTAACGGAGAAAATCTTGAAATATTGATAAAAAAAAGCCTAGATAATTCAATTATAAATACTATTGAAAGTTTAAAATCAGATAAAAAAATTCTTTTAGTTTACGATAAAAACATCAATAAAAATTTAATAAATAAATTTGTTAAAATCTTAAAATCATCAGGATGTAAAGTTATTGCACTTAAATTTTTAGGAAATAAGAAGAACAAGAATGAAAAATCACTTTTAAGATTGATAGATATTATGATTGACAATAAATTTACAAAAAAATCTGTTGTTGTTTCATTTGGAGGGGGAGTGGTTGGTGATATGAGCGCTCTAGCCTCAAGTTTGTATTATCGGGGTTTGATTTACTTAAATATTCCAACAACTATGACTTCAATAATTGATAGTTGTATAGGAGGCAAAACTGCTATCAACTATAAAAATATTATTAATTCTTTAGGAAATTATTATCATCCAAAAACAGTTTTTATTTATAATGATATAATTCAAAATATACCTGATAGAGAATTTAAATCTGGTATACCTGAAATTTTAAAGTGCGGATTGTTGAAAAAAAATAAAATTTTATCAATACTACAAGAAAAAAAAGAACTAATTCTTAAAAGAGATTATAATATAATATCTCAGCTTTGTTCTGAAACACTTAAAACAAAAATCTTTTTTTTTAAATCAGATATTTTTGAGAAAAATAAAAGATTATTATTAAATTTTGGACATACTTTTGCTCATTCAATTGAAATGGCAACAGAGGAGCTGAGTAGATATGAGTATTATCGTCACGGCGAAGCTGTAGGTTTAGGATTAATTTGTGAAATTTTTTTTTCAAACCCAAAAGAGAGTAAATTACTTAATTACGTAAAAAATATATTAAGATCTTATAATCTACCAATAGAAATTAATTCAAAAGACTTTATTCATAAAAAACAAATATTACTCAATAAAATCTTTCAATATATATACTTAGATAAAAAAAAAATATCACAATATCCTAGATATATTCATATGAAAAAAATTTATCAACCCAAAATCAGAGAATTACAAGATAGTAATTTACTTAGTCAAACCATAGACAATTTAATTAAATGACTTTATTAAATTTAAAAAAATTTTATAAGAATAAAAAAGTATTAGTAATTGGTCATACAGGTTTCAAAGGTTCATGGTTAACGGCATCTCTTAAGGGTTTAGATGCAAAAGTCTTTGGTTTATCTAAAGATATTCCCACATACCCTTCAAATTTCAAAGTATCTAAAATACATAAAAATATTACTGATTTTAAGGTTGATATAAGAAATTATAAATTGTTAAAAAAAAAAATAAAACTAATTAAGCCAGATTTAATTTTTCATTTAGCCGCTCAATCATTAGTGAAAAAATCTTTTTTATATCCATATGAAACCTGGACTACTAATTCTATTGGCACTTTAAATTTACTTGAAATTATTAGAGAGATAAATTTTAAAAAAAAATTAGGTATAGTTATTATTACTAGCGACAAATGTTATAAAAATATAAATCAAAAAAAAGGTTATAAAGAAACTGATATTTTGGGAGATAAAGAGCCTTATGGGAGCTCAAAGGCTTCAGCAGAATTAATTTTTTATTCATATTTTCACTCATTTTTAAAAAAAAAAAAAAACTTATATTTAGCAACAGCGCGAGCTGGAAATGTAATAGGTGGTGGTGATTGGTCTAAGGATAGAATTGTCACTGATTTAATAAAATCTCTTGAAAATAATTCAAAATTAAAAGTTAGGTACCCTAATTCTACTCGGCCATGGCAACATGTTCTGGAACCAATATATGGTTATCTAATTTTGGGAAATAAATTATATTTAAACAGAAACAATATTAATGGTGAGTCATTTAATTTTGGACCAAATTTTAGAAAAAATTATAGTGTTAAAGAACTCCTTAATAAAATACAGAATTATATACCAAATTTTAAGTGGGAATTAGATAATACGAAGAATAAGGTACATGAAGCGGGACTTTTAAATTTAGACTCAAGAAAATCTTTTAAATTATTAGGGTGGAAAAATTTATTAAATTTTGAGCAAACAGTTAAAATGACGTCTGAGTGGTATTTGTCTTATATAAACAATAATGACTTAGAAAAATTAACAAAAAAACAAATTAATGAATATGAAAATAAAATATTGAGATAATCAAAATGAAAGTTGTAATCTTAGCAGGAGGATTTGGAACTAGACTTTCTGAGTATACAAAGATGGTTCCAAAACCAATGGTGAATGTTGGTGGAAAACCTATATTGATTCACATAATGAACTTATATGCTAAATATGGTTTTAAGAATTTTTATATTGCTTTAGGTTATAAAGGTAATGTTATAAAAAATTATTTTCGAGAAAATAGATTTGATTGGAATATCAATTTAGTTGACACAGGACTAAAGACTATGACGGGTGGAAGACTAAAAAGATTAAAAAAATATTTAGGAAAAGATACTTTTTTAATGACTTATGGAGACGGATTATCTGATATAAATTTAAAAAAGCTTGTAAAAATTCATCAAAAAAACAATAACAAGATCACTCTTACAGCTGTAAGACCACCAGCTAGATTTGGAGCACTTAAACTGAAAGGTAACAAAGTTACTTATTTTAAAGAAAAGTCTAAGTTAGATGAAGGTTGGATAAATGGTGGTTTTTTTGTAATAGAACCAAATTTCATAAATTATATCAAAAATGATAAAATATACCTTGAAAAGCAGCCGTTAGAATTAGCTTCTAAAAGAAATGAGCTAGGAGCTTATAGACATAATGGTTTTTGGCAATGCATGGATACAAAAAGAGACAAAGATAAATTAGATAAAATTCTAAAAAAAAAAAAATAAACATATTTTGAAAAAAAAAAATATACTTATTGTTGGTGGAACTGGCTTCATAGGATATCATTTATCTAAAAAATGTTTAAACCTTGGATGGAAAGTAGATAGTATTTCAACAACTTATCCGAATACAAAAAGATTCATAAAAGATGTAAATTATCATATTTGCGATATCAGAAAAAAAGGAGATTTAAAAAAAATTAACAGAAATTTCGAATATATAGTAAATTTGGGTGGCTATGTTGATCACTCCAATAAAAAAAAAACATATGAAAGTCATTATATAGGTTGCAAAAATTTAGCAAATCTATTTTTAAAAAAAAAAATAAAATCATTTATTCAAATTGGTAGTTCAATAGAATATGGACAAAATAAATCACCTCAAAGAGAAAACATGAACTGTTTATTATCTAAAATAAATTCTGTTTATGGAGAATCAAAGTTAAGATCAACAAATTTTCTAATTAGCTTAAATAAAAAATATAATTTTCCTGTAACTATACTAAGATTGTATTTAGCATATGGACCAAATCAGGAATTAAATAGATTTATACCAATAGTAATTGATGGATGTTTAAAAAATACAGAATTTAATGCATCTTCAGGTAAACAAAGAAGAGATTTTATTCATGTGCATGATGTTGTAAATATTATCATCAGAAGCTTAATAAATAAGAAAGCAAATGGTGAAATTTTTAATGTTGGATCTGGCAAACCATTAAAATTAAAAAAAATTATTGAACTTATTAGAAAACTTTCGATGGGTGGTAAGCCTAAATATGGATCAATACCTTTAAGGAAAGATGAAATATTAAATCTTTATCCAGATATTTCTAAAGCAAAAAAATTTTTAAACTGGTCACCTAAAAAAAATTTTGAAACAGGTTTAAAGGAGACCATTAAATATTATAAAAATAATTTAAAATGAACGGTCTTGTAAGTATCATAATGAACTGTCGTAATGGAGGTAAGTATTTAAGGGACAGCATAAGTTCAGTTAAAAATCAATCATATAAAAATTGGGAATTAATTTTTATTGATAATTTTTCAACTGATAATAGT
>MDTG01056464.1_pt1 | contig 39862 bp, 28 predicted proteins | sample 811421 | NCBI WGS metagenome assembly MDTG01 (sample SAMN05326645, study PRJNA326480) | marine metagenome | isolation source: seawater | place: Pacific Ocean: South East | collected 2011 | reverse complement strand
TGCGTGCCGAGCCGCGGTAGCCGTAGGCGATCCAGCGTCCGTCGGGCGACCAGCAGAAGCCGAGCAGGCGGCCGTACTCGCAGCGGTCCAGCACCTTGCTGGTCTTGGCCTCGAGGTCGACGTGGATCAGCTCGTGGCGCTGGTTGACCAGGGCCACCTGCTTGCCGACCGGCGCGGCCTCCATGCTGATCGGCCGGCCGAGGTCGAGCCCCTCCAGCCGCTCGGGCTCGGGCGCCTCCTCCGCCGAGTCGCGCGGGAGCAGGCGCTGCAGCTCGAGCTCCTCCTCGCCGCTCGTGTCCGCGAGGGCGACGAAGGACTCGCCGTCCGGGAGGTAGCTGGTGAGGCGGTAGCGCACGCCGTCGCGCACGCCGTGCTGGACGACCTCGCCCTCCCACAGGCCGCAGGTGTAGGGCTTGCCACGCACGGTCAAGGCGACGCTGTGGGCCTTGGGGTGGACGTCCACGCCTTCGAGGTAGCGGCTGGGCGAGACGAAGCGCCGCTGGAGCTGCGGCTTGCTCGAGGCCGTCGTGATCGGGAGCTTGCGCGGGGCGCCGCCGGCGGGGTCGAAGAGCCACAGCTCCGCGGCGACCTGATAGACGATCCGCTTCCCGTCGCTCTTGGCGTTGCGCGCGTAGACGTCCTCGTGGTGGCTGTGGCGCCGGAGGTCCGCGCCGTGGGGGTCGCAGGAGTAGAGGTTGCCGTGGCCCTCGTGGTCGCTGAGGAAGTAGAGGCGCGCGCCGATCCAGGCGGGGTCCGCCACGTTGCCGCGCAGGTCGCTGAGCAGGCGCGAGAACTCGCCCTTGCCCTCGCGGTCGATCCAGAGCTCGCCGGTGCGGCCGCCGCGGTAGCGCTTCCAGCGCGCGGGGTCGCCGATGTTGCGGCCCAGGACGCGTCCGCCCGCGCCGTCGACGAGGCGCGCGGCCGGTCCGTAGGGCAGGAGCTCCGGCGCGCCGCCGCTGGCGCGCACCCGCCACAGGCGCGGCCCGAGGCGGGGCATGACGCCGGCGTGGCTGGCGTAGTGGATCCACTCGCCGTCCTCGCTCCAGCCGAGCACCAGGCAGTAGGCGCCTTGCCAGGTCAGGCGCTTGGCCAACCCGCCCTCCGCCGACTGGAGGTAGACCTCGAACACGCCCTCTTCGCGGCCGACGAAGGCCAGCTGGGAGCCGTCGGGGCTGAGGGCCGGGCTGCGGGCGTGGACCACGTGGCTGGTCAGGCGCAGCGCGCGGCCGCCCTCGGTCGAGACCGACCACAGGTCGGTCTCGCACACGAACACGATCCGCTCGCCTGCGATCGTCGGCTCACGGTAGTAACCATCGAGACCCGTCACGGCACCCCCTCTGCGAGAAGGCGCCCAATCTACTCGCTGAGATGCGAGTAAGGCGGGGTCAGCTCCACGCGGTGGTCGGGCACCCGACCTCCGAGGGCGAAGTGGTAGAGCACCTGTCGATCGCCCGCGGGGTCGAGCCCGAGCAGCTCATGGGTCCCGTCGTCGAAGAAGCAGCCGATCCCCGTCCCGCCCAGGCCGAAGGCCTCCGCGCCGAGGTAGAGCAGCTGCCCCAGGGCGCCCGCCTCCCAGTGCAGCCAGCGGTAGGCCCAGGGGCCGAGCGCGCGGAGGCTGCTCGTCAGCGGGGCGAGGAGCGCCGCCGCGAACACCCCGTCGCTCGCGATCGTCTGCCAGCAGCTCAGCGCCTGGGCGGAGCCCTGGACGTCGCCCTCCGCGATCAGGAAGAGCGGCAGCTCGCTCGGGCAGCCGGGCGGCGGCTGTCCTGGGTCGAGCAGCGCCTGGCGCAGGGTGAGGTCGCCGCTGCGCTGCAGCACGTAGATCCCGGGGGCGAGGTCCTCGACCCGGTGCACGAAGAGCGCGAGGTCGACGCGGGGAGCCCAGGGCTGGCAGGCGCCCGGCGCGCGCCCCGGCCCCGGCAGGAGGAGGCGGAGCAGGTCGTAGAAGCCGTCCCGGGTCAGCCCGGTTCGCCCGTCGAGGGCGACGACGCTGCGGCGCTGGTGGATCAAGCGGCGCAGAGCTGGCGCCCCGGGGGTCAAGGGGGGCGGGTCTCGAGCTGGGTCCTGCCAGGCCTCTGGGGGCGGCGGGCCGCTGCGCTCGCTCGCCGCCCACACCTCGTCCAGGCCGGGCCAGGCGCGGTGCTCCTCGCTCAGCTCGTTGGCGCGCCCTCGCCAGGCGTCGGGGCGGGCGAGCTCTGCCAGGGCGGGGCCGGGGTCGAGGCGCGGGCGCGCGGGCAAGGGCGCGGGGGAGAGCGCGAGCAGCCACTCGGGGCGCTCTGCCTCGGGGCCGGTGCTCTCGAGGCCCAGGAGCGACGAGAGCTGGGGGTCGTCGAGGTCGAGGACCAGGCGCGCGCTCCAGCCCAGCCCCGCGGCCGCGAGGGCGACGCAGGCCAGCGCGTGGCCGGCGTCGTGCTGGCAGTAGCGGAAGGAGCGCAGCCCGTACTTCCAGGCCTCGCGCCAGCCGATCGAGCTGAGGCCGAGCAGGGCGCAGGGCTCGGGCAGCCCGGCCACGAGCGCGCTCCAGGCCGCGGGGCTCAGCTCGGCGCGTCGCTCGAGGGCGTGCGCCACCGGCGCGTAGTGCCACAGGGCGGGGCCGTCTCCGAGTTCGGACTCCGAGGCCGGACCTCGAGTTCGGACTCCGAGGTTGGACTCCGAGTTCGGACTCCGAGGTCGGACTCCGAGGTCGGCCAGCAGGTAGGCCTCGCTGGGATGGAGGTTGCCGGAGGAAGGGTTGGCGCGCAGAGCCCAGCGCGAGGTCCCGGCCTGCTTCCAGGCGGTCAGGCCGAGCGAGTCCTGCAGGAGCTGTCCCAGGCTGGCGAGACCCCAAGGGGCGGGCTCGACGCGTCCCTCCAGGGCCTGCTCCAGGGGCGGGCCGGCCTCGCTCAGCGGGCGGAGCGGGAGCGCGCGGCGCGGCGCGCCGACGTAGCGGCGGAAGGGGGCGGGCTGGTTGGCCCAGTCGAGCTGACCAGGGCTGGGGGCGAACGCCTCGGGGAGGTGGTGCTTGCTGGCCTCGTGGTAGGCCCGCACCCTCGCCTGGGCCGCGTCGCTCACCCGGAGCGGAGCTTGAGCGCCTGGTAGCGAGCCCGGAACTTGCGCGCCGTCTCGGGGTCGCCGAGCCGCTCCCAGAGCTGGGCGGCGTAGCGGTAGGCCTGCTTGTAGGTCGGGTCGAGCTTGATCGCGGCCGCGAGGGCCAGCTTGGCCTCGTCGAGGCGGTCGCAGCGGACCGCGGCCGCGGCGTAGAGCACCTGCGACTCGGGGTCGTCGGGCTCGAGCTTACAGAGGTGGCGGAAGGCGCGGCGGGCGCGGTGGTAGTCGCCCGTCGAGGCGTAGGCCTTGCCGAGGTAGTGGACCGCGCGGGCGAAGTCGCGGTCGGCGCGCACGGCCTTCTCGAGCAGCGGGATCGCGGCGTCGGCGTCGCCGCCCTCGAGCAGGTCGCGCGCCCGCTCGTAGAGGGCGACTGGCTCGACCACCTCTCGCGAGTTGGAGGTGCCTTGCTGGGTGAAGATCGACTGGGCGGTCGAGGGCTCGAGGTCGGGCACGTTGGCTTCGAGCTGCCAGGCAGGGTCCGTCTGGTCCTCGAGTCCGACCGCCGGGTCGATGAGCCCGTTGGGGTTCCAGGCGCCGCCGCCGCCGCCCTCGCCCAGCGAGCTGCGCTGGAAGACCTCGGTGTCCTCGTCGTCGTCGGCGAAGGAGTCGGCCGGGTTGAACTCCCAGCCCTGGAGCGTGACCACGATTCGGCACTCGCCCGTGCCGCCCGCGAGCTTCACGTCGCGGATCGCGCGTGACTCGAGCATCTCCTCCGAGAGCTGCCGCGCGAGCCCGAAGGCCACCCCGCGCAGGTCGATCTCGAGGCCGCGCGGGACCGACTCGATGGCGTGGTCGTATTCGTGCAGCAGCTCGCGCAGGAGGCTGAGCGCTTCGCGGCGGGTCCGCGAGCTGGGCCCCTTGCCGCGGCGCCCGCGGCTGCTGCGTCCCTCGCTGCGCTCCTCGCGGCTGCGCCCGCGCGTCGCCGGCTCGCTGCGTCCCTCGCGCCGCTCCTTGGGGCGCGAGCGGCGCTTCTCCTTGGGCGCCGCGACGGGGGCGTCCTCGGGGACCCGCAGCTTGGCGTGACAGCGCAGGCAGCGGACCTTCTTGCCCCGGAACTGTTCGGGGACCCGGGCGTCATGCCCGCATTGGCTGCACTGGATCTCGATCTTGGGCATTTGGGAGCCAAAGAAGAGTAACCCCGACCCCACACCCTGGAAAGCCGCCCTTGCGCAGGTGAATCCCCCCTTCAACGAGGAGGCCTGGTCGTCGAACGACTTAAGCCAAATGCCGTGCGCACCTTACAAGGCCTTGACGCGCCGCGGCATTTGCGGCTTGACGCGGCGCGCCATGCGCTCTACCTTTCCCTCTCCCAGCAAGGAGGAACCCCGTGAGCGAGACCACCCCCGAGACCCCGTCCGAGAAGACCCCGACCGAGGCGGCTGCCCCCGAGGCCGCGACTCACCTGACCTTCGCCGAGCGCCTGCGCCACACCCGCGCGGCGGGCAAGAAGTCCTGGGACGAAGCGCTCGGGCGCGCCCGGGCCTACTTCGGCGAGGAGGTCGCCGCCGCGGCCCCCGTGGCCGAGTCGGCCAAGGAGCAAGCGGGCGAGGTCCTCGAGGCGACCCAGCAGGCCGCCGCGACCTGGGGCGAGCAGGTGCAGACCTGGGCCCAGGGCGTGCTCAAGCGCGCGCCCTTGACCGCGGCCCAGGAGCGCGGCGCCCGTCTGCTCTTGAGCGCGGTCCGTCGCCTCCGCAACGAGATCGAGACCCTCGAGCAGAACCTCGAGGCCGCCGCTCCCAAGAGCACGACCCCCGCGGCCGCCTAGCTCCAGACCCCTACGTTCCCTGTCCGTCGGCCTGGCGAGCTACGCGCCAGGCCGACTGGCCTTCCGGAGCGAGGAGAGGGCGAGCGCAGCCAGGAGGGCCCAGCCCAGGGCGCTGGCCGCGAGCCCGGGCCACCACCAGCTCGGCGCGTAGCGGAGCACCACGCGGTGGCGCCCGGCCTCGAGCGGGAGCGCGCGGTAGAGCAGGTCCGCGCGGGCGCAGGGGACGAGCGCTCCGTCGACGCGCGCCTCCCAGTGGGGGGAGAAGGTCTCGCGCAGCACGAGCCAGGCGGGCTCGCGCAGCTCGAGCTCGAGCTCGATCCGCTCGGGCTCGAAGCGGCTCGGCGCGACCGGGCGCGCGGGGAGGGTCCCTGCAGGAGCCTGCAGGTCGCGCCCCTCAGGGCCGATCACGACCTGGCGGCGCGGGTCGTGGTCCGGCGCGAGCAAGGCCTCGAGGGCGGCGGACGTGCTCTCGACCCGGCGCGCGGCGCCGATCAGGTAGCCCCAAGGCGGACAGCGGCGGTTTCCGACCAGGAGGTGCTTGGGCGGCCGCTGCTGCTGCCCGTGCACCCACAGCTCTCCGCGCGCCGGGGTGGACTTCAGCGCCTGGTAGTCCGGCAGGGGGAGCAGGAAGAGCTCCGCGTCGAGGAGCGCCGCCTGGCGCGCCGGCGAGAGGCGCGCGAAGCGCTCGTCGCGCGTGAGGAGCTCGAGCGCCAGCGGGGACACCGAGCCGAAGGCGTCCACCGAGCGGATCCCGCAGCGCGCCCCCGCGTTGGGCGCCAGCGCCCGCTGCTCCGCGAGCGCGGCCTGCTCGAACACGCTGGTCCCCGGCGGCGGCGCGCCAGGAGAGAGACCCGCTCGGACGGCAGAGGTCGACTCCAGCCGCGGGGGCACTCCGCTGGGCGAGCCGCTGCGCTCCTGGATCAGGTCGGCCAGGCCCGGCCGCGCGAAGAGGGGGGCGGGCGAGCTGGGGAGCTCGCGGCGGGCCGCGAAGCAGAGCTCCCCTGCCAGCGCGCCGAGCAGGAGGGCGCTGGCCAGGCGCGGATCGAGCCTGCCGCGGCGCGCGCCGAGGGCCACCAAGGCCACGGCCAGCGCGCCGCAGAGGGTGCGCGCGCAGGCCGCGAAGGTCGCCTCGCGCGCCACGAGCGGATCGACGCGCGGATCACCGGCGGCGAGCCACTCGCCTGCGCCCGGCGCGAGCAGGCCCAGGGTGGGGAGCGCGGCCAGGAGCGCTAGCCCCAGCGAGAGCTGCAAGAGCGGTCGCGCTCCCCCCGCGCGCAGCGCGCTGACGCCGGCGCCGACCAGGCCCGCCAGCCCGAGCGCGCTGAGGGCCAGCCACTTGGCCGGGTAGCGCAGCCCGAAGCGGGCGCCGAAGCCCGTCGCCGCGAGCGCGAGGCCGAGGCCGACCAGGAGCAGCGCGCTCCGGCGCGCGCGCCCCGCGCGCGTCAGGCCGAGCAGGGCCAGGGCGCTGCCCGCGCCGCCCAGACCGACTCGACACCAGGGGACCTCGCCCTGGTGCAGGCTCCAGGCCCAGTAGCCGGTGAAGCTGCTCTCGGCGCAGGAGCCACGCAGGAGGAGGTCGACCAGGTAGCCGACGCTCAGCCCGAAGGTGTCGCCGCCTGCGGCCCAGTCCGCCAGCGAGCGGTTGGTGCGCGGGACCTCGTCCAGGAGCGCGAGGGTCGCCAGCCCGCCCGCGAGGAGGCTTAGGGCCGCCACGCCCGCGACCCAGCGCGCGCTCCGCCCGCGCGCGGCGCGAGGCGAGAAATGCAAGGCCTCGAGGGCCAGCGCGCCGCCGAGGTAGAGGGCCCCCTGGGGCTCGACCGCCAGCAGGCAGAGCCCGATCACCGCCCCGCCCCAGGCCGCGCCTCGCCGCGGGTCCCGCGCGAGGAGCCGGCCCGCCCAGGCCGCCCAGGGGAGGAGCGCGGCCGAGACGAGGTAGGTCCAGTAGTAGCAGCACACCACGAAGGCGCCGAGCCCGTAGGCCAAGCCCGTGGCGAGGGCCGCGCCCGAGTCGGCCTCCCCTTCGAGCGCCCAGCGGCGCGCGCCGAGCAGGGCCAAGAGCAGGTGCAGCGCGACGAAGAGCGACCAGCCGAGGGGGGCGCCGAACACGAAGAGCAGGTTGGGCGGGTAGACCACGCCGCCCAGGCGCGGGCCGAAGGTCGAGACCCCGTGATAGGCGTAGGGGTTCCAGCGCGGGAGCGAGCCCGCCCGGTAGGCCTCGCCGAGGAGGTCCACCCGCGGGTAGGCGTAGCTCAGCATGTCGCGGCCGAGCAGGGCCTCCCCCCTCAGGAGGGCGCGCTCGCACACCAGGAGCACCATCGAGCTCAGCGCCGCGAACAGGATCCCCCGCGCCACGCCGCGCCGCATCGCCTACTCCTCCGGCTCCGGCTCCGGCTCCGCCTCCGGCTGCGGGGGCGGCGGGGCGTCGGGCCAGGGCGCGAGCCACTCGCCGCAGAGGTCGGTGTCGCAGAAGAGCAGCCACGAGCGGCGCGGGACCTCGTGGTCGCGCAGGATCGGGGCCATGGTCTGCCAGGCGGCCTCGACCTCGGTCAGCGCCAGGTAGAGGTAGGAGTAGCGCCGGCCGAGCCCGGTCGCGAACACGCCAGCCAGCGAGGCGGGCTCGAGGACCGCGCTCAGGGCGCCCTCGATCTCACGCCGCTTGGCGAGCTGCTGCTCGGCGTCGCCCGGGAGCTCGAGCTTGAGGTAGGCGAACACCTCCTGGTTGCGCGAGAAGCGCTCCGAGGCGAAGGGCGCCCCCGACCAGGCGGCCTCCCACAGCTCGACGTCCGCGGTGACGACCGAGAGCAGGTCGTCCTGAGCGACGTAGTCGGGCGCCTCGGGCGGCTCGAGCTTGAGCAGGGTGTGCTCGGCCTCGCCGACCCAGGCGTGGCAGGGCAGCTCGGGCGCCTGCGCGCGCAGCTCGCGCTGCAGGGCCTCGAAGCGGGTCAGGATCTCGGGGAGCGGGATCAGCTCCTCGAGGTCGAGCTCGGCGCCCTCGATGACCCCCACCCAGTGGTCGAGCCCGCGCTCGCCGAAGATCGTCTCGGCGGCGACGAAGGCCAGGTGCTGGAGGCGCTCGGCCGAGATCCGGTGGGCGTCGGCGCAGGAGAAGGTGCAGTCGATCCGCCGGAAGCGGCCCGGCGTCATCACGGCGCAGAGGTCGGCCACCTCGACGCCCACGCGCCCCGCGATCGTCTCGTGGACTCGCTCGGGCTCGGCCACGCGGTAGGAGTAGAACTCCCAGCGGGGGAGCTCCGGGGCGCGGGCGACGAGCTCGTCCACGAAGGGGCGCAGCTCGCGGTGCGCCTCGGGCGTGATCACGAGCCGGTGGCCTTCCTTGATCAGCGCCGGCCCGAACTCCCAGCCCGTGATCCCGGGGTGGATCGGGCGCAGGTGGCCGCGCATGAACTCGACGACCTCGAAGTCGTCGTCGCCCGCGAAGCTGGCGTCGAGCCGGTCGGCGTGGGCGGCGAAGGCCTCCCACCAGGCGTCCACGGCCGCCAGGCGCTCGGCGCGCTCGCGCTCGAGCTCAGGCGTGATCGGGTCGAGGTAGCGCCAGCGCATCAGGCTCCGGCGCCCGCCGAGCCGCGGACGCCGACCGCGCCTGCTGCGACGAGGGCCTCGACCTCGGCGGGCGAGTAGCCCGCCGCCGCGAGGATCTCGGCGCTGTGCTCGCCGACCTCGGGGGGCGGCAAGTAGTCGGGGTGATAGCCCTGCTCGCTGAGCTTGACCGGGTTGCCGACCATGGGCAGCGGCCCGGCGTCCTGGTGCTGGACGGTCGTGATCATGCCGCGCTCGTCGCTGCGCGCGTCCTCGAGCGCCGCTCGCACCGAGCGGATCGGCCCGACCGGCACGCCCGCTTCGCCCAGGACCGCGATCCAGTCCTCGGTCGTGCGCCCGCGGAAGGTCTCGCTCAGGCTCTCGATCAGGGGCGCGCGGTGCTGGACCCGGTCCTTGTTGGTCGTGTAGCGCGCGTCCTCGAGCAGCTCGGCCCGCCCGATCGCGGGGCAGAACTTGCTCCACAGCTTCTCGTTGCCGACGCCCACGTTCAGCCAGCCGTCCTGGGTCGGGAAGGTCTGGTAGGGGACGATGGAGGGGTGCGCGTTGCCGAGGCGGCGGGGGTCCACGTCGCCGGTCAGGACCATTTGCCCCTGGTAGGCGAGCAGCGCCAGCAGCCCGTCGGCGAGGGCCACGTCGACTCGCTGGCCGCGGCCCGTGCGCTCGCGCTGGAGCAGCGCCAGGAGCACGCCCTCGACGGCGTGCATTCCCGCGGTCAGGTCCGCGATCGAGAGCCCGAACTTGGTCGGCGGGCCATCGGGGTCGCCGGTCAGGTCCTGCGCGCCCCACTCCCCCTGCGCGATCACGTCGAAGCTCGGCCGGTCGCGGTGCTTGCCCACGTGCCCGTAGCCCGAGATCGAGCAGTAGATCGCGCGCGGGTTGAGCTCCTGGATCCGCTCCCAGCCAAAGCCCAGCCGCTCGAGCGTGCCCGGGCGGAAGTTCTCGAGCACCACGTCGCAGCGCTCGATCAGGCGCGCCAGCACCTGCTTGCCCTGCTCGTGCTTGAGGTCGAGGGCCAGCGAGCGCTTGGAGCGGTTGACCGCCATGAAGTAGGTGCTGATCCCCTCATGGAAGGGAGGCCCCCAGGCGCGCGTGTCGTCGCCGAGCCCGAGGCGCTCGACCTTCCACACGGTGGCGCCCATGTCGCCGAGCTTCTGGCTGGCGTAGGGGCCGGCCAGGATCCGGGAGAGGTCCAGGACGACGACGCCGTCGAGGGGGTTGCTGGACGTCGAGCTCAAGCCTGCTCCTATTCCTGGCCGGGCGCCAGATCCTCCGGCCCGAAGCCCTTGGGCAAGAGCTCCGCCGCCGAGATCTGCTCCGACCCTTCCTGGGTCTCCATGATCACCACGAGCTCGGGCGCGAACTCGTAGAGCACCTGGCGGCACATGCCGCAGGGCGGGGTCCCGCTGGGGTCGGCGGTCGCGACCGCGATCGCGACGAAGTCGCGCTGGCCCGAGACGACCGCGTTGCCGATGGCCGTGCGCTCGGCGCACACCGAGAGGCCGTAGCTGACGTTCTCGACGTTGCAGCCGCGCACGACGCTCCCGTCACGACAGAGCAGGGCGGCGCCGACCCGGAACCGGCTGTAGGGCGCGTAGGCCTGCTCGCGCGCGGCGTGGGCCTCGGCCAGCAGGGCCGCAGGATCGATCGTGGGGCCCTGGCTCACTGGGTGCCCGTCAGCCCGAGGATCGCGGCGATCTTCTTGGGGATCTCCGTGTTCTCGTAGATCCCCTGGAAGGTCTCGGCGCCCGGGCCGTAGGCGAACACGGGCACCATGCCGCCGTCGTGACCGTGGGTGTTGGTCAGGGCCTGCTGCTGGTGGTCGGCGTCGTAGAACTCGATCCCGTAGCGGTGGCTGAGGACGTGCCCCAGCGCCGTGCCGGCCCAGTAGCCGTCCTTGGGGTGCTTGGTGACGAAGGCCAGCTCCTCGGCGCTGAGCTCGAAGCCGTGGGTCTCCTTGACCGCCTTGGCCAGGGCGGCGGTCTCACCGGGCTTGGGCTTGGTCTCCTTGGCCAGCTGGGTCGAGCTGGCCTTGGCGCGCAGCATCTCGCCGAACTTGGCGTTCTCGGTGATCCCGAGGTTGCCGGTGGCGTGGTCGGCGGTCAGCACGACGAGCAGGTCGCGGTCGCGCTGCGCGCGGTCGAGGGCCCAGCCCACGGCGCGGTCGAGGTCGAGCTGTTCGGTCAGGACCGAGACGGCGTCGTGCTGGTGGCCGCCGTGGTCGACGCGGCCGCCCTCGACCATCAAGAAGAAGGGGCCCTGGGCCGAGAGGAGCTCGACCGCCTTGGCCGTCAGCGACTCCAGGACCGGGCCCTCGTCCACGACGTAGGGGACGTGGCTGCCCGCGATGAGGGCCACGATCTTGCCGCCCTTGGCCGCCGCGAGCTGCTGCCGCTCGGTGATCACCTCGAAGCCCTGCCCGCGGAAGCGCTGCAGGAGGAGGTCGTCGAAGTTGCGCGCGCCGCCGCCGATCAGGACCTCGGGGTAGCCCTTGGCCGCCATCTGCTGGGCGATCTCCTTCTCCTTGCTGCGGTGGTCGACCTTGGCCACGAAGCAGGCCGGGGTGGCGTGAGTGATCCGGGTCGTGGTCACGAGCCCGGTCACGTAGCCCGCGTCGTGGGCCGCCTCGAGGATCGTGCGCACGGGGCGCTTCTCGGTGTCGACGCCGATCGCCTTGTTGTAGGTCTTGATCCCAGCGGCCAGCGCGGTGGCGCCCGCGGCCGAGTCCGTCACGGGGTGGCTCGCCGAGCGCGTCGACGAGAGCCCGAGCGACTTGAAGCGGTCGAGGTGGTAGGGCTGCTTGGCCGCCGCGGCGCCCATTCGGCCCAGGGTGACCTGGCTGACGCCCATTCCGTCGCCGATGAAGTAGATCACGCTGCGACGCGAGCCCAGGCCGAGCAGGGTCACGCCGGTCCGCGCGCAGGCCGCCCGCACGCGCATCTGCGCGCGCGGGAGGGCCTGGCCGAAGGGACGCGCCGCCGCGCCCCAGCGGGCCTCGAGCTGCTTGCGCGTCAGCCAGGTCAGGGTCGCGCCGCGGGGCAGCTTCTCGAGCTCCGCCACGATCCCGACCACGTCGTGGCTGGCCGCCGTGACCTTCGCGTGCGTGAGGGTGGGCGTCTGCTCCGGCAGGACGACGTAGCGGTAGTCGCCGCGAGAGCCCTCCCAGCTGTAGAGCTCAAAACGCGAGCCCTCCTGGGCCAGCGCGGGGGTGGCGAGGCAGAGCACGGCCAGGCCGAGGAGGGCCAGGCGCCAGGCCGGGCCGAGCAGGGTCGAGGTGCGCGTCATGGAAAGTCCTCCGGAGTGAAGGCGGAGTATCGCTGGGCAGGGGATCGGGGCCAGGGAGGCGTGGGCGCGGTCTAGACGACCTGCTTTTGGAGCATCAACAAGAGCTCGGCGTTGTTCCGCGTCGCGTTGATCTGCTTGAGCAGGGCCTCCATCGCGCGCTGCGGGTTGTAGCGGAGCAGGCCGCGCCGCATCAGGCCGATCAGGCGGTGCTCCTCGGGGTCGCGCAGCTTCTCTTCCTTGCGCGTGCCCGAGTCCTTGATGTTGATCGCCGGGAACACGCGGAAGTCGGCCAGGTCGCGGTTCAGGATCAGCTCGGCGTTACCGGTGCCCTTGAACTCCTCGAAGATCACCTGGTCCATCTTGGAGCCCGTGTCGACCAGGACGGTCGCGATGCTCGTGATCGAGCCGCCCTCCTCGAAGGCGCGGGCGGCGCCGAAGAACTCGCGCGGCTTCTGCATCGCCGTCGAGTCCAGGCCGCCGGTCAGGGTCCGGCCGCTGCGGCCGCGCTCCGTGTTGAAGGCTCGCGCCATGCGGGTCAGCGAGTCGGTCAGGACCACCACGTCCTGGCCGGCCTCGGCCAGGCGGCGGATCCGGTGCAGCATCACCTCCACGATCCCGACGTGGGCCGAGGCGTCCATGTCGAGCGAGCTGGCCACGACCTCGGCGTTGACGCAGGTCCGCGTGAAGTCGGTCACCTCCTCGGGGCGCTCGTCGACGAGGAGCACGATCACCGTCGCCTCGGGGTGGTTCTCGGCGATGGCGTTGGCGACCTTGTGCAGGACGACGGTCTTGCCGGTCCGCGGCGGGGCCACGATCAAGGCGCGCTGCCCGAAGCCCATCGGAGTGACGAGGTCGATCACGCGCAGGGTCGGGTCGCCCTCGCGCGTCTCGAACACGATCTTGCGGGTGGGGTCGATCGAGGTCAGCTGCTTGTAGCGCGGGCGACGCTTGGCCTGCTCGGGGGGGGCGCCGTCGACGCTCTCGATCCGGTCGAGCGGGCGCTTGCGCTTGCTGCGCCGGCCCCGCCCCAAGGTCCCCTTGACGACCTGCCCGGGGCGCAGCTTGTAGCGCTGGATCAGCCCCGCGGGCACGAACACGTCGCCGCCGCCGGTCAGGTAGTTGTTCTTGCGCTGGCGGAGGAAGCCGAAGCCCTCCTTGGTGACGAGGAGCAGGCCCTCGACCTCGGCGGGCGGCTCGCCGCCGCCGCCCCGGCCTTGGCCGCCCTGGCTCTCGCCGGCTTCGCCGCCCTGCTGCGACTCCGGACGGTCGCCCTTCTTGCGGCGCCCGCGGCGCCGACGCCGACGGCGACGCTTGCCGCCGCCGCCCTGTGAAGAGTGGGAGTCCTCGGACATCGCTTCCTCGTGCTCGCCCTTGGCAGCCGCAGCGCGGAGGTCGCCGCGAGGTGGACTCGAGGGCGACTAGGTCGAGCGCGCGCGAAGGGCTGGGAGGGGGTCGCTTGGCGCGCTGCCAGGGACCCCCGTGAACGCACGAAGTCTAGGCATGCGAGGGGGATAGCGCAAGCTTGGATCTTCGGTCGAAACATTCTGGCCCTCGCGCGTCTCTCCTCTACCACCGAGGGAGGAATGCCATGCCGAAGTCGTTCAAGCGTCCCCTGCAGCGTCTCTTTTGCCTGCTGCTCTCGTTCGTGATGTTCGTGTCCACTGGCTGCGCCGCGGCTCGCGGGCCGCGAATGGCCGCAGACGGCGACGCGATCGCCCTCAGCGCCCAGGGCAAGCCCGGCAAGGGGCTGAAGAAGACGGGGCGCGCCGAAGCCCGCGCTGCGGCCTGGATCTTCGTCGGGATCGTGATCACGGCCGTCGTGGTGGTCGACCTCTTGATCCTGCCAGCGACCTACGAGGACCCCTTCCCCTGCTGCCGAGCGGTCGTCACCATTTGCGACTAGAGGCGCAACAAGTAGTAGTGGTAGCGACGCCCCTGGTGCTCGCTGCGGAACTCTGGGCCGACCCGGCGCACGCCGAGGTCGGCCATTGCTTTGAAGAGGGGTCCAGTGTCGGGCTCTTCGCGTGAGCGCAGGTAGAGGACCAGGTAGCGGGCCCCCTGCGCTCGCGCCGCTGCGAGGGCTCGCGCCGCCGGCAGGTTGGGCGTGAGGTCGACGAAGCGCGCGCCGGCCCGGTACGCGACCCCGCGGACCTCGCCTCGCCCGCAGACCACGGTCGGCCCCCCGGCGTAGCGGGCCAACCAGGCGCCGACCGCCCGCTCGACGCCCTTGCCCACGTGCTGGGGCTCGAGGGCGCGCGGGAGCGAGGTCAGGATCACGACCGCCAGGAGCGCCGCCGCGAGGGCGCGCGAGCGGCGCGCGAGCCGGACCAGGCCCGCCGCCGCGAGCGGGATCACGAACACGGCCGCGGCGGACTGGTGCAGGCGTGAGGTGTAGCCCCAGCTGGCCCGCAGGAGCACGTGGGCCGCGACGAAGGCCACGAGGCCCAGGAGGGGCAGCGCGTAGCTCGAGGGATCGGCGGGCTGGTCCCGGTGGGGGAGGGGCAGGAGCGCCGCCAGGGCCAGGAGCAAGAGCAGGGGATGCGCCGCGGCGGCAGCCTTCTGGAGCGCGAAGGCTGCCGCGCGCGGCAGCGAGGGCAGCTCGGCGCTGGCGGGCGTCGGGGGTCGCCCGATCGCCGTCGCGAGCAGCGCGTCCAGGCTCGGCTCTTCGCTCCCAGGGCGGGTGACTGGGCTGGGGTCGGAGCTGGGCGCCGGCAGCGCGCGCAGGAGACTCCGCAGGGGCTTCTTGGGGCTGAGCATGGGCTCGCCGGCGTGGAGCGAGAGCGCCGCCGCGTAGGGCGCGATCAGGAGCGCCGCCCCGAGGGCGAAGGCCAGGGGCCGGGCGACCAGGAGCCGCCGCGGCTCGCGCGCTCGGGGCGGGGCGCCGCGCCGCTGGAGGAGCCCGACTGCCAGCAGCCCCGCTGCGAGGCCCGCCGCGCTGGGGAGCGCGTCCGAGCGAGCCCAGTAGCCGAGCCCGAGCGCGGCCCCCGCCGCCAAGGCGCTCAGGCCGCGGCGCCGGAGCGCGGCGTGCAGGGCCAGGGCCAGCCCCAGGGCCAGGCAGGCGTGCGCGGGCCCGTAGGCGAGCACTTGGCCGCCGAGGCGGGCCAGGTAGGGGTGCACGGCGACGCACGCGCCGGCCAGGAAGGCCGCACGCGCCGGAGCCCGCGGGCAGAGGAGGGCCGCGGCCCAGCCCAGGCTGAGCGCGACGCTGGCCGAGCTCAGCGCGCAGATCACCTGCGCCGCGAGCTCGAGCTCGGCCCCGCTGAGCGCGTGGGCCAGGGCCGTCAGCAGGCCCAGGAGGGGGTGGAAGCGCGTGTCGAGGGCGTCGCCCCAGCGCCCCTGCGCGAGGGCCTCGGCGACGCGCAGCTCGACGACCCCGTCCGGGTAGAGGGCCGCGGCGCGCAGGGCGACGGCGGCGCGGACCCCGAGGGCCAGCGCGAAGGTCCCGAGCAGAGCCCGCCGCAGTCCGGTATCGCTACTCCGCTCCGTCAGCGTCGGGCTTCTTCTGGTGCTTGCCCGCGTAGAGCTCGTAGCGGAGCAGCTTGCACTCGATGTCGCCGTTCATGAAGGTCAGCCGGCGGTTGGCGCGCAGGCCGACCTTCTTGCTCAGCGGCTTGCTCCCGGTGAAGAGCCAGCAGGTGTAGCCCGTGCAGCGCTGCTTGAGGAAGTCGCCGAAGCGCTTGTAGGTCGCCGGCAGCTCGTTGGACTTGCCCAGGCGCTCGCCGTATTCCGGATTGACGAGCACGATCCCGCCGGCCTCGTTGGGCTCGGGCACCGGGGTCTCGGCGAAGTCGCACACCTCGAAGCGGATCAAGTGATCGACCCCGGCCGTGACGGCGTTGCGCTGGGCCGCCTCGACCGCCTGGGGGTCCACGTCGCTGGCGACGATCGGCGCCGGCTTGCCGGGCTTGGTCGCCCGCCGGGCCTCGGCCCGCAGCCCCTGCCAGACCTCCTCGTCGTAGCCGAGCAGGTGCTGGAGCCCGAACCCGCTCCGCAGGAGCCCTGGGGCGCGTCCGCTGGCCACGAGCGCGGCCTCGATCGCGAGCGTCCCGCTCCCGCACATGGGGTTGACCAGCGGCTGGCTGCCGTCGTAGCCCGAGGCGAGCACGATCGCGGCCGCCAGGGTCTCGCGCAGGGGCGCCTTGTGGGGCGAGCGCCGGTAGCCGCGGTCCGAGAGCTTCTGACCCGAGAGGTCGAGGTAGACGCTCGCCTCGTCGTCGAACCAGCGCAGGCTGACCACGGCCTGGTCTCGCAGCGGCCCCGCGTCGGGGCGCTCCCCGCGTCGCTCCGCGATCCGGTCCACGATCGCGTCCTTGGTCCGCAGGTTGGGGAACATCGAGTTGCGGACCGTCTCGTGGCGCACGCGCGAGGCGACCGAGACGTAGCCGTCCTGGGCGATCAGCTCCTCCCAGGGCAGCTCGCGGACCTCGTGGTAGAGGTCGTCGGGGCTGGTGCAGCGAAAGACCGCTACCCGGTAGAGCACGTGATAGGCGGTCCGCAGCTCGAGGTTCAGCCGGTAGGCCTCGCGCAGGGTGGCCTCGACCTCGACCCCGGTCTCGCGCTCCTCGCGCGGCTCGTGGCCGAGGGCCAGGAGCTCCTCGCGCAGGTAGGGCGCGAGCCCGCGGGCGCAGGTCACGAGGAGGTCAGCGGGTTCGTCGAGCTCGAGCATGGCGAGAGCTTACCCCTCGGAGGCGGGGGACTCGCGCGTCAGCTCAAGGGGCTTCGACGGCTCCCTCCGCCAGGGTCGCCTCGCGGCCGGTCACAAGCGCGTAGCGCCAGGGGTCGGCCAGGGCGGGCGTGCCTGGCTGCGCCGGGATCGGCCCCGGCGGCGGCGCGTGGCGGCCGCGCCAGGTCCGGCCCGCGCCGTGGCCGAGGATCCCCAGCCACAGGCCCAGAGCGAGGGCCAGCAGCCAGCGCCGCCCGCCGGCGTGACGGCGCCAGCGGACGAGCAGCTCGACGGCGCCCAGGGGCGCCAGCAGCGCGAGGGGCGCGATCAGGAAGCGGGAGGGGTCGTCGGTCGACCACACGATCACCGTCGCCAGCGAGAGCGCGCCGGCCGCGAGGGGCAGCAGCCTGGCTCCCGGGGCGCGCAGGCCGAGGATGGCCAGGGGCAGGATCAGGCCGGCGTGCTTGGGCGTGCAGGCGTCCCGGAGCTGGTGCCAGGCGTTGCGCGCGATCCCCTGGGCGACCTGGCTGGCGGACACGCCGAGCTCGGCCCCGGGGGCCATCAGGTCCTCGAAGCGGCGCGTCTGGAGCAGCTCGAGCTGCGGGGCGAGGACCCCCGTGAGCGCCACTCCGATCGCGTTGAGGGCAGCGACGCCGCCGGCCAGGAGCAGGGCCCGCCGGCGCTGGCCCGCGGCCCAGTGCCAGCCGAGGAGCACGGGCACCAGGATCCAGCCCTCGGGGCGGGCGAAGCGGGCCAGGCCGAGGCAGAGGGCCTGCGCGAGCAGCAGGGCCGGACCGGGGCGCTCGTCGCCGACCCAGGCCAGGCGGACCGCGCCCAGCGCCAGCACCAGGCCGAGGGGCTCGGCCCAGAGATGCACGGAGGCCCGCACCAGGAAGGGCAGCCAGCCGACGGCCAGCCCGCCGAGCAGCACCGCGAGCTGCAGGGGCGGCCCGCGCAGGCCGCGGCGGCGGGCGACCTCCGCGCTGAGCGAGCAGGCCAGGAGCGCCGCCAGCGCCGCCAGCGCCAGCCCGCTCAGCTGGAGGAGGGGGCTCGGCCAGCCAGGCTCGGGGGTGACCAAAGCGCTGAGCAACCAAGGATAGAGGGGCGCCCGCTCGGCGTAGGCCTCGTGGCGGGCCGGGCCGGGCCGGGTGAAGCGGACCCGGATCGGGAGCGTGAAGCCCTGGCCGCTGCGGAGCGAGCGCGCGATCAGGAGGTACTCCGCGGCGTCGGGGCTGAAGTTGAACCCGCGCAGGGCGGGCGCGACCCGCGGGGCGAGCGCCAGGAGGACCACCAGGGCCACCAGCCAGGGGTGCGGGCGAGCGCGCACCTCAGGCTCGCAGGAGCGTGCGCGCGATCGCCTCGAAGGGGTCGGCCGCGGGCAGGCGCAGGGCGGGCGTGCCCTGCTCTTCGAGGCGCGCCTGCTCGGCGCGCAGGCGAGACTCCCGAGCGCGGCGGGCCTCGGCCAGGGCCACGGGTCCCAGCGGACGCAGCACCCGCGCGCCGGTCTCGGCGTCGACCAGCTCGGCCAGCCCTCCCTCGGCGAAGGCCGCCTGCGCCAGCTCCTCGAGCTCGTGGCGCGGCTCGATCAGCACGACCCGGGTGTCGCAGCCGCGGCTCCGCAGCCGACGCGCGGCGTCGCCGACGCGCTCGTCGAGGCCGTCGCTCAGGACCAGGGCCGCGCCGGCGTGTCGGATCCGCTGGGCGGCGAGCAGCGCGGCCCCGCGCAGGTCCCCTGCTCCTACGCCCCGCAGGCCGCTCATGAAGCGGAGCAGGCGCGGCAGCTCGCTCGGCCGGCGCAGGGCCTGCTGGGCGAGAGGCGCGCCGCCCCACCACAGGACGACCCGCACGTCGCGCGCGGTCGAGACCGCGGCCAGGGCCGCGCAGGCCAGGGCGGCCCGCAGGAGCGGGCTCGGCTCGCCGACCTGCATCGAGGCGCTGCCGTCCAGGACGAGGTCCAGGCGCGGCTCGGGCTGCTCTTCGGTGACCTTGAGGAGCATCCGCTCCAGGCGCGCGTAGGCCGGCCAGTCGACCAGGCGCAGGTCGTCCCCCGGCACGTAGTCGCGCCGACCGCCGACCTCGACCCCGCGCCCGGGCAGCTTGAAGGCCCCGCGCCGGCGCGAGCGCACCCGGCGCGCGAGGCGGACCAGCTGCTCGAGGCGGGCGGCCGTCGCCGCGCTCTGAAGGACGTCTCCGAGGCTCACGGAGCGCATTGGCCCACGTGCTACCCTCCCGCCCCTACCCCTCGTCACCCCCGCCCCTTCGCCGGAGTTCCCGTGAGCGCCCCCGACCCCGCCCTCCTCGACGAGCTGCTCGACTTCGCCAAGGACGTGGCCCGCGGCGCGGGCCGGATCGCGCTCGACTGCCTCGACTCGCGCGCCAAGGTCGAGTTCAAGGGGCGCCGCGAGCTGGTGACCCCCATCGACCGCAAGTGCGAGGACTACGTGGTCGCCCGGATCCGCCAGGCCTACCCCGAGCACGGCTACTTCGCCGAGGAGGGCCACGTCGCAGACGGCGCCTGGCGCTGGATCGTGGACCCCATCGACGGCACGACCAACTTCAGCCAGCGCCTGCCCGCCTTCTCGGTCTCACTCGGGCTCGAGCACCAGGGCGAGCTGGTCCTGGGCGTGGTCGACGCGCCCTACCTGCAGGAGTGCTTCTGGGCGCGCCAGGGCGGCGGAGCCCACTTCCAGCGCGCCAGCGCGACGCCCCGGCGGATGAAGGTCTCGGGCAAGACGGACCTGAAGGACGCCGTCCTCGCGACGGGCTTCGCCTACGTGCGCAACGAGAGCCCCAACACCAACCTCGACAACTGGGCCGAGCTCTGCATGGCCTGCCGCGGCGTGCGCCGCGTCGGCTCGGCCGCCATCGACCTGGCCTACGTCGCCGACGGCCGCTTCGACGCCTTCTGGGAGATGCACCTCAAGCCCTACGACTGCGCGGCGGGCGTGGTCCTGATCCGGGAGGCGGGCGGGATCGTGACCGACTTCTGGGGCGGCGAGGACTGGCTCGAGGGCCAGTCGCTGATCGCGAGCAACGGCTTCTTGCACGACGCGATCCGCGAGCGGCTCGCAACGCCGCAGCCCGACGGGCACGTGCGGATCCCGGGGTGAGCTGTCGCTGTCGGCGACAGCTCCTTCCTTCTGGCCTGGATCGAACCGCCAAGGACGCCAAGACGCCAAGCTTTGGCATTCCTTGGCGTCCTTGGCGTCCTTGGCGGTTCAGCTCCGGAACGCAAAGGAGCCGTCGCACACTGCGACAGCTCCTTGCTTCCCAGTCAGGCGACACAGCCCGCGCTAGTGCTGGTGGTCGGCCCCGTCGTGGCTGTGACCGTGATCCGAGCCGTTGCGACGCGCGCGGCGGCGGGCGCCGGGGAGGGCCTGCGAGGCGCCCTTGCGGTAGGCCCGCATCGGGATCCCCGAGACGGCGCGCGAGAGCTTGGTCTTGAGCCAGTTCCAGAGGCCGCCGCGGGCCTTGGCCAGGTAGGGAAAACTGCTCGTGACCGCGTCGGCGGGCGCGTCGACGCCGTCGTCGATTCGGCGCTGGCCGCGGGTGATCACGCGGCTGAACACGTAGTCCATAGCGTCGTCGGTCATCAGCCGGCCGCCGGCGGTGGTGTGGGTCTTGCCCTCGAGCAGGGCGTTCTCGAGCGCGAAGTAGGCCTCGCCCGAGCCGCTGGGCTTGCTGACGTCGACCAGGAGCACGTCGCGGGTGACCAGCTCGGCGTAGGCCTTGGCCTGAGCCGCCGTCCAGTCCGTCTTGCCGTCGAGGGGGTCGTAGTAGCCGAGGTTCTTCTCGAGGCGCGCCGCGAAGGGGGCCAGGGTGGCGGGGGTGAAGTCGAAGGGCGCGAGCTCGGTGTTGAAGCGGTCGCGCAGCTCCTCCTCTTCCTTGCCGCCGCGCATCGAGATGTTGGTCGCCTCGGGGCGAGCCAGGCGATCGAAGCGCGCGCCGGTCTTGGCGTTCAGGCTCTCGGCCACCACGCCGAGCACCGAGACGTCCGCGCCGAAGAGCTGCTTGGCGTCGAGCTCGACCACGATCGAGAGCACCGAGAGCCCCGACATCGTGTTGGAGCCCTCCTTGTCCTTCAGCTTGCCCTTGCTGATCACGTCGTTGGCCCAGGGCGCGTCCAGGAAGAAGGGGTCGGCGCGCCGGCCCGCGAAGAGGCGCAGGCCCTGACTCCAGCTCGCGTCGAGCACGTCGAACTCGACGCTGTGGCTGGCCTGGCCGACCGTGACCTTCATCCGGTGCGGCTCGGCCTCGTCGTCGAACTGGAGCAGGAACACCCGCTCGCTCCCCGCGTCGGCCGCGATCGTCTTGCGCGCCGGGTCGAGGGTCACGCGTCGCAGAGTCAGCCGGTAGTCGACCTTGCTCGAGAAGTGATTGCGGCCCAGCGCGAAGGGGTGGGTGTTCAGGACCACCGTCAGGTGCCCCGGCTTGCCCGGCGTGGGGAAGGCGTAGAGATCCGAGAGGTCCGCCACGGGGTGGCCCTGGGTCACGGGGCCGTCGATGTGATCGGTCGCGCTGGCGGGCGAGAGCCCAAAGGCGAGCGCGGCGGCGAGCACGAGTCCGAGTTGGAAGCGCATGGTCAGGATCCTCTGCAGAAGAGAGCGCGACACTCTACAAACTGCTGCCCCGTCTCATGAGAGTCTTCATTTGCGTAGCGACTCTTTCGCCAGTCGCCCCTGGTTGCCCATGACCTCTGCGCCTGCTTCCGAATGTCCCTGCTGCCATAGCCTCACGCTGCCCGGGCGGCTCGACTGGGACATCTGTCCGGTCTGCTTCTGGGAGGACGACGTCCTCGTGGAGAATGGAAGGGATCCCCAGAGCCCCGCCAACAAGTCCCGCCTCTCGACGGCTCAGGTGAACTACCTGACGCTAGGCGCCTGCGCTGAGGCAGCGATCCCCGACGTCCGAGCGCCGCTCCCAGGGGAGGTCCTCCCCGAGGCCCTCGCGGCGGAGCGGGCCCTCCCGGGTTGGCGACGAGTGCGAACGCGGGAGGACGAGGTGCCTTTCGAGAAGGTCGCGATCTCGGTGTTCGATCGGTGGGTGGGGGTCGCCAACCTTCACCTCCTCGACTGCAAGTCCGAGCGAGAGCGTGAGGACCGCAACGCTCGCCTGTTGAGCTATTGCGAAGCGCTCTTCGCGCGGACTCCCCTGTTCGCAGCAGGGCGGGGCGACGCGCCCCCGGTGCCGATCACGCATCTGCGCAGCGTGCAGAAGCTCTGCGCGTACGACGCGGAGCAGAGCCCTAGCTTCTTCCTGCTCCTACCGGAGTTCGAGGCGATCTACGCGGACGACTGGGACGACACGACGGTGTTGTGGTTCCGCGATCGCTCGCGCGTAGCACAGCTGCTCGAGTTCGTGCCGGAATGCGGGCTTCACGTGCTCGAGTTCGAGCCGTAGCTCAGCAGCCCAGGAGCGCGCGGGCTTCGCTGGCGCTCGCCACCTCGCGGCCGGCCTCGCGGGCGGTCGCGGCCAGGGCCTCGATCAGGGGGCCGTTGCTGCCGGGCTTGCTCCCGTCGGGGAGGTAGAAGGTGTCCTCGAGGCCGGTGCGCAGGTGGCCGCCGAGCTCGGCGGCCTTGCGATGCAGGGGCCACACGTCCTCGCGGCCGATCGCGGTCACCTGCCAGGAGCCGCCCTCGCCGACGCGGTAACCGACCAGCAGCTCGAGCAGCGCGGGGTCGGCGGGCATGCCCGAGGCGACGCCCATCACGAAGTTGTAGTGGAGCGGGTCCTGGGCCAGGCCGACCTGGCGGTAGAGCCCGACCGAGCGCACGATCCCGACGTCGAAGCACTCGAACTCGGGGTGCGCGCCGACCTCGTGCATCGCCTCGAGCATCGTCTCGATCTTGCTGACCGGGTTGTCGAACACCATCGGCGGCCAAGCCCAGCTGCCCTTGCTGGTCGCCTTGAGGTAGTTGAGCGAGCCCGCGTTCATCGCGGCCAGCTCGGGCTTCACGGCCTTCAAGCAGGCCAAGGGGCCCGAGACATCGGGACCGAGCACGCCGGTCGTCATGTTGATCACGACGTCGGGGCAGGCCGCCCGGATCGCGTCGCTGATCTCGACCGCCACCTCGGGCTCCCAGCTGGGGAAGCGGCCCATCCCCTCGCCCTGCTGGCGGTAGTGGACGTGCATCACGGTCGCGCCCGCGTCGTAGGCGCGCTTGGCCTCCGCCGCCATTTGCGCGGGGGTCACGGGCACCGAGCAGCGCTCGGGGTCGGTCAGCACGCCCGTCAGCGCGCAGGTGATCACGACCTTCGACATCAGCTCTCCTCCTCTTGCTCGAGCTGGACCAGCACCGCGCCGCGGCGCACGCCCTCGCCCGCCACCGCGCGCAGCTCGGCGACCTTGCCCGCCCGCGGGGCGCGCAGGGTGGCCTCGATCTTCATCGCCTCGAGCACCACCAGGACCTGCCCCGCCTCGACCTCGTCACCGACCGCCACGGCCACCGAGACGACCCGCGCGTCGCTGGGCGCGACCAGCGCGCCTTCGGCGACCTCGACCTCGTCCAGGCCGCGGGGGCGGACCGCTGCGAAGCCGTAGGCCCGCCCGTCCAGCTCGACCCACACCTGGTCGCCGTCCCAGCTGGCCCAGGCCCAGCGGCGCACGCCCTCGACCTCGACCCACAGCCGACCGCTCGGGTTGCGCTCGAGCAGCTCCAGCTCGACGACCTCGTCTCCCGCCTGGATTCTCCAGCGCGCCGCTCCCAGCCGCTGGAGTCCGAGCTCGTAGACCACCTCTCCGCAGCGCAGCTTGCGCAGCGCGGCGCCCGCTAGCGGCGCCAGCGCGCCCGCCAGGCCGTCCCCGGCGGGTGGCCCCTCGGGCCCGAGCGCGGCGGCCAAGGCCAGGTGGGCCGCGCTGGGCGGCACCCGCTGCCCCAGCTGGGGGGCCTCGGCCAGGAGGCGCGTGCTCAGCTCGCCCGCCACGAAGGGCTCGTGGGCGAGGACCTCCAGCAGGAAGCCCTTGTTGGTCACCAGGCCCAGGGCGCCGGTCTCGCGCAGGGCGCGCCGCAGGCGCCGCAGCGCCTCCTCGCGGTCGCGGCCGTGGGCGATCACCTTGGCGAGCATCGGGTCGTAGTGCGGGCTCACGACCAGGCCCGGCTTGACGCCGTGGTCGCAGCGCAGGCCCGGACCCACCGGCGGCGCGAAGCAGCTCAGGGTCCCCGTCTGGGGCAGGAAGTCCGCGCTGGGGTCCTCCGCGTAGAGGCGAGCCTCGATCGCGTGGCCGACCAGCTCCACGTCCTCCTGGCTGAAGGGCAGCGGCTCGCCCTGGGCCACGCGCAGCTGCCAGGCGACGAGGTCCAGGCCCGTGACCAGCTCGGTCACGGGGTGCTCGACCTGGAGGCGGGTGTTCATCTCCAGGAACATGAAGCTGCCGTCCGGCGCCAGCAGCAGCTCCACCGTGCCGGCCCCCACGTAGCCGATCTCGCGCGCCAGGGAGGCGGCCGCCTCGCCCATCTGCTGGCGCAGCTCGGGGCTGACCCCAGGCGCCGGCGCCTCCTCGATCACCTTCTGGTAGCGCCGCTGGACCGAGCAGTCGCGCTCGCCCAGGTAGAGCGCGCTCCCGTGCTCGTCCGCCAGCAGCTGGATCTCGACGTGGCGCGCGCCCTCGACCAGGCGCTCGAGCAAGAGCGTCCCGTCGCCGAAGGCGTGCTCGGCCTCGGCGCGCGCCGCCGCCAGGGCCGCGGGCAGCTCGCTGGCCTGATCCACCCGGCGCATCCCCCGCCCGCCGCCGCCGGCCGCGGCCTTGACCAGGAGCGGGAAGCCGACCTCGGCCGCGGCCGCGACGAAGGCGGCCTCGTCCTGCTCGCCCCGATAGCCCGGGACGGTCGGCACGCCCGCCTGCTCGGCCAGGGCCTTGGCGCGCGCCTTGTCGCCCATGGCCTCGATCGCCTCGGGGCTGGGGCCGACGAAGGTCACCCCGCCCCAGGCGCAGGCCTGGGCGAAGTCGGCCCGCTCGGCCAGGAAGCCGTAGCCGGGGTGGATCGCGTCCGCGCCGACCGCGCCCGCCGCCTGGAGCACGCGCTCGATCGAGAGGTAGCTCTCGCCCACGGGCGCGGGACCCAGCCGGACGGCCTCGTCGGCCAGGCGCACGTGCGGCGCCTCGCAGTCGGCGTCGGAGTAGACCGCCACCGTTCGGTAGCCGAGCGCCTGCGCGCTCCGGATCACGCGGCAGGCGATCTCGCCGCGGTTGGCCACGAGGACCTTGCTGAAGCGCGCCACGCCTACCCCCTCGCCACGCCGAAGGTGTTGGGCCGCAGCTGGCGCCGCTCGGCCTCGTAGACGGTCGCCAGCGCGAAGCCCAGCACGCGGCGGCTGTCGCGGGGATCAATGATCCCGTCGTCCCACAGGCGCGCGGTCGCGAAGTAGGGCAGGGCCTCCCGGTCGATCTGCTCGCGCAGATGCGCCGACATCGCCTCGAGCTGCTCCTCGTCGGGCTCGATCCCCTGCCGGGCGAACTTGGCCCGCGTGATGATCTTCATCACCTCGGCCACCTGCTCGCCGCCCATGACCGCCACCCGGCAGTTGGGCCAGGCGAAGAGGAAGCGCGGGTCGAAGGCGCGCCCGCACATCCCGTAGTTGCCCGCCCCGTAGCCGCCCCCGATCAGGAGCGTCAGCTGCGGGACCGTCGCGTTGGCGACGGCCTGGATCATCTTGGCGCCGTGCTTGACCGCGCCGCCCTGCTCGGCCTCGGTCCCGACCATGTAGCCGGTTGTGTTCTGGAGGTAGAGCAGGGGCGTCCCGCTCTGGCAGCAGAGCTGAATGAAGTGGGCCGCCTTGACCGAGCACTGGGGCAGGAGCGGGCCGTTGTTGCCCACGATCCCGACCGGGTAGCCGAGCAGGCGCGCGTGGCCGCACACGGTGTTGCGCCCGAAGCCGGCCTTGAACTCGAGGAAGCGCGAGTCGTCGACGAGGCGCGCGATCACCTCGCGCACGTCGTAGGGCTGGCGCGGGTCGGCCGGCACGACGCCCAGCAGCTCGTCGGGCGAGCAGCGCGGCTCGATCGGCTCGTGGGGCGGGCCGGCGTCGACGGCGGGCCAGCCGAGGGAGGCGACCAGCTCGCGCAGGAGCTCGAGGGCGTGCTCGTCGTCGCGGGCCACGTGCTCGACCAGGCCCGAGGTCTCGGCGTGCATGTCCGCGCCGCCGAGGGCCTCCTCCTCGGCGTCTTCGCCCAGGGCCGCCTTTACGAGGGGCGGCCCGGCCAGGAAGATCCGCGCCTTGCCGCGCACGGCGACGACCACGTCCGAGAGCCCAGGCACGTAGGCCCCGCCCGCCGTCGAGGAGCCGTGGACCACGGTCAGCTGCGGGATCCCGGCCGCGCTCAGGCGGGCCATGTTGCAGAACACCCGCCCGCCCTTCACGAAGAGCTCGGACTGGTAGAGCAGGTTGGCCCCCGCGCTCTCGACCAGGGACACGCAGGGCAGCTTGTTCAGGCGCGCGATCTCCTGGGCGCGCAGGCTCTTCTCGAGGCCCATCGGCGTGATCGCGCCGCCCTTGATCGCGCTGTCGTGGGCGAGGACCAGGCAGCGCACGCCGCTCACGAAGCCGACGCCGATCACGCTCCCGCCGCCGCTGGCGCCCGCGTCCCCGTCGTCGTCGTGCATCCCGAGGCCGGCCAGGCGAGAGAGCTCGAGGAAAGGCGCGCCGGGGTCGAGCAGGCGGGCCAGCCGCTCCCGGGGGAGGAGCTGACCCCGCTTGCGGAACTTCGGCGCCGCCTTGGCCGAGTGGGCCACGACCTTGGCCTCGAGGGCGCGCAGCTCCTCGACCAGGCCGAGCAGGGCCGCGTGGTTGCTTTGGAACTCCGCCGCGGCGGGGTCGACTCGGGAGCTGAGCACGGGCATGGGAGAGAAGGTGTAGCACACCTCGCCGTCACCTTGCCCGAGGCGACCGCAGTGACCAGATTGAGCAGGTGCAGCAGCGCTTCGGCCCCTTTCACGTGCTGGAACCCCTCGGTCGGGGAGGCGCTGGATCCGTGTTCCGGGCCCGCCACGAGGAGCTGGGGCGCGAGGTCGCGCTCAAGCTGCTCCACGGCGAGCTGACGGAGGACCGCCGCCAGCGCTTCGCGCGCGAGGGGGTCGCCCTGGCCCGGATCCAGCACCCGCACGTCGTGCGCGTGTTCGAAGCGGGTGAGGTGGTCGGGGTGCCCTACCTGGCCCTCGAGCTGGTCAGCGGCGAGAGCCTGGCGGAGCGCCTCCAGCGCGGGCTGCTCAGCGCCAGCGAGGCAGCGCGGCTCGGGCGCGACCTCGCCGACGCCCTCGCGGCCTGCCACGCCCTCGGGGTGCTGCACCGCGACCTCAAGCCCGACAACGTGCTGATCGAGGCCGACGACCAGGCGCGGCTGACCGACTTCGGGCTCGTCAAGGACCTCTCGCGCCTCGAGCAGACCCGCGAGCTGACCCAGACCGGGCAGCTGATGGGCACCCCCGGCTACTGGGCCCCCGAGCAGGTCCGGGGCACGGGGAGCCCGCTCGACCCGCGCGTCGACGTCTACGGGCTGGGGGCCACGCTCTACTGCTGCATGACGGGGCAGGGCCCCCACGAGGGGCTGGGCGCCTTCGAGGCGGCGGTGGCCGCCATGGAGCTCGACCCGCGCCCCGCCAGCGACCTGTGCCCCGGGATCCCCCCCGCCTTCGAGGCGATCCTCAGCCGCTGCTTGGCGCGGGACCCCGAGGATCGCTACCCGAGCGCCGAGGCCCTCCGCGACGACCTGGACCGCTTCCTCGCGGGCGGCTGGTCCCAGGCAGAGGGCGATCGCGCCGCCCGACGGGCTCGCCGGTGGGCCGCGGGGGCGGGGCTGCTCGTGTTCCTGGGGGCGCTCGGTGCGGCGCTCCTGCCGCGCGCCCCGCGCCCGGCCGCGCCGAGCGCTGCGCCCAGCCGCTCCCCCGCTCCGCCCGGGACGCCGGCCCCCGAGCTGCCCCCCTTGGCCGGACCGCAGGGCTGGAGGGCGGCTTGGTCACTGGCCACAGGGTCAGCCGCCGAGCGCGACGCGCGCTGGACCGCCCCGCGTCGCGTCGAGCCGCTCCGACGCGAGCCCGCGGCGCTGGTCGAGAGCTACCTGGGCCAGGTCGAGGCGCTCGAGGACGGGCGCCTGATCGTGGACTACTTCGCCGGGCCGTCCTCGCTCCCGCGCAGCGGGCTGCGCTGGCGCGGCCACGAGGCGTTCGCCGGGCTCGTCACGCGGGGGGTCCCGCAGATGGGTCAGTGGGAGGAGCACTCCGGGAGCTGGCGGGTGCTCGCGCCCAACGACGTCACCGCGCTGCTCTTGCACCCGCGCGCCCGCTGGGGCGGTGTCCAGATCGAAGTGGACCTCGACGCGCAGCGGATCGATCGCGGCGACCTCGCCCTGATGTGGGGCCCGCGGAAGCTCGCGCTCAGCCAGCGGGCGAAGCTGGTCACCCTCAGCGCTCCCGGTCGCGACTACGCGCGGACCCTGCTGACCCAGAGCGTGCGCCGCCAGCTCCAGTGGACGCCGGGGGCCTCCCTGAGCATCGACGGGGAGCCGGGTCAGACCCTGAAGGGTCCAGGGGGGTCGGCGAGCCTGCGCGTCTGGGTCAGCGAGGGCGTGTTCAACTTCCGCGCGCTCAGGGTCAGCGGCGTGCCGCGCTCGGTCGACCGTCCTGCCCTCGCCTGGGCGCCCGTGGCCACGGCTCCGCAGCTCGCGCTCGCGCTCGACTTCGAGCTCGAGGAGGGTCCCGAGCTGGGCGGGCCCGTGCTCGCGATCGGTGACCCCTGCCGACCGACGGGCCTGGTGCTCGAACTCGAGCGAGAGGAGGCCCAGTGCAGCCTCCAGCTTCGCCGGGGTTCGCGGATCTTGTCCCGCGTCCAGGTGGAGCCGCAGCAGCAGGGAGTGCTCCGGCTCGTGCGCCGCTCCGACTGGGTCGAGGGGACGCTGCGAGTCGGGCAGCGGCGGTGGAGCGTGGGGGCGCCCCTGGTGCTCCCCTGCAGCGGCGAGCGCGCTGGCTTCGGCTCGAGCGGAGCGCCCCTGCGGGTCCGAAGGGCGGCGCTCTGGCTGGGGGAGGACGACCCGGGGCGCGCGGCCTGGGACCGCGGCGAAGCGCCGGCCGTGGCCACGGGCGAGCGCGCGCGCTGGCGAGTCGCGGCTCGCGAGGTGCTCGGGCTGAGCGAGCCGGACCTCTTCGCCGAGGTGCCCGACTTCTACCGGGACGCCAGCTACCGCGTCGGGCGCGGCGGCGTGACGCGCGCCAAGGAAGAGCAGCTCTACCAGCAGCGCGTCGCCTTCGCGCGGCGCCTCGGCCACGAGCTGCTCGAGCTGGCGCACAAGAGCGACCTGCCGCTGGACCTCGCGCGGGACGCCATGGCGCGAGCCTTGCTCGCGGTGGTCTACGCGGGCGACGCGCAGGCCGCCGAGAGCGTCGCGCGCTCGCTCGCGGCGCGGAAGGACGGCGTCGAGCGGTTGAACTGGGTCGCCTGGGACGGCATGACCCTGGAGGGGCTGGCGCGCGGCCTGAGGGTGATGGTGACCTGCCCCACCACGGCCGAGGCTGCGCTGGAGGCGGCCCGGGTGCTGACCCCGCGCGAGGAGCAGGGGAAGCTCCTGTTCGGGTTGGCCCGGGTCACGTGGCTGCGCGTGGACCCCAACCCCGGCCTGCTGCGTACGGGTCTCGACCGGGACTCGATCGACCGCGAAGACGTGCTGCGGCGGGCCCTGGTCCTGCTCCACGAGGCGAAGGAGCTCGGCTACTTCCCGCGCGAAGCGAACGAGCTCGAGCTGCAGATCTACCGCGAGCAGCGCCAGGTCCTGCGCTACCTGGCTTCGCTGGGGACCTTCCTCCGCCACAAGCTGTCCCGCACCAAGGTCTACTCCTGGATCGGTCCCCCCAAGGACCTCGACCAGCTCGGCCAGCACACCCGCGCCCTCGAGATCTCGCTCGGCGTCCTGGTGTTCATGGGCCCCACGCCCGAGCGAGTCCAGGGCGTGCTCGCGCGCGTTCGGCGCGCGGAGGTCGCCCCGGGCAGCAAGGCCCTGGCCCTGCTGCTCGTCGCCGTGCGCGCCGCGAAGATCCTGGACCCGGCCGGAGTGGCCAAGCTGCGCGAGCAGGCTCGCTACTTCGCCGCCGCCGCCCTCAGCGGGCGCGACCCGCGTCAGCACGACCTCGCGCGCTACGTGCTGCGGCGACTGGAGCTGGGCGTGCCTGCGGCGCGGCCCGGCGAGCGGCCCACCTGCGCCCTGCTCGAAGACGACCCCGCGCGCCTGCGGGAGGCCATGGGCAAAGACATCCTGATCGAGCTCCTCGCCGAAGAAGACCCGCGCCTGGTCGAGCTGAGCGAGCGCTAGCCAGAGCTAGCGAGCGCGCTCGTCCCGCAGGCGCATCGCGTTCATCAGCGCCGCCCCGATGGGCAGGCGGCAGCGGGGCGGGATTCGGCTCGGGCCAGGCGTGAACTCGAAGTCGCCGTCACGCTGGCGCAGGAGGAAGGCGACCGCCTCGGCGTCGCTGTGGCCCTCCGCCTCGGCGCCCACGATCACGCCCTCGATGATCCCGATCGTGCCGCGCTTGGTGCCGGCGGCCACGCGCAAGGTGCCGCTCTTGCGGTTGAACTCGACCATCTGGAGGAACTCGACCAGCTCCGAGTCCCGGAAGGAGCCCAGGAAGGCGCTGGCGCGGTTGCGCGAGGTGCGCCAGGTCTGGAGCAGGTCCGACTCCTCGTCGCGGATCTTGAGCAGGAACTCGACGTTGCTCGCGTTCGCCACGAGCCCCGTGATCTCGCCCACGGTGTCCTCGATCCCGCGCATCACCTCGGCGGCGCTCGCGGGGCGCTGGGCGGGCTCGTAGGCCATCATCTTGGCGATCAGGGTGATCAGGTTGAGCGGGACCCCGCTCATGTGCTCGAGCGCTGGGCCGGCGGCCTGCTGCTCGCGCAGGGCGATGGCGTTGCGGGCGTCGAAGGGCGCGCGCCCGCTGAGGCAGTGATAGAGGGTGGCGCCCAGCCCGTAGACGTCGGCGCGCGGGTCGGCGTCCTTGGCCCGACCGAGCTGCTCGGGCGCCATGTAGCCCAGGGTGCCGAGCGTCTCTCCGTCGGCGGTGATCCCCATGCCGATCTCTTGCAGGTTCTTGCCCAGGCCGAAGTCGATCAGCTTGCCTTCCCCGTCGCGGCCGACCATCACGTTGCTCGGCTTGACGTCGCGGTGAATGATCCCGCGCTGGGCGGCGTGGTCGAGCGCGCGCGCCACGTGGTAGCCGATCCGCAGCGCGTCCTTGACCGCCATCCGAGAGCCGGAGCGGTCGATGGTCTGCAGGAGTGTCTCGCCCTCGATCAGCTCCATCACGATGTAGATCAGGTCGCGCGTTTGGCGGACGTCGTAGATCGTGACGATGTTGCGGTGCCGGAGGCGGGCCTGGACCTTGGCCTCCTGGGCGAAGCGGCTGACCTTCTTCTGCGAGATCACCTGGCTGAGGGGCAGGGCCTTGATCGCGACCACCTGGTCCAGCGCGACCCGACGGGCCCGATAGATCGGCACGACGCCCGAGATCGAGAGCTTCTCCTGGACCTCGAAGCCCTCGTCGGCGAGGCGCTGGATCACGTCGAGCTCCACCAGGGAGAACTCGGGGGTGGCCTCCTTCTCGCGGCACTGGGGGCAGACGAAGTTCCGCTCGTCGAGCTGGATCACGTCGCCCTCGGCGAAGGTCATCAGGGAGATCTCGCGCTGACAGCGGGTGCAGGAGTAGACCCTGTCGAGGTAGTCGTCGTCGGAGTAGCTGACCTGGACCTCGAGGTCCGCGCTGCCGACCTGAATGTGGTCGCCCGGGCGCAAGACGCAGCTGTTGATCCGCTGCCCGTTCAGGAAGGTCCCGTTGGCCGAGCGGAGGTCGACGAGCACCACCCCAAAGCGTCCGTGCTCGATCTTGCAGTGCCGTCGGGACACCCGCAGATCGTCGACGCTGAGGTCGGTCTGAAGCGATCTCCCCAGGGTGACCGAGTCGCCCTTTTCGAGGATGAAGTTGCCGTAGACCGACCCGGAGAGGGTCACCACCGCTGCCATGGCGAACCCAGCCTAGCCGCTCGATTCGTCACGCGCCCGCCCTTCCTGAGCCGAGGGATTTCTCGCTCGCTCCCGGCTCCAAGGGGAGCGCGGACGCCTCCCAACGGTAAGCTAGAGGCATGGCGCGCTCCCTCCCCTTGCTCCTGCTCGCGCTCCTCGCCGGCTGCGCCAGCACCATCCCAGCGGACCCCAGCCCCCGGGCCCCGGTCGAGCTCCCCGCGGCGGTCACGGCGCGCTTCGCCTACACCGCCGACGTGGCCTCGGTCTCGCTGACGCGCGACTGGGAGGACGACGAGGTAGAGGTGTTCTCGGGGCTGCTGCCGGTGTCGGTGCCGCGCTCGGCGCACCCGGGCGGCGGCGAGGGCGGCGCTCCTCCCGACGACGGGACCTTCTCGGCCAAGTTCGAGTATTGGCGCTCCAAGAGCGCCCCCGCCAAGGCGCCGGTCGTGTTGATCACGCCGATCCTCGGCGGCGGGAAGACCCTGGCGCGCTGGAACTGCTACGACTTCGCCAACGCCGGCTTCCACGTCGTGCTCGCCTGGCGCAACACCCGCGTCCTGCGCGAGTATTGGGACATCGAGGCCTGCGAGCGCTGGATGCGCAAGGCGATCGGCGCCCGCCGGGGGCTGGTCGACTGGATCCAGACCCGGCCCGAGATGGACGGAGAGCGGGTGGTCGCCTTCGGCGCGTCCATGGGCGGGATCATCACCAGCGTGCTCCTGGGCCTCGAGCCTCGGCTCAAGGCCGGCGCCATGGCATTGGCCGGCGGGGACATTCCCTCGATCCTCTCGGTCAGCAGCGAAGGGCGCCTGGCGCGCTACTGGGCAGCCAGGCTGGAGGAGACCGGCCTCGGCCCCACGGCCCTCGAGCAGCTCCAGCGGGGCAAGTTCCCCAGCGACCCCCTCGCGATCGCGCCGGCGGTCGACGCCCGCAAGGTCGTCATGGTCACCACCGGGCTCGACACGGTCGTGCCCCTCGAGAATCAGCTCTTGCTCTGGCGCGCCCTGGGCAAGCCGCTGCGCTTCCACCTGCCGGTGGGTCACTACACGGCGATCCTCTACCTGAACGGGATCACCGAGCGAGTGATCGAGTTCTATCGCGGGCGCCTGGCGCAGGAGCCCACAGCGCCGCCGCTCGCGCGAGCGCGCTAGTTTGGCCTAGCTGGCGGCCACGAGCGGGGCGGGCGCCAGCGCGCCCTCCAGCTGACGCGCCAGCGCGTCGCCCGCGATCCAGCCGGACATCACCACCATCGGCATCCCCGGCCCAGGGTGCGCCGAGCCACCCGCGAAGGTCAGGCCGCTCACGCCGCTGGGGACGTTGCTCGGCTTGAAGGCGCCCATGAAGCGCCCGTGGCTCGCCAGGCCGTAGATCGCGCCGTCCAGCACCTTGTAGCGGCTGTGGATCGAGGCCGGGGTGAGGGCCTGCTCGCAGACGATCCGCTCCTCGAGGTCCTCGAGGCCCGCCTGCGTCTTCAGCTTGTCGAGGATCCGCTGGCGGTAGGCGGGGAACACCTCGTCCCAGTCGACCCCCTCGCTGAGGGCCGGGGCGTGGACCAGCACGTAGAGCGCCTCGCCCCCCGCGGGCGCGACCCCAGGGTCGCTCTGGGCCGGCGCGCAGAGGTAGGCCGTCAGGTCCTCGGCCGGACGCTTGCGCCGATAGATGTCCTCGAACTCCGCCTCGGGGTCCTCCGAGAACACGAAGTTGTGGTGCAGCAGGTGCTCGTAGCGCTCGCGCAGGCCGAGGTAGAGCACGACCCCCGAGCAGGCCGCCTCGTAGCGGCGCGTCAGCGCCCCCGTCTCGACTCCGGCCAAGAGGTCCTGGTGAGCGCGCACCACGTCGGCGTTGCACACGGCGCCGGCCAGCGGGACGCGCTCGCCGGCCTCGGTCACGAGCCCGGTCACGCGCTGCCCCTCGACCTCGATCCGGCGCACGCCGACGCCCGTGCGGAGCTCCACGCCGAGGTCGCGCAGGAGGCGGATCAGCGCCTCGACGAGGGCCCGGATCCCGCCGACCGGATACCACACCCCCTCGTCGGTCTGCATGTGCGCGATCCCGCACAGCACCGCCGGGGAGGCGTCGGGAGCGGAGCCGACGTACTGGGTGAAGTGGTCGAGCATTTGCGCGACGCGCGGATCCGGCACGTGTCCGCGCACGGTGCCGGCCACCGTTCGGCCGGCCCCCATGCTCATGACGTCGCCCAGGGTCGAGACCGAGAGGCCCTTGTGGCGGACCACGTCCCAGAGCGAGCCGATCGGCTTGTAGAAGAAGTAGTCGTGCGCGAGACGGTTCAGGCGCTCGCTGTGGTCGAGGAAGCGCTCGTAGCCGGGCGCGCTCCCTGGCGCGAAGGCCTCGAGCTCCTCGACCATCCGCTCGCGCCCTGCCCACAGGTCCAGGGTCGAGCGGTCGGGGTAGAAGCAGCGCCACTGGGGGTCGAGGCGCACCAGCTCGACTTCGTCCTCGAGGCGCCGGCCGGCCGCCGCGAACACGCGCCGCCAGGCCGAGGGCAGCATCATGATCGTGGGGCCCATGTCGAAGCGATAGCCGTCGAGTCGCAGCTCGGCGGCCTTGCCCCCCAGCCACTCGTTGCGCTCGAAGAGCACCACGTCGGCGCCGCGCGCGGCGAGGACGGCCGCGGCCGAGAGGCCGCCGAGGCCGCCGCCGACGACCGCGACCTTGTCGGAGCTCGAAGCGCTCACAGGGCCACCTCCCCCAGGCCGGGATTGGCGAGCCGAGCGGCCTCCGCGTAGCGCGCTCGCGCCGGGGTCGCCTGGCGCACGGGGAGTCGGGGCGGCGCGTTGGGGTCGAGCCAGTCGCTCTCGAGCCCCAGCTCCTCCAGGCAGAGGCGCGCGCTGATCCGCGCGCCCTCGTAGATCACCGGCAGGCCGCTGCCGGGGTGGGTGCCGCCGCCGACGAGGTAGACGCCCTCGACGTCCTCGAAGCGGTTCCGGGGGCGGAAGGACAGCATTTGGTCCAGCCCGTGGGCGAGGTTGAAGGTCGCGCCGCGGTGGATCTCGTAGCCGACGTCCCAGTCGGCGGGGGTGATACAGCGCTCGACCCGGATTCGCTCTTCGACGTCCTCGAGGCCGATCTTGGCCAGCTGCCGGAGGGTCATGGCGCGAAACGCTTGGCGCTCGCGCTCCCAGTTCACGTTCTCGTGCTGGTGGGTCACGGGGACCAGCACGTAGAGCGTGCTGTGGCCGGCCGGCGCGAGGGTCGGGTCGCTCACGACCGCGTTCTGGACGTAGAAGCTGGGGTCCTCGCTCAGGACGTGGCCCGACTCGATGTCCTCGAGGTTCTGCAGGTAGTCCTGGGCCAGATAGATCGTGTGGTGGCTGAGGTCCTCATAGCGTCCCTCGAGCCCCAGGTAGAGCATGAAGGTCGAGCAGCTGAACTTCTTCTTCTCGATCTTCTCGTCGGTCCAGCGCTTGCGCAGCCGGTTCGGGACGAGGCGCTGCATGGCCCGCGCGAAGTCGGCGTTGAGGACCACCGCGTCCGCGGTGTAGGTCTCGCGCCCGGTGCGCACGCCCACGGCCCGCTTGCCCTCGAAGAGCACCTCCTCGACCGGCTCCTCGTAGTGGAACTCGACCCCCATGTCCTCGCACAGGCTGGCCATGTTCTCGCTGACCGCCGCGCAGCCGCCGCGCGGGTGCCACACCCCGTGCTCGTACTCGAGGAAGGACAGGATCGAGAACAGGCTCGGACAGCGGAAGGGCGACATGCCCAGATACTTGGACTGGAAGCTGAAGGCCAGGCGGGTGCGCTGGTCGCGGAAGTAGCGGCGCAGCTCGGCGTCGACCGAGCGGAGCGGCCCCGCCCAGGGCGCGGCGGCCAGCAGCTCCTTGCAGAACAGGTCGCCCCAGCCGAGGAAGGCGCGCTCCAGGACCGGGCGGAAGGCGGCGAGCTTGCGCCGGTTGTCGTCGAGGTAGCGCTCGAGCGCGGCCGCGTCGCGGGGGTCGATCCGCGCGATCTCGGCCGCCATCCGGGTCGGATCGGGGGTCGCGCGGATCTCGCCGCCCTCTCCGTAGATCAGGTGGTACTGCGGGTCGAGCCGGGTCATGGGGACCTCGCGCATCAAGTCGCGCCCGACCGAGGCGTAGATGTCGCGCAGGACCCGCGGGTAGAGGAAGAAGGTCGGGCCGAGGTCGAAGCGATACCCGCCCTCGAGCGTGAAGCTCGAGGTCCGCCCGCCGGGCCGGTCGAGGCGCTCGATCACGCGCACCTCGCAGCCAGCGTGGCGGAGCATCAACGCGGCGGCGAGCCCTCCTGGGCCAGCCCCCACGATCAAGACGCTGGGATTCGTAGACATGAGGACCCTCCTGGGATCGGTTTCCGGCGAGCGCTTCTGCAATGCAGGGGCCAGCGCGTTTCTGGCTTGGACCGCGTGAGGACGTGCAGGTGGCGACACGCCGAGGGTGCAGCTCCCTGCACCCCCGGGCGCCCCTGCGCAGGGCTTGGATCGGCCGAGCCCTTGCTCGGCAGGGACGTCCGTGGCTCCAAACTTGTCTCTGGTGAAGTCGCGCTCACTTGTCTAGTGTTTGTAGAGGTATGGGGCAAATGCGTCGAGATTGCCTGGCCGGGCGATTGAAGGAAATGGACTTATGCAGGTTTCCGGTGTCTCACTCTCGCGACGTGAGCGGTCGCCGGTGACCCGTCCCGCCCCGCTCCCCTTGCTATCGCTGACCGGCATTCGCAAGCGCTTCGGGGAGCGCCTCGCGTTGGATTCGCTCACGCTGCGGCTCGAGCGCGGCGAGGTGTTGGGGCTGCTCGGCCCCAACGGGGCGGGCAAGTCCACTCTGGTCGCCTGCGTGGTCGGCCTGTTGCGCCCCGATCAAGGGGAGGTCCGCTTCGACAGCCGCCCCCTCGATCGTCGCGCGCTGGCGCGGATCGGCGTGGCGCCCCAAGAGCTGGCCCTCTATCCCGACCTGAGTGGGGAGGAGAACCTGCGCTTCTTCGCCCGCCTCTACGGGCTGCGCGGAGCTCGCCTCCGCGAGCGGGTCGACTACGCGCTCGACTTCGTCGGCCTGAGCGAGCGCCGTCGCGGCCGCGTCGACACCTGGTCGGGGGGCATGCAGCGACGGCTCAACCTCGCGGTCGCGATCGTGCACGACCCCGACCTCGTGATCCTCGACGAGCCCACGGTGGGCGTGGATCCCCAGTCTCGCAATCGGCTGCTCGAGAACGTCGAGCGCCTGCGCGATGCCGACAAGGCGGTGATCTACACGACCCACTACATGGAGGAGGCCCAGCGCCTCTGCGACCGGGTTTGCGTCATGGACCGCGGGCGACTCCTGGCCGCGGGGAGCGTCGAGGGGCTGATCGCCGAGCACGGCGGTCACCCGGTGGTCGTGGCCGAGCTCCCTGGCGGCGAGCTGAGGATCGAGAGCGCGGACCCGATCGCGACCCTCTCCCGCCTGCGTCGTGAAGAGGGCGAAGTGCGCGGCTTCCGGCTGGAGGCGCCCAACCTCGAGCAGGTGTTCCTGAACCTCACCGGCCGCGGCTTGAGAGACTAATGCGCGCATTGCTGTGGGTCGCGCTCAAGGACCTCCGCCGGTTGGTGCGCCGGCCGAGCGACGCGTTCTTCGTGTTCCTGTTCCCGGTGGTCTACGCCGCCTTCTTCACCCAGGTCGTCTCGGGCTCCGCCGCTGGCGCGAGCCAGATCCGTCTGGCGGTGGTCGACGAGGACCAGAGCCCCCTCAGCGCGCGCCTGGTCGCGCGCCTGCGCGCGGAGGACGGCTTGAAGCTGGCCCAGCTCGAGCGCGACGAGGCGGCCGCCAGCGTGCGCGGGGGCCGACGGGCCGCCTACCTGGTCCTGCCAGCGGGCTTCGGCGCCGCGGAGCGGCCTCGCTTGACCTTGGCCGCGGACCCGGCGCGCCAGGGCGAAGCCGAGCTGCTGCGGGGGCTCTTGCTGCGGATCGGGGGGGAGCTCCTCGGCGAGCGGATCGAGGCCCGCGTCGCTCAGGCGCGCGAGCAGGTCGAGTCTGCGCAGGTCGAGGCCCGCGAGCGAGCGGAGCGGGCGTTCGCCGCGCACGCTGAGCTCGCGGCTCGCTTGGAGGAGGCCCTCTCTCGCGAGCGGGCAGGGCGGGGGGCGAAGCCTGCGGAGCCGCGGAGCGCTGGGCTCGCTCCGGCCCGTCCGGCTCCCGTCGACTCGGCGGTCGGGGCAGCGAAGATCGACTGGGGAGCCCTCGACCCGGGCGAGCCCCTCGCGGTCGACGACCAGGAGGTCAGCGGGACCCGAGAGCGGGCCCCGGTCCCGGCCGCGGTCACCTTGCCTCAAGGGACGGTGTGGGCGCTCTTGGCCTGCGCGGCTGCCTTCGGGGCGACCTTGGTCGGCGAGCGCACCACCGGCACCCTGCGTCGGCTGCGCATGGCGCCGGTGGGCGTGCTGCCCGTGCTCCTCGGCAAGGGCTTGGCCTGCTTCGTCACGATCCTCGGCGTGTGTTCGCTCTTGCTCGGAGGGGTGGCGCCCCTGTTCGGAGTCGAGGTCGCGCGCTACGACCTGCTCGCGCTGGCGGTCGTCTGCAGCGGGGTGTGCTACTGCGGGCTGATGCTCTTGATCGGGACGATCGGCGGCTCCGAGGACGCGGCCTATCGGATCGGCTGGGCCTTGATCCTGGTCTTGGCGATGCTCGGCGGGGCGATGGTCCCCAGCTACCTGATGCCCGGCTGGATGGAGGGCTTGAGCCGGATCAGCCCCGTGCGCTGGTCGTTGCTGGCGCTCGAAGGCGCGATCTGGCGCGGCTTCAGCCTGCGCGACATGGCGCTGCCCTGCGGCGTGCTGGTCGGCATGGGCCTGGGCTGCTTCGCGCTCGGGAGCGCCCTCTTGCGGGTCCGCTTGGCTCGTGGCTGGAGTAAGTAGGAAAAGGGTTTAGGGCGATTCTCCAAATCTCCTGATACACGCGGGGGTCGAGCGGGCACTCCCTCTCCGTGACCTGCTTCGAGACCCTAGAGCTGCACCCGCAGACCCCCGCTGACGTGGCCGCGCTGGCCCGGGCCGAGGCCCACGCCCGCGGCTGCGAGGGCTGCGCCGCGCGCCTGGCCGAGCTGCGGGGCGCCGACGAGCTCCTGGCGCGCGGGCTGAGCCTGTGGATCGCAGGGAGCGAGTGCCCCGAGCCCGAGGCGCTCGCCGAGTGGATCGACGCCGGTCGCCCCCGCGACGAGGCGCTCGAGTCGCACCTCAGCGGCTGCGAGGAGTGCCGCGGGGACCTCCTGATCGGCCTCGCCGACCTCGCGGAGCAGGAGCAGCGCTCCGGCGGCCGCGCCCCCCTCCGCGTCGACTGGCGCCAGCCGGCCGCCTTGCTGGGCGCCGCGGCCCTCCTCTTCGGTTTGGGGCTGCCCCTCTTCCTGAGCGGGGGAGCGGGCGGATCGAACCAGGTCGGCGTTCTGCCCACCGCGCCCCCGCCGCTCCCGACCGAGCAGCCGGCCCCCCGTCGCGCCGAGCTGCCGCAGCCGCGCCGTGTCGAGCCGAGCCGCCCCGTGGAGGCTGCCCCAGCCCAGCCCAGACACCAGCCCAACGTCCAGCCCAGCGACCAGCCCAGCTGGCCGCGGCCCGAGCCCAGCCAGGAGCCCAGCCCGGCTCCCTCCGGCGAGGAGCCCAGCCAGCCCGACGCGCAGCCCAGCGAGGAGCCCAGCCAGCCCGCTCGCCCGGCGCCTACCCACACCCCAGACCCGGCTCCTTCGCCCGCGACGTCCCCCGCGGCGGGCGAGCCCACGCCGGGTCCGACGCGCCCGCAGGCGCCGCCGCCCGATCCCCAGCCCGCGCCGAGCGCCGGGCCGATCGTGGCGGCGGCGCTGAGCGTCGCCGAGAGCGAGGGGCTCTTCGTCCGCCTCCCCGAGGGGCGCGCGTTCCAGGCCTTCAGCGACGGTGAGCTGCCCGCGGGCAGCGAGCTGCGCGCCGGTCCCGAGGGCGCCCGCGTCCGCCTCCGCCAGGGTCAGGTCTTCGTGCAGGCGCAGGCTCGCCTCCGCTGGGGCGAGGCGCTCGAGGTCGAGCGCGGCCAGGTCCTGCTCGAGGGCCGCGAGCTGCGGGTTCGCACCGCGGGCGGCGAGGTCGAGGTGACCGGGCGCGCCCTGATCGAGGCCCGCCGCGACCAGGTCGGCGTGCAGGTCCTCTTCGGCCGCGCTCGCTACCAGCAGGGCGACCAGAGCCAGGCCCTCGAGTCCGGTCAGGTGCTGACCGGAGCCGCGGGCAGGTCCCCGCGGGTCCGCTCTGGCGGCGGCCAGCAAGGACCGGCTTGGGTTCGCCCCCTCCGCCCCCTTCCTCCCCGCGGCCGTCGCCCCGGCCGCCGCGGCGGTCCCAATCCCGGCGGCACGCCCCGCCACAACCTCCCGGGCCCGCGTCGCTGAGCGACGCGCCCAGCCATCTCCGACCCCTCGACAGGATCCCCTCATGAACCGTCTGCTCATCGCGGCTGGTGCCGCCCTCTCGCTCTTCCTCCTCGCCAGCCCCGCTGAGGCGCAGGGTCGCCGCGGCGGCCCCGGCGCGCGCCCGGGCGGCTCCGGCAGCGGCGGCTCC
>MDTG01283606.1_pt1 | contig 39865 bp, 43 predicted proteins | sample 811421 | NCBI WGS metagenome assembly MDTG01 (sample SAMN05326645, study PRJNA326480) | marine metagenome | isolation source: seawater | place: Pacific Ocean: South East | collected 2011 | reverse complement strand
TAAATATAATCTATTACCCTACTATTAATAGTATCAAGTAAATAAGACACCTCAAAAACATAATATCCATTGTGATTTAGAAGTTGACTTACACATTTTAAAGAAAGTTGAAGATTATCTGAATGAGAGAAAACATTATTTGCTGTAATTAAATTGAATTTGCTGCTAAATTTTTTTTTAATTTTAACCGTTGAAGTTGGACTCAAAAAATCACAAATAACCTGGTGTCCTTTTTTTTTTGAAATTTTAATTACGTCAACTGCTGGGTCTATACCATATGTTTTGATTCCTTTTCTTTTTAATATGTCTAAAAAAAGACCATCATTAGAACCAATATCTAGAACTTTCTGATTTTTTTTTGCATATCCATAGTCGAAGAGAAATTTTGAATAATTTTCAAAATGTTTTTTTAAATCTGGGCTCGTAGAACTTTTGTATACATAATCGCCATACAATATTTTAGGACTTACTACATCAAGTAATTGAGCATGACCACATGCAGAACACTGATATAAATCCATATTAAAACTCGGAAGCAAAATTTGATTATCATCATATGTCCTAAAATTATCAACAGGTTGGCTTTTTGGCATATTAAGTTTTAGCTTTACTTTTTTACTATTACATAATCTGCAAGTACTTCTCTTGTAGTGGAAATTATTTTTCATTTGAAATATGAAATATTGAATTTTGTGATAAATTTTTGATCGTAATTAAATTATTTTTAATTGGCCCCAAAACAAACCTCTTCTTTTCATTCATTATAATTTTTTTTTTACCAAACTTTATTTCCGCCACTCCTTTTACAACACTAATATATGAATTTTTTAATACTAATTTAGAAATTTTTTTTGGTTGCATCACATAGATTTTTTCTAAAAGAATCGATATATCATTTTTCTTTACTCTTAAGCCGGTATCAGGAAAAATAAAAAAAGGATTTTTATTATTTTTAATTAATGTAAGAATGTCCTTATAGGAAAGTTCAATAATACCTGTTTTTGAATTCATTTGATAATGATTGGGAAATAATTTTTTAAATATTGTTTTAGAATTTCTTAATAAAATCTCTTTATTTAATTGATTTAAGTTGATTTTGTTAGCTTTTTTATAATAAGGGGTATTTCCATATTTTGTAAAATCTGGAGAGAAATAAGAATAACCCACCTCGTTTGCAAGAGAGTACTTACTTAGAGAAAAAAATCTATGTGGAATTTCCTTCTTTATATATACGTAAAAAGTGCCATTTAGTTGTGCTGGAGATAATCTAACGTCATGAAATATTTCACCAGATTTTTTATAAAATCTATAATGAGCAATTCCATCAATAATAAGAAAGCTCTCTGAAAAAGTATGCATAGAGACTGGAACTGTTGAGTTTCTATCAAAACATATGAACATTTGCTGAGGTGAAGAGTCTGTTGATGAATGATAAAGAATTCTACTCCTTAACGAGGGAACAGTTGAAGCATCTTTTTCAAGACTTTTGATGAAGCTTTTATCTATAAAAACTATTTTATTTCTATTTGTTTTGTAAATACCATCTTTTATTTTTTTCATAATAGTCATTTTAACATTTCAATGAGTTTCTTTTTAATTTTTTTTTCTGTAGGTCTAATTTGGTTTTCTAATTTTTCATTAAATGCTATAAAATTAGATAATCTTGAGATAGTTTCTACAATTAGATTATTTTTATTTTTTTTTCGTCTTAAAACTAATTCTATTTCTGAACAAATACCAAACTCACCTGGAGAGTCATCAACTATAAGAATATTATTTGATTGAATCTTTTGAATTGATTTTCGTGTAGATAAGCTCAACGAAAGATCGGAAAATGAATAAAGATCTATTTTTGATTGATATGATTTGCTTAAAGAATTTATAACATTTAAGCATTTCGATATAGATGTTCCCGTAGCAATTAAAGATATATTAGTTTTTTTTTTATTATTTTTAAATTTTATTTTATTTAGACCAGGGTGAAAAATCTTAGCTGATATTAATTTATTTGAATTTCTAAATTCTTCAACTGGTAAAAAAATTGCCACAGGTTCTTTAAGTGCGTATGCGTAATTTATTATTGGTTTTATTTCTTGAATTAAGCATGGCATAAAACATTTTATTCCCAAATGAGTCAAAGTCGAATAAGGGTTATCAGAATGATGTCCAGCCAATCCTCCCTTGGTACCAGTTGGCAGAATATAAATTATAGGTACATTTTTTTTATCACCTGACATTTTTTTAAATTTTGAGGCCTGATTAAAAATTTGATCTAAACAAACATAAATTAATCCGGCAAAATTAAATTCGACTATTGGTCTATAGTTTGAAATGGCTAAACCCAAAGCCAATCCTGTAAATGCAGATTCTGAGATTGGGGTATCTATTACTCTATGTTCGCCATAACGTTTAATAAAACCATCAGAAATTCCTCTTTGACCACTTTTAACATCTTCACCTAAATAAATACATTTAGGATTTTTTTTCATTAAAGAATTAATGGTAGATGCAACGGTTTCTAAATATGTCATTTTTCTAGTAGGTTTAATCCTTGTTTTACAACTTCATTTTTTAAATCTAAAATAAGTTTTTCCGTTTCATTTCTATTTAAACCAAATTTTTTTGCTTCTCTAACACAAGGATCATTTTTGTTCATTTTATTTTTCATATTAATATCTATATAATCATTTTTCCTAGCCATTTCTGATGAAAAGTGTCTATGATATCTATAAGTTTTGAATTCAATAAATATAGGTAAAGATTTTTTTCTAATTTTAGTCAATAAAGGTTTAATTATTTTCTTTGACTCATAAAGATTCATGCCATCTAAACTATAAGACTCAATTCCAAATCCTTTAGACCTTACAAAGAGTTCGGTTTTAGTCATATCTTTTGATTTAGTTGAATAAGCGTAATAATTATTTTCACATATTAATAAAATTGGTAATTTATAAATTGCAGCTAAATTCAAACTTTCCATAACAACACCTTGGTTCATCGCACCATCACCAAAAAATACAACTGTTAATTCATTTTTTTTTTTTATTTTTTGTCCTAATGCATAACCGCATGCTATCGGAACACCAGCTCCTACTATACCGTTTGAACCAATTATATTTTTTTCTAATTCTGCAACATGCATAGATCCACCTAAGCCAGCACTGCACCCTCTTTCATCACCAAATAATTCAAGAACAAGTTTTGTTATATTGCCACCTTTAGCTATAAAATGACCATGCCCCCTATGATTGCTAAACATTGCATCTTTATAATGCAATGAAGAACATACAGAGACAGCAACAGCTTCTTGACCTACAGATGTGTGCAATGGTCCTCTAATTTTTCCTAATTTACTTAATTCTATAAACGCAAACTCACAAGCTCGAATTAATAACAACTTTTGAAAATCTTTATCTTTTTTAACTGATTTGGGAAAATATTTTAATGTATTATATAAAATTATATCTTTAAATATTTTTTTCATTCAGATGTTTTAATTAATTCAAGACAATAATCAATCCCATGTTTCCAACTATTATAATTACTAAAAGAACTAATACTAGATAATGCAATACTATTAAGTTTAGAATTATCATAATTATAAATTATTTTTGATTTTATTTTCAGTTTTTTTGAAATATAATTTATAAGTTCTTCCCAACTACAAAAACCTGAGTCAGAGCAGTGATATACTCCTGAAGAATTATTAATTATTATATCTCTTACTGATAATAATACAGATTGAATACTTACAGGACTAATTAATTGCCTTCTCTTAACGACAGCATTGCCCTTTTTTAAATCAGTAATTATTTTAGACAAGATATTAGTTTTAAAAGCCAAATCATGTGAATATAAATTTGATATTCTAATAATTGTATACTTATTTGAATTTTTAATTAATTCTTTTTCACCATCTAATTTTGTTCTACCATAAAAAGACTTTGGTTCAGTTATATCATTTTCACTATAACCATTTATTTTAAATGAAGAATTTTCAAATACACTATTTGTACTAAAGTGAATAATATGAATTTTATATTTATTTGACAATTTAGATAATCTTTTAAGAAATATAGTATTTAAATAAAGAGTTTTTTTTTTATCTGATAGGGATTTTTTTAATCCTACAATTGCTGCACAATTTATAAGATAATCTGGTGAAAAATTTTTTATAATTTTTTCAAAACTTTTAAATTTATTTTTATTTAAATATGATTTTTCTATTGTTTTACAATTATAAATATCTTTAAAATAATTTAATATAAAACTACCCAAGTGTCCGGAATGACCGGTAATTAAAATTTTTTTTTTCATTAGTAGCTATAATTTTCTAGAGTTTTGATGAATTTTAATAATATTTTCAATATCTTTAATTGAAGACGACTTATTCAAAACAATTTCCTCTAATGCAAAGTGAAGTTTTTTTTTTGAATTTAAAAATAATTTATAGATTTTTTTTCTGATACCTATGTTATCTGGCAACATAAAAATACTATAAAAGACAATGCCATCTATTTTGTTTAATTCTTTCAAAACTGCATTAAGCATTATATATGAATCCTTCATCTTGTACTCTGTAGCACTAAGTTTAAAAAATAAGTTCTTCCTTTGACAGTAATCCTTAATTACTAAATTTTGAACTCTATGCGGTATGAAGCTACCATCTATCTTTCGTGAAAAAATATAACCTCTAAAACCTGATTTTTTTGACTTTTGGATCATTATATTTCATTCCTAATATTGACGACGGTTTTAAAGTAATAGGTTTAAAAGTTTCACCAATAGCTTTGGTATCATATGGACTAAAAACAGACTTAAATCTACAATTAAAACTTATCCTAGTATTTTTTTCTCTGTTAACGATGTTCCCATGCATCATTGAATGTTGAAAAATAAGACCTTGTCCGAATTTAATGTTCAAAAATTTTGCTTTTTTTAAAACTTTCTTTTCAAGTTTAGTTACATCGCTAAATTGATGAATTTTCTCGTAAAATTTATCATTATCCTTTCTTGAAAGAATGTACATTGAATTTGTTTTTTTACAATTAACCATCGGAATCCATAAAACTACTTCAAAAGGTGAACACCCAGACCAAACATCAGAATGTAATGGTAATAAAGAACTATCATCATTGCTTAATTGAATACTCAAATTTACTTTTCTTTGCATTACAAGTTCGTTACCGCATATTATTTGTAAATATTCTTTTCCAAATTCATAATAAGATTTTAAAAATTCCTCTTTGGAATTCAATTTTGAATAAAGACTCATTCTTTTAGAATTTAAATTTTTTGGGGAAACAAAATGATGTAGATTTTCAATTGATGCTTTTTTATGTATTTTAAGTTTTATATATTTTTTAATCTCATTTTTAATTCTTTTTAATTTTATTAAATTTTTTATATTAAAAATCAAATATCCCTTTTTTAAAAACTCATTAGATATTTTATTTTCAATTTTATTGTTATAATTATTTTGAAGCATATTTTATACTGTCATTTTTATAAAATGGTCCTGGCCTAATTTCTAAAAAAATAACCTGTTTTGTAAACACATTTACAGAGTGTATAGTTTTATTATTAAGATAAAACATTTCATTTTCTTTCAGAATATTATGTTGAAACTTTTTACCAATCTTTGTCACAATATCTAATTTACCACTTAATACATGATAAAACTCACATTTATTTTTATGAAAATGCATTAAATTTTTTTTTGATTTATTAAATTTTATTAACATGACATGAAGTGAAGAAGAATTTTGTGGATGAAAACATATACGCACGTTTTTTTTCTTTTCTATTTCTTTTATTAGTTCAATTGACTTTTTCTTTGAAATTAAAAAAAAGCCGTTTAAGTTTAAACTTTTATAAATTGTATCTTTCATTTATTTAAAATAAATCACTTCTAAATTTCTGTCATAATTTAAATTCTTCAAAAACCAAATCCATTCATTTTTTGAAAAAAAAGTATTTGCTGTTAAAGCCCAGCACTGTAAATTAAATAATTCCTCAATATTTCTATATCCCTCTACTGCAATATAGCTTTTCTTAGAAAACTTAACTATTTTTTTTATAACTCTAGAAAGATTATTTATTTCCAAATTATGCAGTGTGTTGATGGAAATAATTAAATCATATTTATGTTTAAATTTAAATTTAGTTATATCAATTCTTTTAAGGTATTTTTTTACCTCTTTTTTTGAATCCTTTATCGCGTGTTTTGATATGTCTACTCCTTCAATATTAATATTTTTTAATATTTTTTTTATCTCAAATAACAAAAAACCTTTTCCACAACCAATATCTAATATTTTGGAATTATTAGTAAGTTTAAATTTTTTAATTAATTTTTTAGCTACTGGAGTCCAGTAGTTTTCAATATAATCATACCCGCCATAACCATATCTTCTTTTTCCATCCCAGTAATCATGCTCATATAATCTAGCAATTTTCATTGCTTGAATTTTATTATCGATCATTCTATCAATAAATTTTCTCTTCGTTTTTTTATGATTTTTTGTAATTAAGTTAAGAATTTTCATTTAATTAATTTTTCTATTTTTTTAAATAGTGATTTTTCATCAAGATCACAATATTTCAGTAAATCCTCAAGTGATCCATATTTTGATATAAAATTTTTTTTAACACCAAAATTTTTTATAAAAAAATTTCCCTTAATATTATTTTCTGAAATTTTTTCTAAAATTAGTGAACCAAACCCACCAGCAACATAGTTATCTTCAAATGTAAATATTCCTTTTGTTTTATTAGTGATACGTTTTTTTATTTCATTAAAATTTAATGGCTGAATGCTTGGACAGTGAATTACTCCTATATCATATTTTTTCAATTGATTAGCAATATTGATACATTTTGAAGTCATTATACCAGTTGATATAAATAGATATTTACTTCCTTTTTTATAAGAAACAGTTTTACCAAAAATAAATTTTCTTTTTTTAGATATAATTTTTTCTCCCCCTGCTCCTAATCTAATATAAATAGGATTTGGCCAGCTAATTGTTTCTTTCATTAAGTTTTTCATTTCTTGAGCATCAGAAACTGCAACAACAGTCATATTTGGAATTATTCGCATTATAGATATGTCATCTACTGCAAGATGTGTTGGCCCAAGAGCACTATATGCTAATCCACCTCCATTACCAATTAATCTGACTTTCTGATTATGAAGACATGCATCTACAACCAACTGCTCATAACATCTCCTAGTTAAGAATGTTGATATTGTATTAACATAAGGGATAAAACCTTCGCTAGCTAGACCAGTTGAAAAACCAATTATATGCTGTTCAGATACACCTTCCATCATAAATTGATCTGGATAATTTTTTTTTAAATTTTCTTGAACTCCTGCACCCAAATCTGATCCTATAAAAATAACTTTTTTATTTGATTTAGCTAATTTGTAAATTTCATCATGACAAGTATTTCTCATTGATTATTTAGCTCCTCAGTAATTTTTACTAATTCTTCTTTTTTTAAATTTGATTTATGATGCCAGAATCTATTATTTTCAGCACTCTTGATGCCTCTTCCTTTAATAGTATGAAAAATAATCAAAGGAGGCCTGCTAGATTTTTTTGCAAGTAAAATTTTTTTTTTTATATCTTGAATATCATGTCCATTTGATTCTAGAACATTGAATCCAAATGATTTCCATTTTTTTGCTAATGGTTCAAGATTTAAAACTGTTTTATTAAAATCATAAGATTGCATTTTATTATAATCTATCATTGTAATAAGATTATTTAAATTGTGCTTTGTCACTGATAACGCAGACTCCCAAACAGAACCTTCGTTAATTTCTCCATCTCCCAAAAGACAAAATACTAAATTATTTTTTTTTTAAGTCTTAATGCTTTAGCTACACCAGATGCAATTGGGTAACCATGGCCTAATGCACCAGTTGAAAATTCAACACCTGGTATAAAATGTTCTGGATGTCCCCCTAAAATAGATTTATTTGTTCCAAATTCGTCTAAGTATTTTTTTTTAATTAAACCTTTGTCATAAAGAATAGCATACAGACCGAGACATCCATGTCCCTTACTTAAAATGAATCTATCTCTCTGACCATTTTTATTTTTTAAAATACTATCATAAAGAACTCTTAAGATTTCTATCATAGATAAAGCTGGCCCTATATGTCCTCTACCTTTTTTAGTCACACAAGAGAGAACAATCTGCCTCAAATAAATGGATCTTTTATCTAATTTTATAGTTTTCATCTAAAAAAAAAAAATAATTATTTTTTTATTTAATGATATATAAATTTTTTTATAACAATTTAAACAAATTTCACTAAATATATTTCAAAATGAAAAATAAAAAATTTATTGTATTTGGCAGGGGTTATTTAGCATCAAATATTTGTGCTTTGAATAAAAAAAAATTTGTCTCTATAGATAATCTAAATCAACTTAAAAAAATAAGTTTAAATTCGGAAACTAGCTATATTATTTATTATCTAGCAATAAGAAAAAGTAAATCAATAAATTTCAATTTAAATATATACAAAAATTTAACAAAACATTTTCACAATAAATCTTACAAAATAATTTATTTTAGCACCACGGAATTCAATAATAATAACTATTACAAAATTCATAAAAAAATTGAAAAAAATATAGATAAAAAAAAAAACTTAATAATTAGAGTTTGTCAGATATTTGGGGGAGATATATCAAAATCTAATTCTTACGGGATAAATGGATTTGCTAATAAAATTAAAAATAAAAATTTTTTAATTATAAACTCAGACTATCAAAACAGAAGAAAATATTTGAGTATTTTTAATTTAAATAAAACAATTAATAATCAAAAATTATTAAACTTGAATGGTATTATATATCTTGCAAGCCAAAAAAGTTTATCTTATTTGGAAATTTTAGAAATTATTTATAAATATTCTCGTGATAAGATTAAAATTATTGTTAAAAATTATGAAAGGGAAGTAAAAAAACCAAAAAGTATTTTTTATAGCAACAAATACAAAAAAATTTTTTTAAAGGAAAATTTTGAAAAAAATATAAGAAAGTTAATATAAAAAAATTAATGAAAAAAATTCAAGTTGGAATAATTGGTTGGGGTCCTGTATCTAGATACTGTCATCTTAAGGCAATTAAGCAAATACCAAATTTAAACCTAGTTGCAATATGTGATAAAAATAAGGATTTAATAAATAATGCTAAAGTAAGTAAAAAAATACACAAATATACAAATTATAAAATTATGATTAAACAACATAAATTTGATTTTATTATTCTTGCGTGCTCTTTCAGAAATTTATTTTCTGTTTCTAAATATATAATAGAAAAAAAAATTAATTTACTTGCTGAAAAACCTATGTGCGTTAGTTATGAGCAGTCAAATTATTTAAATAAACTGTCAAAAAAAAAGAAAGTAAAATATGTTATTGGATTTATGAAAATATTTGATCCTGTTGTAAATATTTTAAAAAAAAATGTTAACTTAAAGCATATTAAGCATATCAAATATTACTCTTTAAGCGGCAAAGCTTTCAAAGAAAAGTTTAAATCAAAAAAAAATAAATTTAATTTTTCTAATGGTATTGATGCAAAAATTGAAAATAAAAAAAGATATCTAAAATTTATATTCACACATTCTCACGCGATAAATTTATTAAATTTTTTAATTGGTAATTTTAAATTAAACAGGCAAAAGTCAAAGAAAGATCATTATTTTTTTAAGAAAGGAAAGTTAAATATTGAACTTATATGTGGATACAAATACTCAAAAAAATGGAATGAAAAATTAGTTTTATTAGATAAAAATGGAGAAAAAACTGTAGAATTTGGAGCTCCAAATGTTGAGGAAAGCGTTTCAAAATTTTACATAAAACTCAATAATGGAAAGAAAATAAACCACAGAGTGAAGAAGGGTTTTTCTTTTAAAACACAGATTAATAATATGATCAATTACATCAAATTTAATAAAAGAAACTTTAATGACAACGAAAATGTATATAAATACTTTAAAATTTATGAAAGAATTTTTACTATTTAAAATATGAAAAATTTAAAAAAAAAAACTAAAATAGGATTGGTTCATGGTGTTTTCGATATAATTCACATTGGGCATATCAAATATTTTAAAGAGGCAAAAAATTTAGTTGATTACTTGATTGTGTCAGTGACAACCGACAAATTTATTAAAAAGGGACCAGGTAAGCCAATTTTTGGAATAGATAAAAGATGTGAGGTACTAAAATCAATTAAATATATAGATGAAGTAATAATAAGTAACTTTGAAACCGCTAAAGAGGTAATCAAAAAAGTAAAACCAGATATTTATATCAAAGGAAAAGATTATAAAAATTTTAATGATGATTTATCCAAAAATATCCTAATCGAAAAAAAAGAAGTTGAAAAATATGGGGGAAAACTAGCTTTTACACAATCTGAGCTCCATTCATCAAGCTCAATAATTAATAAAAATTTTAATTATATTTCCGATAGTGCAAAAAAAATTTTGAAAATAAAAAATTTAAAGAAAATTTTTGAGGTATTTAGAAAGAGTTTAAGTAATTTTTCAGACAAAAAAATTTTAATAATTGGAGACCCAATTTTAGATATTGTAAAATTTGTAAAAGCTTCAGGAAAATCAAATAAAAATAATATTCTGGCAACTCGATTAATTAATAGTGAAACCACTTATGGTGGTACAATATTAGTTGCAAATTTTCTTTCACAATTTTATAAAAATTTAGACTATTTATATGTTGGAAATTCTAAAGATTACAATTTTTTAAAAAAAAAATTAAATAAAAATATTAATTTAATTAAAATTATCTCAAAAAATTCTTTAATTAAAAAAAATAGGTATGTTGATGAATATACATTTAATGGATTATTTCAAAACAATGAGAATGAAGAATCTAAACTTGATCTAAAAATACAGAATGACATAAAAAGGAAATTGCAAAAAACCATAAAAAAATATCATCAAATTCTTCTATTTGATTACGGTTACATATTTTCTTCAAAAGATTTAATTAATTTTTTTAATAATTATACTAAAAATTTAGTTGTTAATTGCCAGTCAAACTCATTTAATTTTGGTTTTAACATTCCTGATAAATACAAAAAAGCAAAAATATTAAGTATAGACGAAGCAGAATTTAGATTACTTGTTAAAGATGGTACAACCGAGGTAAAAAAACTTATCACTACTAATCTAAATAAATTTAAAAATTATAAGTATGCAATTATTACTCAAGGAAAAACTGGGTGTTATGTGATTCATTCCCGTAAAATAAAATTCATACCTACAATTTTAAATCAAAGACTAGATACTACTGGAGCAGGAGATATTTTCCTATCAATGTTTTCATATTTAATATTAAATACACATTTAGATTTAGAAGAAATTACAATAGTGTCTCATGTTGTTGCTGGAATTCATTCGAACGAATTAGCCAACAGATATAATCTTGATAAAATAAATTTACAAAAAGTACTTGGAATTGTTTTTAAGTGAAAAGCTTTTTAAAGTATTTATTATTTACACAGGATATTGGATTTATTTTTTTTGATTCATATACTAAAAAAAAAAGTTTTTTAAACCTAATTAGGTTTTTCGTACTTAAACTTAACCAACTAAATAAATACTCTTCAATATATTTAATTAGAGAAATACTTCTGAAAATATTATCAATTTTTTATGTCTTGCCAGGTTTAATTTTATTTTTTCTTAAATTCAAATTTGCAATATCCAATTCAAATTCAGTTGGATCGTACTGTGAGGAATTAGTAAGCATAATTGGTAAAAATAATAATCGCTATAAATTAATTTTAATAGAACCACGTTCGTATGTAGATAACAAATACTTAACTGAAAATTATTTTTATAAGGAATTTATTAAAATAAAATCTGATTTTTTATCAATTATATTAATACCATTCACTTATATTGAATTTTTAAGAATAACTGGATTTGAAAATAAAACCAACCTTTATTTCCAAAAGCAATTCCATAACTTCAAAACAAAAATAAATAACGATCAATATTTTTTTGATCATGAAATTTTATTTAAAAATTATAAAAAATTTAATGAGAATTTTTCAATGTCTATCAATAAAGCTAAACAAATTAAGAATTTTTCACATAAATCCAAAAAAATTTGTGTACTGCAAATACGAAATCTAAAAAATATTAAATTAAGGAATTCATCTTTTGAAAAATATAAAAAATCTATATTATATTTAATCAAAAATGATTACATAATCTATTATTTCAGTGAAAAAGACCCTAAATTTATTTTGGATAATTTCATTTTCAAAAATTTGTCTGTTGAAGAAAATAAAAGATTGCAGTTAGATTTGATATCTACGTGTGACTTATTTATAGGTCAAATAAGTGGATTATTTCATTTAGCAGAATTAACAAAACGAAAAATGTTAATCACTGATTGTGTAATTTTTAATCATTTATTGGATAGTAAAAATTACTCTGTATTATTTAAAAAATATAAAAATAAAGAAGGTAATTATTTAAGTTATAAAAATATATTTAAAAATAATTTACAATGTATTTGGGATGAAAAAATTTTACAATTATTAAAAATTAACTATGAAGATAATAGTGAAGAAGAAATATATAATGCTTTAATAGAACTATTAAATAATGAACAAAATATTAATCAAAAGATTAAAAATTATTTTAAAAAAAATAATATAATCTTCCCATACTTTGATGATGCTATAATTAATAGATCATCAATTTTTTTTAATGAAAAAAATTTCATGATTTCAGATTAAACAAAATATATAAATTTAGCTATCACCTACCTCAAAAAGAAAGAGTTTTGTCCCTTTTTAATAATTTTAACTTTTTTAGTAAATTTTAAATCCAATTTTCTGTGAGTTACAACAATAACAGTCAACTTCGGATAGTATTTAAAAATATTATTAAATAATTTTGTTTCACTATTTTTATCTAATGCATTAGTGGCCTCATCTAGTATCAAGATTTTTGGCTCTGAATAAAGAACTCTGGCTATTGATATTCTTTGCTTTTGACCACCACTTAGATCGGGTGAGTCAATTTCAATTGTTTTCTTAAATATATCTTCATAATTATAAACAACATTATTTAGTTCACATATTTCGTAAATTTTTTTTAGCTTAAAGTTATTTTTAAATCTTTTAGATTTTGAATTTTGAAATGTTATATTTTCAAAAATAGTTCCAGAAAACAAAAAAGGTTGTTGTATTACATATCCAAAAAATTTAGGATTATAAGTTTTTATATCATAGTTATTGTCATCTATAGAAATTATGCCTTTAAAATCACTTAACAAACCAGTTAGGATATTTAGAAATGTGGTCTTGCCCGATCCAGAGGAGCCCTCTAATAGAATTTTTTCACCTTTGTTAAACTTAAAGTTGTATTCAAAATTTTTTATATTTTCAAATTGAAAAGTAACTTTTTTAAATTCTATAGATTTATTGAAATTATTTATAGATTTCATTTTTGAATTTTTCTCACTTGAAAATAATTTCAAAGTTTGCATAATTTTTTCAAAAGAGTCCTTATTTGCTAAAAGAATACTTGCTTGACGAGAAAAATTAAAAAATAACGGAATTGATTTCCACAAAAACAAAAATAAGATTGTAATTTTTGCTAAATTTTTGTTTAGAAAATTTGAATCTAAAAAATACAGAAGAAATATTCCTATCATTAAATATAAAATAATTTCAAAGAAATATCTTGGAAACATTATGATAGCTATTTTATAGACATCTAGTTTAAACAATTTTTCTCTAAAATTTTTTAATCTATTATAAATTTTTTCACCAATTTTGAGAGCAATTAAATCTTTTAAACCAAGATTTATATAAAGTGAATGTTGTGTCATTTTTTTTCCTAAATCAACTTCGGAAAATGATATGTTCTTTAATTTATTTTTTGAGAGAATAAACAAAATTACATAAGAAAGTGCTATAGAAAAAATTATAAGGATTATTATTGGTTCTAAATAAATAATTGATAATAAAAATACAATAAAAATTGATGAGCTCTGGAATATTGTAAGTATACTTTCAATCACCATTGAAGTTTTATTAATTTCATTTTCAACCACTGCAATAAAAGTACTTTTATTTTTAATAGTTTTTTGAAAATTTTTTTTTATTAATAATTTGGAAAGTAGATTATTTTTTAAATCAAGTGTTGCTTTACCAGCTAAATATCTTTGTAAAATAACTATTTTAAAAAAAAATTATTAAAGATAAAATATTTATAATTATAAAACTTATTACAAGAATAAAAATAAGTTGCTTAGTATCTCTGAACTCAAAAGGGAAATATTTTTTAAAATAAGTATTTTCAATAATTATAATAGCATCTGTAATTAATGTAATTATAGGATAGATAGAAATTATACCAACTGTTTGGGTAATTGCGACTATAGGAGATAGAATTAAAAATATATAAAATACCGGTGGAGAAGATTTTTCTGCAAGTTTCAAATAAGTTTTGATGGTTTTAAGCATTGATTTGTAAAAATATATATAATTTCTAAATTAATTTATTTATATCTTTATTTAAAATTATGTTAAATAAAATCAACAATTACTTAGATCAACTTAAAAAAGTAGGAATAAATTGTTTTCTTTTTTATAATATAAATAATCTATTTTTTATAATTATTTATTTTCCTTTTGTTTTAATCTTTATTTTAATCAGATTAGTCTCTCCAATTTTTTTAATTAGATTTGGGTTTTATCATGATTCAAATCGTTTAGGTCATTTTGGTAACGATTTTCAAATATTAATTAAAGAAAAAATAAATTCAAAAAGAAAATCAGTTGATTTTATTGGTCTAAAAAATGGTATTTGCAATAAAGAATTAATCAATATTTTTTCTGATCATTTAGTTTTTATACCAAATTTTATTTGTGAAATTTTTTATCTATTAAATAAAATTAAAATTTTAAATAGCGATATAAATTTCATAAAATTTTATGAACCATCCTCAAGAGATTATACAAAATTACCTCAATATAAATTTTATTTAAAAAATATAGAAAAAGGGGACCTTTTTTTAAAAAATAATTTCAACATAGATCCAGAAAATAGCAAGATTGCATGTATATTTGGAAGAGATAGTAGATATTTAAAAAAAATAGAACCTAATAAAGATTTTAGTTACCATTCATACAGAGATGTTGAAATTGAAAATTTAAAAAAAACATCAGAACACCTTGCTAATCTTGGATATACCGTTTTTAGAATGGGTCAGTTCGTAGAAAAAAAAATATCATTTTCATCTGAAAGAATTATTGATTACGGTTTTGATTGTCATTCAGACTATATGGATGTGTATTTAGCAAAGAAAGCAAAGTTCTGGATTGGATGTCCAAGTGGAGCAGAAACAATATCTTTTGAAATATTTAAAAAGCCTGCTTTTTTTTATTCATGGGTGCCTTTAGCGGATGTTAATATGTTTAGAAAAGATATCTTAACAATTTTCAAAAAATTTTTTTCTTATGAATTAAATAGATATTTAACAACTTCTGAAATTTTTGATTTAAAACTTTCTTTTATTTGGAAGCAAGAATTGTTTGATGAAAAAAAAGTTAAAGTAGTTGAAAATTCAGAGGATGAAATTTTTGATGGTTTACTAGAATTCATTTATTTATACGATAATGAATTTAAAGTTGAAGATAAAAAAAATAGTATAATTTTTAAGAATTTACTCATTGAAAAAATTAAAAATAGAATTTTAATTAAGGATAAAGACTATCTTAACCCTCATACAATACATGGTCTAAATAAAAGAATTCAGTTTGAACATAAAAATGGTTATATAGGAAATAAATTTTTAGATGAAAATAATTTTTTTTTAACTTAAAATTATAATTCTTTTAAAATAATTAATGTAAAATTAATTTATTTAAAACATGGAAGATAGTAGAGAAATTTTAAAAACTCACTTTAATGAAATTATATCTATAACTTTTTATGGAAGGAGTGGGTCTATTTTTTTACAGAGTCTTTTAGATAACCATCCAAATGTAGTCACGTTCCCTGGCATTTATTTGCAATCCTTTAGTGATTGGTGGAATTTAAATAATTATAATCATTCTTCAGAATATTTTGAAAAATTTATTAAGGATTATAGTGTCCTATTTAATCCTGAAGAAAGCACCAAAAATATCCCTGGTTTGGCTAATTTTGCAGGATTAACATCAAACTTTCATAGATGTGGAGAAAATTTAAATGAGTCGATAATAATAGACAAAGAAAAATTTATAGATGAATTTTACAAAATACAATCTTACAATGAGGTAAATAATTGTATTACGTTCTTCAAAAAAATTCATTATGCCTTAGCAAAAACATTAAATTTAAAGGTTAATAAAGATCTTAAAATCGTTTATCAGCTGCACTCAAATGTATTCAATAGAGCTAGTTTTTTATTTGATAATTATACAAAAAATTATTTTATACATATGGTTAGAGAGCCTGTATTGACTGCTTACTCTATGAGCAAACATATGAAGGATATAGAAACTCCAAACATTAAAAGTATTTTAAAAACAATGTTAAATTTTAGCGCTTTACCTGGGCAACACAATAATACTAGAGCAGTGAGATTAGAAGATATTCATTTAAAACCCAAAAAAACATTAAAAAAGATTGTAAAATTTATAAATATATCTTGGTCGGAAACTTTACTAGAAAGTACTTTTTTAGGAAAAAAATGGTATAATTTGAGTGGTAGTAAATTTGAGAGCGGTTTTAACATTAATATAATAAAAAAAAATAAATTAAATTTAAATGATTTTGATAAATCACGTTTAGAATTTTTATTTAAAAAAATTTATTCTAAATGGTCTTATAAAATTAAAAAAAAACATATTCTTCTCGATTATCTTTATAAATTTAAAATAGAAAATAATTTTTTCACATATATTAAAAATAGGATATTTATTTTTAAGATAATATATAAGTTAAATAAAACAGATAAAATTTCCTCTGCTACTAACTTAAATAGGATAATAAAAATTCTTTAATTAATTCATGCTTCCACCAAAAATAAAAAACTTAAAAAAAATTAAAAAAAATAAATTAAATGTTCCAAAATTTTTATATTTTACAGATGAAGACTATAAAAAAAATAAATTTAAAATACTTAATAAGATAAAAAAAGAATTCAAAGATAAAATAATTTTGAGATCTTCTTCATTTAATGAAGACGTGAAAAAGTCGAACGCAGGAAAATTTTTATCAATAGAAAATTTATCAAAAGATAATTTGGAAAAAATTGATATCAGTATAAAAAAGATATTTTCATCTTACGGTAAGTCTTTAAATAGATATATTATAGTCCAACATTATATATCTAATGCTGTTTATTCAGGGGTTATTTTTACAAGGGACATAAATAATTACGCTCCCTTTACAACAATCAATTTTAAAAGAGGAAAAAAAACAAATATTATTACCTCAGGGTCAGATAATGGAAGCATAATTACTATCTATAATAATTATAAAATTAATAATAAAAAATTTCCAAAAGAGATAAAAAAATTCACAAATAAAATAAAAAAAATTTATAACAATAGTTTGTTAGATATTGAGTTTGTTTTAACAAAAAAAAAATTATATATCGTCCAAGTAAGGGAGCTAAATTTTAAAGGCAAAAAAGAAAAAATTAATTTTCAAAAATATTTAAATATATTAAATAAAAAATTATCTAAGTTAATTTATGAAAAAACAGATATAGCTGGAGATAAAAGCTACTTCTCAACTATGACAGATTGGAATCCGGCTGAAATAATAGGTCTTAAACCTAAACCTTTAGCGCAAAGTCTATATGAAAATTTAATAACTAATAGTGTTTGGGCCGAAAGTAGAGCTAAACTAGGGTATAAAAATTTAAACAACCACGCATTAATGAGCACTTTTTATGGAACACCATATGTGAATTTAAAAAATGATTTTAACTCTTTCCTTTATGATGAGATGAATAAAAAAGACCAGGTTAAATTAGTTAATTATTACTTAAATAAGTTCAAAGTGAAGCCATATTTTTTTTTTGATAAAGTGGAAAGTAAGCTTGTTATAAACTGCATAACATTCGATTATAAAAAAAAGATAAAATTTTTAAAAGACTGTGGTTTTAAGAAAAAAAAGATTGATGAAATTATTAGAAAGTACTCAGAAATAACTTCTAATATAATATTTGATTTAAATAAAAATATTTTAAAATACGAAAGAAGCTATGATAAATTAAGATTTTTAAAAAAAAGTAAAATTCATCCAATTAATAAAATATATCAATACACTAATCTTTGTAAGTATTATGGAACACTTCCTTTTGCAAATTTGGCAAGAATGAGTTTTGTTGGAATGGAATTTCTTAATTCTATGAAAGACGAAAAAATTATTACCGAAAATGAAAAAGAATATTTTTTAAATAGTATTTCTAATATCTCAACTGAAATACGATCTACGCTTGTGAGTAAGTCCAAAAATGAATTTATAAAAAAATATGGCCATTTAAGACCTAATACTTATGAAATTTCAAATTTAAATTACAGACAAAATTATAATCAATACTTCAATCAAATTGATAAAAATGAGAAATTTATTAAAAAGAAATTTAAATTTTCAAACGAACAACTAAAGCTAATTCAGAAAAAATTAGATGAAATTAAAATTAATATCTCGAGTAATGATTTGATTAATTTTATTAAAAAATCAATTTATCATAGAGAAAGGTCTAAACTATATTTTTCAAAATTTATTGATGAAATATTTGAAGAATTAAGAAAACTATTTAAAAAATTAAAAATTTCTGAAAAATATATTTCTTATACTGACTTGAATCTAATACTGAGTATTTATAATAATTTTAATCATCATTATTTAAAAAAAACTATTTCTGAGGACAATTATAAGAATTATAAAAATTATAATTTTAATTTAAAATTTAATTTACCTAATGTTATTACTAATCAAGATGATATCTATTATAATGTTGAAAAATTTGCATTACCTAAATTCATAGGGAATAAATCTGTAAATGCACGTATAAAATTTTTGAATAACTTTAATAAAACCCAAAACTTAAGAAATAGAATTATTTTGATAGAAAATGCTGACCCAGGATTTGATTTTATTTTTAGTAATAAAATTAAAGGACTTATTACTGCATTTGGAGGACCCAATTCTCACATGGCTATTAGATGTAGTGAATTTGGATTGCCCGCTGTGATAGGCGTGGGTAAAAAGAAATTTGAAAATTTAAAATCATCAAATAGTATTTTATTGGATTGCAATCGAAAGGTAATAATAAAACAATGAAAATAAAAAAAATAGGGCTTATACCAACAGTATTAAAAAAAAATAATGACCTTAAATATTCTATAGATAAAAATTTAATAAATTTTATAAATTTTATATTTAAAAAACCTAAGATTACAATTCTATATAGTTTAAATGTATCAGAAAAATTTGATCTAATTATAAGTTCTGGCGGTAACAACCTAGTAAAGTTTTCAAAATCACAAGAGGATAAAACTCGGTCTAAATTAGAAAATTTTTATCTTAATCTTTCATTAAAAAAAAAAATTAGTTTTCTTGGAATTTGTTATGGCGCACAATCCCTTGCCAATCAATATAAATCAAAGATCATTTTTGATAAAAGTCATGCGGGAACGAAACATTATGTTTATTCTATGAATAAGAAAAAAATCTATGTTAACAGTTTTCATAATTACAAAATAATAAAACTAAATAAAAAATTTGATGTATTATTTAAAGCTAAAGATGACTCAATTGAATGTTTTAAATTTAAAGGTAAAAAATTACTAGGTGTAATGTGGCATCCTGAAAGATATCCAAAGCCTAAAAAAATTGATATAAAAATCATAAAAAAATACCTGTGATTTTGATTGTTTTAGCTTCAGGAAGAGGAAAAAGATTAGGTAGTTTAACTAAAAATAGTCCTAAATGTTTAATAACTTTATATAAAAATTATACAATAATTGATCAAATTAAAAAAAATTTTAAATTATTTAAAAAAGTAATAATTATCACAGGGTACAAGTCAGAAATTTTAAGAAAAAAACTTAAATTGGAAAAAGTTGAATTTGTTAATAATAAAAATTATTTAAATACTAATATGGTCGAGTCTATGATGCTGGCAAAAAAAAAAGCTGGCAAAAATGATATTGTTGTTACTTATTCTGATATTTTTTATGATGAAAAAATAATAAAAAAGCTGATCAAAAAAAAAGGTGATGTCTTACCTCTCAATAGAAATTGGTTGAAATCTTGGAAGAATAGATATGGAAAAATAAAAAATATCAAGAAAGATGCGGAAGATATAGTTTTATCAAATGGATTAATTAAATCTATCGGAGGCAAAATTAAAAAAAGATTACCTAAATATCAATTTATGGGAATTATAAAGATTGAAAATAAAACATTTAAAAAATTATCTAAATTTTATAATATTGTAAAAAATAAAAAAATTAGCCTTACAGAATTCATAAATTTATCAATAATTTCACAAATAACTAAATATAAATATATTTGTTCAAGGAATTATTGGTACGAAGTTGATAATAACAAGGATCTTGCTTATCTCAAAAATGATATAGATAAGTTATTTTAGTTGGCCAATATAAGCAACATTATCATATGTAACTTTTATATAATTTTTTAATCTAGAATTCACATAAGCTGCAATTTCGTTTATAATTTTTTCAAATTCCCTATCATTTTTACAGTTCTTTCTAAGTGTTTCGTGGGATCGCCAAGCTTTTAAGAAATTCTTATTTTTTATTTTTACAGAAAATTTTTGAGATAATTTTTCAATATTAGTAAAGTTTTTTTCTTTTTGTAAAATTTTTCTATAATCAGATCTCCTTTCTCCATATTTATAATTTGGAAGATTTTTTTTTACGATATTTTCTATTTTTTTTTGATGAATATTATTTAGATTTCTGTGATTCCACATAAAACAAAAGAAACCTTTATTTCTTAATATTCTTTTAATTTCTTTGAAAGTTTTTTTGTGATTAACTACATTAAAGCTAGATCCAAAAAAAACACACTGAGCAATATTCGATTTCAATTTTGTGTTTTCAGCTTTGGCATCTTTCCACTTTATATTTAAATATTTTTTTAAATTTTTTTTTCCATAAAATCTCATACTCTTGTTTGGTTCGATGGCGATTACTTTAAATTTATTTTTGCATAATAATTTAGTTAATTTACCTGTCCCGGCACCTATATCTACAACTAAGCTGTTTTTGGAAGAGCTAGTTTTTTTTATGATTTTTTTAAAAAGTTTTTCTGAATAATCAGCTCTTAAATCGTAATTTTTTGCTGCCTTTGAATAATCCCATTTTAATAATTTTTTTTTTGATAACATTTGTTATTATTTAACTTTTCTAATTGTTACAATTCTTTGAGGTTGGCGAATATGTAGAGCATTAAAAATATCGTTTCTATTATTTAAATTTTTTTCCGTCCAACTCCTTAATAAATCTTTTTGTTTTTTTAGTTTCTCTTTTATGTAAAACGGTTTAGAGGATACGATTTTAGCATTATTATTTAATACTACACTTTCAAGACTTTTATTACTTAATATATTCCACCCACTTTCTAAATCCTGTTTATCATATTCTAAACTAGATGGTTTGTATTTAATTATAACGTCTATGTTAAATTCACTAATCATATTATGAATAATTAATCTTCCATTAGGTTTTAACCAACTAAATATATTGTCTAAAACAAGTTTATAATCATCAAAAATGCATAGAACACCCAATAATGTTATTACATCGAATTTTTTTTCAATTGAATTTTTATCCATAGCGTTACCATAATAAAATTCAACCTCAGGAAAATCTTTCTTAGCTTTACTTAATAAACTTTTTGAATACTCTATACCTACTATTTTGGATTTAGGGAATCTAAACTTTAAATAATTTGGGAAAACTCCAGCTGCACAACCTACATCTGCTAAAGTTTCAAAAGGTTCTAGAGCTAATTCATCTGCAACTTTAACAAAAACTTCTTTAATTATTTTTTCATTATCGTTAAGATATAATTTATCATGAGTTCTTTTCATTTTAAAATTAATTGATACTTTAAATTTTTTTAAGCTTTAAATTTCTTTAAAATTATATAATTCGCAAAAATTTTTTCTATAAAATTCACTTTCTTTTTCTACACAATATAACTTTATACCGTTTTCAATTAATTTTTTTTTAATAATATTAAAGTTAGTTAAAATATTAACATCATTAATTTTTACATAAGTTGAATGTGGTCTATTAAATTCATCATAATCCGGCAAATAACCGTATTTCTTAATATAGCTCTCCTCAAAAAAATATCCATTTGTATTTAAAGTATTTCCAACTAAAATAATTTTTTTTGCTAATTTTTTTATAATTATTATGTTTAACAATGCAGTTAAGCTTCCATGATAGAAGAAAATTTCTTGATTTAAATTTTCAGCAAAATTTTTGTTCCTATTTAAAAAAGATTTATAAAATATTGATTTGTACCACCTTGGCATACTAAACCTAAATGTCTTTGGCCCAATAAATATTGGATAGGGTTTATTCGTATTAAGTAATTTTTGTATTAAATCATGAAATTTTGTTTCTAAAAAACTAAATTTAAAATCATGGAAAAAAAAATATTGTGGCCATATTCCTACATCTTCCCAAAAAAGTAAATATCTATTCATCCCAACTGATTTAGATTTATTAATATAATTTTTTTGTTTTTCAGATAAATGCAATATACTTTTAGAAGAACCCAATATAAAAATTTCATCAATTTCATTTTTTTCATCTTGAAATTTATTTTTTTCGTTTTTTTTGAAGTAAACTTTATAATTAAAAGTTGTATACAGCTTAAAAAGTATTTTTAATTTATGAATAAACCTTGGTATTGTTATATATCTTAAAATAGATAATTTTTTTAAAATCATTTAAAAAACTTAGTAAATTTGTAACTAATCGTCTGTCCCATCCTTATTTACTGTGTGTCTCAGCTTCCATTTTTTACTCTCTTTTTTCCACAAATGAGGAGATCTAAAACTATCACAAAGTTTAAAAAAATCTTCTTCTTTTATTCCTAAAAATTTCATAATTTCTGAAAAATATAAATCTGGAAATTCGCCATCATATTTTTTAACTAATCTTTTTCCCTCTGATCGTGTTATATGTTTATTTCTAATTTCTTGGGATGCATCATAAGTTGCTCTTCCAATTCCAAATTTAATATAGGTTGTGTAATAATGTAAATCATCTATTTTATCATCTATACTAGTGTATTTACTAAATGTACCCTGAGTTCGAAATGGCCTTGGAACAAATCCAGTATTTTTAACAGAATAATAAAATGCTTCTTGTGGAGTCCATTTTAAATAATAACCCAGATAATGTACTTCAATTTTTTTTTTTTCGATATCTTTATAGTTTGCAGGTAGAAAAATTTTTAAATCATTTATTTTAAAATTATATTTTTTGATTAATTCTGAAATCTTAATACCTGATAGACATATTTTATTATAATTTTTAACAGCGAAATAACTTTTTTTTCTCAAAGAAGTATTATTTTCAGCTATTGGATTTCCATATTCAGCTTCATTTTCTCCATAAAATACTAACTTAATGTTAAATTTTGAAGCAATTTTTGGAGCAATATTTTTTTGACCTAATATAAAAGTTTGAAATGGATGTAATAAATTCATTATTGAAAGTTTAGTTAATTTTCTCATAACTTGGCCGTTAGGCCTTAAAGTTAAAGCATCAAAACCTCCAACATTTATCCAGTTATTATAATTTTTTAAACCATAATCTGTGTATAATATTGGTGGCCAAGTTACCACGAGTGGGTTCATACCATATTTATATTTTAAAATATGTGCAGTATATGCGCTGTCTTTGCCTCCGCTACCTGAAACTAAACAATCATAGTCCAAATTGTTTTTTTTATGTTTTTCTAATAATTTAATTAATTCTTTCTCTCTATTTTTCCAATTGATTTTAGTTTTTAATTCATTATGTCTGCAGGCATCACAAACACCATCTTTTTTACTAATTTTAATATAATTAGCGTTTTCTCTTTCTTTTTTGTGAAAAAACTCCGATATAGAACTTGGTCTTTGATTTGATATAACACATTTTGTACAAAATTGAACTTTACTTGGTAAATTAAATTTAACTCTCATTTTAATTTTAAATTTTATCGAAAAAATTTTTAATAACTTTTAAACCAATATGACCACTTTTTTCTGGATGAAATTGAACTCCATACAAATTATTATATTGAATAGAAGAAGCAATTTTTTTTTTAGCAAACTTTATTGTAGATGTGATGTATTTTTTATCTTTTGTATCAACGTAATATGAATGGAGGAAATACATTGTAGTAGGTTGATATATTTTGAAAAATAAATTATTTTTTTTATTTTTTTTGTAATTTATATTAATCCAACCAAGATTAGGTACAATTTCTTTTGTTTTGATTTCTTTCAAAGATTTTACTTCACCACGCAAAAGATTTAATCCTTTTGTGTGCTTGAATTCTTGACTTGAACTAAATAACATTTGAAATCCCAAACAAATAGCTAATATAGGTTTGTTTTTTTTAAAATACTCTTTAATAACCTTGTCCACTCCAGATGTTTTAATTTTGTTCATTCCCGAAGGAAAAGATCCAACTCCTGGTAAAATTAGCGCATCTGAATTCATAATTTTTTTTGGGTTATTAGTAACTATTGTTTTATATCCTAAATAATTTATGGCACCAGAAATACTTTTAAGATTGTTCAGCCCTAAATTTATTATAGCTACATATTTCACAATCTTACCCTTACACCATTTTTTTTAAATATTTTTTTATAGACAAAATATTAGAATTTTTTGACTCTATCGTATTTTTTAAAAATTTTAAAAATTCTGTATTTCCAGAACTTTTTAAATTTAAATTAAAATATTTATTCTTTACTAAATTATAATGAATTAAGGAAGAAATCGCTACACCTGAAACCTTATCAAGTTTAAGTACTTCATAAATATCTTTTTCATTTCCTGCACCTCCATGGATTACAAGTGGTACTTTAATTTTATCATACACTAAATTTAACATTTCTATATCAAAACCTTTACCGATGCCTTCATTTCTAACAGATGTTAAAATTATCTCACCGACACCACGATCCTGGGATTCATTGATCCAATCTAATAATCTTCTCTTGCTTTGTTGTCTTCCAAAATCACTTAAACAAATAAAGTTTTCATCTTGATTTTTTATTGCCTCTATTGATAAACATATATTTGCAGATCCAAATTTTTTGCAAGCTTCATCTAAAAACTTTGGTCGTTTAATAGCTGCAGAATTAATAAATACTTTGTCAGCTCCTGAGCTCAATGTTTTTTCTATATCTTTTAAAGTTGTAATTCCTCCACCTGCAGAAATAGGGATAAATATACCTGATGAAATTTTTTCAATTAAACTTAAAAAATTTTTTCTACTATACAAGCTTGCAACACAATCATGATATAGAATCTCATCTGCTGAGTTTTCATAATATTTTCTTGCAAATTTACTTGGGTCGCCTAAGACTCTTAAGCCTTCAAGATTAATCCCTTTTACTAAATCAAAACCTTTAATATCTAGTTTTGCTATAATTCTTTTCATTAACATAAGATTAATCTAACACTGAACTATCTTCGGAGAATAAAATTTATAAACGTTTCTTGAGTCTAAAATTAGTTTTGAGTGTTTGAATATATGATTAAAATTTAAATAAGAGTGATTTGTTGAAATTAGCACAAGATCATATTTTTTTAGATTTTCTCTAGACAATTTTACAGATTCCGTGTTCTGGAAAAATGATCTGTTATGTTTCAATTTTCGAAAATAATTGTCATGATAATCAACTTTGAATCTTGATTTTTTCAGATCTTTCATAATTTTCAGAGATGCCGACTCCCTGAGATCGTCAACATCTTTTTTGTAGGATAGCCCAATAATTAATATCTTTTTATTTTTGGATAATTTTTTGATCTTTTTTATTATGTTTTCAGTTACTTCTTTATTAATAATCCCTGAAGTTTTTATAAATTTTGTTTTAAAACCAATTTTTTTAGCTTTCCATGTAAGGTAAAATGGATCTATAGGTATGCAATGTCCACCTAGACCTGGCCCAGGATAAAATGGCATATAACCAAAAGGTTTTGATGAAGCAACTTTTATAATTTTGTGAATATCAAGTTTCATTTTTTCTGCAAGAAGCTTCATTTCATTTACCAATCCAACATTCACACTTCTAAATATATTTTCAAGAAGTTTAGAAAATTCTGCAATTTCTGTTTCCTTAGCTTGAATTATTTTTTTAAAAATTAATGAATAAAAACTTTTAGCTATTTTTTGACATTCAGGAGTAATGCCACTTACTACTTTAGGTATTGAATTTAATTTAAAATTTTTATTTCCAGGATCAATTCTTTCAGGAGAATAAATTATAAAAAAATTTTTACCTATATCAAATTTATTTTTTAGTTTTTCATATAGAAGTTCTTTTGTAGTGCCGGGATATGATGTGCTCTCCAGAGAGATTGCCTGTCCTACTTTGAGATAATTCTTAATACTTTTTATGGTATTGTTTATATACTTCATATCAGGGATTTTATTTTTTTTTAAAGGTGTTGGTAAACATAGTATCAAAATATCAAGATTTGATACGAATTTGAAATTAGATGTAACCATATTATTTTTTAGTTTTTTTTTAATAAATCTAAAATTAATATTTTTAATATATTTTTCTGCTTTATGTATTTTATTAATTTTTTCTCTGTCAATGTCAAAACCAACTGTGTATATATTTTTCTTTAGTAATTCTATAAGTATTGGTAGGCCAGTATAACCAAGACCTATAACACCAACTTTAATTTTATTTTTTTTTATTTTATTTAATAATATTTTTTTATGATTCATTTATAAATATTTAATCAATTAAATATTTTTCATTATTTAATGACCATGTGTCATTAAATTTTCCGTATAAATATAATTTTTTGAGTCCAGTTTCTAACTTTACTTTTGCATCAAAACTTATTATTTTTTTAGCATAAGTAGTATCACAATACCTTTGTTGAATTTCTCTACTTTTTGATCTATCAGATTTTATAAAGCTATTTAATAGTTTTACTTTCATTTTTTTGTTTTTTGCAAAAAGCTTAATACAAAGTAAGCTCAATTTTTTTAAACTTATAGGCTCATTACTATTTCCTATATTTATTATTTTTCCATTAGTTTTTTTGCTTACCAAGCATTTAATTGTTGCAGCAGCTGTATCCTCAACATAACAGTAAGATCTAATTTGATTTCCATCTCCATATACTATTGGACTTTTTCCTTGAGAAATATTGTTTAAAAATTTTGGAATAACAAATTGAGCTATTTGATTTGGACCATAAGTATTAAAGTATCTTAATATAGTATAATTAATTTTTGGAAATTTTTTTGAATATGCTTTTACTAATTCTTCACCAGCTAACTTAGAAACAGCATATACTGTTTTTCCCTGGGTTATGGCTTTTTCATTAATTGGGTTTTTTAATGGATCGCCATAAACCTCTGACGACGAGGCGAAAATGATCTTAATTAATTTTCTATTTGCTGTGGCTGCGTCTAGAACGTTTTTTGTTCCATTTATATTTAAATCTAGGCACATCAAGCTATTTGTTTCTGTTCTATTTACTCCCAAATAAGCAGCTAAATGAATTATGCAGGAACAATCTTTTGATGCCTCTGTTAAAGCGTTAACATCCATTATGGTCCCAATATAAGTTTTACAATTTTTGTATTTTTTTAATACACTTTCAACTTTCACTATCTGTTCATAAAGATCAAAAACAACGACTTCATATTTTTTTTTTAGTAATTGTTTTACAACCTCAAAACCAATACAGCCCGCTCCACCAGTTACTAAAATTTTTTTTTCAATATGTTATAGTTTTTTGTATGTTAAATTTTTTAAGATTTAATTTAAGTAATTTATCTACAATTTTCTCTGAAGTATCACCATCACCATAAGGATTTTTTATTTTAACAATTTTTTTTAAAAATTTTTTACTATAAAGTGCTTTATTTAATGATTTAATTATACTTTGTTTATTATAACCACAGTCTATAACATTTTTTGCTCTTTTCCTATTATTTTGCCGCGTTCCAATATTTACAGCTGGAAGAAAAAAACTAGGCGCCTCTCTTATGGCAGCTGATGAATTGCCAATCATCGCATCAGCATACTTCATTAATGATAAAAAATTTTTACTATCAATGTTTGGAAATATAATAAATTGACTACTTTTTTTCAATTCATTGATAATATATTTACCTCCTGCATCAGCATTTGAAAAAAAAGAAATAATCTGTGTATTTTTAAATTTTCTTAAAGCTGAAATTGTAATTTTTATTTGATCTTTTGTTTTATCGATTTCACTTGTTACTGGGTGTTGTGTAAAAATTATAGTTTTTTTTTTTAAATCTAAATTCATTTTTTTAAAGAATTTTTTTTTTGAATTAAATTTAGTATTTTTAATTATATCAATATACGGACATCCATAATTAAAAATATTCTTTTCAACCTCTCCTAGTTTTATCAATCTTTTTTTTGCATCTTCGTTTGCAACAAAATGAAAATTAGATAATTTTGAAACTGCATGTCTAATCGTTTCATCAGCAGTGCCTGAAACTTCACCACCTTGAATGTGAGCGATAGGTATGTTCATTAAAAAAGTTGCCATTGCTGAAGCTAATGTTTCATATCTGTCTACTGTTAATAAAACTAAATCTGGTTTAGTTTTATTTAAATAATCAGAAAATTCTTTAACTAATTTTGATGCTGAAAAAGAAATATCTAAGAATGTGTTATGTTTGTTTTTTATAATTTTTATTTTTTTTGAAATGGGTAACTTATCTTTAATTATTTCATTTATTGAAAGTCCATATTCTTTTAATAAATGTGTACCTGTTACAACTAAATTTAATTTCACTTTTTTAATTTTATGTAATCTTAATAATACACTTTTAACTCTTGGATAGTCTGCCCTTGATCCTGTAACGCATACTATTTTCATCATAAATTAATATCTTTTTTTTTAATATGTTGATCAACTTCAATATCTTTTTTTGCTTTAACTCCTAACAATTTTTTGTAGTCTTTTGCTAGAAAGGGGCCAGAACCCGGCCTTTTAACCCATATATTTTTTTTATTCAATAATTCTCCTTTTTTAATTTGCTTGATACTAACAACCGATGCAAAGGCAAAGTCTTTTACTGGTTTTTCCTCTTTTACAGGTTTCTTTTTTCCACCTCTCATCTGAAATATAATTTTTGATGCTTGCACAAGTTCTTTGCAAGATTTCGGCGTCATAGAATTTTTAATATCAGGACCTTTACGTCTTATGTTATCAGTAAAGTGCCTTTCAATTATTGATGCACCCAATGCAATAGCTCCAAAAGAAGCTAAATTATTTGTTGTGTGATCTGACAACCCTATAATAGCGTCTGGGAAATTTTTTTGTAGTTCTCTCATTGCCTCCAACCTTACTAAATGAAATGGAGTTGGATATATATTTGTTGTATGTAATAAAGCATAAGGAATTTTGAATTTTCTAATAATTTTTACAGATTGTTTTATATCTTTTAAAAAATTCATTCCTGTACTTAAAATTATTGGTTTTTTAAACTTACATATATGTTCAATTAATGGATAATTATTACACTCACCAGACCCTATTTTGAATGCTGGAACATTAAATTTTGCTAACCTATCCGCGGCAGCTCTAGAAAATGGAGTACTTAAAAATATACCACCTTTTTTTTCAACATAGTTTTTTAAGTTTAATTCATCCTTTTCACTTAGCGCACAATCTTTCATTAATTTATAGATAGATTTACCTATATATTTTACTTTTTTTTCATTAGCTTCGTGAGACATCTCATCATCTACTATGTGGGTCTGATGTTTTATTATATCAGCGCCCGATGATAATGCTAATTTAGCCATTTTTTTTGCAATTGATAAATTGCCGGCGTGATTAATTCCTATCTCCGCAATTATTAATGGTTTGTGGTCGTATCCAATAAACTTATTTTTAATTTTAAAAAAATTATTCTTCATTTAATTTTTTTTTTAAACACTCTTAAATCAGATAAAGAGTCTATATCTAAACTATTTTTTTCATTCATTATATATACGTTTGAGTTAACATGAGGAAAATTCTTATTTTTTAAAAACTCTTTTATTGAAAAGGCAAATATAGCACCATTTATAGAGTAAGTTTTGTTAAGTTCTTGTCTCGTCAAACTTAACATTTTTTCACTAAATACTGGCTTTAATTTTTTTCCTTTTAAAAAGATAGATTTAAATATTGTTTTTTTGTTCAGAGTTACACTTACACATTTATAATTTTTAGTTTTTTTCATTATTTTCAAAGAATTTTCAATATCTCTTTTTTTTCTCATTGGCGATGTGGGTTGTAAATATATAATTAAATCATTCAAATTATAATTATTTTTTATTAAATGACTTATAAAATGATTGACCAGCAATTTTGGATGAGATTTGCTGCTAGAAAACTTTTTAGGTCTTTTGATAGTTTTTACATTTTGTGTTTTTGAGTAATTTAATATTTTTTTATCTTCTGATGAAACGTAGATATCATTTAGAAATTTACATTTTTTTGCAACTTTAATTGTATAATAGATTAGAGGCTTATTTTTTATCTTAACCATGTTTTTATTCTTTATTTCTCTAGATCCAGATCTTGCAGGAATAAGTGCAACGATTTTTTTATACATTTAACGGTAATGAATTATTGTGGTTTTCGAAAATTTCACATTTAATTTTTGGTTGCTTAATTGATAAACCAACAACATTTTTTTTATATGAAAATTTCTTATTAACTCTATTTTTAGGTCCAATTACTTTAATAACTCTTATTCTATTTTTTTTTGCTTCTACAAATATTTTGGGATCCAAATATACACTTGAAATAATTGGGTAAAAACCATTTCTAATTACTATTTTAGCTAATCCTAAAACACGTTTATTTTGTTTTACTCTTGCAGATTTAGTATAGCCGAGGTCAGTGCTGATTAACTTTCGAACTAAATCTCCATCAATTAGAAATGCTTTTCTTTTTTTACTAAAAATTTTTTTGGATATGTGAGTCTTTCCTGAACCTGAAAGCCCAAAAAACCATAATCCTTTTGACATAGCCGTATCTTAATTAAATATCAATTTTTTAAAATAAATTTTTTTCATTACATAAATCATACCTTTTGAGCTATTAATGCTAATCTGATGCATGCATTACTGTTCTTCCACATCCATCGTATAAATGTATTGGTCTAACTTACAAACTACCCGCCGTAAAATCTCTTGATTACAGATAATGGCAATAATTTGGGTATTAAGAAAAACTAAAGAGCTATTTTACTGATTTTGTAGATTATTATAATCACAACTTATATCGTAATAAATTTAACTTTAAATTAATAATTTTGAAAACATGAATGTGTATTATAAAAGCTAATTTATAAATGAATATATACGTAACCAGACCATCTGTACCTAATCTGAAAATATTTTCAAAATATTTAAAAGAACTCTATAAAACCAGAATGCTCACAACAAATGGTAAATTGGTAAAAAAATTAGAAGATAAATTAAAGAAAAAATTTGGAGTAAAATATTTGTTGGTAACTTGCAATGGTACAATTTCATTAGAAATTGCTTTAAAAGCTTTGGGGATTAAAAGAGGAGTGCTTACTTCACCATTTAGCTATGTCTCAACACCTAATGCTTGTAAATGGTTAAATCTTAAAGTTTTCTTTTCAGACATAGAGATAAAAAAATATACAATTGATCTAAACAAAATAAATCAAAAAGTTTTGAATAAAGTTGATTGTATTTTACCCACACACGTTTTTGGCATTGAGGCAAATATTATAAAGTTATGTAACTTTGCAAAAAAAAATAAAAAGAAAGTAATTTTTGATGCTGCACATTGCTTTGGAGTAAAATATAAAAAAAAATCTATATTGAATTATGGAGATGCTAGTATTTTAAGTTTTCAAGCAACAAAAATATTTAATACGTGTGAGGGAGGTGCTGTTATTTTTAAAAAAAAGAAAGATTTTTTAAAAGCAAGAAAACTAATCAATATTGGATATGACTATTACTCAAAGAGTGCAATTCCAAGCGATGGAATAAATGCTAAGATGAGTGAGCTCAATGCTGCATGGGGGCTGGCCTTACTTGAAAAGTATAATGATATTTTGTCTAAAAAAAGAAAAATTTATCAAACTTACAAAAAAAAATTAAATAAATCTAATATTAAAATCATTAATGAAATATTCGATAATAATTTTAATTATATGCCAATTATTTTTAAATCTCAAAAAATTAAAGATTTAGTTTTTAAAAAATTAAAAAATAAAAAAATATTTGCAAGAAAATATTTTTACCCTTCGTTAAATACTCTAAAACATCTTAAATCAAAAAATTTAAATATTTCAGAGTCTGTTTCTTCAAAAATTTTATGCTTACCCGTTTTCGAAAATTTAAAACCAATAACAATTCAAACTATATGTAATATAATTAAAAACTATGCTTAATTTCAAAACAACTTTATCTCAATATATCAAATTCCTTAAACTATCTGGATTTTATAAAAAAAAAAATATTCTTAAATATGAATTAACGATTGAAAAATTACAGAATTGGAAAAAATCAGATTTTAATCAGTTATTACAATGGTACTTGGATATTAAAAAAAAAAATAAAGCAAAAATAAAAATAAAACATTTAGAAAAACTAAAAAAATGGAATTATGATAAAAAAAAAGGAATTTTGTATCATAGCTCAGGCGGTTTTTTTTCAGTCATTGGTTTAGAAGTAAAAAATGCTGGTAGAGAAATAAATAATTGGGATCAGCCATTAATAAAACAAAAAAATTATGTGGGAGGTGTTATCGGACTTGTTAGAAAAAAAATTAATAATATTCCACATTATTTGGTAGAAGCTAAGTTTGAACCTGGAAATTATAATGTAATTCAAATCAGTCCCTCTGTTCAAGCTACATATTCAAATTTAGATCAAGTGCATAAAGGATCTAGGAATAAAATAATCAATGCATACTTTAAAAAAAAATTTAAAACTGTTAGAAAAATTTGGGTTAGTGAAGATGGTGGAAGATTGTATAAAAAAAGAAATCTTCATTGGATAATTAATTCTGAAAAAAAAATAATTAAACTACCCAAAACTTATAAATGGATAACCCTCTGGGAAATAAATCAATTTATGAAAAAAGGTACTTATGTGGGACCACATTTAAGAGCAATACTATCTTTAATTTGATGAAATTGAAAATTGGTATTATTGGTTACGGAAAACATTTTAAAAAAAATATCGAACCTGTTTTAAGAAAACTTAAAGTTTTTTCAAAGAAGAACATTCTTGATAGAAGAGATCAACAAGTATTTTTCAGAAAAAAATTTGATATTGTTTATATTGCTAATCAAACAAAATATCATGAGGAATATATAATTAAGTGTTTAGAGCATAATTATAATATTATGTGTGAAAAGCCTTTTGTTTTAAGGAATTTCAATTTAAGAAAAATATTAAAAATAGCAAATTCAAAAAATTTATTAATATTTGAATGTTTTATGTATAGATTTCATAAAGTTTTCTACGATATAAAAAAAAAAAATTAAAAATAAGAATATTAAATTTATTTACTCTTCATTCAAATTCCCTCCAATAAATAATAATAATTTTAGATATAAAGAAGAACATGGTGGTTTTTTCTGGGATGCTGCCACATACCCCCTATCTCTTGATATTTTTTTGTTTAATAAAACAAAAAAATTTAAAATAATAAATAATTATACGAGCAAAAATAAAAAACTTTTACATGGAGTAATAATACAAAAGAACAAAGAAATTTTGAAAATATATAAATGGGGAGAAGGTCAAAAATATGAAAATAATCTTGAAATCATATGCGATGACAAAACATATTTTGTGAATAAAATCTTTTCAAAATTAAAAAATGAAAAAATTTTTCTAGAAGAAATTTCAAATAATAAAATTAAAAAAAAAATATTTATCGGTAATCATTTCGAAAAAATGTTTTTGGAAGTATTTAAAAAATATAAGCTTAAAAAATTTAGGAGAGAAAATAATAAAAATATATTCAATTGCTTTAATCATTTTGATAAAATTTTCAAATCTTAATTATTAATTAAACTTAAAACATAATAGATATTTAGAAAATAATTTTTATTTTGTTTTTAGCAAAATTAAATATATACCTTAGTCATGAAAGTTTCTGTAGTTTTGCAAACATTTAATAACGATAATAGAATTTTAAAAACTATAAATTCAATTAGATCTCAAAAAAATATTAAAAATTACGAAATTATAATTTTTGATGATAGGTCAACTAATAAAAATTTTTTGAAATATTTGAAATTTTTAAGCAAAAAATACAAAGTTAAAATTATAAGACCAAAAAAAAATTATTTTTCGAACAATTTAAATCCAGGTGATTTTATTTTAAAAAATGTAAAAGGTGAATTTTTAGCATTTTGTGATCCTGATGATTATTGGATATCAAAGAATAAATTGATTACACAATATAACTTTTTAAAAAATAATAAAAACTATATTGCATGTTATCATTATTTTAAGTTTAAAAAAAATAACAAAATTAAGATAAATACTAAAGAAATTCATCTTTCTACTTCGATGTTTAGAGTGTCGTCACTTAGGAATATAGATAAAAAATATCTTAAGAATCGAAAATGGATACAACCAGGAGATCTTGCTTTAAACTTAATTGTTCACGATTATGGTCTTGTAAAAAAACATAAAAAAATATTCTCTTATATTTCAAAAGATATTACTGGGATATGGTCGGAAAAAAACGAAATTCAACAAAATACAAGTATTATATTATGCATTAAAAATTTATTAAATATTTATAAATTTACCAACACATCGCTGTATGCAAGGTTTATTTTAATTAATACAATAATTCGACTAATAAAATTAAACTCTTTTTTTATCTTTAAGTATTTTTTACTATTGTTAAATAACCTTATTATAGTAAAGATAATTAAAATTAAACAATCACAATGGAAAAAAAAATTCTAAAAGACTTAAACGATATATTAGAAACCAAAAATTTAAAACCTGATACGAAAATATCAAAATTAAAATTTTTTGATTCCATAATTTATTTACAAATAATTACAAAAGCTAAGCTAAAGTATAAACTCAGGATAACTGGTGATCAATTGAGCGGCTGCAAAACTATAAATGATATAATCGCCCTATTTAAAAAAAAGTGAAATCAATAAAAGGAATAAATATTGCTGGCATTTGTTGCTGTGTACCGTCTAAAGCAGTTTATAATAAAGATCTAACCAACAAAAATTTTAATATAAAAAGAATTATTTCAACTATTGGAGTTAAAAAAAGACACGTTGCATCTGCAAATACTTGCACATCAGATTTAATTTTTAAGTCAACAAATAAATTAATTAAAAATCTAAAATGGAAAAAAAAAGATATATCTATATTAATCGTAATAACACAATCAGCTGACTATATTACTCCTGCAACTTCAATTATTTTACAAGATAGACTAAAACTTGAAAAATCTACACTTACCTTTGATGTCAATCTTGGTTGTTCAGGTTATTCTCATGGATTATCTATAATAAGCTCAATAATGTCACAAATGAATTTCAAAAAAGGACTATTGGCAGTTGGAGATGTTTCAACAGCTGGAATCAATAAAAATGACTATGCATCAAAATTATTATTTGGTGATGCTGGAAGCGTTACGGCTGTGGAATTCGATAAAAAAAAATTTAAAAATATGTCATATTTTGATTATTACTCTGATGGTTCTGGGTATAAAGACATAATTTTACCTTCACATTCTCTATCAGGAAGAAAAAAATTAAGTAATAAAAGTTTTAAAACTTCTAAAGATATTAATGGAAATAAAAGATCAGATGTAAATATTCATCTAAATGGAGCAAATGTTTATAGTTTTGCAATAAATGCTGTACCTCAATTTATTTCAAACAAATTAAAAAAAAATGCAAATATTAAGTATTGTTTTCTTCACCAAGCTAACAGATTAATACAAACTAACATTGAAAAAATAATTAATGTAAAAAAAGTAAAGTTTCCTTCATCTTTGAAAAATTACGGAAATACAAGTTCGGCATCTATACCAATTACTATTTGTGAGAATTTTGGAGGGAAAATATTTAATAGTTTATCTCTACTTTGTGGTTTTGGGGTTGGTTTGTCTATGTCGTCAGCTATAGTTAATTTTAAAAATACAAAAGTTATTAAAATTCTTAAGTTATGAAAAAAAATTTTCTTATAACTGGGGGAACATCTGGGATAGGTTTAGATGTTTTGAAAAAAAATATTAATAAAAATTATAATTTTTTTATATTTGGGAGAAATTTTAATGAAATTAATAAAATTTTTAAATCCAAAAAAAATATAAAAAAAATTAAATTAGATTTCTCAAAAAACTTAAATAATTATAATTATAAAAAACTTCCAGAATTTGATTATATTGTTTTTTCTGCAGGTATAACAAAATTTAACTTGACTAAAGAATTTAATAACAAAATTTTTGATGACATATTAAATATTAATTTGCTAAACACTTCTAAGTTTTTCGCAAATTTGATAAAATTCAAAAAAATTAGAAAAAAAGGTTCAGTCGTTATTATAAGCTCATTAGCAGGTACAGGCGGATTAATAGTGCCAGGTCAATATTCGTACTCCATTTCAAAAAATGGTCTTTTAGGAATGCTAAAAGTATCAGCATTGGAATTATCTAGAAATTTAATAAGAGTAAATTCTGTAGCACCGGGTATGGTAGAGACGTCATTAACTAAAAATTATGACGCTAAATATTTTTATGAAACAGACAAAAAAAATTATATTCTAGGTCAAAGATATTGCAAAGTTAATGAAGTCTCTAACGTAATTAATTTTTTATTATCAAAAAAATCTAGCTTTATCACAGGGCAAATTATAGTAGTCGATGGAGGCTATAGTTTAAAAAAATGACAATTTTAGGAAATAATATTTATCATGAGGAAAAAATTTTTAAAAAAGAATTAAATAATATATTTAAAAATTTTCATTATGTTTGTGATGAAGCCAAAATAAAAAATAATAATTCTTTTTATAGCTATATTCTAAATGATACCCCTTTAGTATTGAGAAATCACAATAATAACACTAGTTGTTTTTCAAATATTTGTTTACATAGGTCGTGCCTAATTCATAAATTAGGTTTTGGGAATAAGAAATTCATGTGTAATTATCATGGTTGGAAATACAATGAAAATGGTAATTTAATTTCTTCACCGTTAATTAAAAAAAAAATTAATCTTAAATTAAAAAAATTTTATACAAAAAATATTAATGGATTAATATTTTGCTCATTAAAAAAAAAGATTCAAATGAACCTACCAAATGATATTAGTGTAGGAAAAATTTTTAATAGAAATAAAATAATTCACAACGCAAATTGGAAACTATTAGTTGAAAATGTGCTAGAGGGATATCATTTATCTTTTGTACACAAAAACACATTTAGTAAAATTAATTATATGTCATCATCCAAAAGTAAAAATTATTTTTATAAATTTGGGAGTAAAAGTATTTTATTCAATAGTAAAAACCCAAATAAAAATTATACTCACTACTTTATTTTTCCAAATTTATTTTTTTCTATAGCCGATGATTTAATTGGGTACATAGGTTATTTTATTCCAAAAAGTCCGACGGAAACCGTCTTGCATTATGCAAATTTTGAAACCAAAAATATTTCGAAATATTCAAAAAAGGTCAAAGATATAATCAAAAAAGAAGCAATAAATTTTGCTTTTAAATCAATTATTGAAGATAAGGAAGTTGTTGAATTATCTCAAATTGGTCTCACATACTCAAAAAACAAACACAGATTGTTTGATAAAGAAAAAAGAATATCTCATTTTTACAAAATTTATAAAGATAACATAAATTGATATGCAAACTTTATACATAATAGGTAATGGAGATTTTGCTAAACAAATAGTTAAATCAGACAAAAAATATTCGAAATTAAAAAATATTAAGGTTGTAAAAATTTTTCCAAAAAAAGAATTTCAAAGTTTTTTACTGTCTAAACAAAAAAAAGATTATTTTATAGCAATAGGAGATTGTAATGAAAGATCAATTATATTCAGAAAATTGATGAAAAATAATAATTTAAATTTTAAAAGTATAATTTTCGAAGGAACCCATATGTCAAAAGGTGTAACTATAGAACCAGGATCTTTTGTAACAGTTGGGTCACACATATCAAATGACACAATTATTAAAAAAGGTACCTATGTATTTGGTCACTCAAGTATTGGGCATGATACTAAAATAGGAGAATTCTCTAACATTGGAAGTCATGTTTTTATTGGGGGTAGATGCAAAATTGGAAAATACGTAAGTATTGGTGGTCATTCATTTGTAAAAGATAAGATATCAATCGTAGATAATGTTAAAATCGCTCCCGGCTCTATTGTTTTAACAAATATAAAAAAACCTGGTACATACTTTGGTAATCCTGCCCAAAAAATTTAATTAAATGAACAAATCACAATATAGATCTCTAAGTAAAAGAGGTTTTGTAAAAATAAATAACTTTATTAATGAAAATGATTATCCATTAAATTTATCAAGCTCATTAATTAAAAAAAAAAACAAATTTAACGGTGTCATAGAAAAAATTCCTCACAAACATATAAACAAAATCCAGAAGAAAATCAGATCACTGGTAATTAAAGTAAATAAATATGGAAATTTTAAACTAGATACTAAAAATTTTAATTACGCTGCATTTTATGTCAATCCCAAAAAAAATGTTACGAAATTAAACAAGCCTTTTGATATTAATAGAGATCCAAAATCTAATTCAAATGGTTCTCTAAATTGGCACCTAGACCATTATTCTTATTATTTTTATAGAAATCATAAAAATTATTTAATCATGTACTTGCCAATTTTAAAAAAAAATAAACATTTTTCTAACTTAGGTATAATTCCTTTAGATATTTTAAAAAAAAAAGACATTAAAACATTTAAAAGAACCAAAAATAGAGGGGCTTTAAGATTTAGACAAGTAGAGGCGGACACAATAACTTGGTTTGAGCAAAGATTCAAAAGCAAAATCAAAGTTGGTGAATGGTATGCTATTGACGATTATTATGAAAATGCAGGGTGGAAAATTAAATTAAACCTAGAAAAGAATAAAGTTGTTCCGAAACTAAAAAAAAATGATCTCTTAATAATGAGAGCCGACGTAATACATAAAACTAATGATGCAAAAATTAAGAGACTATCTTTAAGATGCGACGCGATTCCTAAAAATTATATTGTACCAAGTAGTTGGTTAGGTTTTTGGAAGTTTTTTATCCTATTTCCATTTTTAAAACCTAAAGTTAAATACAATATGAAAAAATATATTAGTGAGTTTTTAATCAGAAAAATAAATACTTTTAAGTAACAATTTTAACTTAAACTTATTCAAATTAATTTTATAGAAAAATCTTATTTTATTAATAAATATATATTAAAATTTTTTTCAGTGCATAAATCAAGCCAATTGAGCTATTAGTACTGGTCAGCTGCACGCATTACTGCGCTTCCACATCCAGCCTATCAACG
>MDTG01371004.1_pt1 | contig 39867 bp, 39 predicted proteins | sample 811421 | NCBI WGS metagenome assembly MDTG01 (sample SAMN05326645, study PRJNA326480) | marine metagenome | isolation source: seawater | place: Pacific Ocean: South East | collected 2011 | reverse complement strand
ACGTATCGTTGCTCACCTTAACTTGTGTTAATTCAACCTTATCAAAACCAGGAACAGGACGACCTATAACATCCTGAGCTGAGATCCCTGAAGGACCACTAAGATTTATATGGCCTATACTATTATTACGGAAATTTGAACTTGATTGAGTTGAAAACTCTATGTCTTTCTTATTGAGAAGTCCTTGCCCAGAGATTTGGTAGTTCCAACTACCATTTGAGTAATTAGCTTGAAAAGCAACTTTTTTAGGCTCCAGCCCTTTGAAACGAAATTGTCTTTCTATTGCTGATAACTCAACTACACCTGAGCCTTTTACTAGTGATGTATCGAAATTATAGGTAAGATTAGGCTTTATTATTTCGATGTCGGCTACGTTTCCACTATCGGCTTTAATGCCAAAAAAAACTTTATTATCTTTTGTGCCTTTAAGTATAAATTTAGCGTTTTGGAGAGAAAATATACCATCGTTATTTTTATGCTTGATTTCCGCAACGATATTTAAATTTTTAAAAAAATCTTTGCTGTAACTTCTCAGAAATATATCAAACTTTGGTTTTTGATTAACCTCCTTTTGAGAAGCAGATGATTTTGCCGCGTTAAAATTTTTTGAGGAAACGTTTTTGAAAAAAGTTGGGTCAATTGTACCTTGAATAGGAAATCGTTTACTTGACGGCAAATTAATTGAATCTGATAGTTTGGATAATGCCGTCCCTTTGTTTTCTAATGGGAGCGAGGCTACAAAACTAATTCCTGGTTGTATTTTGAGTTGCTTATTGCCTAATTCTTTGATTAATTTTATTACTTTTTGTTGTGCCTTGTTCTTTGGCAAAACATCGATTTCTTTGGTTTCAACAGATGTTTCTTCACCAGAATAGATAAAAAAAGCATCCTCAAAATTTCCAAACGAGTCCAGAGAAGTTCCAAAAGCTTCCGGAACAAGATCACTGAGGCTTATTTTATTTGCATATAAAATAAGTAAAGGAGCTTTATCTTTTAGTGAGGCAAACTGGATTACATTAAACTTTACACCGGATAACGTAATTTCCGCTGCAAAAATTCTTTCACTGATTTCATTTATTTCTCGAAGTTTGATATTTTCTGAACCGTTGAACTCAGGAAAAAAGAATTTATTTTTTGAGCTCATGCGTTGAAAAGAATTGTCAACAAATTCTCTAAGTGTTTTTGGGGTAGTCTTTTCTCGCGATTGTTCCTGTGCACAAACAGCATCAGAAATCACTAAGTTCGTTAACAAAATTGAAAATAGTAAAGAAGAAAGAAAATTTAACCTCATAAAACCATTACCAAAGAGAACTCTAAAATTACAAAGCTTTGATTTTTAGATTCTAATTTCATCAAAAATTGAGCCACATAAATCAGTTAAGAATTTATATCTAAACATGTGAAATTGGAGATTGCGAGTCGTTTCAAGACCTGACCTGCAAATATTATTACAAAATTAACAGAAATATCGAAAACTAATTGTGTTGGAACCAATTGAACCAAAATCAGGCTTCAAAATAGTATGTACTGAACAAATTGCTCTCTAGTAATGGGCTCTAATTTAAGCTTAAGAGAGCCCCAAGACACCCATCCCATTTCAATAAAAAGTCGCTTGCATCTTAACGTTGATGTTGTATAACCATACAGGTTTGAAACTTATTCCCCGGTAGCTCAGCGGTAGAGCAAGCGACTGTTAATCGCTTGGCCGGCGGTTCGAATCCGTCCCGGGGAGCCAAACCTTTGGTGTTTCCATGCACTTCATGGTCATTTTGTCTCCCGAAACAGGTCGATTTCCACCATCATTTATCGCTTGGGAATTATACCATACCTCGCCTTCAATGCAAAATAAGGCTTATCGCTTGTAATTAGCGGCTGGCGTGGAGTTGCCATTGGACGATGGTGATGACTGGTCTACAGAAAACCAAAGCGATTGGTCGTTTAGCTTTGAAAACAGCGCAGGAAAACTAACCAACAAATGCCGTTTCACGTAAATAGATTCTTCACAATTTAGCATAGGGTGGTGTTTTAATTAATAAGTACACTTGTTTACACTTTGAGCCTCTTGAATAGCTTCGATTTGCCCTTTAAGTGCAGCTAAACGACTTGCCTCTGCCTGATTTCCTTCCATAAAAAGCGCTGCTGGTGCAAATAAAATCCATGCAACCGCCTCTTTCGTTTTATCAGAAGAGTAAGAGGAATCTACTTGCGCTCTCACCTGTTCCGCGTCGCGAGACGCCCTGCTCATTTCAGTAGCTAGTTCTTTACAGTCCATCTTGAGATAAGGAGCGACGGGGACTCTTATTGACTGCACTTCAGATGCTTTTTGGGCGCTACTGCAACCAGCAAAGATAATTGCTACTGCAAATACGGCAAACACACTAGAAACTTTCATCAACAAAACCCTTTTCCTCAATATTATACGGTGAATATGCCAGTAAATTATGGCTTACTCAAGTGAAACATCGACATAAAATATGGTTTAGATAATTCGAACAATTTGGACAAATGTGAATAATTCTAACAATATTGCCAGGCTGGCTCCGTAATATTAAAGGAAGCCAAGAGACTGTTAGCGGTAAAGTGCACTAATTTTATCGTTATATATGGATAACACTATATGCCTTCTAACTTTAAGAGTTGGAGTTAACTGATTGTTTTCAATTGTAAATTCTTTATCAGTGAGGATAAATTTTCTTACCTTTTCAAATGCCGCCAGTTCACTATTCGCACGGCTCACTGCTTGTTTTATTTGGGCTAGTTTTTCTGCCTCTTGCAACACATTTATATGTTGAGATGGGACAATGACAGCTGTGAGCCAAGGCCGTTTATCACCTGCAACCATAATTTGAGCTATTTCAGGTTGAACCAGAAATTTAGCCTCCACACGGCTGGGGGCTATGTTATCCCCGCCTGAATTCACAATCATATCCTTTTTACGGCCTGTAATGGTGATAAAACCTTCTTTAGATATCTCTGCTATATCGCCGGTATGTAGCCAGCCATTACGCAATGTCTCCTTTGTTGCTTTTGGGTTTTGCCAATAGCCGTTCATTATACAAGCGCCTCTCGCTAATAGCTCACCATCACTAGCGCACTTAACCTCTACCCCGCTGACGCTAGGGCCTACCGTTTCGATACGTATATCGCCAGGCCTGTTAGCTGAGATTAAGGGGGATGCCTCGGTTTGCCCATAACCTTGTAAAATATTGACGCCAAGCCCTAGAAAAAAGCGGCCAATTTCTGGGTTTAACGCCGCCCCGCCTGAGACAAAATATTTCAACCTACCCCCAAAACGCATGGCAATTTTTTTTCGAACCAACTTTTCTAAGATACCGTCAAGTATAAGCTCTCCAAAGCCAAGCGGCTCCCCGCGCCATTTTTTACTGCCTAACTGAACTGCTTTATGAAACAATTTTGCAGAGCTGCCACCTTTAGCCGCTACTCCCTTTGTAATACGGTCATATAACACTTCATAAAGGCGCGGCACAGCGGTCATAAGGGTTGGTCGCACTTCTGCTAGATTAGCGGCGATTTTGTCTGACCCTTCGCAGTAATAGATTTGTCCTCCTATCTGTGCGGGCAGATGCAGACCTGCAGTATGCTCATAGGCGTGTGAAAGCGGTAGCAGTGACAAAAACACGGCCTCTTTTGCTGCTTGCCCCTCCTCTAATAGCTCCAAGGCAGCATCAATATTTGCCTGAATAGAGCTATGGCTTAACATTACTCCTTTTGGTTGGCCGCCTGTTCCAGAAGTATAAATGATACAGCATGTTTCTTGCCCACCGCCCAAAATGGAAAAATTCGCTCTTTTGGGTAGCCAAATTTCTTCAAGCGGGTGGATAGGAAAAGAAGCAGATTGTTGCGAGACGCTATTTTTAGCTATCTGGCCAGGATTAGAAAGGATAATAGCAGCTTTGATTTGCTTTTTATTCTTTGCAACCTCCATTAGGCGTAGACCCGCCCTACTATCTGAGCAAATAATAAAGCTGGCCCCTGAATCGTCTAGCTGATGGCTATGGTCACGCGGGGTGTGAGAGGTGTAAGCAGGCACCACAATGCCCCCTGCCGCTAGAATGGCCAAATCACAAATAGCCCAACTAGAGCTGTTTTCAGCACAAAGGATAACACGATCCCCTTTCTTGAGTCCCATTTTTTTCAAATTATGGGCGACTGCTCTAACACGTCCTGCCGCTTCGTCATAGCTCACCGCCTCCCAATGACCATCGATCTTGTCAAAAAAAAGCGGTGCGTCCCCCATTTTTTTGGCTTTGGCTAGAAATTGGCCTGTTAGATGTATCTGATTCATATCACTCCAATTCTGTGAAGGCATTTTTATCACAACCCTCTTTTAGCAATTTTGGGGTAAGAAATGCGATTAACGGCATATTAGCTTGAACCTGCCCGGTCTCACTCTTAAGAACACACGCACTGCTGGTTGGCATGTGGGGCGGACTGTTAGGCTGCAGATAATGCAACAGCATGCTCAGACCCGGATTATGAGCAATGACCATAATCGTATCAATGCCAGCCACCCCCTTTTGAATCAATTTATTAATTACAGATGCAGACGCTTGATACAAGCTATCTTCATATATTGATGTCATTTCAGGCCAATAGCTAGCGCTAAGTTCAAAACTTTGGCGCGTGCGCAATGCAGGAGATACAAGACATAAAATTTTTCCTGTTAAGAAAGGGCGTAAGGCAATAGCTAAGGGGGGCAAGTCACGCTGTCCTTGCTTTGATAAAGACCGTTCAAAATCAGCACTTACCCCTGAAAAAGATGCAGATTTAGCATGCCTTATAAGGATCAGATGACGCATAAGTGCTCACAAATATCATCAATAAAAAACATAACACAAAAATTGTTGGCGCTAATTTTTCAAAAATACAAGCCCCTGCTAGAAACCGGCAAAATTTTTTACCTCCATCTTGGACTTTATACCAAATTATCTGGAAATCCATTGGTCCTCTTAGTATGTTGATAAGAGCTTTAAAAACATTCCCCTTTAAAACCAAACCAGCTGAGAGATTATTCAATGTCACCCAGAAATTTTTCAGAGCTAATTGGAAATACCCCGCTTATTCGGCTCAATGCGCTGTCAGATATGACGGGGTGTGAAATATTGGGCAAAGCAGAATTTATGAACCCCGGCGGTTCTGTAAAAGACAGAGCGGCTAAGGCCATTATCGAAGCGGCAGAAGCAAATGGAGAGCTAAAACCTGCCGGGCTGATTGTCGAGGGCACCGCAGGTAACACTGGCATCAGCCTAACGCTGGTAGGACGCTCGAAAGGCTACCGATGTGTAGTAGTGATGCCAGAAACACAAAGTCAGGAAAAAAAAGACGCCCTAAGAATGATTGGAGCGGATTTACGGCTCGTACCTGCTGCACCTTACCGAGAACCGGGTAATTATGTGCGCACCTCAGAACGGTTAGCAAAAGAATTACGTGAAATCGAGGCAGGCGGTGTCATTTGGGCTAATCAATTTGATAATACTGCGAATAAAACTGGCCATTTCAACACAACAGGACCGGAATTTTGGGAACAAACACATGGCCAGATTGATGGCTTTATTTGTGCCGTTGGTTCTGGTGGCACGCTAGCTGGAACAGCGGATTATTTGCGGACAAAAAATAAAGATATAAAGATTGGTATTGCTGATCCGATGGGTTCTGCTTTGTACGAATTTTACGCACATGGCATGATAAAGGCAAAGGGTAGTTCTATTTCAGAAGGTATTGGTCAGGGGCGTATTACGGCGAATTTAGAAGGGCTGGAAATAGATATACCTGTTCAGGTAAGTGATGAAGAAGCGATTCCAATATTATTTGACTTGCTCGAGAAAGAAGGGCTTTTTTTAGGCGGCTCCAGCGCAATAAATGTTGCAGGAGCGGTGAAAATGGCCAAAAAAATGGGCCCCGGGAATACAATATGCACCATATTGTGTGATAGTGGTCAACGGTATCAATCCAAAATTTGGAACCCTGATTTTCTGCGAAAAAAAAATTTGCCTGTCCCTTCTTGGTTGGAAACTTAAAAGATTAGAGGCTTTTTATGAAAACAAATATTGTATCTGCCCAATGGGTGCTGGCACAAGATAGTGCCGCTATCACCCTTCTTGATGCCAGCTATTTCCTGCCTTCCATGGGGCGTGATGGGCGCGCCGAATTTGAAACTGAGCATATTATTGGTGCTCAATTTTTTGATATAGATAATATCAAAAATGAGGAAGACCCCCTGCCCCATATGATGCCTGATGCGGCTGTTTTTGAAAAAGCTATGCGTGACATTGGCGTTGATAGAGAAAAGCAGATAGTGGTCTATGACAACTCCCCATTTTTATCCTCTGCCAGGGCTTGGTGGATGTTGCGTTATTTTGGACATTTAGCTGTTTGTGTACTAGATGGCGGTATGGCTGCATGGAAAGCTGCAGGTGGACAGACAGAAGCGGGTAATCCAAAGCCAACACAGGGTAATTTTCAGGCAGGTAACCCGCAGCAAGCAGGACTCATTCTATTTGACACCCTGCTTGCAGATGTAACAAGCGGAAAAAATGACCAGATTATTGATGCTAGGGCCGCAGATAGATTTAAGGGAATTGCCCCTGAGCCGCGTTCAGGATTGCGTGCAGGCCATATTCCAGGTTCTTTAAACCTTCCAATTAACAGCCTGTTAGAAAAAGAAACCGGAAAGCTTAAAACAGCTAAAACCTTGCAAAAACTGTTTGATGAAGCAGGCTTTGATATGGAAAAACCTGCAGTGACAACTTGCGGCTCGGGCGTCACCGCAGCGGGTCTTACTTTAGCACTTGCGATATTGGGAAAGACTGATATCCGCTTATTTGATGGATCCTGGTCCCAATGGGGCGCATCAGACGCCCCTATTGAAAAATAAACTTAAAAATCGGTTTATTGTAATCAAGGCTTATTTTAGTGATCTAGTATCTGGCTTAAAAACAGCTTAGTTCGCTCAGATTGCGGTTTATTAAAAAAGGATTCTGGATCGTTCTGCTCAACAATCTGCCCTTCGTCCATGAAAATCACCCGGTTTGCTACCTTGCGAGCAAAACCCATCTCGTGTGTAACACAAATCATCGACATGCCGTCTTCAGCAAGCTGAACCATTGTATCAAGCACTTCTTTAATCATCTCAGGATCAAGTGCGGAAGTTGGCTCATCAAATAGCATCAACTTTGGTTCCATACAGAGCGAACGTGCAATGGCCACGCGTTGTTGCTGGCCGCCAGAAAGCTGACCCGGGTATTTGTACGCCTGTTCTGGGATTTTCACACGCGTTAGATATTTCATTGCAATTTCCTCAGCGTCTGCTTTAGGCATTTTGTGAACCCATATAGGGGCAAGCGTACAATTTTCTAAAATAGTCAGATGCGGGAATAGATTAAAATGTTGGAAAACCATCCCAACATCACGACGGATTTCATCTATATTTTTTAGGTCATTATTAATCTCAATGCCCTGTACATTGATAGTACCAGCCTGATGTTCTTCTAACCTATTTAAGCAACGAATAAGGGTGGATTTACCAGAACCAGAAGGCCCACAAATCACAATCCTCTCACCTTTATGAACTGTCAAATTGATGTCACGAAGTACATGAAAACTTCCAAACCATTTATTAACATTATCCATGCTAATCATAACTTCGTCGCTGATAATGGATTTAGTTTTTGCTTTACTCGCCATAATGGCCTCCGGCTGTAATCCCTGCTCTTTTCCTAATGCGAGCGGGATTTACTGAGTTTGTTTTCCATATGTATTGAATAACGTGACATGCCAAAACAGAATACAAAAAATAGAACGGCTACATAGATATACATGGTCAATGCCTGAACAGGTGTTGACCAAGCAGCATCCGAAATGGCGGATTGCCCTGCCCCTAACAAATCAAAAATTCCAACGATAGAAACAAGCGTGGTATCTTTAAAAAGGCCAATAAAGGTATTCACAATACCTGGAATAACATGCGTCAATGCTTGGGGTAGAATAACAAGGCGCATGGTTTGCCAATAGGAGAGCCCCATTGCATTTGCGCCTTCATACTGACCCTTATCGATTGCTTGCAGACCCCCTCTGATAACTTCCGCCATATAGGCCGCCGAAAACAACATAACCCCAATAAGAGCGCGCAGTAAATTATCAAAATTTACCCCTTCGGGCATAAAAAGCGGCAACATAACGGACGCCATGAATAGAACCGTAATCAGGGGAATGCCACGCCAGAACTCTATAAAAATCGTAGATAAAAGGCGTGCTACAGGCATGTCAGAGCGACGGCCAAGGGCAAGAATTATACCCAATGGAAGAGACGCAACAATACCCGTAAGAGCTACTACAAGTGTAATTAACACCCCTCCCCAGTCACGTGTATCAATAGGCTCGAGCCCAAAATCGACAGCAGCCAGACCACGAACAGCGTTAAAGATAACAAAAACCCACCCTGTAAAGCCTATTAAACCGCTGAATTCAGAGAAAGTTGTGCCCAGAAAGCCGCGCTTGCTCATCCGCCCTACTGAAATAACTGCGAGGCCGATGATAAGCCACAAGCTTATATTTCCAAAAGTTGCTCCACTATTGCCGCCAGTCAAAAGTATAAAAGCTAATAGCGGATATAAAGTTAACAATGCTGCACCCACTTGTTTGCGAAAGGGAAGACGCTCAAAAAGCACCCAAGCAAGCCCAAACAGACCAATTATACCAGTTAAATTCACACGCCAAAGTTCTTCACTAGGAAACGGACCATACATAATGAATTTATGTTTTGCGATGACAAACGGCCAGCATGCGCCATGCCAGCCAGATGGCAATGCTCCCCCTTGATCAACGGTCCAGCAGGCTTCTCTTTTTAAATCTTCTGGATCGGACCATACAGCCGAGAAAATTGCAAAATCAATCAGCCCATAAATTTGAATGCCTCCAAAATACAAAATAAAAATCGATAGGAATGCCACCATAAGTGAACGAATAGAGGCCCCAATCGAACTGTAATCTGCCATGCTAGCGAATATATTTTGCCAAAGCCACCCTGTGATCCCTGCCTGTGAGGCTGGCGGCGGCAAAATGGGTGCATCTTTACTTCTAACAAAGGCAAACTTTTGTTTTTTTGATACTGCCATCTTACCGATCTACCAATTTAACACGGGCATTGAACCAATTCATAAACGCAGATGTCAACAGTGAAAAAGTGAGATAAACAGACATCATCATGGCTATCATTTCAATTTCCTTCCCCACCTGGTTTAATGCAGTTCCAGCAAAAATAGACACCAGTTCTGGGTAAGCAATTGCCACCGCCAAAGAAGAGTTTTTCGTTAAATTCAAATATTGCGACGTGAGAGGAGGAATAATAACACGTAAAGCTTGCGGAATAATAACGAGCCGCAAAGTAACACCTGGTCGCAATCCGAGAGAATAGGAAGCTTCTGTTTGCCCTTTAGAAATCGCAAGAATACCGGCTCGTACTATTTCCGCGATAAAGGCAGCCGTATATAAGGATAGGGCTAACCAAACAGCAATAAACTCGGGAACAATAACCATTCCGTCCCCAATTTGAAAACCGCGCTTCAAGGCCGGACCAGTATCCTTAAATACAGGAAAGGACCAATCGATGGGTTGACCCATAACAAAATAGATTAGCGATGTTCCAAAGAAAATGAGACCTAAACCCGCCCAAAATGCAGGAAAAGTACGGCCAGTTTTATATTGACGCTTCTTGGCCCAGCGCCCTAGCAATATAGCAATACAAACAAAAAAGATAAATGCTAGTCCAAGAACACCTGCACCGCTCTGCGCAATTGGCGCTGGGAGATACAAACCTGTAATGTTAATGCCAGCAGAACCCTCAAAAATCTCTATCTGGCCACGCCGGCTAGGTAAAGAGCGTAAAACTGCAAAATACCAAAAAAATAATTGTAACAATAAAGGAACGTTTCGAAGAACCTCAACATAGACAGTGGCGAAGCCTTTTATAACCATATTTTTTGAAAGACGCATAATCCCCATTGCAAAGCCAAGAAAGGTCGCAGCAACAATTCCTAAAACAGCAACTAGAAAGGTATTAATAATGCCAATGAAATAAACATCAAGATAAGTTGACGCGCCAACATTATACTCCATGACCCAAGTACCTAGTGTGGAGCTAATTTGAAAGCCGGATGTTTGTCCTAAAAAGTTAAAACCAAGCGTCTTTCCCTGGTCAGCAAGATTAATGAGAGTGTTATTGCCTAGCCACCACGCACCTAATATCAGACCCAAAACTAGTAACATTTGGAATATGATGCTTCTTATCTGACGATCATAGATAAATGAAGAAGTGCGAGACATTATAAAAAAAGGCTTCTGAGTCAGTGTCTGATAAAAATACAAAAGCGACGCTTAAGCAAAAGCTTAAGCGTCGCTTTTAATTATTAATTAGCGGATAGGTGCGGCGTACAAAATGCCACCTTGGCTCCACAATGCGTTTACACCACGGTCAAGTTTGAGTGGTGTATTTGGACCAACATGAGCCTCATAGCTTTCGCCATAATTACCCACCTGTAGAATGATTTGGTATGCCCAATCATCGGCAAGACCTAATTCTTTGCCAAAAGTACCCTCAGAACCAATAAAACGTGCTTCAGCAGGTGTCTTCTCGTTAAAGGTGAGCTTGTTAACATTGCCTGATGTAATGCCCATTTCTTCAGCATTTATCATCGCATTCAATGACCAACGAACAATGTTAAACCAGACATCATCACCCTGACGAACAACAGGACCTAGAGGCTCCTTTGAAATAATTTCAGGCAACACAACGTGTGCATCAGGATTAGTTAATTTTCCGCGTTGCGCGGCTAGGCCAGAGCGGTCAGTGGTGTATACATCACAACGACCCGCATCGTAAGCAGCCACAACTTCGTCGGCTTTTTCAAAAGCAACAAGGTTGAATGACATTCCGTTTGCACGGAAAAAGTCAGTGATATTCAACTCGGTTGTTGTGCCGGTGTTGGTGCAAATATTCGCTCCATCAAGCTCAGTTGCGGCGCTCACGCCTAAAGCTGTTGGTACCATCATGCCCTGACCGTCATAATAATTCACACCGGCAAAATTAAGACCAAGCTGTGTATCACGAGTCATTGTCCATGTGGTATTACGCGAAAGAATGTCGATTTCGCCTGATGACAAAGCTGTAAAACGCTGTTTAGCAGATAGGGGTGTATATTTAACAGCAGAAGCATCGCCGAATACCGCAGCCGCAACCGCGCGACACATATCTACATCTAACCCAGTCCAGTTACCGCTGTCATCTGGATTTGAGAAGCCTGGAAGGCCTTGGCTAACACCACATTGGATGAAGCCTTTAGCGCGAACATCTTCAAGAGTGCCCGCCTGAACTGCAGATGCGGCTGTTAATGCAGCAACACCAGCAACAATATGAGAAAGCTTTTTCATTTTCCGTTCCCTGAATTGTGAAAATTGGAATTTTATGGTTTCTTATAACTAGAAATCCAATGCGCGAAAATTTAGCATTATTTTTGAACAAAATATATTGTTTATTTTTTCATTGATTTACTAATATCCTAATAATCTTATTCAGATATTTCTTCGAATAAAAAGTTTTGATATATTTCAATTAGATAAAGAAAAAGCCGCTCGAATGAAAAAAAATAGCAAACATATCGATACGCGCCTCGGTCATTTAGGCCTCGACCCCATATCAAATTATGGTATACCGAATCCTCCTATTTACCGCACATCGACCATATTATCTTCAAGTTTTGCTGAGTATCGGGGTGAAGTTCCAATGCCCTACACCTATGGCCGGAATGGCACACCAACCTCAGCAGCATTTGAAGGCGCGGTTGCCGACATTTACAACGCGGAAAACTGTATTTCTGCGCCTTCTGGTCTGGCGGCTATTACCACAGCATTACTAACTTTCACAAAAGCTGGCGACCATATGCTATTTCCAGACTCTCTTTACGGCTCGTCACGCAGGTTTGTAAGCCAAATGTTGCCAGCTATGGGAGTAGCCGTGGAATTTTATCCACAACGCGTAAATGCCGAAATTGAAACTTATTTTAAGCCTGAAACAACCTTAATTTATGTAGAATCACCGGGCTCTCTTACTTTCGAAATTCAAGATTTACCTGCAATTGTAGCAGCAGCACGTCACCAAAAAGTTACCGCTAACCCGATTACCATCATGGTAGATAATACATGGGGTACCGCCCTGCACTATCCCGTATTATCCTTAGGCGCAGATGTTGTAGTTGAAGCAGCAACAAAATATATTTGCGGGCATTCGGATATCAGCCTTGGGATTGCCGCTGCGTCTGGCGCACATGGCAAGGCATTAAGGAAAACTATGAGAAATCTTGGTATTTGTGCCGGACCAGAAGATTTATATGCAGGGCTTCGTGGCCTGCGCACATTGCGTTTGCGCTTGGAACAATCGGCAGAAAACGGGCTATACCTAGCAGATAAGCTTAACTCCCATCCCTTAGTATTGGACGTTTTACACCCCGGTCTACCCTCAAGCCTGGATTATGCCATTTATAACCGAGATTTTTCGGGCTCTTGCGGATTATTTGCCTTTATATTGCCAAGTGATTTGACACAAAACACTGTAGATAAAGCCATAGAAAATATGGAAATATTTGCTATTGGGGCAAGTTGGGGAGGATATGAGAGCCTTATTAAACAAGGCCATAATGAAATTCTACATCGAAATTTCCCGCCCACTCACACCAAAGGATATTTAGTCAGGGTCTATGCAGGGCTTGAAAATAAAGATGACTTATGGGGTGATCTTGAGGGAATGCTTGCCGCCTGTATGTAACGCTGAGGTCAGCAAACTCACAAAAATCCTAGTTTTGAGGAAAAATCTTACCGGGATTCATAATACCTTTAGGGTCAATTGTAGATTTAATCATCATCATTACATCCACTGCATCACCATGTTCTTTGCGCAGATAATCTTGTTTACCTTGGCCAACACCATGCTCACCCGTGCAGGTGCCACCCATAGCGATAGCCCGTTCAGATAGGCGCTCGATAAAACCATCTATGATTTTGCGCATCTCATCATCTTCCGGGTCACTTAGCGGCATACAGTGAAAATTCCCATCTCCGACATGACCAACAATCGGTGATATAATGCCGTTTTCTTCGATATCGCGGTATGTTTCCTCCACACATTCTGCCAGCCTTGATATCGGCACACAAACATCAGTTGAAACGCCGACAGCCCCGGGGGAATAAGCAAGGGATGCATAATAGGCATCATGGCGGGCTTTCCATAACTTTTTTCTTGCCGCCTCATCGCTAGTCCACTGAAATTCATAATCGGTATATTCCTCTGCAATAGAGGCAAAAATCTCTGCTTGCTCAGCAACCCCTGCGTCAGAGCCATGAAACTCTAACAAAAGGAGCGGCGTTTCCGGCAAATCTAGACCAGAATACTGATTGCAGGCTTGTACTTGAACCACATCCAAAAATTCAATACGAGCTACTGGAATGCCATATTGAATAACATTAATCACAGCATTACACGCACTTTCAACTGAAGGAAAAGAGCAGGTCCCGCCCGCAATCACTTCTGGAATACCATAAAGTTTTAAGGTAATTTCAGTAATGATGCCTAATGTGCCCTCTGAGCCTATTAAAAGCCGTGTCAAATCATAGCCAGCGGACGATTTTTTCGCGCGGCTTCCGGTGCGCACTACCCGCCCATCTGGAAGCACTGCTTCAAGCGCTAGAATATTATCCTTCATTGTGCCATAACGAACAGCGTTAGTGCCGGAGGCTCTGGTGGCTGCCATGCCGCCAAGTGAGGCATTTGCACCGGGATCAATGGGAAAAAACAAACCAGTATCACGCAAATATTCATTCAAAGCCTCGCGCGTCACACCAGGTTGTATAACCACATCTAAATCTTCATTATTTACTTTTAAAACTTTATCTAACCCGTTCATATCAATACAAAGACCACCATGGGGTGCGTTAACATGACCCTCGAGAGAAGAGCCGATACCAAAAGCAATAACCGGACAGTCATTCTCATAACAGATACGGACTGCTTCCGATACATCTTGCGTATTTTTGGCGAAAAGCACCGCATCTGGTAATTGCTGGGGAATGCGCGTAGTGGTGTGGCTATGATGCGAGCGGACTGCCTCACTGGTAGAGAGTTGATTTCCAAACCGCTGTTTTAGCTGGGTGACAGCATTATCAATTTTAATTTTTTTAAACATAAGGAGTTAACCTGTGATATTAAGCCAAATCACCCAAAGAATTTCTAGTATAGAAAAAACTCATCAAACAGCAAGCCAGAATGCGCTATTTAACAATGCAACTATGTATTTTTTTGGCTTTGTGCTCGCATAAAATCAAAATCTACACCATCTGGCGCTTGCAAAACACTTTTGTGAAATAAATGTGCATAACCGCGCACTGGGTCGTGGGTCATAAGAGGCATCACTTTGGCCCGCTCGGCTAATTCTGCTTCTGATAAATCCACTTCAAGGATCCGTTTTTCTACATCAAGGGAAATGACATCGCCAGTCTTAACATAGGCCAGTGCTCCGCCGACTGCAGACTCTGGTGCTACATGGAGAACAATTGTACCAGCCGCGGTTCCGCTCATCCGCCCATCAGAAATTCGAACCATGTCTTTAACCCCCTGACGGGCAAGTTTACGCGGGATAGGAATAAGACCTGCTTCGGGCATGCCAGGTGCGCCCTTTGGCCCAATATTGCGTAAAACTAAAACATCATCTGCACTCACTTCCAAATCGGGGCTGTCTATGCGTGCTGCTAAATCTGCCATATTTTCAAAAACAACAGCTTTGCCTGTATGAACGAGTAGCTCCGGCGTAGCTGCTGACGCCTTTATAATGGCACCATCTGGCGCCAAATTTCCATGAAGGACCGCTAAACCGCCCTCACCAAATAGCGGGTCATGGGGTGTCCTAACAATATTTTGGGGCCAATCTGTATTAAAGCTTGCTAATTCGGTACCTAATGTTTTTCCAGATACTGTTACCGCGTGTTTATCAATTAGCTCACCAAGTGCCTTCAATATACGCACCAACCCGCCAGCATTATGCAGGTCTTCCATGTAGCCGCTACCAGAGGGTTTCAGATCAACCAATACGGGAATTTGCTGTGCCATCTTATCTAGTCTGTTAAGGGATACATCATGCCCAGAACGCCCAGCAATAGCAGCTAGATGAATAATGGCATTAGTAGAACCACCTACAGCGAGCAATACACGTAATGCATTATCAAAAGCCGCTTGCGATAGGAAGGAAGATGGTTTAACACCTCTTTTTGCGATATCCGCTGCCAGTACGCCCGTTTCCTCAGCTACACGGCGCCTATCAGCAGAAACCGCTGGAGCAGTTGCGCCATTTAAGGGCATCAGGCCTAAAGCTCCTGCCAAAAGAGCCATGGTACTGGCGGTACCCATCACCCCGCAAGTTCCAATTGTGGGAACAAGCGCATTATTGGCGTCTGCAATCGCACTTTCATCCAGATTGCCAGCACGATACTCTGCCCATAAACGTCTGCAATCGGTGCAGGCCCCTATCCGTTGCCCTCGAAAACTACCGGTACTCATGGGGCCAGTGACTAGCTGGACAAACGGAACGTCTGAACTTATGGCGCCCATCAATTGGGCGGGCACAGTCTTATCACAACCGCCTACCAAAACTACGCTGTCCAGCGGTAAAGCACGTAACATCTCTTCTGTATCCATTGACATCAAATTACGCAAATACATAGAGGTTGGGTAAGAAAAAGCCTCGTGTAGGCTGATGGTTGGAAAGGCCATGGGCAAAGCCCCTGAGGTTTCAATACCTGTTTTCACACATTCAATCAGTTCATCTACGTTCCCATGACAAGGATTGAAATCACTGCCAGTATTGATAATACCAACAACCGGCCGCCCAAGCGCTTTATCGCCATAACCAGCCCCTTTTATAAAACTTTTGCGCAAGAACAAGGCAAATTCGTCATCACCATATTTTGTCAGGCCTTTGCGCATGCCTTTCCAAGATGTTTTATCGGTAGATGATGTCATGTGATTTATCCCGAATTTGAACATGATATTGATACTGAAAAAATTTGTATTTTAACCCTAGCGTATCATCCCTATTTCTCAAGTGCTCTATTGGCGATATAAACAGGCAATAAGCCAGCGCAAACTATTAGCAAGGCAGGGATCGCCGCAACCTCCAGCATTTCATCTTTCGCAAATTGATAGGTGTAAGTCGCAAAAGTCTCAAACGAGAAAGGCCTCAATAGCAAGGTCATCGGCAACTCCTTCATGACATCCACAAAGACAAGCAAAGCCCCAGCAATAATAGAAGGCCGTAAGAGAGGTAGGATAACCTTTCGAATAACAACTGGGAAGCGATAGCCCAGAATCAAACCAGATTCCATCATATGCGGCGGCATACGGCGAATACCAGAAACAATTGAGCCATAGCCAACAGCTTGAAACCGCACTATCAGACCAAACAGCAATACAGCAAATCCTCCTGCCATTAATGGCGCTGGGAAAAGCAATAAAAAGGCCCAATCAATGTAGCCTGCAACAGCCAATACACCTATTGCTAGAATGGTGCCCGGAAAAGCATAGCCAACAGCGGCAACCCCAGCTAAAACTTGGCCAATGCGCGTTGAACGATAATTTGCGAGCAAGGCAGTTAGCAAAGCTAGTAAAATAACTAAGAGAGCGGCGATAAGGGCCAATCCAAAAGATTGTTGCAAAAGTGACATGATGTCGGCTGGTTCTTGCACACCGCCGCGCATAACAAAGTTCAACAAAATCAGAACTGGTAAAACAAATCCTATCATTATAGGTAAAATACAGATAGAAAAGCAAAGTATCTGTGAGCGTGGCAACAGAGATTTACGCGGCACCCCTACCCGCCCAAAGCCACTATTTTGGAAGGATCGGCGAGAACGCGCAAAAATCTCCATGATTAAAAGCAAGCCAATTAGCACGAAAGCACAGAGGGCAAGCTGGGCAGCCGCAGGTTTACTATTCATTCCTATCCAGACATTAAAAATCCCAAGCGTAAGAGTTTCTAATGCAAAATATTCAACAGTCCCAAAATCAGAAACGACCTCCATCAAAACTAGCGAAAGGCCTGCAATAATTGCTGGTCGAGCTAGGGGTAGTCCAACATGCCAAAATAAGTTTTGCCCAGATATTTCCGCAATTTCAAATAAATTAGCAGAAGTTTGCCTGAAAGATGTGCGCGCCAGAAGATAGATGTAGGGATAAAGAACGCTTGCCATAATCAGCATCGCACCCCAAAAAGAACGTATCTCGGGAAACCAATAATCACGCGCTGTTTGCCATCCAAAGAAGGCACGAAGATAGCTTTGTACTGGGCCGGCATATTCAAAAAAGTCAGTATAGCTATAGGCAATAATATAAGCTGGCATAGCAGCGGGAAGTACCAAAAGCCACTCAAACCAGCGCCGACCAATAAAATTATAACGGCTAACCAACCATGCAGTAGAAACACCAAACAGCAGGGCTAACAGACCAACACCTGTCATAAGCAAAATGGTATTTTGCACATAGCGACCAAGCACCGTTTGCAACAAATGAGGCATCAAGTTATCTGTAGGCCCAGTAGCCACAATAGCTATGGCAATAACCGGGGCAATCAATATAAAGCAAACTAGGAACAAAAGCGGATGCACGGCAAATTGATGGCGCAAATGACGCATGGTTTGAGCTCTATTCAAGGCTGATTTATCAAATGACAACCCTGCCATTTTTATGTGCTCCCTCCAATATAAAAACTAGGCAAATCTTGTTTTAATCATGAATTATCTACCCCAGATAACCACATTTTATCTAACAGGAAATGCAGATATGTAAACAATAATCATTCGCAACTAGGCCTGACAGCGTTAGTATTTTCACAAATGGAAAGTGGCGCAAAATTGAGGGTTAATTTCTTTTTTTTTCAGATAAATATTTTCACTAGCGACATCATTTATGGCAGATTAAGGTATCAAGCATAAACGATCAGGAGAAATGGGCTATGGGTATAGGTCTTAATATTAATGATCTTTTGATCGCAGGTGTGTTGGCTTGTCTTTTTATGGATACGTTTCAACGCTTATTATTCATGACCCTTAAATTATCACCGTCTAATTGGAGTATGGTAGGTCGCTGGACAGCATATGCAATAACACGCTTCAAAATCATCAATCCAGAAATTGAGAATCTACCGGCAATTTCAGGTGAAACTTCGCTTGGTTGGCTAGTACATTACGCGGTAGGTATTGGTTATGCGCTCGTCTACTTTGTATTGAGAGATTTAGGCTGGTTAGATAATAGCTTCTATAGCGGCGCCATCTTCGGTATAGCTTCTGTTTTGGTGCCTTGGTTTTTCTTTTTGCCAGCAATGGGTAAAGGGGTTTTGGCAAGGTTAACAGATAACCCGCGCCTAGTATGTTTTCTTGCCCTTATTAACCATTTGGTATTTGGCCTTGGAATGGCCTTCGGCTTTCAAATTATTGCTCAAATACCAGCAAGCTAAATCCGCTTATAGATCTTTTAAAATTTCAAATAAACTGTTTTTAATTACTTCTAGTTGAAGGCGAAGCTGTTTGTTTTCCAACTTTACGGTGGATAGTTCTTCTGCCGTTGTTTGATCTGTTTTCTCAGGATGTATTCCAGATACAGTAAGGTCGGCTTTGCATTGATTATATCGGCTGATCGATTGTGCATCATTGCCAGTTAGCGTGCAAAGATGAGCGGTGGCGGTTTTATTTACCCCAGTCATGATACTCCAACATACTAAGAGGAAAAATAACTGCTTTATATCCATAAACCGACTTATACCGATGAACTGTCCTATACTCATGACCTGAATCCCCTGAAATAATATGATCATTTAAACCTAATTTGTGCCACGAGCCTAACATGACAGCCCCAAGGATGCCAGCAAGCAACCTGTTGAACATAAATGCAGATAAGTGAAATTACTGGATCTAAATAATGTGAAGGATTTGGGTGAACAGAGCAGTAGCGGCCTTTTTCTGAGCCGCCTTTGTCATCTCAGCTCGCTCCGCCATAACGGCAGCTGACTTTTCTACATGGTCTATAGTTGCTTTCATTGAAGGATCCTTAGAACCAAAAGCATCGCCAAAACCTGAGCGGGTTAAAATATCGATTGTCTCTCGTACTCCAATAGCCGTATCAGATAAAGCGGAACGTTGTAAATCTAACTGATGTGCAGCGTTATCTAAATGCGATAGCGCAATCTCCTTACTAGATATAGGCGCTGCTATATCTGCGGAAATTTTTATCTCACTACTTTTTCGAGGCAACCCCACTTGGCCAGTTATTTTATTCACCTCTCCCCAAAGTTCATTCATCTCATTTTCAGTTTTTTGACGCTCAGCATCACGAACATCTGGCAAGGTCATCCTACGAGCCATTGAGCGGATTTTATTTACCAGATTTAATAGCTCGCCTGTCTGCTCCTCAGTCTCCTGAATAAGCGAAGTTGCGCGTGAAGCATACTGAATGGCCATATGAAGTGATTTCATCTCTGCATCTAAAGACATCACTGCGTCAGATATAAATACCTGCCCTGCCTGAGAGCGCGTTTGCATGTGAGCTGATAATCGTTCAGGCAAGCGCATTAGCCGCGCATCGGGACGCACTGTGGCCTCCTTTGGTGCAGAGGACGTTGCTATCGCTACATCAGGTTGTATAGTTGGTGTTTTCATTCTGCGTTTTTCTAAATCTCATCGCTTACTTAGTCAGGGTCCACATTAGGGTAAAACGACACGAATTAACGCTGTTTTAGAAAAAAAGTTAAAAAAATACTAATTCTTCATTAGATTTCGAAATTGTCAGCTTAAACCCCTAAAAAAGACCCTTAAATTCTAAGTTCTGGTGGTCGCAATAAATCGAAAGAGTCCAAGAGCGACCAAACCGCCCAATAGCTGTGAAAGAATGAAATACCCTGTATCCTCAAAATGAATTCCTGAAAAACTATCCGTTAAAGTTCGCGCTATAGTGACTGCAGGATTAGCAAAACTAGTTGAGGCTGTGAACCAATAGGCAGCTGTGATATATAGAGCCACCAACATCGCAACCGCATCAGGCTTGTAGCGGTTCCCTAACAAAATTGTGAGAACAAGACCAAAGGTCGCAACCATTTCGGAAATATACTGAAACATGCCAGAGCGCAAATTTTCGGAAAGTTGTAAAATAGGTGTTTCAAACATCAGATGTGCTAAAAAAGTACCACAAACACCGCCAATAATTTGGACACAAATATATGGAGTTAGACTACTTTTATTCAATTCACCTTTTAAAGCCATGACCACACTAACCGCAGGGTTAAAATGGGCGCCAGAGATAGTGCCAAAAATACTTATAAGGACATATAAAATCGCGCCTGTTGCCAGCGTATTTCCTAGCAAGGCTATCGCATCATTACCGCCAGATAGCCGTGTAGCCATAATGCCAGAACCAACAACTGTCGTGACTAATAAAAGTGTGCCCAAAAATTCACAAATGAGCTTTTCACGCATAAAGATTTTTTCCCACAAGTATTATTATGATGGCCCTTACACCTAATTTTCAAAGGTAAGTCACTTTAGTGGTTTTATGACAAATAAAAACTATACTGATAAGAATTTTGCCTTTCCGACGCCAATTAGGCTGGCTACGAATAGTTGAATTAGTCCTCATATTGATGCAAATTTATCTCATTCTTTAGAGACTGGCCATTGAAAAACCCTTTAATATTTGCAAATACTGCATCCAGTTTCTGCTCTAATGCATCCCTTGTTCCAGCAGCGATATGCGGAGTTAAAATACTGGAAGGGTTAGCCAAAAGAGGGTTGTCATCTGATGGCGGCTCACCTTCAAAAACGTCGAGTCCGGCACTTTGTAAATGTCCACTCCGTAAAGCAAGGTCTAACGACGCCTCATCGACCAAACCTCCCCGTGCCGCATTAATTAGGATACTACCTGGCTTCATTTTATCAATAACCCCTTTAGAGATGATATTGCGGGTGCTGGCCATTAAGGGAAGATGAAGCGTTACAATATCAGAAGTAGAAATCAGCGTATCAAAATCTGTTTTTCTCACATTTAGACGCTTTTCGATTGCGCCATTTAAGGTGACGTGAGGGTCAGAATATAATCCTGCTGTGCCGAAAGGTACAAGACGCTCTGCGACTTGTCTACCGATGCGTCCCATACCAATAATCCCGACGGTTCGGCCCATTATTTCGCGGGAACGGGTGCGTAAAGCATTTACAAGCCATTTGCCCTTTCGCAATTCAGCATCTGAATGACTTAGATGTCGGCAGGCAGCCAGCATAAGCATAAGCGTATGCTCAGCTACGCTAATCGTTGAACCAGACAAGGTAATAGCGAGCTTAATATCTCTATCACGGATAGTATGCCAATCCGTAGTATCGTGCCAGCCCACTCCCTGGTGATGAACTAATTTGAGCTTTTTTGCTGCGGCTAAATGCGTGTCAGTTAGCTTGTAAGAGGCTACAATTACCGCATCACAATCGGCAATGGCCTCGCATCTGGCGGCATCATCATTACTATCCATCAAAACGAGATCAACTTTGGCGCCAGCCATGCGGCGGATAACATCATAAAAATCCTCAGGGGCATGACTTAGATAAAGTACACGCGGACGATAATTTGAACCAGTTCTTTGAATTTTACCTGCCATATTTTTCCTATCCTTATGGTATTATGGTTTTGGATAGCCTGTAAGTCTAAGTCGCTTTTTCATATTTTATTTCATTGAAGCAGAAAGAAAACACCCTTGAAAAGCATTTCTAAATATTTTGGAATTGATTTATTCGCCAAATCGCAGGCATCTTTATAAATAAACGCTAAAATAATGAAAAAAGAAATAATATTCCATGTTCGATTTTGACAGCTTTTATCATAATGATATCAGGACAGCCACAGGGAAATGGTCAGACTTTCCAGCTTATAATTTTATCGGCGGTCATAACGATGCCAGCATGGTTCCCGTAGATGCGTTGCGGGAAAGCGCTGATAGGGTGATGACAGAACATGGCCGGCGCTTGGCAACTTATAATCTGGGAGATGGCCCACTAGGCTTACAAAGTTTACGTGAATTTATCGGTAGCACTTTGGCAGAGCGGGCGGATATGCCAACCGATCCTGATAATATTTTGTTGGTTTCCGGCTCTTTGCAGGCACTTGATTTGGTCAATCAGACGTTGTTGCGTTCAGACGATATTGTGATTATGGAAGAATCAACCTATGGCGGTGTTATTAGCCGGTTTCAACATTTAGATGTTCAAATTATCGGCATTCGTGTAGGCGATAAAGGGATGGATCTTGCCCATCTAGAGGAACAGCTGGAAGTACTGAAGATGCAAGGAAAGACAGCGCGCTATATCTATACTATTCCAACTATCCACAATCCTACCGGAACGATTATGCCCAAGGAAAACAGGCAACAACTTCTGGCATTAGCAAGCCACTATAATGTGCCAATATTTGAAGATGATTGTTACGCTGACCTGATCTTTGATGAAGAGCGCCCCCCTACTATTCGTAGCCTCGATGATAGTGGCCGTGTTATCTATTGTGGTTCCTTTTCCAAGACGATTGCCCCTGCGCTTAGGGTCGGCTACTTGATTGCGGATTGGCCGTTCTTATCGAGAGCTACAAGCTATAAGACGGATGCTGGTTCTAGTGCGTTAGAACAACTGATTTTAGCAGATTTCTGCCCCAAATATTTTGACAGCCATGTAGAAAAATTGAATAAGCATTTGCGCATGAAATGTGACCTAATCTGTGAGGCGTTGGATAAGAATTTTGGCACGACTGCACGGTATCATCGACCTAAGGGCGGCATTTTTATCTGGGTAACGTTGGATAAAAGCATCAAAATCCTGGAGCTAACTGACGAAGCTGCCAAGGAGGGTGTTGCCATCAATCCCGGACCTGAATGGTCCCTTGGCGCAGATGCGGGTCATCAGATGCGGCTATGTTTTGGATATCCTGACAAAGCTAAAATAACGCAGGGCGTTGCAAACCTTGCCAAAATTTGCCAGCGCCATTTTAGACTGCCAAAACATATCAATAATAAATAAGCGATCAGCAAAAATGTCGGCTCTCATGTTTAAAACACGCTCCCATTTTTTACGCCTCTCACCATCAAATGCCTTCTAAAATACGGACATCCCTATCGACATCTCCAAGCAAAGCGAGTGCACTCTGATATTCTGAACTTTCGTATGCAGCAATCGCTATTTCAGTACTATCAAACTCGATAACAATACTTCGCTCTACCAGCCCATTTTCAAAGGTTCTTACTGGTGTCCCACGCACAATAAAACGTCCCCCCGCTTTCTCTATAGCCGCTAATGCTGCAGGCGCATAAACCGCCAGTTTATCAGCTTCTGGTGTGCTTCTGTAAATAGAAAGAATGTAGGCTTTTTTCATTTTTCTTATGTTTTCATAGGTGGAAGTCTATTTAAGAACGAGCGTGCTTAGACGGGGTGCTTACCCAACCCTCGGCTCCGGTCTTAACAAAATCGCCACTGTTTAATTCCCGAAAAGCCGTTTGAAGTTCTTCGCGACTATTCATTACAATTGGGCCATGCCAAGCGACAGGCTCTCGCAAAGGGGCACCCGAGATAAGCAAGAAGCGCACGCCAAAAGCTCCGGTAGTTACTTCCACCTCATCACCAGCCCCAAAAACAACCAGTGTGCGATTGCCAGATTGATCCCTAATTTTAAGCTCCTCTCCGGAAAATTCTTTTTCAATATTTACACCAAAAGGAGCAGACGCATTGCCAAAATTTGCGGAACCTTCAAAAATATAGGCGAAGCCCTGCCGGCGCGTATCAAATGGAAACCGTTTAGTCACATTAGGCATCATAGACACATCCAAATAGGCGGGGTCGGTATCAATCCCATCTACAGGCCCTCTATAGCCGCGATAATCCCCTGCAATCACGCGAATATGTGTGCCATCATCATCTGTTAAGCTATTTATATCGGGGGCTTTGATATCTTGATAGCGTGGGGTGCACATTTTCTGGTCGCGCGGCAGATTAGCCCAGAGCTGAAAACCGTGCATCTGGCCCTTTTCATTTCCTTCTGGCATCTCTTGGTGAATAATGCCGGACCCAGCTGTCATCCACTGCACATCACCATCTGTCAAAACGCCGCGGTTACCCAGCGAATCCGCATGTTCAACCTGCCCTTTTAGAACATAAGTAATGGTTTCAATACCGCGATGCGGATGCCACGGAAACCCGCTAGCATATTTCTGGGGGTCATCATTACGAAAGTCATCCATCATTAGAAAGGGATCAAATTCAGTGGTGTCTCCAAACCCAAAAACGCGATGAAGATGCACTCCAGCCCCTTCCATAGTAGGCATGGCTTCGCTGCTAGATTTAATCGGGCGAATAGACATAACATTACCTTACACTAGACCTAAAACAAAATAACTAGGGCGAACCATCCCTGATACAAGAGTTTAGTTAGGGCTAAAATTGGAAAATGGGCGCTAGCGGTCAATTTTAAAGAGCCTTACGCCCTCCCGAATCGTGGTTTTGTTTTGTGCGTTATGAGCATCCACTTCAGGCTTGATAGCCTTAAAAACATCTTTAGCCGTTTGCTCATCGGGATAACTGATAACATACATCCCAGCATTTTCAGAAAGACGCACAAATTCAGCTGAAATCGCCCCTAATTCCAACACGCGAGGCGTCCATTCTGCACGAAAATAGGATACCGTCATATCAAATTGCATTTTTGAGGGGGATTTAATTTCTACAAACCGTGTCCACATCTTTACCCTGCTTTACTCAAAACAACCTTTTACGCAATCCAAAGCCAAGGAACTCTGCTACCTATCATGATGATACTATAGTGCGTTATTTTTAATTATCTGCCAAGCTAGAAACAATTATAGTGATTAGGAGTTAGACCGTATGGTTGAAATGGAGCCGAAAACGCTTAAACCAGCTGCCCCCAATAACAACCCCAGAAGGGTTTTAATTACTGGTGCCTCGCGAGGTATTGGCCGTGCTTGTGCGCTTGAGTTTGCCAAACAGGGCGACAGACTCACACTTGTGGCACGCTCTACCGACCGGCTAGCAGAAGTGGCAGAAGGGTGCAAAGCAAAAGGCGCGGCAGAAATTGTATGCCTGCCTGCTAATCTCTCCCTGGAAAGCGCAAGAGAGGCCTGTGGCAACCAAACCGGAAATATTGATATATTAGTGAATAATGCAGGTGCTATACGGGGTGGTGGCTTGTTTGATATAAGTATGGAAGAATGGCGCGATAGCTGGGAGCTAAAAGTATTTGGCTATATCCATCTTTGCCAGCTTTATGGCCAGATGATGCGCGCGGCAAAAAGCGGTATTATCGTAAATATTATCGGCATAGCTGGCAAAGATTTACGCCCCGATTACATTTGTGGGTCAGCCGGAAATGCTGCCCTTATCGCTTTTACTAAGGCTCTGGGCGCGGAAATGCAAAAGTATAATGTACGTGTTTTCGGCATTAACCCCTCTGCAACTGATACTGACCGTGTGCGTAGCCTTTATCGCCAGCGTGCTGAAACAAAGTTGGGCAATGCGGATAGATGGGAGGAAATGCTTGATAAAGATAGCTTGCCCTTTGGGCGACTGAAATCCGCAAGTGAGGTTGCCGCCCTTGCCGCCATGTGTTGTTCAAAAGAGGTGAAATACTTATCAGGTACAGTGATAGATATGGATGGCGGCGCCCGCTGGATTTAGGCTAACAAATCATTGGGAAAAAGGGTTTGTGGTGACTCCGACAGGACTCGAACCTGTTACCTCGAGATTAGGAATCTCGCGCTCTATCCTGATGAGCTACGGAGCCGTGTATCCCCATGCAGTTATAACAGGATTCAGCTTTTTGTCCAAAAATCATGAGGTTGTTTTAAAAGCTGTCCATTTGGTATCCTAATTGCAACTAAATGCAAAGGAGATGGGAGAATGGACTTTAAATACCCAACCAGCGCATTACTACGTGGCTATGCTACTAAGACCAGAAGGAAGCGTCAAAAGAAGTCCATAATCCTCTACTCTAGTATAATGTGCATAGGATTAGCAGCAATCGTTGCTCTAGCGGTTTCCGGATAGAACGAAGCCATAAAAGAGCAAACAGTCCGTTTGCTTTATAAGAGCCCCCTGATTTAAGGTCAGACAACTCCGAAAATAAGCGCAAAACCCTAATTATTTAGATAAACAACCCTTTGAAACAATAATCCCAGCACTTCAATTAGCGATTGGACTGTTACCACTTAGAAAGGGTTTAGTTGGCTTGCGATGGTCCGTAACCCGTTTGACCCTCATATTGATTGCAATAATCATTATCCTTGGCTTCAACCTCTCCGATTTTTCTAAATATTTTAAGGAAGCATTTGAAGACAGTAGCGCGCCACAGCTCTACTAGAAATTGAACAACACAATAGTTTGCTTAGGTTATTGTCATATAAGCCAGCTGCCATAAGGATAATCACCACTAAATTTCATGTTATCGCACAGACGCATAAAAAAAGGACTGTCCGAAGACAGTCCAAGTTTAGGGAGGAACGTTACAACCTCATCGGCTGGAACCATATTGTTAAACGGTTGTTTAGGCAGGTTTGTGAATAAAATGTTTTGAAACTGTGACATTTTTGCCGCAAAACTAAATGGCGACTCCGGGAGGACTCGAACCCCCAACCTGCTGATTAGAAGTCAGCTGCTCTATCCAGTTGAGCTACGGAGCCATTATAGACTGCGACCTTTTTTGACATTTCAAATCGAAAATAACAAGCACCTTTTAGCGCGCCTCGCATATGAGATGGCTTTTATTGAGTAATTTCTTGTTAAAGGCGGTTTGTTCCTAATGCGTCCAGTTACCAACACGGCCAAACGCAAAATTATCAGCATAAGCCTTGACCCGCAACTTGCGCTTATGAGTTGCGGCTAGCGAGAAGTCTATCCTATGCTCTTCGCAATATGCGATTGCAGCTTGCTGAGTAGGAAAACGCAATTTTATCTGGCGTGTCGTGTCCGAAGAGGATTGCCATCCCATGAGCGCATCGGGCCCTACTTTGGTACTGCGTGGATACTCAACAACCCAACACACGGTTTTGCCGCGCCCGGATTGCATCGCGGTTTTGGCTGGTTGATAAATCTTAGCTTTAGGCATTACGTGTTTTTCACCTTTTTTGAATAATCGCAAATCGTCTGCGCCCTATTCTTATCAATATCAATGTAACAGAGATAACGCGAGGGTTACAAGACCTAGCAGAGAGAAAAAAGTCTTGCCCAGAACCATATCTTTCTCCCTATCATTTTGGAGGCAAAAAATTAAGAAAATTCTAGCAGAGTAGCGGGATTTTACCCCTTTTAAGGATGGTCCCTGACCACTCGTGGTAATTTTTTGTTCCTGGAAATCCCCTAAAGTCAAATCTGCTTTTTTGTGATATTTAGCTTTTAGGGTGAGGGTTGTCGAACGACAAAATGAATTTTGGTCGGAGTGGAGAGATTCGAACTCCCGGCCCTCTGGTCCCAAACCAGATGCGCTACCAGGCTGCGCTACACTCCGACATCGTTTGTTTACACCTAAATAAGCAACGATATCAAGCCCTAATTGCACTTGCAAACAAAATTTTCCCCCGTAAAAGAGCAGGGCTATTGTGCTGGCGGAAGAGTTTGCTCTATTTTTAGCTTTGCATGCCTATCTATACCAATCCGTTCCGCCGTTCCGCCCTTAATTTCAACTACATATTTTGTCGGCTTCATTGAAGATATGGTTTTTAGAGAATAGGGCTTGGCACCTGCATGGAGATAAACCAGCTCACCATCTTCATCAAAAAACAAAATATCAAGCGAAAGCGGCGTATCTTTCATCCAAAACAAGCGCACAGCACTTTGCGGCCAAACAAACAGCATGCCACTATCGTCTGCGAGCGTTTTGCGGCCCATTAACCCCTTCGTGCGACGTGCCGTGGTTTCAGCAAGCTCCAGCGTAAAAAAGTGCGTCACACCTGCTTTTGTGGTCACCCCAACTTCAACAAATGCCAATTTTTGAGGGACCTCAGCATTAGGCTGGCTTATCACTAAGCAAAGGAGGAGCAGGCCCATCACTGCAAAACAACTATAAACACCCGGTTTTATGTGCACTTTAACCAGTTTCATCAAAAAGCTGGTCTATCCAACATGCGGGGCGGTTTTGGGCTCGGCGATGTTGCCATTCAAGACTCGATAGAATTTTCCGAACATCTGCATTTGCCTTTGTTTGATAGGGATTTTTTCCCTTTATAAGACCCCAAATACCTGCCCAAGCCCGCGCAGTAGTATATGGATTATAGCCGCCACCACCCAAAATCATCGTTGGATATTTTAATGCCAGAAACTGTTCAACTGCTTGCCAATACCCATGATTACTATAACAAAGGCCAGATTGCGGGTCGTCAGCCAAACCGTCACATCCTGCTTGTAAAATTATAAATTCAGGTGCAAATTTTGAAACTTCAGGAACAATATTCCGGTTAATAATCCTCAACAATGCTGTATCACCTGCCCCTCTTGCCAACGTATAATTGCGGGCATTCCCATCCCCAACATCACCAGCCATGCCTGTTCGTGGCCACCTATTTTCCTCATGCACCGACCATAGACGTACCTGCGGCAGGCCAGACAAATGCGCCTCCACACCATCTGCGTGATGAGCATCAATATCGATATAAGCGACACGTCTCGACCCGCCCTCTAGCAGAGATAAAATAGCCAGCGCTGGATCATTTACAAAACAAAACCCATTTGCTCTATCTGGCATCCCGTGATGGGTTCCCCCTGATGGATTAAAGACAATCTGAGCTTGCCCAGAAAGCAGTGCTTTAGCTCCCCGCATACTAGCAGCCGCCGCGGTGGCAGGCCGACTATAGATGTGGGGAAATATAGGATTGTTATCAAGACCAATGCGGTGGCGTTGCATCTGCGCGTTACTTAATTTTTGTTGTTTTTCTGCTTCCAATAAAGCGGCAACATAATCAGGTGTATGAAAAAGCTGTAATTCTTTGGGGGACGCTGGAGCAATTTTTTGATATTCGTCAGTCGCCAGCCAGCCTAGTGCCAGGCAAATGTCAATAACTGGCCAGACGCGAGCAATATTCAATGGATGGCCTTGCCCATATACCGAGCCTCTGAAAATGTCTGAACCAAAAAAACGAAACATCATAATCTGGTTATAAAATAATAATTAAAAAATACCAGTAGATATTGAAATCCACAGAATTTTTGGCATTATGGGCATGCGACCGCGAAGAGGAAGTGTTTTTCTGCCTTAAGAGCCCAAGACAATATAAAAAAGAAAGTCAGGAATAAATCATGTCAGCTAGTAACAATTCGGTCTTGAATTTCATTCAAGAATATTCAGTTTTATTGATTTTTGGTGCCTTGTCAGCGCTAATCTGGGCAAATATTCACTATGATAGTTATCACCATATTGTGGAATGGGTGATTTTAGATCATTCGCCAGTCGGGCATTTGCATGATGGACATAGAACCTTAACGCTACATTACCTAGTGAATGATGTATTGATGGCATTGTTCTTTGCTATGGCAGGTAAAGAAGTTTGGGAAGCGGTGGCGCTAAAAGATGGCTCGCTTCGTGGTAAAAAGGCATTAACACCGCTTGTCGCAACTGCTGGCGGTATTATTGGGCCTGCAGGTGTTTATCTGTTGGGGGCGTATATGTTAGGCAAACTGGCTATTTTATCAAATGGCTGGGCTATTCCTATCGCCACTGACATCGCTTTTTCATACCTTGTTGGCCGAATTATTTTTGGGGCACGCCATCCAGCGGTTGGCTTTTTGTTGTTGCTTGCGATTGCTGATGATGCGGCTGGCCTTATCATTTTGGCTATTTTCTATCCGCAAGGCGCCCTCAATCTTGAATGGCTTTCACTTTCTTTTGGAGCCGCTTTTGCAGTTTATGGTCTATTTAATTATTTCCCGCGCAAATTAGATAAGGGGGATGCCACGCGTCCGATTAGTCAGAAAATGCGCGAACGTTTTGGCGTCTGGCCATACGCTATTGCGGGAATGGCGAGCTGGTATGGATTTCAAGAGGCAGGCATTCACCCAGCTCTCGGTTTATTGCCAATCGTTGTAACGCTCCCACATGCAGACCATGATTTTGGTATTTTTGGTAAAAAGGAAAAATATAAATATGACCTTTTGAATGATACCGAACATAGACTGAAGATGCCGGTCGAATTCATTTTGCTTCTTTTTGGATTCGCCAATGCCGGCGTAGTATTCTCGGCTATCGGTGATGCAACATGGCTCGTTCTCATTGGCCTCCTTGTCGGCAAGCCCTTGGGCATTTTGTTCTTTGGCTGGCTTGCAGCAAACCCTATGCGTCTTGGTTTGCCAGAGGGAATGCGAATAATTGACCTGCTCATTATTGGATTCGTTGCCGCGATTGGTTTTACCGTTTCATTGTTCATTGCAGCTGTAGCATTTACGCCTGAAAGTGGTGTTCTTGATTCAGCCAAGATGGGCGCACTTTTTTCATTCGGCGCAGTGTTTGTGTCTATTGCTGTTGCAAAAGTAATTGGAGTGAAAAAAATTAATTAACTTTGCAAGCGGCTGGCAAAATACTTGTCAGCCGCTCGCATTTTCGTTATTTTTTGGGAGGCAAAAAGTATAATAGTCACGGGGGTAAAAATGGCATCGGAAAAAGATATTCCACCCGGTGTGCCAGAGGAAAACGAATATCACCGTTTGCATTGGGCAGTTTTACTGACCTATGCTGTTGCATGTGTTGCAATTTATATGTTGCTTTTTCTTGAGTAGCCGCCTAGTGCGCGCTCATCAAAACTTCACTATAGACAGATAGTTTCGCTAGGGAGCTTAAACTTTGGAAGTCCTCTACCAAAAGCGGCTTTTAGCCCTTGCTAAGTTCGCCCGTGAGTTCCCGCCACTTCCATTTTACACCCATGAAGCTGTGGTCAATAACTCCTTTTGCGGGGATAAAATCAGCGCACGACTAAACATAAAAGATAATGTGATTGATGGTTGCACAGCTGACGTTAAGGGGTGTGCCCTTTGCGAGGCTGGCGCTGGTTTATGGATACAAAGTGTAAAGGGAAGGTCCTTAATAGACCTCACTAAGTTACATGATGCGCTTGCAGATTGGCTGACTGGCAAAACAAAAGATTTGGGGCTAGAAACTGGAATAACCCCAGATAGTGTGGTTGTGCTAACCCCTGTCAGAGAGATAACAAATCGGCATCGATGCGTGTTGCTGGCTTTTTCAACAGCTACTGCTTTTACAGCTATTAGCTAAAACAAACCTCCGGTGAACAGTGGGCACACGATTTTTTCTAAAATTAATATTTAAGACTAGTTCTATTCAGGCTCTTTAGAAAATTTGCCAAACGCCCATATACCTACGCAAAGAAGTGTTGGAAAACCGATTACTAGAAAAAGGCCTATTGTTGGATCCATGAAGTTATCCCCCGGATGAATTCTATGATTAATTGAATTTGATAGCGGATTTAAACTCGACTGCCAAGCTCTGTTTTCTTGCTGGAAAGCTATTAGCTGGACGCCTTAAATCGTTAATAATATATTATGAGCCGCGCGTAACTTGGCATCAAGAGTTGCATCAAAACGCCCTTGTGTATCGTTCTGCAGGATAGCTTTGACTTTTTCAGCCGCCTGCTCAACCAATATTGGCTTGCCAAGCTCTTCCCATTCTTTTGGACTAGAACGGTCGGAAACAGCAGGATAAATATATTCAGATTGCATTAAAGATAAGGTCTGACTATGGCCTAAATAATGACCCGGGCCATCAATACATACATCCCTAAACACAGATATATCCAGCATTTCGTCTGTCACCTCTACCCCGCGTACACAACGCAAGCACTGGCCGAGCATATCATTATCGATGACTAGCGATTCAAGGCAGAAACCTAGCAAAGAGGCATGCATACCGGCGGCTTCATAAACCATATTCAGACCAGCCAGCCCGGCCATAACCGCTGTCGACCCCTTCTCATAGCCAGATTGTGCATCTGGCATCTTTGCGTCTGCCATTCCAGATGCTGCACCGCCGGGCAAACCAAAATGCTGTAACATTTGGGCACAGGCGGCGGTTAATAGCCCCTGCTCACCGGAACCGCCAGACATTGAACCAGTGCGCAAATCAGACACAAAAGGCCAAGTTCCAGCAATTGTTGGATGTCCCGGTGTCATAGCATTTACGTAAATCAGCCCCGCCAGCACTTCAGCCAGTGCTTGCGCAATTGCCCCAGCGATAGAAGCAGGCGCTGTTGCACCAGCCTGTCCAGCAGATAGTAATAATACCGGCATGCCTGCATGCACAGCCGCCTCCATCACAAGACAGGATTCAGTAGCAAAACGTAAAGGCGGCACGACAAAGCAGTTAGAATTAGAAACAAAGGGCCTAGCACGCCATGCCGACTCTCCGCCCGCTATATCATGTAACAGCGCCAATGATGGGGTAAGAAAATCAGCTTCTGTAAAGCTTGTGCCGACATGCTTGCTCGTTCCCTTAAGACATGCATACAGCGTATTAACGTCCAAATCACGCGGGTTTTCAATATCCCGTGCAACCATTGGGCGCTGAAAGAAATGAATATTATCCAATTGCTGTACAATCCGTGCCGCATCATAAATATCATGCAAATGGGATTCGCGGTAAGAATGCCCTGCGACATCTACAATATGCACTGCCGCCCCTGCGGTCCCGTAATGCACACGCGAGTCAGACAAGTGCAAATCATATTGTGGGTCTCTGGCATGCAAAATTAGCGTCCCTGGTGCTCCAGCTAATGTATCCTCTACAAGCGCTTGTGGGAAGCGGACGCGCCCATCATCTCCAAGAATGGCGCCAGCGCGGGTCATATACTCGATTCCGCTTTCTGGTGCTTGTGACAAACCTATTTCGCTTAGCAACTGATAGATTGTTTGCTCAATACGGGATACATCAGACGGTGTTAGAGGTCTATATTGACCTCCGATAAGGCCAGGGTGTACGGGTTGGATATCTTTTGAAAGCGGTGATTTACGAACCCTATGTCTCGCGCTACGGCCACCGCTTCTCCTTGGTCCGGATTGCTGACTAAGAACCTCTTCAGGTGAATGCTCATCCATGGCTATCTCCAGCTGAGAATAAAACCAACACTTTTACTATTTAATCTAACCTTGTGCGCGAAGTCCTTTCAGGTCAAGTAATTTTAAAAATACAGAAAAATGTTTTATTATAGTTAGTTACGGAATGGAAAACTTGAGTTAACCTCATTGCTAGCCTTAACTTTAGCCTTTGCCACGCCATGGAATCAGGACCGATATCGTAAACCGCATAACTATATCGAATAACAATCCTAACAAGCCCATAATTAAAATAGTGACCCAAATCAGCTCATAATCTGAGACTGTGCGAGCTACGTTTTCAATAAAGCCAATGCCTGTAGTCCCTGCCAACATTTCCGCGGCTACCAAAGTTCCCCAGCATACACCAATGGCAATTCGGATGCCCGTAAGGATTTCCGGCAAGGCATTTGGCAGGATCACATAGCGGATAATCTGCCTATTTGTTGCCCCAAGAGAGTGCGAGGCCCGTATCTTTGAGAGTTGAGTTCCAGATGCACCTGTGCGCGCCGATATTACCATAATGGCAAAAGCCACCATAAATAAGAGGAAAATTTTACCGTCATCCTGAATTCCAAAAATGGTTAATATGAGCGGCGCCCATGCTAAGGGTGGTACCGGGCGGTATAATTCTATTAACGGGTCAAAAAATGATTTAAAAAAGCGCGATACCCCCATATAAATACCAAGAGGGACCCCTAGCATAATGCCAAAGACCATTGCCACAATTACACGAAACACCGAATCCCAAATATGTCCGTCCAGCATAGGTATTGAACCGAGAAACATATCCCCTTGCGCAATAGCGAGCAAATGATCTTTATAGTTTTTCACAAATTTCCCATCATTATCATGAAAACCGTAATTGCCTGGCAACAAATCTACCAACCCATCTGGAATTAGAAAGGCAAGTACGTCTGCAATTTCCAGCCATTTCCACCAGAGTAGAGTGGTGCCTTTATAGCCACCACCATTTTCAAGGTTAGGATTAGCAAGGCGAGCAAATTTAGCTACAACATCTGTTGGTTTGGGAAGCCAGCGACTAGAGCCCTGCTCCACACAAAGGGTGCGCGATTTTACTACCCCTTGCCCGGGTAAAAACAGCGCTTCGACAAGGCGTAGATCCTTTGTTTGCCCTTTTATACTGTCCTGAATTTGGATAATATCACGATTTATCTGAACCATCGCAGTAGCAGGAAAAATAGCACCATCATCCAACCTTTTGAAGATACGCTCAACAGCTTTTAAATACGCTTTCCGGCTGGCTAAATCTGCTTCATTACCGCTATGATTTTTATTTGCTTGTTTTAGGTCATCAATATCGCTCTTTACACCTGAAATGATTACTTTTGCTGCATCAGGAAGATTGCGAACTTTAATGAAATCCTTAGCAATGACTTTGGATTGTTGCGCAATATTATCAAACAGAACCCCCCTCGATGTGACTGGCAACATTGGAATTTCACTGTCGGTAACCCCCCAGCGTGGCTGAGCAAGTGCCTCAGCAGTTGGCATTAAACCATCGTAGCCTGCATCAATATTCTCACTTATCGCTGTCAGGCTAATATGGATAGCATTTAAATCAGCAACTGTAGAAGCGCTTTGCTTAGCACTATCAGAATAGATAGCGAGAAGCTGTTGGTTGCGGTCGAGGATGGAAAATAGCTTTTTTTGCTCTGTGTCTAAAAAAACAGTAGTGGGTATCTGCGCTTCTAACTCACTTAATTGTTGGCTATTACGCACTAATATTTCGGTGGATTTATAATAGCGATCGCCATGGGGCAATTTAGAAGTTATCGGCGATAGTGCCTCATCAATTTTGGCAACTTGACACATCTCGTTTGCTGCATTAGGGAAAAATGCACGTGCCGTACCCCAAGAAAAATAAAACCACACTAATAACAAGCTAGATACGCCGCAAACAGCCCAGAACCAACCGCCTAGCGTGCGTTCTGGGTCCCCAAATACCTGTTTGCTATCTAATGTGCGCGTACGGCGACGGCCATAATAAATCGACCAGATAAATAGCCCAGCGAGAATAAGAATAAGAAGCGCGGCTATATCAGCACGATGGAAAGATAAGAACTCAGACATTACCCATGATTTCCTCTTCCATGTCCCAAATCATAGTCAAGATTTCTTCTCTGACACCGCCAAAATCTGATTGTTGTTTGATATCGCGCAAACTTTCTGTTAAACCACGTTCGGCAAAGGGTAAATTATATTCTTTATGAATTCTGCCCGGACGCGGTGCCATCACAAATAGCCGCTCACCCAGCAATAACGCTTCCTCAACAGAATGGGTAATAATTATGATGGTTTTGCCGGTTTCTTTCCACAGCTCTAGTATCAAAGACTGCATCTTTTCCCGCGTTAGTGCGTCAAGTGCGCCCAAGGGCTCATCCATTAAAATTAGTTGAGGATCGTTCACAAGACACCGCGCGAGGGCAACACGTTGCTGCATCCCTCCCGACAACTGATATGTAGGCGTATCCCCAAACCCAGTTAAACCAACTATATCTAGCCATTTTTCAACAAGTTTTTCACTGTCAGCTGGGGCTAGATTTTTCATCCGCAACCCAAAATCTACATTTTTTGACACTGGTAACCATTCAAATAACGCGCCTTGCTGAAACACCATACCGCGTTCCACGCCCGGCCCTTCTATTTTCTTATCACCAAGCGAAAGTTGACCAGAGGTTGGATTCAGAAACCCTGCAATCATGTTAAGAAGCGTTGTTTTTCCGCAACCGGAAGGGCCTAGAACAGATAAAAGCTCGCCCTTTTTTAACTTAAAATTAATATCTTTTAGGGCCTCTACGATCGCTCCATTAGCTGGATTGGTAAAGGTCATTGAAAGGTTTTTACAGGACAAATCAGTCATTTACAGCTCTGAAATAATGTCAGATATTAAACAAGACCCTTTTATTAATAAGGGTCTTGTCTGTAAAGTTATAACCCCTAACCTTGGTTATGGGGATTAGAAAATTTCCTATTCTAGGAAAGAGCCGTCAATGGTTGCAGAGACCGCACCTTTATAATTTGAAATATTGGTTTTTACAAAAACCGCACCAAGTGATTCAGCTGCAGAAGCCGCGATACCTGAGTTACCAAAATAAGTGGCCTGCTGTTCTTCAACGGATGGAAAGATAAAGCCAGACATCTGGTTTTTGGTAGTCGCAAAATCCATACCTGCATCACTAGCTACCTTTGAAATTTGCGCATCCGAGCCTGTCCATGCACTGTTAGCTTCGTCTGTTACTTCTAAGAAGGTCTTTAGAAGATCTGGGTTTTCTGAAGCAAATTTTTCAGTAACCGAAATCACATCAAAAGAACCAATACCTGCATCCTTCTTTTCTTGTGATGACATGATAGGCGCACCAGCTTCACCAGCGATTTTTGCAGAAGCACCGCCAAAGATACATGCCATATCAACAGAGCCGTCTGTTAGTGACGCGGCGCCATCAGGCGGTGCTTGGTCAACAATTGTCATAGTTGAGGTATCTACATTCAGTGCCGCCATTTGCTTTCTGAAAGAGAAGTCAGCCATAGTATTTAACGGCACAGCAACTGTCTTGCCTTCAAGCTCGGTTGCATTGGCAGAATTAATGCCTAAATCGCCACGCACAAAACAGTCATTGGCTTCATAAACAACCGCGATTGCCACCATCTTTAAAGGCGCGCCCTGCTGAACGGCGGTTACGAACGGCGCTAGACCTTGTGAATAGGCAATATCGATATCACCAGCGAGCATCGCTTCGGTCATTGCAACGCCTGTTGAGAAATCTGTCCAATTTACATCAACACCCATCGCCGCATCATAGGCTTTGTCTACCTTTGCAATCTGGTTAGGCGTTGCCCATTCCAAAAAGAAAGCCACATTCACGCTATCAGCAGCCTGTGCAACGGTAGCTGACGCTAACAAAGCGGCACCTGCCATCCCTGTATATGCGTGCTTCAAAAACTTTTTCATTATATCATCTCCCTGTTATATTTTGGCAATATTTTCAGCCAGCATGGTAAAAGTACATGTCTTAAAAAATAAAAACACACCCTCAGGCCACACGTTACAGTTTTATGTCGAACTTTCAACATTAATTATTTTCTATTTAACGATTTACTTTCGATATTTGCAATACTTGTCGAGAGATGTCGAATTTAAGAGATTTATTTGTAAAGCCAGGAAAATAAGATGCCCAGTTAGCTGGGGAGGCTAAGTTTTTTTTCCACAGCATGCGCCCGTAGCACTTTAGAAATAATCCCTTTTTGCAAAAGCTCCGCTATCACTTTATTCAGGAAGTCCAGCGCCTCTGGATGACCTTTGGAAATACCAACAGCCTGACGGATGGCGGTAAAGGGCGTGTCAATAATGCGGTACTGGTCTGATGCCTCTATCTCCTCGACAAGCTTTGGCTTTAGGCTGGCCAGCACATCCGCCTCCCCCTTATGAAAATCTAAATGCGAATCTTTAATAGACGCTACCCGGCGATAAGTTGGCGATAAAAAATTGTCTGTAAGCCATAAATCATAAGCACTTCTATTATACAATATGATCTCTACCCCTGATTTATTTATATCTGCATTATTGTAAAAAGCAGAATTTTTACGTACTAGGAAATTTGCATCAATATGCACATAGCTTTGGGTGAAATCTATGGTTTGTGACCGTTCTGGTTCAATTGCGATGTTGCCAATATCCCAAATATCTTTGCCAACATCATCGCCAAGCTGTCCTGGCCCCTCATAGGGAATAAGTTCACAAGGCACCTCTAATTTTTGCGCAATAGCTCTAGCTAGGTCAGGAGAGACACCATCTGGGGCGCTATTATTATCGCGACCAGAAACAAGCAGGAAATTGCTCATATTTATGGCGGCACGAAGGGTACCATGCGGGGCTAACGCTCTTTTGACGGCGTCTGACGCAGAACTTTTCATATTGCTAATTTCCTTCTCTTTTTTTGGAAAAAATGATTATCTGAAATCTAGCCGTAGATTGCACAAGCTGTAAATCACTTCGACTATATATTATGCTCAAAAATTTAAGCCGCCCTTGTAGCCAGATACGAAATTTAAAAGGTCCTTTTGCATGAACAAGCATCTCTATAGCCCCATCCCTTTGCCAGATTATAAACAAACAAGTGATAAAGCTTCAGAAATGGCAAGTTTAGCGTTTCTGGAGTTTATGAAGAAGCGGCATTCTGTTCGTCATTATGACCATCGGCCAGTATCGCGGGCTGTAATTGAAAATGCGATAGAGACCGCAGGGCGTGCCCCGTCTGGGGCTAATCAACAGCCTTGGCATTTTGTGGCCATCCAAGATAGCAATATGAAAGCGCGTATCAGAGAAGCAGCAGAGGCAGAAGAAGAGGCGTTTTATGCGGGTGTCGGCGGCGATGAATGGATAGCAGCGTTAGAACCCCTTGGCACCACAGCGCATAAACCGCATTTAACAGATGCTCCTTGGTTGATAATTGTGTTTGCCCAGCGTTATGGCCTACACTCAAATAACAGCCGTTATAAACATTATTATGTTCCAGAAAGTGTCGGCATTGCTGCTGGAATGTTGATAACCGCGTTACATCATGCTGGTTTATCTTGTCTGGTGCATACCCCGAACCCGATGCGGTTTTTGAACAAGATGTGCTCGCGCCCATCGCATGAAAAACCAGTGATGATTCTGCCTGTAGGCTATCCATCTGCGGATGCGATGATCCCCAAAGCATCAATGGTCAAAAAACCACTATCGCAAATAATGAGTTGTTTTTAGGCTCTTTTAGCTCTTTTAGGACGTTTCAAACGAAGCTGACCACCATCATTTGATCTGTTGTTATCAAGGCTATTGGGACGCGGTGCGCTTCCCCTGCTTGATTTTTTATGTCGCGGCTTATCTGAACGCGCTTTTTGGGATTGGGTATTTGCGCGAAACGGCTTAGATTTTGCTTTCGGTCTTCGGTTTTGGCTTGCCGGCGACTTGACGCCCCCTGACCCGGGTTCGTCAAACCTATCCCCTTCGCCGCGCACTCTGTCCTTCTGAAAATTATTTTTGGAGCGCTTTTTATGAGGATTTGGCTTTTGCGAAACTTCAGGCCGGAATCCTTCGTTGAAGTCACCCTTGGCTCTATTAGGCTGGAACTTTCCACCGATGGGTTTCGCGAAACGCCTATCTGACCTTTCAGCCCACTCTGAACTCTCATACCGTTCTGGACGTTCTGGGCGTTCGGAGCGATGGGCATTATAGGGGTGCCAGCCCTCTTTTGAAGCTTTACGCTCTGGGCGCGGTCTCTCGTCACTTTTTCTCCGCCTGCCCTCGGCTTCCCCTGAACGCTTTCTGTGCCCCTTGAAGTTTGCGCGTGCGCCGCCAAATGGACGCTTCCCTTTACGGCGTTGCCGACTCGGGGCTTGAAAACTCTCAATCTCAATCGCATCACCATTTGAATTAACGATATCAATTACCCCTTTTACATGCCGGCTAATCGCCATAAGTAAGCCACGTTGCGTTGGGGCGCATAAAGAAATAGCGCGTCCCAATTGCTGGGCACGCCCAGTCCTACCAATTCGGTGGACATAAATTTCTGGCATTTGCGGCAAATCGTAATTGATAACCCAGTTCAGACCGACTACATCGATGCCTCTAGCGGCAACGTCTGT
>MDTG01189165.1_pt1 | contig 39882 bp, 43 predicted proteins | sample 811421 | NCBI WGS metagenome assembly MDTG01 (sample SAMN05326645, study PRJNA326480) | marine metagenome | isolation source: seawater | place: Pacific Ocean: South East | collected 2011 | reverse complement strand
TCGAACCTGGGAATGCGGGGATCAAAACCCCGTGCCTTACCACTTGGCTACACCCCAATAAAACCTTATTCTCTTTCAAATCCAACATTAAAGGTCCGAAGCCTGTCTAACAGCGGAGACCTGTTAAGAGTTTTACACGCCACTCCAGACCATTTTTTTGGCATCTCTGAAACAACTCTTTTTGCATCTTCTAGTTTATCAAAAGCAGCAAATACTGTAGAACCTGTGCCGCTCATTTTCGAAATTCCATATTGAGATAGCCACTTTAATGCTTCTTCGACGTCCGGATATAAACTTTTAGTTACAGGCTCACAGTCATTTCGATATTCAGAAATACTCTTCATGTCCATTTTGATGGGCACACTATCTCGTGTCAACTGTGGGGACGCGAAGATTTTAGCAGTGGAAACATTCACGTCAGGAAACACTAGCAATATTGATTCCTCTACCCCATTTTCTTCATAAAACAAATCGCCTACCCCTTCGGCCCAAGTAGCTTTACCAGAGATAAAGACCGGCACATCTGCGCCTAACCCGACTCCAAGAGTTTTCAGTTCTGACTCCGTCAAACCTAACTGCCATAACGCGTTTAGAGCAACCAGAACCGTAGCAGCATCAGAACTGCCTCCACCAAGGCCTCCACCAAGAGGAATATTTTTTTTAAGTTGTATTTCTACTCCTCTCTTTATCCCGCAATGGGATTTCAACAAATTAGCGGCCCTGACAGTTAAATCCTCCTCAATATTGTACATAACCGCAGCCCCGCTCAGACATATAGTCTGATCATCTCTCAAAATGAAATCCAGGCGATCTTGAAGCTCCAAAAACTGGAAATAAGTTTGGATATTGTGGTATCCATCCGGTCTTCTACCATTAACCTGAAGAAACCAATTTACTTTTGCTGGAGCCGGCCAGTTAATCGATTTTTCCATTCTCAAAATCCCATTCCTTAATAATCAACTTTATTTCAATCTCGTGCGAAGAAAACCTAAATTTTCTTGGCAGATTGCTGCTAGGGAAAAACTCCTCAACCACCATTGTCCAGCCTTCATCTCGGAAAAAAACTTCTTTATATGCGGCATAATTGCTCGGTTTTTCTTTCTTATATACAAGTCTACCAATCCAAGAAGAAACTGTCTCTAGCGGAAAAAACCATCCCAACTCCTTGGTCATTAACGATTTCAGAGAATTATCCTTAATCGTTCTTCCCTTTGAATTTTCTAAGACAAATAAACCTTTTTTTATTGTTACTTTGACATATTGTCCAAACGAACTCTTAAACATTATCTCGCTAGAATAGCGATCTTGCTTCCACTGAAAACGCGTAGCGAACGCCTCAGAGTTATATTTTACGGAAATTTTTCCCGCTAGACTCCAAATTCTATCCGGCGACTTAACTGTTATGGGAAAGTTATCTTTATGAGCAATAGAGCAGGCCGTTAGCAAAAAAAACAAAACTATCTTAAAAGATATCCTCATTTTAATAACCGCCCCACCAAACCCTCTAAATTCTCATCACCCGGAAACTCTTTCATTGAATTTTCTAGCACGCTTACCGCCTCTTCTTGCATACCACCAGCCCATAATACCTCTATCAAATGTGCGGCAACTTCGGGATCTCTAACCTGAGAGTAAGCTTGTCTAAGAAACTTTATTGATTCATCCAACCTACCGAGCTTAAAATATACCCAACCCATACTATCGAGAATGTGGTAAGAATCTGGCATTAAATCAAAAGCTTTCTTTATAAAAATTAAAGCCTCACTATGTCGCTCAGTTAGATTAGTAAGACTGTAACCCAGTGCATTGAGTGCCTCCACATTATTTGGATCGAATTCCAAAACCTTACCAAGATCTGTTTCTATAATATCAATTCTTCCCAATTTTTCCGCCACTAAAGATCGGGCATATAAGAGTTCAAAGTTAAAATCAGCTTTTTTTATAGCGTCCCCCAAAACATCAAGGGCTTCAAGATATTTGCCGTTTTCTACAAGAACATCTCCTTTTATCAAACTGATTTGAATAAACTCACCAGGATGAGAAGAGCCTAAAGCCGACAGAATACTGAGAGATTCGCGCAGCATGTTCATTTTTGATAAAACGAAGGCTAACCTTAGCTGTGAAGACACATATATTTGGCTATCAGCGTTTGATCGGACCGCTTTGTAATGGATTAGGGCATCAGCTAGACGGCCTTCAAGTTCCGATATCCCGCCCAAATTGAAATTTACTTCATTTGGCGCATATCCGGCGAGGAGTAAATCGCTGAAAATCTTCTGCGCCTTTTTAAACTGCTGAGAGTTTATCTCTAAGAGACCTAAAGCAAAAGCCACCTGATGATCATTTGGCTCACTAACATAAAATTTTCTGATGACTTTCTTTGCCATCTCATAATGTCCGAGTTCACTCAAAAAGAGCGCCTCCCAAAGTGCCAACTGTCGATCTTCCCCAGAAAATCGTCGGATTGAGTTGACCCAGTTTCTTAAAACATCTGGTCCTACATTTTTCTCAGCTTTAGTTAACAGAAGTCTAACAAGTGGCAAGTTTAAACCTTTCGATTTAGTCTGAGAGATTATAAAATTAATCGCTTGATTATAATTCTCAGCTTGAATAGCCAAAACTGCGAGCATATCTGAATGCTCATCGGATACATCTTCAAAAAAGTCCAAACCTTTAAAAGCCATTAAAACACGAGCATAAGATGATGCTGATGCGTTCATAAAAGCAAGATTATTGGATATTGATCTTAAAAAACTTTCAGGGGTTTCCTTAACAAGATGCATGATATCAGCCTTTTTGAGGAAAGCCTCATTGACCAGATCGAGCTTGGCGGCAATTGCCGTAAATCGAGCATAACACTCATAATGCTTTACTAGATTGCAGAGTTTTTTTGAAAGAAAATAAGCTTCAACATATTTTTTTGATAAAAGCGCAAGATTTAAAGTTTTTTTTAGTAACTTTTCATCGTAACTATCAACCATCAACCTCGAATAAATATCGAAAGAACCAGAAAAATCACCGGTGTGTATAGTGAATTCTCCTAGAAGAAGTTGATAAATGTAACCATGGCTGCTCATATCTGGCCGTCTTTCAGCTTCCGAAAGTGACTTGGAATATGAGGTCTGCTGGCCCTTTCTTTCTAATAAGGGCGAGTTGCAACCACTACTAAAGGCGCTCACAATTAACAATAAAAATACGCTTTTTTTCAAAAATCTTTTTCCTAAAACCCTCTCACTAATGCGGTACGTGTAATATTAAAGCATTATTCACCTGAGCTATGGGACTCCCTAGGTAATTACCATGAATTAATCTGTCCAGTGTCTATTGGCAAAAGTATACTGTAACGACCATATCCAATGTATAATTAGCTCAATTATTCAAGGTTAAGACAATTGCAAAAATACGGCGCAGAAACAATTTTACCTCGCGGGTAAGTCATGAGTTTATCGGTACACGGTTTAAGCCATAAAACAGCACCCATAGCCATAAGAGAAAAAATAGCATTTGACTCTGATCAAATACTTTATGCCTTGCCCAGGCTGAATTCTGAGTCCGGCGTCCGTGAATCGATGATTATTTCCACCTGCAACCGCACTGAAATGTATTGCAACACAGCGGAGGGGAGGGAAAATGAACCTTTGCAGTGGGTATCCAACTATCTCAATTTAGATTTAGGAATTTTATCCCCCCACCTTTACAACTACCAGGGAGAACAGGCCATTAGGCATACGCTGCGGGTTGGAAGTGGATTGGATTCTATGGTCTTGGGTGAGCCCCAAATCCTAGGCCAACTAAAAAAAGCACATCAGTTAGCTGTCCGTGCAGGTACAGTAGGAAAAATGATTAATAAACTGATGCAAGTAGCATTCACAACATCGAAATTAATTCGCACTAAAACAGAAATTGGAAGCTCGCCTGTCTCTGTAGCCTATGCAGCCACAAAACTAGCCCAACAAATACACGGGAATTTGAACTCAGTTTCAGCTTTGCTCATAGGAGCAGGAGAGACCATAAGCTTGGTTGCTAAACATTTAAAGCAATCGGACATTAAAGAGGTGGTAGTTGCCAACAGAACAGCCTCCAACTCGAAAAAAATCGCCGATATTTGCGGAGGAAAAATCGTGGATTTAGCCGACATTCCAAAAGAAATATCAAAGTCAGATATTGTAGTTTCTTCCGTGACTAGTAGAACACCAATAATTCAACCAAATGTCATCGAATTAGCAATAAAAAAGAGGTTTGAAAAACCTATCTTTTTGGTGGACCTAGGCGTACCGAGAAATATCAGCAGTGAAGTTGGCGCCCTTGAGTCCGCTTATCTTTATACCGTTGATGATTTAAAGACTATAGTCGAATCAAACATTGACTCCCGTAGGGAGGCTGCTATCGAGGCAGAACAAATAGTAAGTTTTAAGGCATCCGATTACCTAGAGTGGATGAGAGTGCAGGATGTAAGCACCACCATAGCAAATTACAGAGACAAATATTTTAAGATAGTTGAAAGCGAGCTTGCGCAATCACGCAAGGCATTAGATAGAGGTGCAGATGCAAAAGTTGAGCTTGAAAGGTTAGCTAACAAGCTAGGCAAAAAGCTAATGCACAAACCCACCATATATCTGAGAGAACACGCGGATGAGCCTGAAACACTAAAAATTGCCTCAGAATTACTTGATATAGAAAAAGAAAAAAAGTAGCCGTGCAAAAATCACTCGTAAAAAAACTAGACGCTTTAGCAAAAAGAAGACAATTAGTTAACGAACTGCTCTCAAAACCAGATGCTGCTAATGATATGAATCGATTCAAAGAGCTGTCTAAAGAACTATCAGACATCTCTCCTATTGTCGAATGTTACGCGAGGTTTGAGAATTTCCAAAGCGAACTGCGAATAGCCGAGGAATTGACAACCGACAACGATCCAGAATTGAGAGATCTAGGGACTGAGGAAGTTGAAAGGATAAAAGCATTACTCCCTAACATTGAAGGAGAGCTAAAACTACTACTGATTCCAAACGATCCAAACGACGATGCTAATATTTTCTTAGAGATTCGCGCCGGAACCGGAGGAGATGAAGCTGCCTTATTTGCGGGAGAGCTCCTACGAATGTATGTGAAATACGCGGAAGGCACGGATTGGAACCACGAGTTAATTAGTTCTAGCGAATCTATGGTGGGAGGCTATAAAGAAGTAATTCTTAAGATTTCAGGCAAACAAGTTTTCTCTAGGATGAAATTTGAATCAGGCGTACATAGAGTACAACGAGTACCAGAAACGGAGTCTCAAGGCAGAATACATACCTCTGCTTGCACAGTAGCAGTATTGCCAGAAGTATCTGAGATTGAAGAAATTGAGGTTGCTAATAGCGATCTAAGAGTAGATACCTTTCGAGCATCAGGTGCAGGGGGCCAACACGTGAATAAAACGGACTCGGCTATTCGAATAACACATTTACCCTCCGGGATAGTAGTAGAGTGCCAGGAAGAAAGGTCCCAACACAAAAATCGAGCAAGGGCTTTAGGGCTTATCAAAGCTAAGCTCCTTAAGTCAGAAAAGGATAAGCAAAGAGCAAAGCAAGCGGATACCCGAAAATCTTTAGTTGGTTCGGGAGACAGATCTGAAAGAATTAGAACTTACAACTTTCCTCAGGGTAGAGTTACAGATCACCGAATTAATTTGACACTTTATAAACTAGAGCAAGTTGTAGAGGGTGATCTCGCCTTATTGATTGAACCTCTCACCTCGGAGCATCAACTTGAGCAGATGGCCAGGCTATCTGATGAATAAACCGACGGAACTAAAGCAAATTACCATTAAAGCTGCACTAGAAACCGGCTCAATAAAACTGCAACCAATGGAAAATACGCGACTGGATGCAGAATTAATTTTAAGCCATGTGCTTAAAGTTTCTCGCACACATCTTTACGTTAACCTGGGAAAAAAACTAATGACCGCGGAGAGGAAACTCTTCGATCAGTTAATCGAGAAAAGACTATCCGGCATACCGACGGCTTATCTTACAGGTTCCGCAAGCTTCTGGTCTAAAGACTTCAAAGTTTGCGAGGGAGTGCTAATCCCCAGACCAGAAACTGAACTTTTAGTCGAAAAATCTCTTAAAATTATCGGGAAATGCGAACAAAAAATAGTGGCAGATCTTGGGGCCGGCTCGGGTGCGATCGCTGGCGCAATAAGTTCCGAGTTTCCGAATGCTCGAATAATTGCTGTTGATAATTCGGAAATCGCTATCCAAATTGCTAGAGAAAACTTTGAAAATCTAGGGATAAGAAATGTAGACTGCGTTGTTTCTGATTGGAATTCTGCTTTTGCAAGGTCCAGTATGTCGATAATCGTTTCCAACCCTCCCTACGTCTCGAGACATGAGAAAGGCCTGATAGACAGGGAGATCTTAGCCGAACCAGAACAAAGTATTTTCGCAGAGGATGATGGGCTCCGTGATCTTAAAAGAATAATCTCAACTTCAGACATCTATCTTAAACCCAACGGCCATCTCATAGTTGAGCATGGATTTTTACAGGGAGAACGAGTCCGTTCTCTATTCAAAAACGCTGGCTTCAGTTCTATCAAAACTTTCAAGGACTTAAATAAAAACGAGCGAGTAACTCAGGGTACAAAAAGAACGCATTAGGCTGCATCTACTGGAGAAAGATATAATGGAAGATGAACTCTTACTAAGATATAGCAAGCAAATTTTACTTCCTGAAATTGATATAGCTGGACAAATTCAATTAGTTGAGTCCTCAGTGCTTTTGTTGGGACTAGGAGGATTAGGATCTGTCGTTAGTATGTATCTAGCTGCAGCAGGAGTAGGCAACTTAATATTGGTGGACGATGACAATGTTGAGCTTTCTAATTTGCAACGACAAATTGTTCATACAACCGATCGGATTGGGGAAAAAAAAGTAGAATCAGCAAAACACAACCTTATGGCCCTAAATCCTAATACTACAATAACTACCATTGACAAGGTGTTGGATGAAGAAAGTTTCAGTCGAGTAATACCCGATGTCGACATAATTGTGGACGCAACAGATAACTTCGAGAGTCGTTTTTTCATTAACCGCCAAAGCGTAAAACATTTGAAGCCTCTTGTCTCAGGGGCAGCAACAAGGTTGGAGGGGCAAATATCGGTTTTTAATTCTACAGCGGAGAGCCCTTGCTACGAGTGCTTATACAACCGGGGTACTTCAGAGCATTCTGAATCGTGCTCTGAGTCAGGAGTGGTTGCCCCTCTTTTAGGGATTATCGGAAGTATCCAGGCAATGGAAGTCTTGAAACTTATTGTGGGCTTCGGAGAAAGCTTAGAGGGGAGATTGTTACTTTTAGATTCAAGCTCAATGGAATGGCATTCAGTATCCTTGAGCAAGGATCCACAGTGTAATGCCTGCGCGCGGTCGAAAGCCTAACAAATTTAACAACTACTTACAGTTCAAGGAAACATCAAATGGCCAAAATAGCCAGCTGGAACGTTAATTCTATAAGAGCTCGGGAGGAACACCTGAAAAAGTGGCTTTCAGATAACCCTGTAGATATTTTAGGGCTACAAGAAACAAAGGTACAGAACCAAAATTTCCCTTTGGAATTTGTTAATCAACTAGGGTTCCAAGTTTTTTACAGTGGCCAAAAATCATACAACGGAGTCTGTATTTTTTTTAAAGGGAATGCGGACCTTATCAGCGACCGAATACCAGGATTTTCTGATGAACAAAAACGTGTTTTAGCGGTAGAGTGGAAAGGAATATTAATAATAAACATTTATGTTCCTAATGGCGGCGAGATCGGGTCTGAAAAATTTGACTACAAGATAAACTGGTTGGAAGCTTTTTGTCTCTGGATAAAAGAACTAAAGAAAACATTCAAAAAAATTATAGTCTTAGGAGATTTTAATATAGCACCCACAGATCTAGACGTTCACGATCCATTGATTTGGCAGGATAAAACTTTATGCAGCAAAAAGGAAAGAGGATTTCTTAAAACACTCCAAGAATTAGGCCTTATCGACACCTTTAGACAAATAGATGAGCAAACTAGTTCTTTTACTTGGTGGGATTATAGAGGGGGTAGTTTCAGAAAAAACCATGGTTTGAGAATCGATTTGATCCTAGCTAGCGCTAATCTGATCGAATATATTCCTGAGTCTTCAGTCGATGTAATACCTAGAGGCTGGGAGAAACCTTCCGACCATGTCCCTGTTTCAATTCATATAGACACCTAAGAAATCAGCAAGGTATATTAATCTTGTCATTCCTGACTGAACCAATCCGCTAGTTTTAACCATATATCCTCACAGCCTGTTTTCTCTTTGCCTGAAAACAACGAGACCGAGAGGTCTCCACGCTCTATTAACCTGTGGAGCCTTTTTTCTACTTGTAAGAGAGTCGACTTGGAAGCTCCTCGACTTAACTTATCTGCTTTGTTCAGCAAGACATGAGTTTTTAAGTTAGCTTCAGCACACCAATTAAGAAGCTCATCCTCTATAGGTTGAAGGACATGTCTGATATCCATTATTAACACTAGTCCAACCAATGATTTTCTATAATTTAAATATTTATTAATCTCTTTTTCCCAAGCTAATTGGGTTTTTCGAGAAACTTTTGCGTAGCCAAAACCAGGCAAATCCACCAAGCGACGGTGTTCATCTATTTCGAACACAACCAGATGTTGTGTGCGGCCAGGCGTCTTACTGGTGCGCGCTAAGGTATGTTGTCCACAGATAGTATTAAGCGTCGTCGATTTCCCCGTGTTAGATCGCCCTACCAGTGCGACCTCTAGACCTTCGTCTGCAGGCAATCCAAGCAAATTCGGAGTGCTTTTAAAAAATTGTGCCTTGTGAAGGCTTTTTTGCATCATGATAGACTGTTTCAAAACTTTTACCTAACTCATCAATCTTTAAAAAAATTCAAAGGTTTTCTCTATTCTGATAGAGAAGAAAAATAAATACAGGTGTATAATTGTAACCTAAAGATAAGAATTTAGAGGCCTGATATGAAAATTAGATTTGCTGTCATCACCATAATAATGGCGCTATCTGCTAGTGTAGCCAAAGGGGATGCCTCCAAAGCTGCGGTATGCGTTGCGTGCCACGGAGTGGATGGAAATAGCATAAACCCGATATGGCCAAACTTGGCCAGCCAAGGCGCAGAATACACTGTACAGCAACTAAACGCGTTTAAAACCAAAAAAAGAAACAACGCAGTTATGTGGCCATTTGCTAGCAATCTAACGGAAGAGGACATGTGGGATATAGCAATTTACTATTCAAAACAGAAGATATCTATCAGCCCCTCTGAGGCTGCAACAAGCAAAGATGCTATGAAGTTATACCGCGGAGGTGATCAAGAAAGGCTAATACCCGCATGTACTGCCTGCCACGGCCCTAACGGCGCAGGAAATGGGCCGGCTAAGTATCCTTCGCTAAGGGGGCAGCATGCAGCTTACACTGAACTCCAACTTCGAGCCTATAGACAAGGATCCCGAAACCACCCTATGATGCAAGCTATAGCGCAGAAATTATCTGATGAAGATATCAAGATCCTATCCTCTTATATCTCTGCCCTCTACTAAACAAAGGTCCCAGAAAAGTTTTATTAGATGATGGTAAAGAACCTAAAGGTAATATTAAATCTCTTTTTTGGCGTGCTTTTATTTTGCGGGCCTGGCTCCGCAGATACGCAATTCGTGGCAGGTAAACATTACCAAGAAATTAAGCCTCCTCTGAGCACCTCTGCCCCATCTGGGCAAATAGAGGTCCTGGAATTTTTTTGGTATGGGTGTCCTCATTGCTTTGAGTTTGAGGGTCACATAGCACAATGGATAAAGAAACAAAAAAGTTTTGTCAGCTTCGCGAGAGTACCTGCGGTATTTTCAGATACTTGGTTTACCCATGCGAAAGCATTTTACGCTGCAGCGGAACTTGGTATTCTCCCCAAATCTCACTTCGCACTATTTGAAATGCTACACATAAAGGGTGAAAAGGTTTATACGGAGGAGGCTGTCGTTAATTTCTTAACAGACTTTGGTGTAAACCAGCAAAAGGTAAAAAAAACCTTTGACTCCTTCGCTACCACTAACCGGGCAAAAAAAGCTGAAGCGCTCACAAAAAAAGTTGGGATTTCTGGTGTGCCCTCAATGGTTATAAATGGGAGGTATCGTTCTAGTGCTCGTTTAGCTGGTGGTTACGATAAATTATTAGAACTTGTGACCTTTCTAGCTGAAAAAGAGTACTCCAAGACACCATAGAATCGTTATTTAGGTACCAAAGTCCTCACCTAAGAAACGCGAAGTAACGAAAAAGTCATAAAAATTATAGATAATATTCATCCATAGAGTACATGTATCTTCAAAACACTTTACGGAGAAATTAACAGTGAGACATATTTTATCTTTACCAAAAAGGTTAATACCCCTGCTTGCACTGAGCGTCCTATCTCTCAATGCACAGGCTCTAGAGGTAGATGCAGGAATAAACAACTATAAAACAACTAGCGGGGTTTCTGGAACCTTGAGCAGCGTCGGGTCCGATACTCTAGCCAATCTTATGACCTTGTGGGCTGAAGACTTCAGAGGGTTTTATCCTAGTGTTAATATTCAAATACAAGCCGCTGGATCCTCCACAGCACCGCCCGCTCTTTCAGAGGGAACCGCAAATTTTGGCCCCATGAGCAGAAAAATGAAGTCAAAGGAGAGCGAGTCCTTTGAGGCAAAATTCGGCTATAAAGCTACCGCTATCCCGGTTGCAATTGATGCCTTGGCAGTTTTCGTACATAAAGATAATCCCATTGAGGGCCTAAATATTGCTCAGGTGGATGCCATTTTTTCTGTAACTAGAAAATGTGGCTATGCGTCTGACGTAAAAGCCTGGGGTGATCTTGGGGTACTAGGTGGCTTATCAGATCAACCCCTCCAATTATACGGTCGGAACTCTGTCTCAGGAACTTATGGGTATTTCAAGAAAAAAGCGCTGTGCAAGGGAGACTTTAAAAATAACGTTAATGAACAACCAGGCTCAGCCTCCGTTGTTCAAGGAATTACCAAATCTCTAAATGGAATAGGATATTCCGGAATAGGTTATAGAACGTCCGGAGTGAAAACCGTCGCATTATCCAAGAAGGGTTCTGATTTTATTCCAGCGACACCTGAAGCCGCTGTATCTGGCAAATATCCGCTTGGAAGGTTCCTTTGGGTTTATGTCAATAAGGCTCCCAACAAAGCCTTGCTTCCAATAGAAAGAGAATTTTTAAAAATGATTCTTTCTAAGGAGGGCCAAGATGTTGTAATAAAAGATGGCTATATTCCCTTGCCAGAAAAAGTTGTAGAAAAGCATTTGTCTCTAATAAATTAAGAAGCGACATAAGTAAGGCCCTTAGGAAGCCGACTTTTTAAAAGTCGGTTTTTTTGGACAAGATAAGGGTAAAAAAATTTAGATAGATTTAAAGATTGAGGAGATAACGGGTATAATCACAGCAGTGAATTCGAGAACAGGATATTCGATTAAGTTTACAAAATCTTTTTAAACTATGTTGGTAAAATTTTAGATATGAATAACACAGATGACTCAGCCTTCCTTCACACTTTCACTCTTTTGCTGTTAGGTTTGACGGCAGTAGGAATTTTTGTGTTCATCCTTGCCGGTACGGTCGCAGACCGCGCTGAGTCTGAACAACCCGTGGAGAAAAGTGAATTAGAAAGAACTAAGCCAGCTGGAAATATCAACACCCAAGAAAATTCTATCGAGGTCGCCTCTATTGGAAGCCTGAACCCGGCTGAAGTAGGACAAGAGCAACCTCTCTCAGTTGAATCAGAGCAAGCTACAGAAAATATTACCGAAGAGCCAGTAGCAAAACTCGAGAGAACCGGAGAGGAAGTATATTCCCAAGCTTGCTCACTGTGTCACATGGCGGGCGTTGCGGGAGCTCCTAGGTATGCTGATAAGAATGCTTGGGCGCCTCGCGTAAGCAAAGGATTGGAACCTTTATATGCTAATGCGATAAATGGATATATTGGCGAGGCGGGAGTGATGCCGGCAAAAGGCGGGAGACCCGACTTATCCGACAAAGAAGTAAGGGATGCGGTAGATTACATTCTTAGTAGTATAAAGAACTGAAAATTTATCACTCAAAAGCTTTTCTATAAGGTATCTCTGTAACAGACCTGTAGGCCTGGTAATCTTCTTCAAAAGCTCTGTAAGCTTCAAATATTTTGAGGAAATCACTATCAGCTAAGGCCTCTTCCTCTATAACTAAAGCCGTTATTTTGCGCAGTTCCTTTATCACCGATTCGGGAAATTCTAATATCTCTATTGAGTTATCCGCCTGCATCTCTAAAAAAGCAGTAGTATTTTGAAGCTCACTTTGTGCAAAGATGTCTAGACTTGCTTTGGCGGCTGCGGTTTCAACGATCAATTTCAAGTCAGGTTCTAACTGCTGCCATGCGTCTCGGTTAATAATGAGCTCTAGTTGGCTTCCAGGCTCATGCCAACCTGGGAAATAGTAATACTTTGCCACCTCATCCAAACCCTGCCTCTTGTCAAAAACTGGACCCACCCATTCCGTAGCGTCTATTACACCTCTCTCTACGGCCATATATAACTCTCCAGGATCAATATTTACGGGGTTGGCGCCAGCTTTTGCCAAAACTTTACCACCTAATCCAGGCATGCGGATTTTTAGACCTTTTAGATCGTCCAAAGAATTTATTCTCTTATTGAACCAGCCTCCCATTTGAATCCCGGTATTTCCCATAGGGAAAGGCACAATACCGAACGGCTCATATAATTCTTGCCATAAAGCCAATCCTCCACCCGCATAGATCCAAGACCAAGCCCCTTTGTGAGTGAGGCCAAAAGGAACTACCGTCATAAATTGAGCAGCTGGAACTTTACCAGCCCAGTAGTAAGAAGCGGTATGCGCCATCTCAACGCCCCCTTGAGAAACCGCATCAAAAGCCTGCAAGGGAGGAACCAACTCGCCTCCAGCAAAAACTTTTATTTTCAGTCTTCCTCGGCTCATAATTTCGACATCTTTCGCAAATTGCTCTACAGATTCTTGATTTATTGGGGAGTTAGGCGGCCAAGCTGTTACCATTTTCCAAGAATAGATTCTTTTGGAAACTTCAGTTATTTCTCTATCCTCAACGGGATTACAAGAAATTAAAAAGCCAAATGATACAAAAATAACAATAGTACGAATCATCTATTAATCCTCGAAAGTTAGCGAGTTTCTAAACCTGCATAACTGGTCACCAACCATTTAGTGCCGCTATCCTCAAAATTAACTTGGACTCTAGAATTTCCTCCCATTCCCTCAACACCTAGAATCACTCCATTGCCAAAAACCTTGTGAAAAACAGATTGACCAATTGCAAAGCCTTTTTCAACCGCAACGTTTGATTTGACCGATAAATAGGAACCGCCCACCCTAACTTCGTCTATCAAATCAGCAGGTATCTCCCTAACAAATCGCGAGAGACCTGCTCTGTGCTCTGATCCATGCAACTGTCGTGAAAGAGCGTAAGTCATAGTTAACGTCTCCTCCGCGCGAGTAATCCCCACATAACAAAGTCGTCTTTCCTCCTCAAGTTGACCCAGATCGGGTAACGACCGCTGATGAGGAAATAATCCCTCTTCAAGCCCAACGAGAAAGACTTGCTTAAACTCCAGTCCTTTAGCCGAATGTAGAGTCATCAATTGCACATAATCTGATTCAGAATCTGCTTGGCCCTCGCCAGACTCCAACGCAGCGTGGGCTAAAAAAGCACTGAGAGGCTCTTCCCCATCTAAAGGGGTAAAATCCCTAGCTGCCACCACCAACTCCTGTAAGTTTTCTATCTTATCTAGCCCTCTCCCTTGTTTATCTTTTTTATAATGGTCTTGAAGATCAAAAATGTCGACAACCTTGGTGATGATTTCTCCTAAATCCTCAAAACTGCATTTCTCATTGAAAGAGTTAATCTCACTGGAAAATTGCTCAAAAGCGGCACGAGCTCTCGATGAAACTTGGCCAAATTCAGATAACTGAGAAAAGGCAAGCCATAAGGACAGTTGCTCATTTTTAGCAACACGGCGAACTTCTTCCATGGTCTTGAGGCCGATTCCTCGCGGCGGGAAATTTATTATTCTCTCAAAAGCCGGATCGTCATCTCTGGAAAAAAGAAGCCTCAAATAAGCCATCACGTCCTTCACTTCCGCTCTCTCGTAAAAACGAAATCCGCCGAAGACCCTATAGCTCACATCGTTTTCCCTCAACGCATCCTCTAAAACACGCGATTGAGCACTCACACGATACAAAACTGCGTGATTAGAAAGATTCATTCCTTTTTCAAAAGAATTCTTTATCAACTCCACAACGTAACGAGCTTCATCTCTTTCATTGTAAGCTGAGTATAATTTTATTTTTTCTCCTTCAGTTCCATTTGTCCAAAGTCTCTTTCCTATTCTTTTACTGTTATTGGTAATTAAGGAGTTAGCGGCCTCTAATATATTGGAGGTAGACCGATAGTTTTGCTCTAACCGCACTATTTCATAATCAGGAAAATTTTTTTGGAAAAGTTGCATGTTTTCCACTTTTGCTCCTCTCCAACTATAGATAGACTGATCATCATCGCCTACGACGAATAAGTTGCCCTTATCCCCCACCAACAACTTTAACCACTCATACTGCAAGCGATTTGTATCCTGAAATTCATCTACAAGTATGTGTCGAAATCGCTGACGATAATCCTCCTTTATTCTTGGTTGAGTGCTCCATAGCTCGTAAACTCTCAGTAGAAGCTCTGCAAAATCTACCGACGAAGATCTTTCACAGACTATCTCATATTCCTGATAAACGGTCCTTAAAACATCCTCGATTCTATCATGTGCTTTGGAAACCTTCTTAGACCGTAAGCCTTTCTCCTTCCAAGTATTGATTCTGTATTGTATCTCCTTAGCCGACCAACCGGATTCATCTAACTCGAGATCACGCACTATTCTCCTTATCACCCTCAACTGATCATCCGAATCTATAATCTGAAATGATTCTTTTAGACCGGCTTCCTTCCAATGAAATTTTAAAAATCTGTGGGCTATTCCATGAAAGGTTCCAATCCACATATTTTGTACAGATCTGCCCATAAGGTTTTGAATTCGACCCTTCATTTCCCCGGCGGCTTTATTGGTGAATGTCACCGCCAGAATTCCATGGTCTAGGCTTTGGCCCGTTTGTAAATACCAGGCTACCCTGTGCACGAGAACTTTTGTTTTCCCACTTCCCGCCCCCGCCAGAATCAAAGCATGAGACGCATCAGTGGTAACAGCAGCATTTTGAGCATCATTAAGATCAGTTAATATATCTCTGTATTCCATTATTTTGCCAACCTTACTAGTTATATTAGCTTATTTCTTATCTAATTCTTGCTTGTATAACTTTGCATAAAGACCTTCATTTTCGATGAGCTGTGAATGAGTCCCTACCTCCATAATACGGCCATCATCAACTACTACTATCTTATTCGAATTTGCTATGGTCGATAATCGATGGGCCACTACCAAACTTGTCCTACCACGACTAACATTTGCCAATGCTTTTTTTATAGAGTTTTCAGACTCATTGTCGAGCGCCGCTGTTGCTTCGTCTAGTATTAAAATTGGAGCATTTTTCAGCATTGCTCTAGCAATAGCTATTCTCTGCCTTTGTCCTCCTGATAATTTCACACCATTATCACCTATCTCGGAATTTAGGCCATTTGGCAAGCTACTCACGTATTCGCTTAACTGGGCCAAATGCACTACGCGCTCTATATCATTATCCGACGCTGCTCGCCCTATTCCATAGGAAATATTATTTCTAATTGTATCGTTAAAGAGGATTATATTTTGGGCAACGTACGAAATATTCTTCCGCAAGGTTACCAAGGCGTAGTCACCAATGGGCCTTGAATCTAAGAAAATTTCTCCAGAGGTAGGCTCGTATAGACGCGGCACCAAGTTAAGAAGAGTTGTCTTACCTCCTCCAGATGGTCCCACAAAAGCGACCATTTCCCCAGGCTGTATTTCCATTGAAATATCACGCAATATTTCATTTTTTTCATAAGTGAAAAAGATATTCTTAAAGGACAACTTCCCCTTAACAGACGGACTTATTGAGCCGAAATCTCGCTCCTTTGGGCTATCTATCAGACTAAAAACAGATTTAGCGGCAGCGATACCTCTCTGTAAGAACTCATTTGCGCTTGCCAAGCGCTTTATTGGCGGTATTAGCAAACCAGTCGCAGTTATAAAAGCAACAAACTCTCCTCGAGACATAGCTCCGTGAGCAGACTCCTTCAATGCTAAAATTATAAGTACAGCGATTGCAGAAGCAACAAACAGTTGAATAAAAGGCACTAGTGCGGCACTTGTTCGGACTACTTTCATCTGATACTTTCGTGCATTTCTAACTGCTTTATCAAACCGCCCAACCTCATGTTCTTGACCAGAAAATACCTTTATTTCAAGCTGCCCTCTAATTGCTTCTTCAGCCACTTGGTTTATCTGACCTACTGAATCTTGAAGATGGGTGCTCATCGTACGCATCCTAAAAGATACTTTAGAAACCATAAAACCAATTGGGGGAGCAATGAGGATAAAAATAGTCGCTAACATCCAGTTTAAATATAGAAGGTACCCTAGAAGGACAAGTATAACTACTGAGTCTTTTACCAAGACGGTTATCACCCTAGTAGAGGCTTGAGCAACTTGTGTTACATCGAAAGTAAATTTTGAGACCAATTTTCCTGTAGTAGCTTCATCAAAAAATTGGGAGGGCGCAGCTATCATACTGGAAAACATTTGCATGCGAAGATCAGCTATTATTTTTTGGGCAACTAGATGCAAAGTCACCGTTGCTAAATAGCTTAGTATCCCTCTTCCTACAAACAAAATAATTAGTAAAACCGGAATATCAAAGGAAATACGTTCTTGAGCTAACTCAAAACTATCATCTATTAATGGTTTAAGAAGGGCTGGTAACATCCATTCTGTAGAGGCAAGGCAAATCATCGCGACTATAGAAACCGCGAATAATCTCCAGTAGTTTGCCGCGTAGCCGAGCAATCTGCTGTAAACGCTACCAGGAAATTTAATCAAATCGCCCCTTGCTTTGGATATTTTTAATCTAAGAAACTTAACCCGTAGAAGATATCATATTAAGATGTGTTTTGAATTTTAATAATATGGGCTTAAATAAAAAAATGTCGCGAAAGTTCCCCATAGTAGCTCTCACTGGCGCATCTGGTGCGGGCAAAACAAATGTAAAAGAAATATTCAAACAAATCTTCAATTCTCAGGGGATCAAAGTCCTGTTTGTCGAGGGGGATAGTTTTCACAGATTCACGCGGCAAGAAATGGAACAAAACGACAAGGCTCTCCAAACCATTACTCATTTTAATCCTGAAGCAAATTTGCTTAAGGAGCTTGAGGACCTTTTTGCTACCTTCTCCTTATCTGGGGCAGGGAAAACTCGGCATTATATCCACAGTGAAGAGGACTTCATAAAACACAATACAAAAATAGGCCACTTTTCCGCTTGGAAAGAAATAGCCCCAGCAGACTTTTTATTCTACGAAGGCCTTCACGCGGGACATGTAGACGAGAATATAAACATCGCAAGAAAAGTAGATTTACTAATAGGTGTAGCACCAATTATAAACCTCGAGTGGATTCAAAAAATTGAAAGAGACAAGTTAGTTCGCGGTTATACAGAAAAAAACGCAGTAGAAATGATAAAAAAAAGACTGCCTGACTACATTAAGTACATATGCCCTCAGTTTTCCCGTACAGATGCAAATATTCAGCGCGTACCGCTCGTAGATACATCAAACCCTTTTTCAACCGAAAGTATTCCCAAGGACTCTGAAAGTCTTTTTATTTTTGAGATAAAAAAACCAAGAAGATTTGCAATAAGCTTAGAAGAGGTATGTGAAAAAGTGCCAGGAAGCTTTTTGACCAGTGAAAATTCCTTAGCTTCTCCGGGAACATCTCTCAACAAACTTTTGGTAACTATTTTCAGTCCTACCATAAATCGTTTAGCATCAAGTAATATCTAAATTTCGGCGAGGAAAAATGCGATCAATATTAATTTTAAACGCGAAAGGCGGTAGTGGAAAAACTACCATTGCTACTAATTTAGCTGGCTACTATGCTAGCCAAGGAAAAAAAGTTGTTTTAGCTGACTTTGATCCACAAGGCTCTAGCATAGACTGGCTCCGTCAACGACGAAGGAATTTTCCAAAGATCATGGGTATAGAAGCATTCGGTGCACCACTTCGCGTTCCTAAAATTACTGATATTTTAATCATGGACGCTCCTTCGAGAACACATGACGAACAACTTGTCTCGCTGTTGAAGAGAGCTCAGACAGCCATAATTCCTGTCGTCCCATCCCCTATGGATATAAGAGCAGCACAAAGATTTTTCGGAGAGCTTAAATCCCTGAGAACAAGCATTCAAAATGATGTTCGAATAGCAACTATCGCGAGCAGAGCTAGAGAAAACTCGCGAGATACACGGAATTTGGAGGACCTTCTTTACGACTTTAGGCTACCATCTGGCCGGCGTTTTCCTTTTTTAACCTTGATAAGGCAAAGCGCCAATTATATACGAGCAGCTCAAAAAGGAGTCTCTATTTTTGAGTTTGCGCCGCTAACAACCGCCATCGACAGAGAATATTGGCGTCCACTGATTAAATGGCTTGGAAGCAGCAGAAGCAGGCCCTAAAACGCTACTGGTCTTTATTAATATTTGCTGCTAACTCTAGTCCGGCTCTTCGGTTACTTGACGACCTATTACTATCCCCCAATCGCTCGTCAATGTCAGCTAGGAGTTTATACATTTTAGGGGTCGGTTCCTGTTTTATAAGATGGCTAACCACGCCCCTTGCCTGCCCCCACATACCTACCTGCATGAATTGCCTTGCTTTCGCAATACCTAAGCCAATATTATTGGGATGCTCAAGCCCCCATTTTTCTAAATTTTTTAAAATTTTTCTAGAAGGATTTGCCGGAATTTCCCCATAAATAGCCACCAATTGAGGGTCCCAGTTAGCCTCTATTTTTTTTCTTAGAAGTCTTTCAGCAACACTATACTCTTCCTTTTCAATCAACAAACCCGCGTAGGTAGCGAAAACTTTATTTATCGTTTTTACTTTCCTCGGAATATTCTTCCAAGCTTTTTTTACCCTCTCAAGTTGGCCGGTTTGAGCTATTTTAAGAAGACAGCCAGAATAAGCAGCTATCTGGAGTTTCTCTAGGCGCGCGCTATCGAAGGCTTTTCGAGAGATGAGTTTCGGCAACAAGGCGATGAGCTTGTCAAAATTTTTCTTCTGGAAATGAATTTCGCCTAGCAATCTAAGCACCGAGGGTTGCTCACGAAGAGAAAGGGATAATTCGGAAATCACCGATTCAGCTTTATCAAAATCCCCTTCTTCCAGTAACCATTGTGCCCGCTTAACTGATGCCAAAGAATCCTTTCCACCAATTTTAACAGCAGACTGCAGTAACTTATTGCGCCGATCTAAATCTCTTCGCTTATGTGCTATTTTAGCAGCGGCGAGAAAATGGGCGTCAGCAGATGCTCCGTATTTAGCGCCTGAAAGATATAAACGTTCTGCTGCCGAGGAATTACCCGATACATCAGCCAAAAATCCCTCTACAAATTTTCCTCTTGATTGCCATTGGCGAGTCCTCTTATATTTTGACGGAATTATTAATAACTCCCGCAGAAACAATAAGAAAGCTACTCCCACCAGAAAGGTAATTGCTATTACAACGATTCCAAAAGCTAAGGTCATCCTGAACTCATTGCCATCGAAGTAAATCACAATATGTCCTGGGTTGCCCAATAACCAATCGGCCAAGAAAGAAGCGCTTACAAATGCTGAAAATATTGTGACTAGAGTCTTCAATTTAAAGGCCCTGGAGATTGTCGAAAGCCTCTAATCTTTACCCTAAGCTCTTCCAATTTTTCTCTCGCTATCGGCGGTGTAACAGGCTTATTTGCCTCTAACTTAGAGATTAATCTTGCCAATGGCGTTGATTCCTCTAAGTAACTCTCAGATAAATTTTTGAGACTACTTATTGAAATTTGTGTAGCTTCGACGTCATTGGTCAGAAAGGCGATTCTTGCGGTGGCACTCTCCAGTTGGAAATTAAGCTTTATAAGATTGGCCTCCCCAGCAGGATACTGATTAAGCAATTGATGATCTATTTTTTTGACCGTCACTAGGCCTTTTAACGCCTTAAATATTGAGGAAAAGAAACCATCAAGCCTATTTTTCTGTTGCCCTTCATCAATCTGATTTAGTTCCAAACGCTCCCGATCTGCAACATTTTTCGCAGTAGCCAATTCAGAAACCAAAACTATTAATTTATTAAAATCATTTGTTTGACCTTGTAGAAACCTCTGATACAGGCCATCTAGCCAAATTCTGTAGTTCTTTATAGGCTCTAGAAAAGTAATTCTTAAATCGTCTGGAAGAAAGTCTGACAATTCTTCTGCTTTCTTGACTTGATCGAGGCACCTAGCCAATGCGTCACCAAGCTCTAGGCATTTATGGGCCCTATTAAGATGGCTTTCAGCCAATAATAAAATAGTTTGTCTTATTTGAGTGTCTTCACGCTCTATCTCTAATCCTCGCACCTCCTTTTTTATGGAAGCAACTAACTGCTGTAATTCTCTTATGTTATCTAACGCAGCAAGGGTTTCAGAACTCAATATATCTAGCTTGAGGACCTCACCAGCGAAGTTTCTTTCTAGCTCAATCAATCGTCCATTCATGTCAAGGAGATCGTTATCTACTTTTGATGTCGTCTCTGATTCTTTTGTAGAGGGGGAAGTTTTGTCTTCCTTATCCATCGGCTCCTCCAGCAGCACCTGATTTTTTCCTGAAAAAACAAGGTTGGGCATCTTAAGAAACCAATAAGTAGACAATATACAGACGAAACCAAATAGAAAAAAACTCAGCGCCCACCGACCAATTAAGAGCCATCTGCTCCTTTTTTCGGTGAACTTCACTGTCTCTGCTTGATCATACTCCATCTAATTTCTCCAAACCCAACCTTCTACCGCTTTGATTATCGCTTTAGTTGTCGCGCCGTTTGCTACTATTAATTCACCCGTAAAACCAAGTTCTCGGGCAATTTGGGCCACCCGCGAGCTAGGAACAACCATTGGCACCTGATATAAGCTCTGCAGATACTCTGATTCTATTTTACCCCCTAGAATTTTCACTATGGAAGAACTGGTAGAAACAATAACATCAGGTAGCTCTATATTACTTGTTGTCAAAGCCTCCTTGATCGAGACATTGGTTGTAATTCTCTTATAACAGTTGAGATTAGCTACCGAAGCCCCCCTTTGCTCCAACACCGCTTTCAGTTTTCTCCTGCCCCCAATGCCTTTTAAAACCGCAACATTTTTTGATTTTATCTTTTGATTACTTAAACCTTCAAGCTCAAGAAGTCCTTCTGAGGTCGCTTTTTTTTGAGGAAAAAAAGAATCTAAGCCAAGCGATCGTAATTTAGTGGCAGTGCTTTCACCAACTGCAAAAATTTTTTTTTGTGTGATTTCTGGGATTAAATCCGAAGACCCTATTAGACTATATTCTACTGCATGGACACTTAAAAATATTACAACATCAGACGAATATAGAGTTTTGGCTATTATCTCAGGGACAAGCTCTTCATTTCTTTGAATTTCCATCATTGGGGCCCCGATGACCTTCCCTCCGAAGGCTAGGATAGCCAAAACCAGTTCCTCAGCCCGTTGCACCGGCCGTGTAACTAATATTGATTTATTCGAAAGGGGCTTCATATTCTATTTTAATTATTAACTTTGATTTAATATTGAGCTAGCACCACCTTTCATTAGACCCTGGGCAACTCGCTCTCCTAACTTATCAGGCGCTTTTATGTCTCCAGAGAAAACTGTACGTAAGACTTTAACGCCTCTTAAGTCTGATACCATGCCATATAATTCCAACGTGCCGCCCAATGGAGTTGCAAATCCAGCAATGGGAGATCCACAATCACCGCCTAAAACTTCAACCATTTTTCGTTCTGCATTTACAGAAGCAGTTGTTTGTGGACAAGCTAAATCAGATACCAAACTCCTTATGTTTTCATTATCAGATCTAACTTGAATACCAATTGCTCCTTGGCCAGCTGCTGGTAACATTATTTTTTTGCTAAATTGAAAGTATTCTTTTTTCATTAAACCTAATCTCTTTAGGCCCGCGGTAGCTAAAATAAGAGCCGAAAATTCATTGCCTTTTAATTTCGAAAGTCTTGTTCCCACATTGCCTCGGATATCTTTACAATTTAAATCTGGTCTAGTCGCTAGAAGCTGCGCTCTTCTGCGAACGCTAGAGGTACCAACCAATGCTCCTGAAGGCAAATCAGAGAGATTTTTTCCTTGGAGAGTAACCAGGGTGTCACCAGGATCCTCTCTCTTCAAAATACTAGCTATTTCCAAGGCGTCTGGACCGGCATAAGGGAGATCCTTCATGGAATGAACCGCCATGTCAGCTTTTTTCGCTAAAAGACATTCTTCAATTTCTTTTACAAAAAGACCCTTCCCTCCCACACTGGAGAGCCTTCCCAGAAATTTATCTCCAGAGGTCGTAATGGTGATCAGCTCAATTTTCAAGCGCGGATTTTCCAAAAGTAGAAGTTCCCTCACATGATGGCTTTGCCATAAAGCCAAGGGGCTTCCTCTAGTAGCAATTTTTAAAGTTTTCATTGTAACAATAGTAGATGAATCGAATATAGAATAGAAATATTTACTCCTCGTGCATTAGTTTCCAGCTAATACCAAAAATTGGGTACTATTGGATCCTCAGTAGTTAAGTTACAATGAGAAAAATATAGTATTCTTATTTGGAGTCACCGATTCTAATGGCACTGAGAGACACCGAACCTCAAGGAAAAATCAAGATTGGGGTCGTAATGGACCCTATTTCAGCTATAAAAGTAGAAAAAGACACCACTCTTGCCCTCCTTCTTGCCGCCCAAAAAGAAGGTCTTGAGCTTTTCTACATGGAGCCAAAAGACCTTGTGCTTCGTGACGGTGAGCTAAACGCATATATGCGGCTTTTCACTGTTAATGACGATTCCAATAAATGGTATCAATTTCTCGATTCTCAGAAAGAAACGCCGGATAAAGTATCCAATCTCGATGTTATATTAATGAGGAAAGATCCCCCATTTGACATGGATTTCGTTTACACCACTCAATTACTAGAGATTGCTGAAAGAAATGGTGTATTTGTTACAAACAAACCTCAAGCAATAAGGGACGCCAATGAAAAACTCTACGCAACTTGGTTCCCAAACCTTTGTCCGCAAACACTGGTGACGAAAAATATAAGTAACTTGAAAACCTTTCACGCAGAGCAGAAAGATATAATTATCAAGCCTCTTGATGGAATGGGCGGTTCTTCAATTTTTAGAGTGAAAGATAAAGACTCTAACGCTAGCGTTATTTTTGAAACCATGACCGATCACAACAATCGTTTCTGTATGGCACAGAAATTTTTGCCAGAAATAAAAGATGGGGACAAAAGAATTTTAATGATTGACGGTGAACCAGTTCCTTTCTCTCTAGCGAGAGTACCAAGCCAAGGAGAAACCAGAGGAAATTTAGCTGCCGGCGGATCTGGGATTATCCGGAAGCTCACCAAAAATGACAAAAGGATATGCCAAGAAATTGGTGCGGTTTTGCGAGACCGTGGGCTTCTTTTTGTGGGTCTGGATGTTATTGGCAATCACCTTACTGAGATTAATGTCACGAGCCCAACATGTCTAAGAGAGATTGAGAGAGAAACTGGGCTCAATATCGCAGAAAAAGTCGTAAAAACCATTGTAGAAAAAATTAGATAACACCAATGAATTTTGATCAAGAAGGCAACGACGAGGCGGAATTGCCTCAAATCAGCCGAGACAGATTCTTATTTTTTTTACTACTTGCTTTGATAACCCATTTGTTCATTATCTTAAATACTGCTTATACAGCTAAATTCCCTTTGAATTATCCACCCTTAGAAATCATATTCTCAGAAACTAAAACCGACCAATTAATGCGATGGGAAAACAGCAAGACTCAAACTAGTGGAACAGAAAATAACCAACATAGAAAAGGACCGGTGCCGGAATTAGTAGAAAAGGAAAAAACCAATCTCAACGAAAGAAACGCACCCAGAAGCGATCTTAAAAAGCCCAATGCAGAACAGCTTATAGCTAGATCATTAGCACAAGCAAGAAAACACTATGATCTAATAGATAGTCCTTACTTTAGGGCTAATAAACCTCGAAGGAAATACATCACCGCCAACAACAAAGACCACCGATTTGCCTCCTACATGGAAGCTTGGCGGGCAAAAGTAGAGCGAGTGGGCAATATTAATTATCCATATGAAGTTAGAAAAAAAGGCCTTTCAGGAAAGCTTCTCCTCGACGTAGCGATCTTACGCGATGGAACAGTTCAACAAATAACTATTCGGCGCTCATCAGGGAAAAAAATTCTGGATCAAGCAGCCGTAAAAATCGTCGAGCTTGCGGCACCTTTCTCTCCTTTACCGGAAAGTATCACTAAAGAAGTAGACATACTTCACATAACACGGACATGGAATTTTGTTAATGACTCTCAATTCACAACTCCCTGATATTGACTTGAAGAAGTTAATAGTAGTTGAATTTTAAAAACGTATCCGCACGTTGATAATGTCTAATTATTTTTCAAAACTCTTAGTATGAATGACTACAAGATAGCACTCGGATTGGATTACGGAAGACGAAAGATGGGAGCAGCTATTGGACAGCAAAGAGGGGGAATACCTAGACCTTTGCCCATCATAAAAATGAAGAAAAAAGCCCCAGACTGGCAAACCATTGACTGCATTGTGGAGGAATGGAATCCTGAATTTATTGTATTTGGCTTACCTACAAATTTAGATGGCTCGGGTAATAAAATCGGAAAAGAGATTAAGAAACTTGGTCAAATATTCTCGACACGATACCTCGCACAAGTTCACTACATTGATGAACGACTTTCATCAAAAATGGCTTCAGAAAGAATGAAAGCCGGCGAGAAATTCTCACTAGATTCGATTGCGGCTGGACTGATACTTGAAACCTGGTTTGAGAGCCAAAAAAAATGATAAGGTTATTCCTATGATAGAGCTCGAGCAAATAGACGTGGAGAAAATAATTAACTCAGTGAGTTCAAAATTGTCCCGCCTAAAGAACGACAGAAATATCGAAAAACCAGCGCTCATTGGGATAAGAAGAGGAGGGGTATGGATCGGCAAACGAATAAGTGGGCTATGCTTTCCCGGAGATGACTTTGGTGAATTAAATATTGCATATTATCGAGACGATTTCAGGCGGATCGGATTGCATCCAACTGTAGAGCCTTCCAAGCTACCGTTTAGCATCGAGGGAAGAGATGTGATTTTGTTTGACGACATCCTGCATACTGGTCGCACCATAAGAGCTGCAATGAATGAGATTTTCGATTATGGAAGGCCGGACTCCGTATCTCTGGTGGTTCTTTTAGATCGCGGAGGAAGGGAATTACCTATCTCCCCCGATATATCCGGCATAAATATGCAGCTAAGTGATAAGTATCATGTTAAAATAGAAGATAATAATTCATTAGAATTCAAGGTTTTTGAGCGGCAAGAATGAAAAAAGAAAACCGATTAACCGAATCACGTCTGTTGGCACCATTATCAGATGGAAGAATCTGACAAAAACAGAATAGATGTCCAGAAGAAGCGGGAAAGGCACTTTCTGTCTATAAAAGATATATCCAAAACATTATTTGATGACATTCTAGAACGAGCAGAAAGCTTTCAAGCTCTGCAGACAAGAGAAATTAAAAAGTTGCCCCTGTTAAGAGGAAAAACCGTAGCAAACCTATTTTTCGAACCAAGCACGAGAACTCGTACAACATTTGAACTAGCAGCAAAAAGACTATCTGCTGACGTAATCAATATCGACATTCAAACCAGTGCAACAAGAAAAGGCGAAAGCCTAAAAGATACCCTAAGAACATTAGAGTCTATGCAGACAGATTTTTTTGTTGTCCGCCATCCTGAAAGCGGAGCAGCCAAATTTATAGCGGACCTGGTGGGCGATCATGTAAGCGTCATAAATGCAGGAGATGGACGCCATGAACACCCTACGCAAGCAATGGTCGATATGTTTACAATTCTTAAAAATAAAAAAAGCTTCAGCGATTTAATTGTGTCAATAGTAGGCGATGTGAGTCATTCTCGTGTTGCCAGATCGGAGATTCACGCTCTCAAAATGGTTGGAGTCAGAGAAATTAGAGTGGTAGGCCCAAAAACACTCATTCCGGATCAGATAGAAAAACTTGGGGTTCGAACCTTCTTCTCACTAGAGAAAGGTTTAAAAGACGCAGATGTGATCATCACCTTGAGATTGCAAAGGGAACGCATGCAAAGTGCGTTACTCCCGAGCGAAAAGGAGTACTATCGATGCTTTGGATTAACGCAGGAAAGACTAAAATTGGCTAAGAAAGATGCCTTAGTAATGCACCCCGGCCCTATCAATAGAGGAATCGAAATAGAATCCTCTGTGGCAGATGGAACTCAATCGGTGATTCTTGAACAAGTGTCTAATGGAATATCGGTAAGAATGGCTGTGATGGCCATACTATCTGGATTGAAATATCAAAAATGAGAACCTTAGTACAAGGTGGTCGAATATTGGATCCAAAAAACCGAATTGATGAGGTTGCAGATTTATTCATTGTAGACCAAAAAATTTGCGGAATAGGTGGAGCTCCAAGTGGTTTTACCGCAGACAAAATTCTAGACGCTAGAAATAAAATAGTATGCCCAGGTTTCGTAGAAATAGGATGTGATTTAGAAGGCTTGTCGCCAGATACTTCAACTGTTGAACAGGAGCTTGCGGCTGCTACTGCAGGTGGTTTTACCATTGTCAACTTGCTGCCAATTCCCAATCTCAATTTTGAAGAATTGAAAACTGCAGGTCTAGGAGAGAGGCTGTCTGGAAAGATCAGAATCAAGCATCTAGGCTCTCTAACTATCGAACAAAAGGGGGAAATTCTCTCAGAAATGGAGGCCTTAAAGGCAACAGGCTGCATTGGACTGGCTACTAACGGTAGGCCTATAATTAATACATCTGTGTTACGAAATGCCTTGGCATACGCCTCCTCGCTAGACCTTATGATTTTACTAGATTCTCACGATGCGTGGTTGAACGATGGCGGTATTATGAGAAATGGACCTTCGAGCATTATTGCAGGACTAGCTGGGATACCTAATTCCAGCGAGCTCATCGGTTTAACGAGAAATCTCATCTTAGTTAGAGAAATTGGCGTAAGAGCGCATATGAGAAACTTGTCAGTTTCAGAATCGGCAGGGTTAATCGCTGGGTATAGTGAAGCTTTAGTTTCCTCTGACGTTGGTATATCACACCTAGCCCTGTGTGATGAAAACGTGGACCCTTGTGACTCCAACTTCAAGGTGATCCCTCCTTTACCAACAAAAACTGACCAAGATATTCTCTTAGCGCAACTATCGAGGGGTGAAATTGATATTTTATCAAGTAAGCACCAACCGATAGCAGCAGACTATAAAAGCGGTACATTTGAAAGTAGCAAACCAGGAATCTCCGGTTTTGACACCTTCTTGCCTTTAATGCTGCAAATAGCAGAATCAAGAAAAATCACTTTATCAAGACTTATTGAGGCGGCTACATCAGCGCCCGTAAAAGCTATGGGAGTTGAAGGTGGAAATCTATCTATCAACTCAAAAGCAGATATTTGCGTTTTTGACCCCGACTTGATCTGGGTTGCTGATGAAGAGAATTATAAAAGCTTAGGACAAAACTCTCCTTTATTTGGAAAAACTCTTAAAGGAAAAGTGACGCAAACACTAATAAACGGAAATATTGTCTATGATTATCAAGGGCCTCAAAAGTCGACTTCTCTCTTATGACAGATCCTAGACAAAACACAATTGTGGAAACCCAAGGTAAAGTTATAGGGTTAAACGAACATGACGGTGGGCAGATAAGCATGAGAATTCATTGTCCAAAAATAGTTGAAAAGGCTCATCCAGGACAATTCATTCATATTCGCTGTTCAAATTGGCTGCCAATGCGTAGGCCAATGTCTATAATGAGGGCGTCCAAACTTAGTGGCTGGTTGGAGATACTTTTTAAGAAGACTGGGACAGGCACCAAAGCTCTTTCATTATGCAAACTGGAGGAGTCTCTCAAGATTTTAGGACCTATTGGAAACCCTTTTAGACTAAATAACTATCTAAGGCATGTAATTTTAATTGGTGGAGGTGTAGGGATACCACCTCTGCTTTTTCTGGCAGAACATATAAAAAAATTAAACCATGACTCCTCTATCATCGTCTTTATGGGTTCTGAAGTCCCCTTCCCTTTTAAACTGACACCATCTAAAATTTATATCGACCCAGAACTTGGGCAAGCTATTGCTGGAATACCTTTTTTAGAAGATCTGGGGGTGCCATCCAGATTAGCCTCAAACCAAGGCTTTGCGGGTTGCTATCTTGGACACGTGACCAATTTAGCGTCAGAATATCTTCAAAAATTAGATTGTGAAAAGGAAGAAATTGAAATTTTTGCATGCGGGCCAAATCCTATGCTAATGGAAGCCCAAAAAGTAGCTAAGGCCTATGCGCACCGTTCACAAATCTCCGTGGAGGAAAATATGGCATGTGCCGTAGGAGGGTGCGCTGGATGCACAATAGCTATCCAATCTGAATCAGAAATAACAATGAAACGAGTTTGCGTAGATGGTCCCGTCTTTGACGGTGCAAGCGTTATATTCGATTAAAAATACCCATGCGAAAAAGCTCGCCAAGAGTATTGACCAATCAAACTGGGCCTCATCCTAAGCTAAATCAAACCCCTGCTGGCACATCGGCATATATCACTTCTTATCCCGTAAGTCTAAATGTTTTAGAAATTTGCCAGAAAATAAAGAAAGAACAAAAAAAAAACGATTGGGGTTTGCTACTAGATAGTGGTTGTGGAACTGGAGACAGCACTATCAATATAGCAAAATCACATCCAGACTGTTTGGTATTGGGGATAGACAAAAGCTCTAAACGTCTGAAACAGGCTCAGCAAAAAATCCAATCAGACAATGTTCGATTCCTAACAGCAGATCTAGTCGAATTTTGGATAGGTCTTAAACTAGTAAATGTGTCTATCGCGGCCAACTTCATACTTTATCCCAACCCTTGGCCGAAACAGAAACACCTAAAGAAACGTTGGCACGCTCATCCAGTTATGCCTTTATTGCCAATGATAAGTAAATACATTGAGCTAAGGACGAATTGGCGGATATATGCGGAGGAGTTCTGCGGCAGCTTGACTAAACTCACCGGATCAGTAATGACCGTAGAGAAAATACACCCCAACAACCCAATAAGTGCTTTCGAAGAAAAATACCTCGAATCCAATCACGATCTATTTCGCCTCAGATATGGACGACTAGACCCTTTTTAACAACCCTCAGTCTCTATTACTGAAACCTCATCTTTCGAAAGTATTCGATATCCTCGAGCTGGAAGGCTCGAGGCCCGCAAACAAATTAGCGCTATTTTTTCACCCGTCCACCTGGCAACTATGTTCGACGGACCGAAAGGAACCCCATCATTTTCTAGCTGAGTGGAAATTATTTTCTTTTCTTGAGGCCAAGTGTTATCAGCCAAGTAAACTGTAACAAAAAAAGGCCGCCGACAATAATCACAACCTGGTAGGGCCGCCGGCTCGGCAATTGTTATTCTGAGTAATTGATCGTTTTTAGGAGACCATGTCTCCAGAAAAACGACTTCTTCTCCGCGACCACATGCGCCTAACAACAAAACCACAACGAAATAGAAAAAAGCGAATCCTTTATTTTTATTATTCACTGTTTCAACCACTGAAGTTTGGTTACTTTAGTTCTATCTCAATAAAAGACACCTCTAGGAGACTTTTATTTATTACGTTATGCTCAACACCTCTCTTACGAGCATATGACCCTCCTTTTTCTAACACCGTGTCCTTTTCTCCTTTATCCGTCTCTAAGGTTAACTCCCCATCTAACAGTGGAACAACAATATAATCATAGTTATGCCGATGCCAGCCGGTTTCTGAATTAGGTGAGAGGACCCACTTTGTAATCAAAAAGCGCTCACTATCTAGCTGAACTTCGCTTGAGGCTTTGGTACGTGATAAATCCATAATAATCTACTCCAAAAACAAAGGCACTAACCAAAATTAATCTTCGTTTCTAAATTTGCCCTCGAGTCCGCATTAGCTAAAGCTTCTTCCATGGATATTTTATCGGCTTTAAAAAGCTCATATAAGGCATTATCAAAAGTTTGAGCTCCTTTTTGTCCAGTGCTTTCCATAGCCTCCTTAATATCCCCAATTGCACCTTGAAGTATCAAATCTGCTATATGGGGGGTATTTAGGAGTATCTCAACCGCAGCTACCCTCCTAGATTCTGAACCTTTTATTAAACGCTGAGATATGACAGCTCGCATGTTGAGAGACAAATCCATAAAGAGTTGCTTGTGGAGATTTTGAGGATAGAGATTCACAATTCTCTCTATAGCTTGGTTCGCATTATTAGCATGCATTGTAGAAATAGCTAAGTGTCCTGTATTGCATAACTCCATTGTAATTTCCATAGTTTCTCGATCTCTGATCTCGCCAATCATAATGACATCTGGAGCTTCCCTCATCGCCGACCTCAAAGCCGCATGATAGCTTTTGGTGTCAACCCCAACTTCCCTTTGGTTAACAATTGACTTTAAACTTTTGTGAGAAAACTCGATTGGATCCTCTATGGTAAGGATATGTCCCCCAAAACTTTCGTTTCTATGATTAATCATCGCGGCTAAAGTTGTAGATTTTCCGGAGCCTGTACCACCAACCATAAGGATAAGACCGCGTCGATTAGCCATGAGTTCAGAAAGAACTTCTGGAACATCAAGCTCCGATAGATTGGGAATACTTGAAGGTATCAACCGTAAGACCAAACCCCACTCCCCTCGTTGGAAAAAAACATTTACTCTGAAACGGGCCGAACCATCAGGCAATTCACAAGCAAAGTCCAAATCCAGCTCCTCCTCAAATTTCCTCACCTGGATTTCACTCATGATCTCTAAAGCAGCCGACTTGACACTATCCCCGTTAAGAACTTCCTCTCCAATTTCGTGTAAGTTACCGTCAATTTTTATCAATGGTTTACAATTTGCACTTAAAAATAAGTCAGAACCTTTTTTATCTCTTAAAATTTCTAAATAGGAGTTAATCATTTACTCTTAGCCTAATGTACCTGTGTCTTCCTCTTTTTCTTCTAAAGAGAATCCACTGACTTCGTCCAAAATATTCCGTTCTTTTGAGGCCTTCCCTTCGAGTTTTATACGTAGTCGTAATTCATTTTCGGAGTCCGCATTTTTTAACGCCTCATCTATACTAATCAAATCTTGTTCATATAATTCAAAAAGAGCTTGGTCAAAAGTTTTCATTCCCAAATCGTTGGATTTGGACATTATTTCCTTTATCCCATGAACTTCACCTTTCAAGATCAAATCCGATATCAAAGGAGAATTTATCAGTATCTCTATAGCCGCCACTCTTCCTTTACCGTCAGGCTTCCGTAATAACCTTTGGGAAACGACCCCTTTTAGGTTGAGAGATAGGTCTTGTAATAGCTGTTGTTTTCTTTCCTCTGGAAAAAAATTCACTATCCGATCCAGTGCCTGATTAGCGCTGTTGGCATGAAGCGTAGCCACAGCCAAATGTCCAGTTTCTGCAAACGCCACAGCAAATTCCATTGTTTCCCTATCTCTAATTTCGCCCAATAAAATGACATCTGGAGCCTGCCTCAAAGTATTTTTCAACGCTATATCCCAATCGTCAGTATCTACCCCAACTTCCCTCTGCATGACAATACAGCCTTTATGAGGGTGGACATACTCGATGGGATCTTCTATGGTAATTATATGCCCGTGAGAATTAGCATTCCTATGATCAATTAATGCCGCTAGGGAAGTAGATTTTCCAGATCCAGTTCCTCCGACCATTATTACAAGACCTCGCTTAGTCATAATAATGTCTTTCATGACCTCAGGAAGACCCAATTTATCAATATTTGGAATCTCGGTTTCTATTGCTCTAATTACTAAGCCATTTGAACCTTGCTGAACAAAAGCATTTACTCGGAAGCGCCCTATTCCCTTTGGTGAAATGGCGAAGTTACATTCTTTAGTAGCCTCAAACTCCTTCACTTGGCGATCGTTCATTATCGCGGAACATAGAGCCTTAGTATCATCACTTAAAAGAGTTTCTCTTCCTACGGGGACTATTTTTCCATCGATTTTCATAGCAGGAGGAAAACCATCTGTTATAAACATATCAGAACTTTTCTTTTCCACCATTGAGGCCAAGAGGTCTCGCATCGTTTTTATTGCATCTTCTCTTTCCATCTATGATCTCCGTTATTTTACATAGCCAAAAAGTCGCTTCAGAAATCGTCTTTGTTAGCAGCTTTAGAGCGAGCATCTGCTATGGTGATTTCATTACGAGACAAAAGAGCTTTTAAATTCTGATCCAACGTCTGCATTCCAAACTGTTGTCCAGTTTGTATGGCAGAGTACATTTGGGCTAATTTATTTTCTCTTATCAAATTCCTTATCGCAGGTGTTCCAATCATTATTTCATGAGCGGCAACCCTGCCACCACCAACTTTTTTACACAATACCTGGGATATCACAGCCTTCAGAGATTCCGAAAGCATTGCCCTAACCATATCCTTTTCTTCAGCTGGAAAAACATCAACAATTCGATCGACAGTCTTCGCAGCAGAGCTGGTGTGAAGGGTTCCAAAAACCAAGTGTCCGGTTTCAGCAGCAGATAACGCAAGTCTAATTGTCTCTAAGTCCCTCATCTCGCCAACCAGAATAACATCCGGATCCTCCCTGAGCGCCGAGCGCAGGGATTCATTAAAACCTAATGTGTCTCGATGCACTTCTCTTTGGGTGATCAAACATTTTTTACTTTGATGTACAAACTCAATGGGATCCTCTATCGTTAAAATGTGGCCATACTCCGTATCATTTTTGTGGTCCACCATTGCCGCTAATGTTGTCGACTTCCCTGAACCCGTAGGACCAGTCACCAAGACAACACCCCTCGGGTAGTCAGAAATCTCCTTAAATATTTCAGGTGCCTTGAGATCCTCTAAGCTCAGAATCTTTGAGGGAATCGTACGAAAAACAGCACCAGCGCCTCTATTTTGATTTAAGGCATTTACCCGAAACCTAGCTAGGCCCGGAATTTCAAAGGAAAAATCACATTCTAAGAATTCTTCAAACTCCTTTTGCTGCTTATCATTCATGATGTCATATACCAGATCACGCACTGCTGTATTATCCATAGGGGGAATATCAATTTTCCTCATGTCCCCATCGACGCGAATCATAGGCGGCATTCCAGCCGATAAGTGCATGTCTGAAGCTCCATTTTTCACCCCAAATGCCAATAATTCACCAATATCCATCGCCTCTCCTAGTCCTAGTTTTAATGATTCTAGTGCTTTAGCACTCTATACTTCCAATTCTAACGTTTACATAATAGGCTACGTCCACTTTAACAAGGTCTTCCCTTTCTTACCAACCTGATGAAAAGCAACAATCTATGAGTTATAAATCGATAGAGAGTAATTTAAAACAGCTTCAAAAAAATATTGAAGATTTACAAAGAAAATATCGGCGAACTAAGGAGGTGGTTAACCTTATAGCCGTTAGTAAGGGTCAATCAGCCGCCTACATCAGGAGAGCTTATGTTCTTGGTATTCAGAAATTCGGCGAAAACTACCTCCAAGAAGCGGAGGAGAAACAAAGTGAGCTCGGAGACCTAGAAATCGAATGGCATTTTATTGGGGCTATACAATCTAATAAGACCGCCTACATTGCCAATAATTTTAGTTGGGTACACAGTCTTGAGCGTCTAAAAATTGCTCGCCGCCTCAATGAGCAAAGACGAAAAGATCTGCCACAACTGAACGTTTTGATACAAATAAATCTGCCAGGAGAGGACAAAAGTGGAATACAGCCTGGCGAACTTACCGAATTTTCAAAGGAGATCCTAAAACTCGAAAATCTCCGTCTTAGAGGTGTCATGTATTTTCCGCCCAAAACAGACACATTTGACGAGAGCCGAGCAAAATATCTAAAAGTGATAGACTTGACAAAGTCAATCAAATACATGGATACCCTGTCAATGGGAACCAGCAACGATTATAAAGCGGCGATCGCAGCTGGGACTACAATGATCCGCTTGGGCACAACAATATTTGGACCGAGGGTTCAGGGACATGGAGCAAATTTATGACAAGATATTGTTTTATAGGCGGTGGAAATATGGCGAAAGCGCTAATAGGCGGCCTAATTTCCAAAGGCGTGAACAATAGAGATATAAAAGTAATCGATCCAGACCCTAAGGCGAGAAAAGAGTGTGAGTCTCTTTACGAGGTAAGAACCTTTACGAACCTCAAAAGCACCGAATCTGATGCTGACGTTACGATCTTAGCCGTAAAGCCCAATTTAGTTCAAGATGCCTTGACCAGCTTCAATCCGAAGGATAGAAGCCTCCTCGTTTCTGTCGCTGCTGGAATTAAGATTTCCACATTAGAAAAAGTACTCGGGCAAAACAAAGCTATTGTTCGATCTATGCCGAACACACCAGCCTTGATTGGCAAAGGGGCAACCGTTGTCAGGTCAAACACTAATGTGAATGAGACTCAAGAAAAAATGGTTGAAGAATTGTTCGGAGCTGTTGGAATTGTACGTTGGATAGAAAGTGAGGATGATCTCGACGCAGTGACGGCAATATCTGGTAGTGGGCCAGCATATTTTTTTCTGTTCGCTGAATTAATTGAAACCGCCGCCATACAACTCGGACTAGAAAAAAAATTGGCTCGCGAACTCTCTTTTCAAACATTCTATGGTTCGGCTCTATTACTCGAAAACTCCCCTGATTCAGCAAAAACTTTAAGAGAAAAAGTGACCTCCCCCGGCGGAACTACAGAAAAAGCGCTGGCCTCTTTAGAAAAGAACAATCTATACTCCTTACTTCTAGAGGCGATAATGGAAGCTAAAAACCAAGCAAAATCCCTTTCAAAACAGTGAAACTCTAATGTTTGATACTTACCTAACCAATGCTCTAATTTTTCTTCTTAGTACACTAACCGCTTTTTGTACTTATATTCTTCTGTGTAGATTTATTCTTCAAATATTAAATGTCGATTTCTTTAATCCAGTATCTCAAGCAATCATACGCATGACTGACCCACCTCTAAACCCATTGCGACGATTACTTCCATCTTCAAAAAAATATGACTTCGCAGCTTTTTTAATTGCTTTTAGCTTCCAACTTATACATATTCTCTTAGTCGCCTTACTCTACAAATCAAATATTAATTTAGCTGGCACCATCTTGATAGGCCTAGCCAACACTCTCCATAAAATGCTCAATCTTTTCACCTTCTCAATACTTGGCTACGTATTAATATCTTGGCTTTCTCATGGCAGATACAATCCTCTTTTAGACTTGATTAAGTCTATTAGTCTTCCCCTACTGTCTCGGGCTCGTCGGTTATTACCTTCATTTGGCGGACTAGATCTCTCACCCATGTTAGCAATTATCCTGCTTCAATTAATTATAATGCTAGTTATAATACCCTTAAGAGATTTTGGACGTTTCTCTTTTTAGTATGAACATTAAATCGAATTTTTTTAAAGGAAAAACTTAGAAATTTTTCTGATTACCTTTTTATGCACCACAAACATATGGATAACGATATAGGAATAGTCAAAACATCAAAACAGTTCTTCAAAGGGACACTCCAACTTGATTGTGGGGTCACCCTAGAAAACTATGAGATTTGCTATGAAACATACGGCAAACTGAATAATAGTCGTGAAAATGCGGTGCTTGTTTGTCACGCCCTGACAGGAGATCAGCACGCTGCCGGAAAATATAGTGAAACAGATAAAAAAGCCGGTTGGTGGGACAATATGATAGGGCCGGGCAAGCCCATCGACACAGAAAAGTTTTTTGTAGTATGTCCCAATAATCTAGGAGGTTGCGGAGGGTCCACCGGGCCTCTTTCAATTAACCCAGAAACTTCCCGACCTTATGGTCCAGACTTCCCTATAGTTACCGTTAGAGATTGGGTTGAAAGCCAAGAGAGTTTGGGCAAAGAGCTTGGAATCGAAAAATGGGCGATTGTGATGGGAGGAAGCTTAGGAGGCATGCAAGTACTACAGTGGACAATAGATTATCCTGACCAAGTACGGCATGCCATTGTAGTAGCGGCAGCACCGCGATTATCTACACAAAACATAGCATTTAACGAAATTGCGCGCCAAGCGATTCGCTCAGACCCCGAGTTTCACGGAGGCCATTTTTACGAGAAAGGCGTTGTGCCGGAAAGAGGTCTAAAAGTTGCTAGAATGATAGGACACCTTACATATTTATCCGATGACATACTGCACACAAAATTCGGTAGGGATCTCAGAAAAGGAAAGATCGACTTTGGCTTTGATGTAGAATTTGAGATCGAGTCTTATTTGCGACACCAAGGGGAATCCTTCGTCGGAAGATTTGACGCGAACACCTACCTATTAATGACCAAAACTCTAGACTATTTTGATCCAGCCGCGTCTTATGGGGGCGATCTGACTAAGGCTCTGGATAAATGTAAGTCTCACTTTCTGGTAGTTTCATTCTCAAGCGACTGGCGGTTTTCTCCAAGCCGATCAAAAGAGATTGTCAGAGCTTTGTTGGAGAATGACCTTGATGTTAACTACTGTCAGATTGAATCAGAATTAGGTCATGATTCTTTTCTATTACCAATACCGCAATATCATAAGATTGTTGGCGCTTACGCTGACCGGGTAAATATAATCTAAATGAAAATAGCTGAACTAAGAGCCGAGCACCAACTGATCTCCGAGTGGATTACAGAAGGGGCGAAAGTTTTAGATCTAGGATGTGGAGATGGAGGATTTTTAGCAGCCTTAAGCAAAGAAAAATCTGTAACTGGTTACGGTATTGAGATAGACCCTGAAAACATTGTAAAGTGTATTGAGAAGGGCGTTAATGTAATCCAAGCAAACCTCGACGAGGGATTGAGCGAATTTGAAGAAAGTTCCTTTGATTTTGTGGTAATGACACAAACTATTCAAGCACTGCGATCACCCCATTCAGTAATCAAGGATATTTTAAGAATTGGAAAAGAGGGAATAGTAACTTTTCCAAATGTCGGGCATTGGCGATGCAGATTGCAATTCATGTTGGGCAAAATGCCGATCACTCAACAGTTACCGGAGAGTTGGCACGAGACACCGAATATTCACATCTGCAGCATTAAAGACTTTGAAGAGCTTTGCAATACTCTAAATATTACAATTAGCGAGAGAGCCATATTGGATGCCAAGCACAGACCCTTTAAAATTATCGAATTAATGCCCAACCTTTTCGGCGAAATCGCTATATATCGGATCTGCTTGGACGCCTAACATTCTATTTTTTAAAAAACCTCAGACGTCACTCTTTCAAAGAATATTTGTAAGTAATGCTTAATGGGGCATGATCAGAGAATCGCGATTTCTTGTAAATTATGGCCTTATCGACTAATTCTGCCATATCTTTTGTTACCATTTGATAGTCGATCCTCCATCCTACATTGTTCTCCCAGGCCCTTCCCCTATTAGACCACCATGTGAACTCATCTGTACTGGAGTTGACTAATCGAAAGGCATCATTTAAACCACAATTTTCTAAGGCCCAATCTAACCAAGCCCTTTCTTCAGGTAAAAAACCGGAATTTTTTTGATTGGAACGCCAGTTTCTTAAGTCTTCTTTTTTATGTGCAATATTCCAATCGCCACAGACTACTAAGGACACACCATTTTTCTTACATTTTGAAAGCCAGATTCCAAATTCCTTTAAAAATCTAAATTTTGCTGATTGTCTAACTTCTCCTGAAGACCCTGAAGGAAAATAAACAGAAACTACTGATAGAGCACCAAAGTTAGCGAGCAAAAATCTACCTTCATCATCTGCCTCTTTAAACCCAAAACTATATTCAACAAATTGCGGCTTAATGCGTGAATATATAGCAACACCACTGTAGCCCTTTTTCTGGGCTTCGGAAAAATGGCTATGCCAATTTGGAGGATTCAAAATTTCGTCTGATAGATCACAAACCTGCGCCTTGGTTTCTTGAAGACAAACCACATCAGCTTTTTGGCGAGATAACCACTTTAGGAACCCCTTTTTGAAAGCTGCTCGGATGCCGTTTAAGTTTAAAGAAATTATCTTCACTATCTTTTACAAAGTCCTATTAACGATTGTTAAGTTAGATATAATAGAGAAATATCTGATAAAGCTGAAGAAGGATTGGGAACTAAAATATGGAAGAATATAAAGCAGACTTCCTGGCTTTTGCTATAGAGTCTGGGGCCCTAACATTCGGTGAATTCACATTAAAGTCCGGAAGAGTTAGTCCTTATTTCTTCAACACAGGGGCTTTCTCTTCTGGGGCGAGCCTAGCAAAACTAGCTCGAGCCTACTCGATGTGCATAGACAAGAAAAACTTAGAGTTTGATATGCTTTTTGGGCCTGCCTATAAGGGAATTCCTCTCGTCAGTACTATATCGGTTTGCTACTCAAGCCTTTACGACCGTGACATTGGGTTTTGCTTCAATAGAAAGGAGGAAAAAAAACATGGAGAAAAAGGTGCTATTGTTGGCCAGAAACTAAAAGGCAATGTACTGATTATTGACGATGTCATATCAGCCGGAACCTCTGTGCGAGAATCAGTCAAAATCATAGAAGGTAAAAGTGCTTGTCCTGTAGCCGTAGTAATCACTCTTGACCGTCAGGAGAGAGGGTTAGGCTCAGAAACTGCAGTAGAAGAAGCTGAGCGTTCCTTAAACCTTAAAGTGGAAAGTATTGTTAGTTTTAAAGATATAGTGCGCTATCTTCAAAATATCGGAAACTTTTCATCAGAAATTGAAGCTCTCCAAGAGTATCACATAGCATATGGAAATAAAGTTAGTGAATAGGTCAAATAAAGGCCAACTTTTAGTGCCATTTATTTTCATAAGCTATTGCTTAGCAAATACTGCTGGGGCAAATATAAAGTGCTGGACTAATGAAGACGGCGTAAGGGAATGCGGTAATAAAATACCTCCGGAATACTCTCAGGGGGCTTCGGTAAAAATTAGCCGAGGCGGAGTTATAATAGGAGGAGAAGAAGCGGCTAAATCTCTTGAGACCATTCGAAAAGAAAAAGAGGCTTCGATCAAGGCTGAGGAATCTCGAAAGGCAGACCAAGCTCTGTTGAAGACTTTTTCCTCTACTGAAGATCTAATTTTAGCAAGAAATAGAAAAGTAGAGCAGATTGACAAAGAAATAATTCTATTAGAATCCAGAATAATCAAATTAGAAGAGAACCTACAAAAAGTTAAGCTTCGACTTGACGCTAACGAAAAAGAAGCTCTTCCAGGTAATGACGATTTAGACAAAAATGCTCAACTAATTTTGCGTCAGATAAGGGAAAGCCAACAATTTATCAAAACCAAGGAAAATGAGAGAAACGATATTTCTCTTCAATTTGCGAAAGATATTGACCGATTTAACAAGCTAGTCAAACCAGAAGAATAAAAAACTCTACTCCGACTGTATTAGAGTTCCTATCCCCTCGTTAGTGAAGATTTCCAGAAGCAAAGCATGACAAACCCTTCCATCTATAATGTGAGCAC
>MDTG01201207.1_pt1 | contig 39887 bp, 30 predicted proteins | sample 811421 | NCBI WGS metagenome assembly MDTG01 (sample SAMN05326645, study PRJNA326480) | marine metagenome | isolation source: seawater | place: Pacific Ocean: South East | collected 2011 | reverse complement strand
TCTCGTGGCCTTTTGTTCCGCACGAGGAAAGGCGCAAGAGGGAACGGCTGTTACCGACAGCTTGCCGCGCCTGGCCCGCGAGCTATCTCCCGCCCCGGTCATTGAGCAGCGGCCTGATGCGGTTCGTTGGATGCAGTCCATCGGTGCTGAAGGCATCTACACAGGGATGAAAAGCCGTGTTTTCGGATGGGCTGAATCTGCAGCTGTACAGTCGGCCCAGCACCACAGACAGTTGCTTATCGCCGTGCCCGGAGCCAACATTTGGCAAAGCGATGCCGCTGGCTTGCAACTCGGCATTGGCGTCCGGGGATTGAGCCCGAGCCGATCGTCCCATTTATCGGTCCGACAAAACGGAATGCCGATCGCGGCAGATCCACTGGGGTATCCAGAATCGTATTACACGCCTCCGACGCGTGCTGTGCGGGAAGTGCGTATGGTGAGTGGTGCAGGTGCCTTGCAGTATGGATCGCAACTCGGTGGTATGCTAGACTTCGTCTTGCGTGATGGACGCGAGCATACCGGCCTCTGGGGAAGCGGAGCACTGTCCGGCATTGTCTATTCCGGGGCCGTAAACCAAGGAGAGGGAACGGAGATGCGTGGGTTTGGCCAAGGTTTTGCTGAAATGGGATGGCAAGATGAGGGCGGTGAAATGCATGCATACGGGGCCTTGGAGCACAAATCAGGTGGAGGATGGCGGCCCAATACGGACTTCTCCACCACCACCGCACTGGTGAGTGGCGGTGGACGCATCGGTGAGGTTTGGAGCTGGGAGACCGACCTGGCATGGATGGACCGGGTAGAGCAACAGCCTGGTGGGTTGACGGATGCTCAATTCGCCAGTGACGCCAGGGTTTCCTTTCGGGATCGCAATCACTTCAAGGTCACCCACCGTTCGGCAGCCTTGCGCATTCGAAACCGGCCTGAAGCCGTGAGCTCCTGGGAATGGAATGGCCGCTTTCACTTTCTCCAGGCAGAGCGAGCTTCACTTGGCTTTCTTGGCTTTCCCAACCGGGTCGATCCCGGTGTCTTTCGTGAACTCATCTCAGGACGATTTCGCCACGGTGGCGCCGACGTTCGCGCTGTCAAGCGCTGGCTCAATCAACATGGAGGCCTCCATGCGCTCACCCTCGGGGGGCAACTGCTGAAGGGACGCAGCCTGGCGATGCAAGGAGAAGGGGTCCCCGGCGACATGCCTGACTTCGAGTATGTCGTGCCTGAAGCGGGAGATGGAAGTCGTTACACCTTTCCCAACCTTCAGTTGGCTTTTCATGCACAGGGCGCGTGGAACCCCCTGCCGGGCTGGGTCTTCACACCAGGAATGCGCGTGGAGTTCATCGATACCCGTGCGGATGGTCGATACCGCGAGGTCATTTTCGACGGGGCGGGCAATGTGGTCGAGGACAGTGTATTCACTCAGGTAGAGCGTCGGTCGCGGATGGTGGGGCTGCCCGGCATTGGGTTCTCCCACAAGTTTCAGTCGCTCGAGCTCTATGGCAATGCTGTGGCCAATTACCGCGCGATCAATTTCAGCGACATTCAATTGCGCAACATTGGTCGTCAAGTGGACCCGAACATCCGCGATGAGCGCGGCCGCAATGTCGATCTTGGATTGCGCGGTGAGTTGATTGGAGGCATCCGGTTCGACTTCAGCGCATTCCAATTGAATTATCGGGATCGCATCGGTCTGGTGGCCACGACTGTTCCCGATCCGGTCATTATTCAGCGTGTCGTTCTGCTTCGTACCAACATTTCAGACGCCCGGACGAGGGGAGTCGAGCTCACACTGGGGGGGCTTCTCCACGAGGATGTAGAGCGTGGCCTTCGTTGTGAGGGGTTGATTACGGGGTCCGTGATGCGGAGCCGCTATTTGGCCAGTGCTGAAAGTGCATTCCGAGACAAGGAAGTAGAGTTCGTTCCAGACTTCATCTTCCGCGCGTCGTTGCAGTTCGGCATTCGCCGTTGGGGCTTTGACTTTGGTGCGCATGCCGTGGGGGATCAATTTACCGAGGCCACCAATGCCATTCTGACACCGGATGCCATTCATGGTGAGGTGCCCGCCTTCTTCGTGATGGATGCCGGTGTTCATTGGCACGCCGATTCGGGTTGGTCGGTGCGCTTGTCGGTAGACAACCTCAACGATGCCCGGTACTTCACGCGCCGCGCGGCCGCCTATCCTGGCCCAGGCATCTTGCCCGCCGATGGCCGTTCCGTCCAGTTGACCGTGGGCTTCAGCGGGTGGGATTGAATCGGATCCAATCCACTTCGAGCCCGAAGTCCCCTGCGGTGCCGTCGTATTTCATGAAGCCGATGCGGAGGATGTCGTCCAACGCGCCCCACGACCACAGCTTGGGCAGGTCACCGGTCATGGCACTGCTTTTTTTGAGAGCATTGAAGTCCAGCGTCACTTCTCCCCACTCCGGTCCGGCCTCGAAATTGGCCTTCCAATAGGGCATCCACCATTGCTCGGACGTTTCCATCGTCAGGGTAAACGTGTCGGCCTCACCCAAGGTCGTGCGGCACCGCATCGTCACTGAGCCAAAGGTCGACAGGTCGCGTTGGCCCCAATCGGACCGCACCGAGCTGAATCCGCCATTGTTCTCCAGAGAAACGGTGCCGGCCCAAGTCATGGTCTTGCGTCCGTATTGTACCACGCCGATGGATCGGCCGCCCATCACCCCGTCGTTGAGGGCACGCCAACTGGTGACTTGGCCTTTGCCGAAGTCCAGTGTCATGGGGTCGGAAGGGGCAGAGGCTGGCGCACATGCACCGATGAGGAGCACAGTGCCAAGTAGGGAACGAAACCAAAACATGGGAAAACAACCCATGGCCCCGGGGGACGGTTCACTTGCCGATGCAGAAGTTGCCAAAGATGTGGCCCAGCAGATCGTCCGGTGTGATGGCGCCCGTGATCCGGCCCAGTTGGTCGAGGGCATCTCTATGGTCTACAGCCAGCAGGTCTCCGCTCAGCCCGGCGTCTAACCCGTCTAGTGCGCGCTGGAGGGCTTCCCGGGTGCGCTGAAGGGCATCCCGGTGGCGAAGGTTGGTCACGAGAATGCGGTCCTCGGCGAGGGCGCTGCGGTAGTCGCGGCCCAGCCGCTGTTCGAGGGCGTCGATGCCCAGCCGTTCCTCAGCGCTGATGGCCAGGACCTCTTCCGTGCCGGAAGGGTGCCATCCTTCGGGGGCCGGGTTTAGGTCTGTTTTGTTGATGAGGGCCAGCACCACACCTGCGGGTTCGCCGATGTCGTCGGCGGCTTGCTGCAGCCGCTCGGTGGCGGCTTGGACTTCCTGCTCCGCCTGCTCCCGGCCGGCCTCATCCTGCAGTTCGCGCGCATCTAGCAGGTACAGCACGAAGCGTGCAGTGGCCGCTTTGGCCCAGGCCCGACGAATGCCCTCGGCTTCGATGTCGTCTTCGGTGTCCCGGAGACCGGCGGTATCAATGAAACGGAACCGGATGCCTGCGAGGGTCAACACTTCTTCGAGGGTGTCGCGTGTCGTTCCCGGGGTGTCGGACACGATGGCCCGCTCTTCGCGGAGCAAGGCGTTGAGCAATGTGGATTTTCCGCGGTTGGGGGCGCCTAGAATGGCCACGGGTACCCCTTCTGCGATGGCGCGGCCGGTGCTGAATCCGTGGAGCAATTCGTCGATGCGCCCGAGCAGGTCGCCAACGTGGCGGCGGTACCCATCTCGGTCGGCAAATTCCACATCCTCCTCGCCGAAGTCCAATTCGAGCTCCATGAGGGCGGCGTATTCGATCAAAGCGTCCCGGAAGCTTTGGATTTCCCGGCTGAATCCACCTCCCAATTGCTGCAGGGCCAAGCGATGAGCCCCAGCATGGTTTGCCTCGATGAGGTCCCCGATGGCCTCGGCCTGAGCCAGATCGCGCTTGCCGTGGAGGAATGCCCGTTGGGTGAATTCACCGGGCAGGGCGGGCCGGCAGCCGGCGTCAATCAGCAGCTCCATGAGCCGCTGGGCGATGAAGGGGCTGCCGTGGATGTGGCATTCGACCACATCTTCCCCGGTGAAGCTGCGCGGTCCGCGGAAGGGCAACAGCAGCGCTTCATCGAGGGGGTGCCCGCCATCGTGCAGGATTCGCAACGCGGCCCGGCCCGGTTCGACGCCGGACAGGCGTCCGCCGCAGAGTCGGTCTACGGAGCTCCAGGCATCGGGGCCACTGACGCGAATGACTGCTACACCCCCGCGTCCTGGTGGGGTGGAGAGGGCGCAAATGGTGGTTCCGTCAAGGGGGTGTGCGGGCATGGGGGCAAATTAGCTCCGCCCCCTTTCCGAAGCTCCCTTGTCGGGCGTTACTTTTGCGCCGCGCGCCTGCGCACAACGACACCACAACCCTCGCCAACCTGTCCCCATGAGCGTTCTCGTCAACAAGGATTCCCGCATCATCGTTCAAGGTTTCACCGGATCCGAAGGCACCTTCCACGCCAGTCAGATGATCGAATACGGCACCAACGTCGTGGGCGGCGTCACGCCGGGCAAGGGCGGTCAGACCCACCTTGATATGCCGGTATTCAATACCGTGGAGGACGCCGTAAAGCAGGCGGGTGCAGACACCAGTATCCTTTTCGTTCCGCCGGCCTTTGCCGCAGACGCCATCCTCGAGGCGGCCGACGCCGGCATCAAGGTCATCATTTGCATCACCGAGGGCATCCCCGTGGCCGACATGGTCAAGGTCAAGGCGCACCTCGACACGCTGCCCGGCTGCACGCTGGTCGGTCCGAACTGTCCGGGCGTCATGACGGCGGGCGAGGCGAAGGTGGGCATTATGCCCGGCTTCATCTTCAACCCCGGCCGCATCGGCATCGTGTCCAAGAGCGGTACGCTGACCTACGAGGCGGTGGACCAGATTACCAAGGCTGGCCTCGGTCAGAGCACGGCCATCGGCATCGGCGGTGACCCGATCATTGGCACCACCACGCTTGAGGCAGTTCAGCTGCTCATGGCCGATGACGAGACCGACGGCATCATCATGATCGGTGAGATTGGCGGTGACTTGGAGGTCAAAGCAGCCCGATGGATTGCCGAGAACGGCACCAAGCCGGTGGTCGGGTTCATCGCAGGCGTGACCGCACCGAAGGGCCGCACCATGGGCCACGCCGGTGCCATCGTGAGCGGAGAAGAGGAAAGCGCCGAGGCCAAGAAGGCCGTCATGCGCGAGTGCGGCATCCACGTGGTGGATAGCCCGGCGCAGATCGGCGCCAAAATGGTTGAGGCCCTGCAGGGCTGATTCCGCTCTCTGAATTCAGGGTGTGACGTGGTGCACGCCAACCTTCCAGGGTTGGCTCAGGACGGCCATGACCTTTACCAAGTCCTCGCCATGGGCCACGAAGTCCAATTCGGCGGTGTCGACCCAGAGCACACGGCTGCCGCGGGCTGCCTTGAAATGCCGCTCGTACGCCTTTTCCAGTTTACGCAGGTAGTCGAGGTCGATGTCCTGCTCGTAGGAACGGCCACGCGCGGCAATCTGGGCGCGCTGGCGCTCTTCTCCGGGCCGGAGGTAGACGATCAATTCGGGTTTGGCCATGCCCTCCGCCATCACCTCATACAGGTTGCGGAACAGGGCGTACTCTGCCTTGGGAAGGGTGATCTTGGCAAACAAGTCGCTCTTGGCGAAGACGTAGTCGGACACGAGGGCGTCGCGAAAGAGCGTACGTGCGGACAAGGCGGCCTTGACCTGCTTGTACCGCTGTGCCAGGAAGCTCAGCTCAACCGGGAAGGCGTAGCGTTCCGGGTCGAGGTAGAACTGCTCCAGGAAGGGGTTGTCTGCAAACGGTTCCAGCAGGGGGGCGGTGCCCAGCCGCTCTGCCAGTGCCTTGGCGAGCGTGCTCTTGCCGGCACCAATGCCGCCTTCGATGGCAATGTGTCGGTAGGGAATACTCATGCGGTCGGCCACGGTGCAATGTCGGGTACATCGGCCGGAAGGTCCTGCAGATGTTCGGCCACGGTCCGGTGGGTTCCTGGGATGAGGTGTTCCGGCACGAGGTCGGCCAGGGGTTGAAGCACGAAACGCCGCTGCAGCATGCGGGCGTGGGGTACAGTGAGGTGAGGGAGGTCGAGGCCCCGGTCACCCCACAGCACGATGTCGAGGTCGATGGGGCGGGAGATCACCGCGCCTCTGGTGCGGGTACGGCCCATGTCCTGTTCGATGCGAAGCAGGGCCTGCATGAGTCCTTCCGGATCGGATTCCCAGCGGTCATCGAGCGCCAATTCCACGACGCGGTTTAGGAAGTCGGGGGTGCCCGGTGCCATGCCGATGGCAGCAGTCTCGTAGGTAGGAGAGATCCTCAGGACGCGGCCAAGGGCATTCAGGGCGGCGTCGGCGGCATCGAGGTGGTTGATGCGGTCTCCAAGGTTGGAACCGGTGGCGATGTGGACGATCACTGCACAAAGGTCGGGTTGGATGCGCCTACACTTGTTGCATTTCTGTCCGTCCTCGGTGTACGACCTTTGTGCCCGTCAAACGTGCAGCAATGAACTTCGGAAAGCAATTCCTCGCCAGCCTTCTCGGCTCCACGGTCGCCCTCATCGTGGCCGGCACCCTTCTCATTTTCATTTTTGTAGGTGCCCTCGTGGGTGGCCTGACCTCGGCCTTCGCAGAGGCCGGAGAGGGTGTCGAATCCGACTTTGATTTCGGGGTCGACATTGAAGAAGGCTCCGTGCTCCACCTCACCTTCGATGCGCCGTTCGTGGAGCGGGGTATGGAAGTGCCCTCCTTCACGTTTGGTCTGGGAGGTGTGGACGCCGAGTCTTCCACCGGTCTCAACCACTTCCTCTCCGACATGGAGCGCGCGGCGGAGGACGACCGGATCGAGGGCATCCTGATCCAAGCGGATGCCGTGTCCGGTTACCCTTCCATGCTCGGTGAGGTGCGCGATGCACTCGTGCGGTTCAAGGACTCGGGCAAATGGATTGTCGCCTGGAGCGAAGTCTATACGCAGAGTGCTTATTGGTTGAGCACCGTGGCAGACAGCGTCTACCTGCATCCGGAGGGGGGCATCGACATGCGCGGCATGGGCATGGAAACCATGTTCTACAAGCGCATGCTCGAGGATGTCGGCGTGGAAATGACCATTGTCCGGGGGCCCGACAACAAGTACAAGAGTGCCGTGGAGCCCTTTTTCAGGGAGAATCTGTCTGAGGCCAACCGGGAGCAGAATATGGCGCTACTCGAGGATTTCTGGGCCCGCATGGGCGGAGACATCGCCTCTGCGCGGGGCATGTCCATCGCTGAATTGGATGCCGACATCAATGCGCTCGCCATGCGCACGACCGGGGATTTCCTCGAGCGCGGATACGTTGACGGCTTGCTCTACGAAGACGAGCTGCACGCCATGTTGCTCGATAAGGGGGCCGAACAAGATGACGACGATGAGAGCCATGCGCGTTTCGTGGGCTTGAAGCAGTACCACAACCCCGATTTCTTCGAAGACTTCATCACGACCCTACAGGCCGACCTAGAAGGCGGTGATGAAGAAGAGGGGGGAGAAGAAGGGGCTGAATCCGAGGCCGCTGCCGTGGCCGTGGTCTACGCCGTGGGTGCCATTGAGAGCGGACAGGGCGACGACGCGACCATCGGTTCGGACCGCATCGCCGGTGCGCTCCGCACCGCACGCCTCGATCCGGAAGTGGGCGCCGTGGTATTGCGGGTGAATTCGCCGGGCGGAAGCGCCCTGGCCAGTGACGTCATATGGCGGGAAACCGTATTGCTGAAGGAGGCGGGCAAGCCCGTCGTGGCGTCTATGAGCGACCTCGCCGCGAGCGGGGGATATTACATCAGCTGTGCGGCCGACCACATTCTCGCCCAGCCCAATACGATTACCGGTAGCATTGGAGTCTTCGGGGTTTTGCCTTCTTTCGGGAAGCTGGCTCGGGAGCACATCGGCCTCGACTTCGATGGCGTCAAGTTGCACGACCACGCTGACGCCCTCAATGGCCACACCCCGGTTCAGGGCGAAGCCCTGGCCGCCATCAATGAAGGCGTCACCGAGATCTATGACAGCTTTATCGAACGCGTGGCCGAGGGCCGGGGCATGACCGTCGACGGCGTCAATGAGGTGGCCCGTGGCCGGGTCTGGACCGGACAGGACGCGATGGACATCGGGCTCGTTGACGGCATGGGCAACCTGCAGGATGCCGTGGCCATGGCGGCCGAGCTGTCTGGTATGGTGGACCCGGATTTGGTCGAGCTTCCTGAAGCCGTGGATCCGTTCGAGCAGTTCATCGAGGATTTCGCCGGTGTAAGTACGGCCATGGCCATGGCCGAAGCTGCCGGGCTGAACGAGGCGTTCCTCGCACCGCTCTTGGAAGTGGAGGCCCTGATTCAAGCCGCCCCGCAGGACCGCATTCAGGCGCGAATGCCTTACACGATCCGGATCTACTGATGGGGGAGGGGCACCGCGCCACTTCCATGGACGCGTTGGGGCGGCTGAGCCCGGAGGCCTTTGCGGCCGCCGGTAAGCTGCCCCTTCGTTTTGTCCTGGACAACCTGCGCAGCGGCCTCAATGTGGGCTCCGTGTTCCGCACGGCCGACGCCTTCCGATTGGAGGGGGTGGACCTCTGTGGTTACACCGCCCGCCCGCCCCATCGGGACATTCTCAAGACGGCCCTCGGGGCCACCGACCATGTCGATTGGAAGGGCCACGAGGAGACTGTGACGGCCATTCAAGCTTTGCAGGCGGAGGGAGTGAAGGTGTTCGCGCTCGAACAGGCCTCGGCTTCCACGGCATTGGGCGACTGGCGGCCACAAGTTGGAGAGCGTTGGGCGGTGGTACTCGGCAACGAGGTGCGCGGCTGTTCGGCAGCGGTGCTTGATGCCGCCGACGGGGTGTTGGAGATTCCCCAATTCGGGGTCAAGCACAGTCTCAATGTCTCCGTGGCGGCTGGCATGGTGTGCTGGCAGGCGTTCCAAGGTTTTGGCCCGCCCAGCGGCCGCTGACGGAAGTGTTTTCTTCGACAGCCCACATGAAAAAGCCCCGGTCCGCAGAAGCGGCCGGGGCTTTTTGAATGCAGTCGGGGACGATCAGTCGAGGTCGCGGAACTCGAGGTCGGCGCTGGCCTTGGCGGACAGGCTGGCGTCTTTTTGGACGGCCATGTCGCGATGCTCCTTGGCGGCAGCCGCGTTTCCGAGGCGGGCGTTGGCCACGGCCATCACGTAGTGGGCCACGGCGCTGTCTTCGTCGCTGTTGTTGAGGATGGTCTTGGCCCCGTTGGCGTCTCCGTTGAGGAGCTTGGCCAGTGCCGCGTTGACCGTGTTCTCTCCGCTGAAGTTGGAGACGGCCTGGCTGTAGTTGCCTTCCTGAATGGCGAGGATCGCCTTGTTGTACTTCACGGCATCGCCAGCACCTGTGGCGCCGGTCAGGTATCGCTTGGCATCGGTGAGGTTGCCCTTCATCCGGGCCACAGCACCGAGGTTGTTGTTGATGACGGGGCTGTCACCGCGCTCGTCGGCCGCCATGAAACGGTCTGCAGCTTGGTTGAGCTTGCCCATGGCCATCAGGACGACACCCTCGTTGTTCGGACCGCGCCAATCGTCGGCGTACGCCGAGCTCGTGGCTTGGTACACTTTGAGCTTGTCGTCGTTGGATTCGAAAAGCGTGGCGGCATACAACGCCTCTTCGACGGTGAGGTCGGCCGGGGTTGCCATGGCGATGGCCATCAGCTCCTCATCGGTGTAGCCCTCAATGTCGTAGTTCACGATGATCATGGAGCGGCGCAGGGCCGGCAAGATTTCCTTTTCAATCTCCTTGTAGGTCTTGGCGATGTTCTTGATCTCCTCTTCCCGGCGATTCTTGTCGCTGTACATGGAGAGCACGCGCAGAATCAGGTCCTTGTCTTCGATGTCCGAGGCGCGCATGAGCTCTTGGAAGCCTGCCCAGTCCTCGCCCTTCGGGTTGTTGCCGAAGAAGCCTTCCTCCACGTCAATCTTGGCCCGCTTCAGGAGCTTGGCAACCGCAGCATTGGCGCTTTCGGCACGCTCCATAGCGAGGTCCTCGTTGAGGCTGATTTCTCCTTCCGGGGATGCGTAGGCGCTCACTTGCGTGCCCTTGAGCATCATGCTGTCGTGGGCAGCAGCGAAGGAGAAGAACTCCTTCATGGCGGTGATGTCGTCATCGCGGAGCTCAGCGGAGCGCACGCTGGAACGGTTGTAGGCGTAGTGAATCTCGGCCTCCTCCGTGTAGGACACAACGCGCTGGAAGGCGTCCGCACCGATCACGAAGCGGTCGTCGGACATCACCCAGTTCTGGGTGGTGATGACGCCGTCTCCGAGGACGACCGGGGCGAAGTCCATGGACTTGCTGCCCATCGTGCCGCTGATGCGAAGCTCGAGTCGGGCACCGTCCTCCATGCCTTCCTGATAGGCCACTTTGGCGGAGTAGTCGAAGGATTTGGCCGTCTTGAACGGCACCACGGTGTAGTTGCCGGCGGCGTCTTCACCTTGGAAACCTTGGGTCTCGAAAGCGGCTTCACCTCCTACCCAGACGAGGACAGGCGTGGCTTCGATGATGGCCTTCTTGGCGAAGTACTTCTCGGGGAAGGTGCCGGAGAGGTTGAGTTCGACCTCGCTACCGCGCAAGACGAGCGGCTCGGGGTCCATCTTGAGGTTGAGCTCCTCAATGGCCTTTTCCATTTTTCCGAGGCCTCCGCAACCGGGCAGGGCGAGGAGGAGGACAAAGGCGGGGAGCAGGAGCGCCAAGGGCTGGCGGAAGATGTACTGCATGTTTATGAATCGTGTTCGCGGGCAAAAGTAAGGCGTTCAAGCACGCCAATCAGGACTGGACGACCCCCATTGAAGAGAACTTTCGAATGCGGGCATCGATGCGCTTGTCCGGGTTCTGGACGCGGAGCTTCTTGAGGTGCTTGACAAGTTCCGTCTTGACGGCTGCAAATGCGGCTTCCCGGTCGTTGTGGGCACCGCCCAGCGGCTCGGGAATGATGCCGTCGATGAGTTTGTGGCCGAGCATGTCGTCAGCGGTGAGTTTCAGGGCCTCAGCGGCTTCCACCTTGTGGTCCCAGGAGCGCCAGAGGATGCTGGAGCAGGACTCGGGAGAAATCACGGAGTACCAGGTGTGCTCCATCATGAGGACACGGTCACCGATGCCGATGCCGAGTGCCCCACCGGAAGCCCCCTCCCCGATGACGATGCAGATGACCGGCACGCGGAGTTGCATCATTTCAATGAGGTTCCGGGCAATGGCTTCTCCCTGACCGCGCTCCTCGGCCTCGAGGCCGGGGTAGGCGCCTGGGGTATCGATGAGGCAGACCACCGGGCGGTTGAACTTCTCCGCGAGTTTCATTAGGCGCAAGGCCTTGCGGTATCCCTCGGGGTTGGCCATTCCGAAGTTGCGGTATTGGCGGAGCTTGGTGTTGGCGCCTTTCTGTTGGCCGACAAACATCACAGGCAGGTCATCGATCATTCCGAGTCCACCGACCATGGCCTTGTCGTCCTTGCAGTTGCGGTCTCCGTGGAGCTCCATGAACCGGCCTTCGGTGAGGGCGGCGATGTGGTCGAGGGTGTAGGGGCGGTCGGGGTGACGCGAGACCTGCACGCGTTGCCAAGGGGTCAGGTTGGCATAGATCTCAGTTCGGACCTCGGTGATTTTCTTCTCCAGGTCTTCGACGGTGCTCTGCATGTCCACCTGCCCCTGACCGTCTAGGTCTTGGGCTTTCTCGAGCTGCTCGTACAGCAGGCGGATGGGCTCTTCGAAATCGAGGTAGTTCATGGTCATTCCGCTTGGGAAAGTTCAGATCGGAAGCAAACGTACCACGGGACCATTGGAATTCCCCCGCAAACCCGTGTCAATTCTCAACCTCGGGCCTTGAGTTCTGCCACCATAGCCCGTACGGCACGTCCCCGGTGGCTGATGGCATTCTTGGCTGCAGCGTCCATTTCGGCAAAGGTCAAGGTCCCCCCTTCGGGCACGAAGACCGGGTCATACCCAAAGCCATCTGCGCCGCTTTGTTGAGCAGCAATCTGTCCTTTGCAGATGCCCTCGAAGGTTCGGGTACCCTCCGGCGTGGTCAGAGCGATGACCGTGCGGAAATGCGCAGCACGGTTGGCTTGGCCCTCGAGCGCGTCGAGGAGCTTGTCCATGTTGGCTTGGGCGTCCTTGGCCTGCCCGGCATAGCGGGCCGTGTGCACACCTGGGGCGCCGTCGAGGGCGGCCACCTCGAGGCCCGTATCGTCGGCAAAACAGTGGACCCCGTAATGCTCGAGCACGTACTCGGCCTTCTGGATGGCGTTGCCTGGAATCGTGGGGGCTGTCTCCGGAATGTCCTCTTGGCATCCGATTTCGTCGAGTCCGACGATGTCGTACTGCGCGGACAGCATCTGGGCGATTTCGAGGACTTTGCCCGGGTTCCGGGTGGCGAAGACGAGTCGGGGTTTGGACATGGGGCGAATTTCGGAGGGGTCAGTACCGCCGCATCTTGCCTGTGGCGGTTTCTTCGAACCAATCCGTCCACACGACATCGCGGGGCCGGTCGGGATGAGGGTGGCCCGCAGAGAGGACTTTGAGCAGCTGGGCGGCCAGTTCGGGGTCGGCGTGGCCTTCGACCACGAGGAGGACTTGTTCGCCCGTGGTGGGGTGCGGCCGCCCGGCCACCTGCCAGCGGCGGCCCTCCAGCAATGGGGCAATGTGGGGCTCGAGGGCCTGTTCGAGTTGAGCGGGATGGACCTTGATGCCCCCGGTGTTGATCACATCGTCGAGTCGCCCGAGCCACCGGAATCCCCGACGCCCTTGGGCATCGGATGCCGCTTCCACGGCATCCCGGGTATGGAGGGCGTGCACCTTGCGTTCCGGGACTTCCAGTACGAGGCCGCCATCGGCCGCCACCGTCCACGCCACACCGGGTAAGGGACGATATATGGGGTTGCCGAGTGGACGTGTCGCGATGTGGGTCAGGGTCTCGGTCATGCCAAAGCCCGAGTGGAGGGTGCAACCTGCGGTATGGCCTGCTTTGATGAGGGCGGTTTCCAGCGAGGGGGACAGTCCGCCTCCACCGAGCAGCAGGGTCTTGAAGGCCGAGAGTTGTCCGGTCTCGGCCAGGTGAAACGCTTGTTGTGGGGTCGCTACGGCAAAGTCATAGCGGCGGCCATCCACCGTGGGCGGTACATCTGGTTTGGCGGAAGGTTGGTTCTGGGTCAGCGACCACCCGAGAATCCGGGTCCGCCACCACATCATGCGTCCCCCCACCCCGGATGCCGGCAAGGCAGACCAGGCTTGTACGTCTCCCTCAGTGAAGCCGTTCAGCCCGAAATGGGCGGCCGTGGCCTGGGCCGATGCCCGGACGGCGTCCGGATCGAAGTGGAAGGCCTTCGGGGCGCCGGTGCTTCCGGAGGTGTGCCCTGTTGCACGGCCTGCTTGCCATTGGGAATCGAGCGTGAGGAAGGGCTGGACCCAATCAGGCGCCTCACCCGCGGCAGCAGTTTGGGGAAACCGCCAGAATGCCATCATCCTAGAATGGAGCTGAGGTCCCATGTTTGGAGCTTGCCGTTGGCTTGCGCCTTGGGGGTGTCCATCCGCAGGTTGCCGTCGGCCACGACCAGCGGAGAGGGCAGGTTGTTGGTAAACAGGTTGCCCGTGCCGAGCCCCTGTGGCATCGGGTGGGGGTCATCCGCAATGGCGTCTGCTGCCCATTGGGCAATGGCGTTGAGACCGATGTTGCTCTCCAACGCGCTGGTGGCCCACCATCCGGCCTCGACTTCCGCAGCGAGGTCGATCCAGTGGTTGGCTTCGACCAAGCCTCCGATGAGGCTGGGCTTGAGGATGATGAAGTGCGGCTTGATGATGTGGAGCAGGTTGCGCCGCAGGTCGGTGTCGTGGACCCCAATGAGCTCCTCGTCTAGGGCAATGGGGATCGGCGACCCGATGCACACTTTTTGCATCTTTTTCCATTGCCCGGGACGGATGGGTTGCTCCATGCTGTGGATGTCGAAAGTGGCGAGCCGATCGAGCTTTCCGAGCGTCACGGAGAGATCCTCATCGTCCAGTCCTCCGTTGGCATCGAGGCGCAAGGTGACCTCAGAGGCCGGGGCCATGGAACGGATGGCTTGGAGGCATTCTAATTCCTTTTCGAAATCCAATGCGCCCACCTTGAGTTTGAGTGTGTTGAAGCCGCGTTCGAGCAGAGATTCGGCTTGGGCCACCATGTCCGCAGGCTCGCCCATCCAGATGAGGCCGTTGATGGGCACGAGGCGTCCTTCCGTGAAGGGGCCGGGGAAGAGCGTGCGATCGCCCTCATTGAGCAGGTCAATCAATGCCATTTCTGCGGCAAACCGGACGGCGGGATATTGCAGGCTCATCGCCTTGGGGTCCAGCGTGCCCGACGCGGCGAGCTTTTTAAGTTCGATGCGGGCCCGCAGTTCGCTCTCCGGGGAGAGGCCCGGAATCAGGCTGCATTCTCCAATGCCGATCCGGCCATCTTCTTCCAGGTCTCGGGCAATCACATAGAAGCTGGGCTTCTCGGTGAGCACGCCACGGGAGGTGCCAGCGGGCTTTTTGAATTGGAGCGCACGCTCTACGATGCGGATTTCGAGACCGGTCATGCGGTTGCGCTGAGGAAGAGGAACAGGGAAATGGCGAAGGTGCTCAGGGCGATTTTCTTCAATTCACCATCGAGCTTGGCCGGGTCTTCGGTTCTGAAGACAAAAGCGAGGTGGCGAGCATGCACAATGCCGAATAGCCCATACCAGAGGTGGCCCCGCCACGGTCCGGCGCCGTCCAGCACCCAGAAGGCGAGGAGTGCGGACCAGGCTCCGATGAGCAGGGCTGCGTGGTAGACTTTCCCGGATTGGAAGCCCATGTAGACGACCAGGGTGTGTTTGCCGGTTTCGGCATCGGACCGGTGGTCGCGGAGATTGTTGAGGTTGAGGACAGCCACGCTGAGCATGCCAATGGTGGTGGCCGGCAAGAGCCAGAGGGGCTCAAAGTCGCCGGTGATCAGAGCAGCGGTTCCAGCCACTCCAACAAAGCCAAAGAAGACGAGCACGCCTATGTCCCCCAGTCCACTGTAGCCATAAGGCCGCTTGCCCGCCGTGTAGGAGTAGGCAGCGGCGATGGAGGCGAGGCCGGTGACGACCCACTTGAGCAGGGTGATCCAGGCATCGCCAACAGCGAGCAGCACCGTGGCCACCCCGGTGACAAAAGCCAGTCCAGCGGTGATCCAAACGGCCTGCTTCATTTGGCCCGCCGCGATGCGGCCCGAGGCCACGGAGCGGTCGGACCGTTCACTGCCCTCGGCGCGGTCAGCACCGTTTTCAAAGTCCCCGAGGTCGTTGGCGAAGTTGGCCAGGACCTGCAGCAGGACCACTGTCAGCAGGCAGCCGATGAAGAGCGGGATGAACCTGGAGAACCCAACGTTCCCAGTGGCCCCTGCCAACGCGCCGCCGGTCAGGACGCAAGCGCTCGCGAGGGGCAGGGTGCGCAAGCGCGCAGCCTGGATGTAGTCCCGGACCATGTCGGGGTCAGGGGAATTTGGGGTACTGCTGGAAGTCCGGATCGCGCTTCTCGAGGAAGGCGTTCTTGCCCTCCTGTGCTTCTTCCATCAAGTAGTACATGAGGGTGGCGTCCCCGGCGAATTCCATCAGACCGGCTTGGCCGTCGAGCTCGGCATTGAGTCCTCGCTTGATCATGCGGATGGCGAGAGGGGAACGCTTCATGATGGTCTTGCACCACTTCACATACGTGTCCTCCAACTTCTCCAGCGGCACCACGGTGTTGACGAGGCCCATGGCCTCGGCTTCTCGGGCTGAGTATTGCTCGCAGAGGAACCAGATCTCGCGGGCTTTCTTCTGGCCCACGTGGCGCGCGAGGTAGCTCGATCCGAAACCGGCGTCGAAGCTGCCCACCTTAGGGCCGGTCTGGCCGAAAATGGCGTTTTCGGACGCAATGGAGAGGTCGCAGACCACATGCAGGACATGGCCACCTCCAATGGCGTAGCCGTTGACCGCCGCGATGACGGGCTTGGGCAGAGAGCGGATTTTCTTGTGTAAGTCGAGCACGTTGAGGCGGGGCACCCCGTCGCCACCGATGTATCCCCCGGTGCCTTTGACGTTTTGGTCTCCGCCACTGCAGAATGCCTTGTCTCCCGCTCCGGTCAGGACCACGACGCTGATGTCGTTGCGTTCCCGGGCGATGTCCATGGCATCGAGCATCTCCATGTTGGTTTCGGGACGGAAGGCATTGTAAACCTTTTGTCGGTCAATGGTGATGCGGGCGATGCCCTCGAAGAATTCAAATCGGATGTCCTCGTAGGACTTGATTTCCTGCCAGACGCGTACGTTGCTCATGCCGCGAAATTACGCGCTGACCCCCTCCATGTATGCCCGATGGGCCTCGGCACTCCGCTCCGGGGGTGTGGCGATCTCTAAGACACGCGGGACTTCGCTGTCTGACCACCAGTCCTCAAGGGCGGCGTTTAGGGCTTCGGCGGTCTCCACGCGTTGGTGTTCGAGGCCGTGCAGGTCACAGACCGCATGCAATTCCAAACCGTGGCGCATCTCGAAATGTGTGGGTAGCAATCCGGTGCGGACCGGTCCGGGCAACCACCGGAATACGCCGCCGCCGCCATTGTGGATGACGGCGATGCGCAGCGACGCGGGCAACGGGTGCACGTGGAAGGCGTTGGCATCGTAGAGGAAGCCGAGATCCCCCGAGATGAGCGTCACGGATTGGCCTGCCAATGCCGCACCGACAGCCGTGGCCGTACAGCCGTCGATGCCGGCTACCCCCCGGTTGGACCAGGGCTGTCGGCGCGTTGGATCGTGAAACAGCTGTGCATACCGCACCGGGGTGGAATTGGCGAGGTGGAGCTCTGCCTCAGCGGGCAGGGCGGCGTGCAATGCGGCGTGCACCGTGAGGTCAGACCAAGGGGCAGCTGCAAGAGCAGGAGCGTGGGCGGTGCGCAGCCGCTGCTCCAGCGCGTGCCAGGGACCCGCCCAATTGACATTGGGCGCGCGGTCGGCCCACTTTCGGGCGGCGGCATCCAACGCCGCTGCAATGGGCAGACGGAATGCAGTCAGTTCGCCGTTAAACGCCCGGGGGGCGCGGCCGCCAGGGTCGAGGTGAAGTTGCGCGATGCGCCCTTCCCGGAGCCAATGGCGCAGGGCCTTGGAGAGGATGGGGGCGCCAAAAGTGATTGCGAGGTCCGGCCGGTCCAGCCCGCCGGATTTGCGCTGGCCGCGCATCCACCGGTCGGTGGCGACGATGGCGTCGGGGTGGGCCCCCAATCCACTGGTGCTGTCGCCGGCAAGGATGGCGTTGCGCGCCCATGTGTCCAGCGTGGCCCGCGACAGGGCGTGGGATTGCGTGCCCCCGAGCAACAGGATGCGCTTTCCCTGATCCATGGCGTTTTGAAGCGTGCTTAGCCAATGGGCCATTTCGTTGGCATCGACGGTGGACACTGCTGTCCCAGGTCCTTTCGGAGTGGACCATGGACGAGGGGCGAATGGCGTGGTGGCCGTGTCCGGATAGAGCGGTTCTGCAAAAGGGCAGTTGACGTGGATCGGTCCCGAAGTCCAAGCCGTGGCCATGGCGTCCAACGTGGCAGTTGGGTCGGGGGTGGTCTTCGCACTCCAGCTGAAGGAGGCGCGGACATGGGGGGCGTGAATGCCGTCCTGAACGAGGGTCTGACTCTCCCATTGGTCAGCTGTACCGGCCGGGCGATCGGCCGTCAGGCTGATTAGGGACAGGCCAGTCCGTTCGGCTTCTGCAAGGGCCGGAGCATGGTTGAGGGCCGCCGTTCCACTTGTGCAGACCACGGCCACTGGTCGGTTCAGTGCTAAGGACAGGCCCAGCGCATGGTGAGCCGCGGCGCGCTCATCCAGCGCGATGACGCAGGGGATGCCCTGCGCCTCGAAGGCTTGAATGAGGGGTGCATTGCGTGAGCCTGGGCTCAACACGGCCGCTTCCAATCCCCGTGCGGCCAACCCCTCCACGAGGAGGCGGGCTGAGGCGCGGGCATCAGAAGGAAAAGCGGGGGTCATTCGGGCCAATGGACTATGGGGTCGAGCGCAGACCGCAATTTGTTGCGGGTTTCCTGCCATTCCGCCTCCGGATCGGACCCCGCTGTGATTCCGCCGCCGGCGTAGGCAGAGAGGCGGTGGCCCTCGAGGCATCCGCAGCGCAAGTTGACGAAGTAGGCGATGTCGTCTCCATCCTCCAGTCCGACCCACCCGGTGTAGTAAGCCCGATCGTGGTCTTCATGGCGGTCGATGAACGCCAGCGCAGCCGCCCGTGGCGTACCGCCGACGGCGGGGGTGGGGTGCAGGGCGGCCATGACGTCGCCTAGGGCTCCATCGGCGTCGAAGGTGACCATCGTACGCAGGTGTTCGATGGGGCCATAACGGACGGTCATGCGCTCGCCGGCTTGGATGTTGCGGCAACCGGATTGTTGCAAGGCGTTGAGGACCGAGTCCGTGACCAATTGCTGTTCATGGCGCTCCTTGTCGGTCCAGGGATCACTCTGGGAGCCGGTGTGCGCCATTCGGGTTCCAGCCAGACAGGCCGTACTGAGTTGGGGCCATTGGCCTTGCACTAGAGGCTCCGGGGAAGAACCGAACCAAGTGCCGATTTCCGGGTGGCGCACCAGCCAGCTGAACGAGTCGGGGTGGGCTTGGGACAAGCGCCGCACCACGGCCTCCGCGTCGAGGTCGGCGGCTTCCACCGTGAGAATGCTGGACACCACCACTTTTTCGAGGGTGCCTTCAGCAATGGCGGCAATGGCATGTCGTACGGCTTGGATGTGTGCTTCGCGGGAGGTCCCAGATAGTGCGCGGGCTGCGGGTTTGTTGAACGGACGTTCATCGCCGAATACCGCTGCATCCCGCACGAGCGTGCCGCGCAACATTAAGTCGCCTTGTCCCTGCGATCCTTCCCAAGGGTGCATGCGAAATCCAACTGGGCCTCCCTCAGCCGGAATGAGGCGCTCCAAATGGGATGCGCCGGGACGGTGAAACAGCACCATGGGGTCGGAGGGATGCGCGGTCTTCATTCAGAGGGCCGTTGTCCGGCGGCTTGGGGGACCAGCATGACCGTCAGTCGGCTGGCGCAGATGGCCCGGTTCCGTTCGTCCCGGATGTCGATGTGCCACACGTGGAGGCGCCCGCCTTCGTGGTGAAGGGTAGCGGTGCCGGTTACCCATCCGCTGCGGGCCCCGCGGAGGTGGTTGGCGTTGACTTCAATGCCGACGGCGGCCTTGCCGAGAGGGGCGGCAATGAAGTGGGAGCCCACGGAGCCGAGGGTCTCGGCCAGCACCACACTGGCGCCACCATGCAACAAGCCGTAAGGTTGATGGGTGCGGGCATCGACTGGGAGTCGTCCCACGACGCGACCATGTTCCACTTCGAGGATCTCCAAACCGATGGCCTCGGCAATGGTGTTTTTGCCCAGGGCTTCCATGGCTTTGGGGTCCATTCGAGGTGGAAGAGGGTGATCCTCACTCATTGGGGCGTGAATTTAACCGCCTGTTCGGCTCCGCACCGGGAAAGGGCCACGAGTGAATTCACAGGAAAACCGGGCTTTTGCGGCGAGCTGAAATTTTTTTTCGACGGAGAGGCAACGATTGGATTCGTGTCCGTCATAAACATGGATGCAGCTTCATGCTGTATCGGTTTCAATATCCTTGCAGGTTTCGGAGGGGGCAGAAATGCCCCCTTCATTCTTTTTCAGCCCAGCGCCACGTGCAGCAGCCGCTTGGTCTCGAAGAATTCGTCCTTCAGGACTTCCCTCAGGTTCCATGACGTCACCGGTTCCCGGACCGGGTCCATCTCCGCTTCCAGGTCACCTCCTTTCAGATACAACACCCCATTGGGCAGCCCATGCCGGTGGGTGTCGTTCACTAGTGGACGCACCCAGTCGAGGAAAGCGGGCATTCGGGTCACGGCCCGACTGACGATGAAATCGAACGGCGGGCGGTCCGTCAGGCTTTCTGCCCGGCCCCACATACTGCGCACATTTTGAAGGCCCAGTTCCCTGGACACCGCATCCACCACTTTGATTTTTTTACCGATGGAATCGCACAGGGTGAAGTCAGCCTCGGGAAAGAGGATGGCGAGCGGAATGCCGGGAAACCCGCCACCGGTTCCCACATCGAGGATGCGGGCGTTCGGTTCGGGGCGCAGCACACGCGCTATGGAGAGGCTGTGCAGGACGTGCCGGGAGAAAAACGCATCCATGTCCTTGCGCGAAATGACGTTGATGCGCGCATTCCACTCGCGGTAGAGGGGAGAGAGTCGGGCAAGTTGGGTGCGCTGATCTTCGGTGATGGCGGGGATGGGGGTGCCGAAACCACGGGCCTCACACTGGAGGGCGTCGATCAAGGCATCAACAGCGCGGAAATCGGATTCCGTCGGGGCCACGGTCAGAACTGCTCGCGGTCGATTTCCAGGACCCCTGCCATGATGTCGCGGGCGCGGAAGAGTTGCGCCTTCACCGTGCCGAGCGGCAGGTTGAGCTCCTGGCTGATCTCATCGTAACTGTACTCTTCGAAGTACCGCAGTTCCACGAGACGGCGGTAGCGTGGCTTGAGCTGGGCCACCACCTGACGCATCTTGTTCATGCGCTCTTGTTTCTCCAGACTTTGACCCGGATCCAGGCCGTCATCGGCCACTTGAATCTCCATGGTGTCGCCTTCGGAATCCGTGAAGCCCTTGTCGAGGCTGAGTGCCTTGATGCGCTTCTTGCGGATGAAGTCGATGGCGCCGTTCGAGGCAATCTTGAAAAGCCAGGTGGAGAAGGCGAATTTGGGGCTGTATTGCTTCAGACGGCGGAAGGCCTTTCCGAAGGTTTCGATCATCAGGTCCTCTGCGTCGTCCTGGTTGTGGACCATCTTGACCAGCATGTAGAAGATGGGCTCGCGGTAGCGCTCCATGAGCTCTGCAAAAGCGCCTTGGTCGTGGTGGTCCAAAGCGCGTCGAATCAGGCCGTAGTCATACTTGGCCTTGTCGGAGAGGTGGTCGATCACGACCGTCTTGTCGGTGCCCGCTGCGTCCATGTCGGCGATGAGGTGAAGTTCGACAGGGTGGCCAGTGCGAGCCCTGCCCAGCGGACCGGCCCCCATGCGATGGCAAAGGGTCCGGCTGCGGCGGACAGCCCTTGGTCCTTGGCGAACGTTGACAAGGTAGTGGCGCGAACGAGGAGGGCCGAAGCGGCGGTCACGAAGGGTATCCATCCCCCGTTGTGCAAAAGGAGGGGGGCAGAAAGCCCCAGCAAACCCACCATGAGGTCGAGGGCCGCGTCCACTGTGAGTCGAAGGGCTGTCGCCATGGTGTATCGGGGGGCGGTTGTCAAATGGCGCCGTTTCCGGTGAAAGCCCTCTCGAACCGTTCGGGCAGGGGCCGTCGGGTTGCGCGCCTCCGGGCCAGCCGTGACGGGGAGCAATTCGAGTCCCGCCGCCAAGGCTTGCTGAACGAACAAGTCGTCGTCCCCGCTGGCGAGGTCCATGTGGGCGGCGAATCCATCCAGTTGGGTCCAGGTCGACTTGCGGTAAGCCAGGTTCCGTCCCGTGGCCATGTAGCCCCGGCCGAGCGCCGCCTCGGTCATGGATTGCCAGGCGATGCGAAGGGCGTCAAACTGGAGCAGGACCGGGCCACCTTCTGGGAGGCTCGCCCCGAAGGCGATGTGGGGGGCGTGCCCAGCATGGCCGAGTGTGGAGGCCAAGGAATGCGCCCAGCGCAAACTTGGTCTGCAGTCGGCATCGGTCAGGACCAACCGGTCATGGACAGCGGCTGCAATGCCGGCTGCCAGCGCCCCCTTCTTGCCTGGGCTCCGTTTGGGGTGATGGACCACCGTGATGCGGGCATCCTGCGCGGCCGAATGCCGCAGCCAGTCGTCGGTGCCGTCGGTGCTTCCGTCGTCCACCACGACCCACTGCACGGTCCAATGGTCCGGGAATTGCTGCCCGGTCCAGCAGGGCCAGATTGTCTGGAGTGCATCGAGGTCGTTGTGGACGCACAGAATGAGGCTGACCGCAGGGTCGGCAACCGAAGAAGGAGGCGCCAGGGTACGCTTCTTCCAGCGGGACCAGCCGCGCGCCATAAGCAGGTCCCAAGTGATCCGGAGTAGCGCCGGGATGGACAAGGCCAGTGCCCACGCGATGGGGGCTGCCTCGAACATCACGGGGTGTAGGTGTATTCCAGTCGGCCATGCCAGCCTTCCAACCGCAAGACAATCATGCCTCGGCCGGGGTCCCGGAATGGACGCAGGTCAAAGCTGCGGTCTTCAGAAATCAAGGCGCGCCCCATATCCCCATCGGCGTCGTGCACCAGGCGAAGGGGTTGTTGGCGCGGCAGGGATTTGGTGGCAGCCCCGGTGGCCTCGAGGGCAAACGTGTGTGTTCGGAATCCCCCGCCATAGCGCAACGTGGTCCACAGGCTATCCCCCCTCACCACGGCCTCCACGATGTCGAATGGGCTCGAGATGTGGGCGTTGAACGTACCATTGCCTGTTCGGTTTGACGCGCAGCCGGCGAGCACGACAAGGGACATCCAGAAGAGGGGGCGTGCGGTGCACATCAGCGAAGCAGCACCCGGGAGGTGGTGACCCCGCCGTCGAATTCTGCCCGGATCAGCACCCAGCCCCGTGGCCAGCCATCGGTGGCGAGTACGTTGCCGGCATCCATCCGGTTCGGGGCGCACACTGGCCGGCCCAACAGGTCCGTCGCGATGACTGTCGCTCCGCGAGGTAGGTCGACCAGGACAATGCGGTCGGTGGCCGGGTTGGGCACCGCACGAAGGCGGCCTACGGAGCGCTCTCCCACTGACATCTCATCCGTGCAGAACTGGTCGATGGTGCTGTCGTCGAATTCTCCTCCGGTCAAGACGACATCGCCTTGCGGATCGAGGACGGTAAAGCTGCCTTCTCCGTAGTCGCAGCACATGCCGTCGCCATAGCTATCCTCTACTTCGAGGATGTAGCACCCGTCTTCGAGGCACATCGGGATGGAAATGACTTCTTGGTCCTGTCCATCCTCGTAAGGGCCGCCCGAGTACACCACGGTTCCGAATCGGCGGATTTCCCAAGTGGTCTCGCTCCCGTAGTCGTCCAGCACCAGCTGGAAGGTGAAGTCATACGTGTCCCCTTCGAAAGCGGTGAACTCGACGGTGACGGCGTCGTTGAAGCCGTTCTCGTCGTCCGCACCGTTGATGGCGATCACGTAGATGTCCACTTCGGTGGTGCCGTCTCCAGCCGCAATGGCTGGAATGGCGAGGGTCGCCACTTCGTACTGGGCGAGGTTGCCGCTCCAGTTGGTGGTCTGTTCCGGGCCACCGTCCACGGAGTATCCGATGATGGCAGACGTGACGGGGTCCGTACCGAAGTTGCTCAGGTTCACTTCAATGGTCACATCGCCACCGCCGCACAGGACGCCCTCCGGTGCGCTGGCGATGCCCAATCCGAGGTCGAGGGCAAACGAGGTGACGCAGCCCGCGCTCGGGTAGCCGTCCAGCACCTCCAACCCGAGGTCGAGTGGATCGAGGTACTCGGTGATGCCGTTGTTGAAGCTGACGCCCATGCGGCCGTAGTAGTCGAATTGGCCGTTGTTCTGGTTGCCGGCACACGCCGCGGACCCTCCGTAGAGTTGGCCGATGACGCGGTGGTTCTGGTCGAAGAGCGGGGAGCCGGAGGAGCCAGGCTCGGTGACGCCATCTTCCCAGGCGTCGATCCACCAGACGGCCGCACCTCCGGCATTGTAGTGGTACGGAGCGTCCTCCTCGAAGCAGATCTTCTTGAGATCGCCACTGGGGTGGTGGATGCAGGTGGCGTTCTGGACGGTCTCGGCGTCCGTCCCGTCCCACCCGGCGTAGAAGACGTCGTAGCTCTCTGGCGGGGTTTCGTCCAGCAGGAGCAATCCAAAGTCGGAGCTGCCATTGCTCACAAGCAGGTCGGCACCACTAACGACCTGGTTGGTCGGTCCGTTGTTGCCGGTGCAGCCTTCCGTTTCGTGGTTGAAGACGAAGGTCCAGTTCGCCACACTGCCACCAAGGCAGTGGTTGGCTGTCAGGAAGAGCGGGGTGCCATCCTGCGCCGTGTTGTTGACGAGGGCGCCGGTGCAGACGGAGAATCCGCCTTGGAGGATGAGGGCCACGGAACGCTTCTCACATTGCCACGTCGCCCCTTCGGGACAATTGACGTTGATGTTGCAGTCTCCGCTGTTGCCGTATGGGCCGCGGGCTTCACCGAGCATTTCAGCTTCGAGGGCCGCCTTGCCGGCAATGTCCCGGTAGGCATGCACCACCTGGTCGATGCGCAGGGCACAAGCATCCTCGAGACCCAGTGGAACCTGCAGCTCCACGACCAAGGCTTGCCCGGCTACGAGGCCGGTGGCCAGTCCGCCCCAATCCTTGTGGTTGCGGTGGTCAAAACCGCCGATGAATTCGATGTGTTCACGGTTCCAGAGAAAGACCTTGGCCCCTTTGGGTACGTAAAATTCCGAGAATCGAACGCTCATGGCGAGGGCCTCGGAGGCTTCGATGACCGCGCGCCACACGGAGACGCCGTTTTCGCTACTCCATTGGCCATGCTCCAAGCCCAGGTTCACGTCAAATTCCTCTCCGAAGCGCCAAGGGGCACTTTTGACGAGATCTGTAACGGCGTCCGCGGCTTGCAGGGCTTCCAAGTCGATGGCAGGCATGTGCTGCACCTCCAGATTGGAGAGGTCTGCCTCCCAAAAGGGGTGGCCTCCGCGTGGCACTTGGGAGGAGGCAGTGAGCGTACAGAGCAGGGTGGCCAGCAGGCCAAGGGCGGGCAGGAAGGTGCGCTTCATGGGTTGGGGTTTCAATCGGGTTCCAGGCAGGGAAAAGACGTTGCCGCATCTCCTCAAGTTGCAAGGTGGGGCAGGAAGGTGGAAATCAGGCGGGCCAGTCCTTGACCGCTTCCTGCAACGCGAACAGTTCATCCCGAAGTCGGGCGGCATCCATGAAGGCCAGCTCCTTCGCAGCCTTTTCCATTTCGCGTTTCGTCCTCGCCATGAGCTTGTCCATAGCTTGGCGGTCCTGTTTTGATACGTAGCCGGCCACCACCGGATCGGCGAGGATGCCGGCCCCATTGGCCGCCGGTTCGGCCGCAATCGGACTGGGGCGATCTTCAATGAGCTCGCTTTGCTCGAAGACGGTCTTCTTTGTCCGCTTCACTTGAACTGGAACGAGACCATGTTCGGCGTTGTAAGCTTCCTGCTTCTCTCGCCGGCGGGATGTCTCTTCAATGGTTTGGGCCATGGAGTCCGTCACCTTGTCGGCGTACATCAGCACCCGGCCGTTGACGTTTCGCGCCGCACGGCCGGCGGTCTGGGTCAACGAGCGGTTGGAGCGAAGGAAGCCCTCCTTGTCGGCATCCATGACGGCCACCAGAGAGACTTCGGGCAGATCGAGGCCCTCACGCAGGAGGTTGACGCCCACCAACACGTCGATCACCCCCTCGCGGAGGTTGCGGATGATTTCGATCCGGTCCAGCGTCTTGACGTCGCTGTGGATGTAGGCGCAGGAAATGCGAAGCCGGTCGAGGTAGCGGGACAATTCCTCGGCCATCCGCTTGGTGAGGGTGGTCACCAGCACCCGGTCGCCCATGTCGAGGGTCTTGCGGATTTCGCCGATCAGGTCGTCCACTTGATTCTTGCAGGGCCGCACCTCGATGGGCGGGTCGAGCAGGCCTGTGGGGCGGACGAGCTGTTCCACCACCACACCTTCGCTTTTCTCCAACTCGTAGTCCGCCGGGGTGGCGCTGACATAGATGGTCTGGTGAACCATGCCTTCGAATTCGTCGTCCTTCAGCGGACGGTTGTCCAGTGCAGAAGGCAATCGGAAGCCGTGTTCCACTAGCGACACCTTTCGTGACCGGTCACCGCCATACATGGCGCCCACCTGGGGCACAGTCACGTGGCTTTCATCGACCACCAATAAAAAGTCGTCTGCGAAGTAGTCGAGCAGACAGAAGGGGCGCTGTCCGGGCTGGCGCCGGTCAAAGTAGCGGCTGTAGTTCTCGATGCCACTGCAGAATCCCAGCTCTCGCATCATCTCGAGGTCGTGGGTGGTGCGTTCCTCGAGTCGTTTGCCTTCGATGAAGCGGCCCTGTTCGTTGAACCATTGGACCTGCTTGACCATGTCCTGCTGGATCTCCCAGATGCACTGTTGCAGGGTGTCCTTGCCGGTGACGAACAAGTTGGCCGGGTAAATGCGCAACGACTCGAAGGTGTGGAACACGCTCCCGTGCTCAGGATCGATGGTCTCGATGCGTTCAATCTCGTTGCCCCAGAAATGGATGCGGACCGCGTGGTCGGCGTAGGCTAGGAAGACGTCCACCACATCGCCATTGACCCGAAACGAGCCACGGCTGAATTCGCCGCGCGTCCGGTGGTAAAGGCTCTCGACGAGGCGGTGCAGCAAGGCGTTTCGCGCAATGACCTGGCCCACCTTGACCTCGATGACGCTCTTGTGGAACTCCACGGGGTTGCCGATGCCGTAGATACAGCTAATCGACGCCACTACGATGACATCTCGCCGTCCGCTCAACAAGGCAGAGGTGGCCGATAAGCGCAGCTTTTCGATTTCCTCGTTGATGGCGAGGTCCTTTTCGATGTAGGTGCCGCTGGACGGGATATAGGCCTCGGGTTGGTAGTAGTCGTAGTAGCTGACGAAGTACTCGACGAGGTTGTCCGGGAAGAACTCCTTGAACTCGCTATAGAGCTGGGAGGCAAGGGTCTTGTTGTGGCTCAGGACGAGTGTTGGCCGCTGGCTCCGCTCGATCACATTGGCAATGGAGAATGTCTTGCCCGATCCTGTCACCCCGAGCAGGGTCTGATGGGCAATCCCTTCATCCAGACCCTCCGCCAACTGCCGGATGGCTTCGGGCTGGTCACCGGTGGGCTGGAATTCGCTGTGCAGTTTAAACCTCGACATGGCAGCAGGGGGCGGACACAAAAAAAGGGGGCAGCGCCCCCTTTTGTTTCCGGTAATCCTTTGCGGGAGGAAAATCTTATTCAGCGACCACTTCGAAGGTCACTTCAGCGAAGACCTCTTTGTGAAGCTTCACTTTGGCGGTGTAGCTGCCCAAGTCACGGATGGTATCCGAGCCGAGGTCGATGTTCTTGCGCTCAACCTCGTGCCCTGCGGCGGCGAGGGCTTCAGCCACCTGGATGCTGTTGACGGAGCCAAAGATTTTACCACTTTCGCCGGCCTTGGCGCCAATCTTCACGGTCAGACCGTTCATCTTCTCGGCGAGGGCCTGAGCGTCGGCAAGGGCTTTGCGGGCCTTGTGGGATTGCTGGCGAATGGTCTCGGCCACCACCTTCCGCGCGCTGACGGTGGCGGCGATGGCAAAGCCTTGGGGAATGAGGTAGTTGCGGGCGTAACCGTTTTTGACGGTCACGATGTCGTTCTTGGCGCCCAGGCGCTCGACATCCTGCTTGAGAATCACGTCCATGTCGCGGTCAATTGGGTTGCTTAGCGCAACTGGTCAGCGAGGTAGGGGAGCAGCGCGATGTGGCGGGCCTTTTTGATGGCCTTGCCGACGCGGCGCTGGTACTTCAAGCTGGTGCCTGTCAAGCGGCGGGGCAAAATTTTGCCTTGCTCGTTGACCAGCATCAGGAGGAAGTCCGGGTCCTTGTAATCGATGTACTTGAAGCCCTTCTCGCGGAAACGGCAGTAGCGCTCGCTCTTCGTATCGATGGCGATCGGGTTCAGGTAACGCACGTTCTTGTTGTCAGCCATGTCAGTGGACTTTTGGGCGTTCAGGCTTGGGCCTCAGCGTTGGCTTGCTTCGGCTTCTCGCGGCGGTCCGACTCGCGGTCGCGGCGGCTTTCAGCGAAGGCAATGTGGTTCTTGTCCATCTTGGTGGTCAGGAACCGAATGATGCGCTCGTCACGACGGAATTCCGTCTCGAACGGGAGGATCACAGAGGGCTCTGCATCAAACTCCACCAAGTAATAGAAACCGGTAGATTTCTTCTGAATCGGGTAGGCAAGCTTCCGCATGCCCCAGTTCTCTTCGTGGGTGATGTTGGCTCCTTTGTCTTTAAGGAGGTCCTTGAACTTCTTGACCACCTCCTTCGTCTGCTCGTCAGAGAGGACGGGAGTGATGATGAAGACCGTTTCGTATCGATTCCGGAACATGTGCTATACGCAAAAGGGGGCGCAAATCTACGTCAAAGGACATCGCTTCGCAAGGGGTTCCTTCGGGATTCGATCACAAGTGGGGTGCGGCCACAAAATGTGGGCGCCCTGTGCAAAATTGGAACACCGGCTTTTCCGGGCCAAGCCGCACCTTTGGAATATGGCTGAAGGCAGCAATTTTCTCGTCTCCGCTCGGAAGTACCGCCCCACCACCTGGGAGACGGTCGTGGGCCAGAAGTCCATCACGGACACCTTGCGCCACAGCATCGAGTCCGGCCAGATCGCCCAAGCCTACCTGTTCTGTGGCCCGCGGGGCGTCGGTAAGACCACCTGCGCTCGGATTTTTGCGAATGCCATCAATGGGTTTACCCCGGAGCAGGCCGAGCGCAGCTTCAATGTCTTTGAACTCGATGCCGCGTCTAACAATGGGGTAGAGCACATCCGGAGCATCATTGATCAGGTGCGCATTCCCCCACAGGACGGGCAATACAAGGTGTACGTCATCGATGAGGTGCACATGCTGTCCAAAGACGCATTCAATGCGTTTCTGAAAACGTTGGAGGAGCCGCCCAAGCACGCGGTTTTCATTCTGGCCACCACGGAAAAACACAAGATTCTGCCCACCATCCTGTCGCGGTGCCAGATCTACGACTTCCGCCGCATCACCACCCGGGACATTGCTGACCACCTTCAATTTGTCGCGGGGCAGGAAGGTGTGGCCACCGAGCCTGAAGCGCTCAATGTGGTCGCCCAACGCGCTGACGGTGCGATGCGGGATGCCCTCAGCATCTTCGATCAAATGGTGGCCTCAAGTCAAGAGGGCGTCACTTACGCTGCCGTGACGCGCCACCTCAATGTGCTTGGCCACGATGTGTACTTCAATGTGGTGGACGCCGCCTTGGAGGGCCGCATCGGGGACATGCTCCTGCAATTGGAGGAGGTGGTGGCCGCCGGTTTCGACGCGCATCATTTCGTGACAGGCCTCGGACAGCACCTGCGCAACCTGCTCGTCTGCAAGGATGAGGCGACCTTGTCCTTGATGGAAGCCGGGGCCACCGTGGCCGATCGGTTTGGCGAACAGGCTCGGCGCTGCAGCTTGCATTTCTTGGTGGCTGCCATCGGCCATGCCAATGAGGCTGACCAGCAGTATCGGGTGTCCCGACATCCAAGGCTACTGGTCGAATTGATGCTCATGCGAGTCGGCTCCCAGGAAGCATCCGCTGCCGAGGGGGCAAAAAAAAAATGAGCTCATTCCCATCCTCGGGTGGGAAGTGGAAGCGGCCTTGAATGCGCCTGTACCCGTGGTCCGGGAGACTGTGACGTCTGTTCCGTCCAATGCCGACCCGGCACCGGTGCCTGCACCAGTTCATGAGGAGGCTCCCCCATTGAAATCCGTCGTTGAGGAAGGGACAGTGGAACCGGCATTGTCCGCGGCGGCCCTCGAAGTCCAAGTGGCCGTGCCCGTGCCCTCCACGACGGAAGCGCCTTTACCCACATCTGCGCCTGCCGATACGGCCCTTTCTCCGGAGCAGACCGAGGCCGCAGGGGATGCTCACCTCGATGCCGATTTGGCCATCACCCTCGGCCGCCCGAAGAAGTCAGCCGCACCGACGGGGAGCTTGACGGCATTGCTCGGAGGGAAGAGCATGTTGGTGGAGGTCGAAGAAAAGAAGGAGGAAAGGGCCGTGGAGTTGTCCGACACCTCTCACCTCGATGGCGCATATAATGCAGAAGCAGTGCAGCGAGGGTGGGCCGCGTTGAGCCAACACCTGCGCGGACAGAATCGTGTGGGCTTGGCCGCCACGCTTCTCGGGGGGGATTTTCTTTTTGAGGACCCCACGATCCGTTTCACCGTCTCCAATGAGGTGCAGTATGAGGAAATGAAGGAGTGTGCCGCCGAGTTGCTGCATTTCGTTCGGACGCACGTGGGCAATGGGAAGCTGTCGTTGGAGCTGTTCGTCTCCGAGGTGGAGGCGGCTCCGGCCTTCTTGTCTCCAAAAGACCGCTACACGAAATGGGCGGAGGAGAACCCCGCCCTCGAGGTCTTGCGCAAGCGGCTGGACCTCGACTTGGGCTGATCCGGGACGGGTGGGGAAACCTGCCGCCCTTTGGGCTGTTCCTTTGTTTCAGTCAACCGCTTTATGCCGCAAAAATCTCTCCGAGGCCTCTTTTTGGCCACTTCATTCCTGATTTACACCACTCAGTCCTGGTGCCAAACGGCTTCGGTCAAGGGGGTGGTGACCGATGAGGTCACCGGGGAAGCCTTGCCCTTTGTTTCCGTGGTCGTCCAAGGAGGCGCCACCGGGACTTCGACTGACTTTGAGGGGGCTTTTGAATTGGCTGGTTTGCCGCCGGGTGTGGTCAACCTCAGTTTCAGTTCGGTCGGCTACAAAACGGCCAACCGCTTGGAGGTGGAGTTGACCCCCGCTCGCCCGGCCTTCCTCAACGTCTCTTTGGAGCCCCTAACCGTTGCAGTCGAGGCAGCAGAAGTGGTGGCGGTTACAGCGAAAGGCGAGGAGGAAGCACCGCTCTCTCTGCGCCGTATCGGCACCAACGAGATCAAGCGCAACCCGGGCGGTGGGCGAGACATCAGCAAGGCCATCCGGAGCCTGCCTGGTGTGGCCGCGATTCCCAGTTTCCGCAATGACATCGTCATCCGGGGTGGGGCGCCCAACGAGAACCGGTTCTACATCGACGGCATCGAGATCCCGAACATCAACCACTTCCAGACCCAGGGGGCGAGCGGTGGTCCGGTGGGGATGATCAATGTAGACCTCGTGGAGGAAGTCGAGTTTTACTCGGGGGCTTTTCCGGCCACCCGGGGAAATGCCCTGTCGAGCGTAATGGAATTCGGCTTCAAGACGGCTCGGAAGGACCAGTGGACATCTAATGCCGTGGTCGGGACGAGCGACCTCGGATTGACCTTTGAAGGGCCGACCGGTGAGAACAGCTCGCTCATCCTGAGTGCGCGCCGCAGCTACCTCCAATTCCTCTTTGAGGTGCTTGGGCTGCCTTTCTTGCCCATTTACAACGACTTCCAATTCAAGTGGGTCTACCAACCGTCGGCCAATGAGCGATTGACGGTACTCGGCATCGGCGCGTATGATGACTTCCAGCTCAACTTGTCGGTGGCGGACGACACCACGGCCGAGGATTACCTGGACCAGGTGGCCATCCTCGATGCCTTGCAAGTGAATCGCCAATGGAACTATGCGATGGGCGTCAAGTATGACAAGTTCACCAAGGACGGGCGCTGGACATGGGTGGCGAGCCGGAACATGTTGAGCAACCGTGCCTTTAAGCATGTCGACAATGACTTGGCGCAACCGCGCACCCTGGATTACCTCTCCCGAGAGATGGAGAACAAGCTGCGCCTCGAGCGCCGCCGCTACGGTGCCGAGGGGTTCAAGATGACCTGGGGTGCCCAATATGAGTACGCCCGGTTCACCAACGACACTTACACGGAGCGCTACCTCTTCCTGCAAGACACGCTCGTGACCATCGATTTTCAGAGCGCCTTCGACCTTCACAAGTACGGCGCCTTCGTCCAAGCGTCGAAGCCGTTTGCAGATGGCCGGGTGACCTTGAGCGGCGGACTGCGCGTGGATGGCAATGAGGTCAATGCGGCCATGGCCAATCCGTTCCGGCAGTTCAGTCCGCGTGTTGCCATGCGGTGGAGTGTGGCGCCCAAGCTCAGTGTGAATGCCAATGTGGGGCGCTATTATCAGCTTCCGAGTTATCTGATTCTGGGGTTTGTTGAAGACGGACAGCGGGTCAACCAACCTGATGCGCGTTACCTGCGCTGCGATCAAGCGGTCCTTGGGCTTCGCTACGATTGGACCGAGAAGAACACCACGCTGGGGTTGGAAGGCTTTATGAAGGGGTACGATGGGGCGCCGGTGAGCCTGGCCAGCGGAATCGCCCTGGCCAACCTCGGGGCGGACTTTGGTGTGGTCGGCAATGAGTCCGTGCGATTCGATGGGTCCGGCCGTGCTTACGGACTCGAGTTTCTAGCGCAGCGACGCCTGTACAAGGGCGTGTATGGATTGTTGGCGTACACTTATGTCCGCAGTGAGTACGAGTTCAATGGGGAATTCGCTCCCAGCGCTTGGGACAGCCAGCACATTGTCTCCATGACCGGCGGAGCCAAGCTCAAGCGGGACTGGGAAATCGGTGTCCGTTGGCTATACAGTGGTGGATTGCCTTTCACTCCTTACGACCTCGATGTGTCCCTGAATCGCACGTATTGGGATGTGGCCAACGTGCCACAACTCGACTATGCCCAGCTTAACTCCGGGCGCAATGCTGCTTTCAGCCAATTGGATCTGCGCATCGATAAGAAGTGGTTCTTCAAAAATTGGAGCCTCGATGTGTTCATGGATGTTCAAAATGTCTTCGGACAAGTGGCCGACGCTCCAGATGCCTTGGACGTGGTCCGGGACCCGCTTACGGGAACGCCCATCCCGGATCCGATGAATCCCGCCCGTTATCAAGCCCGCTACATCGGCCTGAACTCAGGCTCGGCCATTCCGGCGATTGGATTGATTGTCGAACTTTGAGGAGTGCGCATCGACAAATTCCTTTGGGCCGTGCGGCTGTTCAAGACCCGTTCCTTGGCCGCATCTTATGTCAAAGAGGGGCGGGTCACCATCGGAGGTGAAGGGGTGAAGCCCAGTCGGGAGGTCAAGGCCGATGAGGTGGTTGTGATTCGGCGCCGGATCCACTCCCAGCATGTTCGTGTTTTGGGGTTTCCCAAAGGCAGGGTAGGGGCAAAAATCGTCGAAGATTATATGCGTGATGAGACGCCCCAGGAGGAGGTGGATAAGCTCGAGGTGGCGAAGATGGAGGACCGATTCTACCCATCCATGAAGGGAAGGCCAACCAAACGAGAGCGCAGAACATGGGACAAGTGGATGAGATGAGGTCAGGGCCGTATGCCGTTCGGCAGATATTACCTAAAGAGACATGGGGGTTGAGGGCCATGGTGCTCTGGCCCGAGAAATCGCCAGGACCGGAGTGTCGAATGAAGGTCGATGAAGATCCGGATGTACTCCATTTCGGGGTGTTCTTCGACAAAACTTTGGTGTCTGTGGGAACCTTCATGCCCCAACCACATCGGAATTTGCCACCCACCATTTCGTTCCGTTTGCGGGCCATGGCTACGCATCCAAATCATCGAGGTCAAGGCTGTGGTCGTGCGTTGATCCGACATGCAGAGGCGCATTTGGCGCAAAGGGGAGAGGGCGGAATTTGGGCCGATGCTCGAAAGGTGGCATTGGGCTTTTATGCGGGTTTGGGATGGGACGTGTCGGGGACATTTTACGAGGTTCCAAAACGGGGACCGCACCGGCTTGTTCATACTCGATTTGGAGCCTAGATAAATCGCTCGCCGATTAAATACGGCGGTTCAAAATATTATATACATATAATTGGGCCGTTGAAAGCTGGAAGGTCAGTTTTATTTGATTGTTATTCAGTTGTTTAACCGTCTGCAAAGCGGATGAAATTTGGGGTGTAATAATTTCATTTTGGTCAGAAGAGTTCACACTTTCCGAGGGCCAAAAGTATCGCCATGTCTTACCAGAAGTCCGTTGCGCTTCTCAGCTGCTGCTTGTTGTTCACGACAACGTTCCTGAGCCCCATTCTTGCTAGCACCTCGAACACCACTGCCGAAGGACACTTCGGTTCCCTCAAGGAGAATGCCAAACACCTTCACGGTGCAGCGGAGGCCTCGCCGACAGCTGCTCTTGTTGTTGTGCTTCCGATGGACACGGAGGCCCCGACCATCACGACTGCCGCTGCGGACGAAATTGTCGAGTGCGATGGCGCCGGCAACGTGGCAGCCCTCCAAGCGTGGCTGACCGGAAGCGCTGGTGCTGAGGCCACAGACAATTCCGGCACCGTGACGTGGAGCAACGACTTCATCACCATGGCCAATACTTGTGGCGGTGCAGGCGCGGTTCAAGTGATTTTCACGGCCACCGACGCCGCTGGCAACACCAGTAGCACCTCGGCCACCTTCACCATTCAGGACACGACTGCCCCAACGATAGATACGGATCCTGTTGGCGAGACCGTTGAGTGCGACGGCATGGGCAACATGACCGAGTTTAATGCTTGGCTGGACAACAACGGAGGGGGCACGGCATCCGAGACTTGTAGCAACGTCTCTTGGAGCAACAACTACCTCGTTGAAGGCAACGACTTCTCCAACGGGTGTGGTGCCACGGGTTCCATCGACATCATTTTCACGGCAACGGATGTGTGCGGCAATGCTGCTTCCCGCCTCGCCACTTTCACCATTGAGGACACCACGAATCCAACGGTAGCCGGCAAGGACCACACGGTCACGCTCGACGCCATGGGCACAGGATCCATGGTGGCGTCCGACATTGACGACATGTCCTCCGACGGTTGCGGCATGGTGAGCCTTTCGGCCAGCCAGACTGCTTTTGATTGCAGCCACATCGGTGCCAATTCGGTGATTCTTACCGTGACCGATGAGTGCAACAACGTTTCGACGACGACAGCGTCGGTGACGGTAGAAGATACCACCGGTCCGACCATCACGTCCGAGGCCGCCGATGCCACATACGAATGTGACGGAACGGATTATTCTGCACAGTTCACGGCATGGCTCGCCAGCAACGGTGGCGCAACGGCCGAAGACGCTTGCAGTCCGCACACCTGGAGCCACAACAGCACGGGACTGCCTCCGGACTGTGGCGACAGCGAGTCCGAGACGGTGACGTTCACCGCAACTGACGGCCTAGGCAATACCAGCACGACGACGGCCACTTTCAGCGTTTCCGACACGACGCCGCCGAGCATCGCGAGCGAAGCCTCCAACGTGACCACCGAGTGCGACGGCGCCGGCAATCTCGATGAGCTCAACGCTTGGTTGCTCGCCAATGGTGGTGCCGGAGAGGCGACCGACCTCTGTGGCGTTGTCACTTGGAGCAACAACTTCACGGCGCACAGCTACGAATGCGGTGCCGCGGGAAGTACCACTGTGGAGTTTTACGCTACGGACGACTGCGGCAATGTGGCTACCTCCACCGCCACATTCATCATCGAGGACACCACGGTGCCGAGCATCGACATGACGGCTTCCGACTTGACCGTCGAGTGTGACGGTGCAGGCAACCTGACTGAGTTGAACGACTGGCTCAACAGCAACGGTGGGGCTTCTGCTTCTGACGAATGCAGCGGTGTTTCCTGGAGCAATGACTTTTCGACCCTGAGTGACTTCTGCGGTGCCACGGGCGCGGCCACGGTGACCTTCACCGCGACCGACGACTGCGGACTCAGCTCCATGACGACAGCCACGTTCACCATCGAGGACACGACCGATCCGACCATCGCCAGCCCAGCCATGGACATGGCGGTGGAATGTGACGGTTCCGGCAACACGGCCCAGCTCGACGCCTGGCTGGATTCCCACGGTGGAGCCAGTGCAACGGATGCTTGCAGTGACCCTGCCGTCTCGGCCATTGCCATGAGTGCCAGCCCCCTGATTGAGTCTGGACCGAACAATACCTGGCCCCATGTGGTCACCCTGACCACCAGTGCTGATGCGACCAGTGGAAATCAGCAGACCTTGGAAATCAATGTGACCTCTTTGCCTGGCGGTGGTGCGAATTACCGCGTGGTCAAGACGGTGGCCAATGGAAATTGGTTCCAAGCCAACCCGCAGCCACTGAGCTTGGGCATGAACACGATCACCGTGAGTGGAGTGTCCTTCCAGCGCAGTGTGAAGGTGCAGTTCTCGGATGGAGATGTCGAGTTTGACGCCATTGCCATTAATGGTGAAGAACAGATGGCTCCGACCTTGTCTACTGGAACCAGCGATTTGTTTGCACAGGGGCCGAATGCCACCTGGACTCATGTGTATACGGCCACGACCACTGCCGATCCGAGCAGTGGCGACCAACAGACCGTTGAAATCAACGTGACGTCCTTGCCGTCCGGTGGAGCCAACTATCGTGTGGCCAAGACGGTGGCCAATGGAAATTGGTTCTTCGGAAACGTTCAGGCCCTCTCCTTGGGGTCCAATACCATTACGGTGAGTGGTGTGAGCTTCCAGCGCTCAGTGAAGATTCAATTGTCCAGCGGAGACATTGAGTTTGACTCTCTCGTCCTGAATGGCGAAGAGCAGGTGTCTGGCGGTGTGACCTGGAGCAATGACTTCACCTCCCTGAGCGACCTCTGCGGGGCCACGGGCGCGGCAACAGTGATCTTTACCGCCACCGACGCTTGCGGAAACACGAGCACAACGTCCGCTACGTTCACCATTGAAGACACTTCGGCGCCGAGCATCGACATTGCCGCCTCCGACTTGACCGTCGAGTGCGACGGTGCAGGAAACCTGACTGAGTTGAACAACTGGCTCAACAGCCACGGTGGGGCTTCTGCCTCTGACCCATGCGGCGGTGTGACCTGGAGCAATGACTTCACGTCCCTGAGCGACCTCTGCGGTGCCACTGGCGCGGCCACGGTGACCTTCACCGCGACAGACGACTGCGGGCTCAGCTCCATGACGACGGCCACGTTCACAATCGAAGACACCACGGCTCCGGTCATGACCGGTGATGAGGTGGTCATCATCGATTGTTCTGCTTGGCCTTGGGATCCCTTCTACCAGCCGACGATTGATGAGCTGCTGACCGTGGTCGACACGGAGGGCGACCCGATCATCACGCTCGATGAGACTTGCGGGTACACCAACTTCCCGATTGACTTTGGTGTGATGTCCGGCGGTTGCAACTATGACCACCAGCTCATCTACTACCCGACCGATGATTGCGGCAACGAAGGAGACAGCCTCTACCAGGTGATCCAAGTGGACGACTACACGGCGCCGACCTTCAGCTTCATCCCGGCTGACACGATGATTGCTTGTTTCGCTGATGCCTCTGCCTACTTCGAGTGGGCCACGGCCACCGATGCCTGCGACCCGAGTGTGGACGTAACGTACGCCGATGAAATCATCCCTACGGCTTGCCCCGAGGAGTACACCATCCGCCGGACGTTCTACGCCGAGGACTGCGGTTACAACATCGCCGAGGCGGTGCAGACCATCACGATCGCCGATACGTCGGCGCCCGCCTTGACGTTAACGGCGCCGGCCGACATGGCCCTCAGCGGTTGCCTGTCTTCCGGAGATATCAGCGAGGCAGTCACGGGATCCGTGACGTGGAGCACCTCTGATGACTGCGGTGCAGTCAGTGTAAGCTACACGATGTCGGATGCTGCAGCGTACAGCTGCACGGCAGATGATGCCAATGGCGAAGGCAGCCATGTGGTGACCCGCACCTTCACGGTGACAGCCACGGACTGCGCGGGCAACAGCACGGTCGCCAGCACCAATCAGACAATTACCATAACGGACAATACGGCACCGACCGTGAGCCTCAGCGCTCCGGCCGACGTGACCGTCTACCTAGATGCCTCCTGCTACGCTGCTCCGGTGGCCGAGCCGGTATCCGGAGATGCGAGTGGCTTCCTCGTGATGGCTAGCGACGATTGCGACAGCGACATCGCGCACACCCTCGCCACTACTAGCGATGACACGACCTACACGGGCGTAGTCGACGGCGTGGGCAGCTACGAGATTCTCCGCACTTACACGGTGACGGTGACGGATGATTGTGGCAACGCGGCTTCTGCCGCGACGAGCCACACGATTTCTGTCCTCGATGAGATGAATCCGGACGTCACGGCCGACTTCCCGGCTGATATCGTGATCTACGCCGATGACGTCAATGGTTACTTCGATCCGACCCCGCTGAGCACGGGTGCCGCTTCCGCTGACTACAGCGACAACTGCAGTGGTGCTGGTGACCAGACCTATGGTGTTGCCGGACAGGTGCCGACGGGTGGCCTCATCATCACGGCAATTGCTGATCCGAACGATGCCGCTTCCACTTGTCGTTTTGTGGAGATTCACAACAGCGGTGACAGCGATATCGACTTGACGGGGTATGCCCTCCAGCGCTGGACCAATGGCAACGCCGGTCCGAGCACCTCGTCGAACATTGAATTGAGCAGCATCGGCACGATGACCCCGGGTCAATACGCCTGGATCGCCAACAACGCGGGCTTCCAAGACTGCTATGGCTTCGCCGCGACCATCACTGCGGGCAATGGCGGACCGGCCGACAGCAATGGTGATGACCAAATCGCCATCATCGACGGCGCAGGATTCATCATCGATATGTTCGGTGTGGCCGGCGAGGACGGATCGAACACCTGCCACGAGTTTGAGGATGGCATCGCCCTGCGTGCCGGTTCCAACACGGACCCGAACGGTGGTGCATGGAACGAGGCTGGCTGGATCGTATACAGCGACGGTTCTTCCGCAAGCGGTTGCACAAACCACAATTCCGGTCAGCAGCAGAATGCGAGCGACATCGCCCTGTTGATCAACAACTGGGCCGGTGCCGGTCCTGCAGCTCCGGAGACGGACTTCAACAGCGTGGACATCAGTTACGCCGACGAGACGACCAGCTACACGGCTTCAGCTTGCTACACCTTCGAGCGGACCTGGACCATCACGGTGACCGATAACAACGGCAATGCCACTACGGTGACCGACGTCCAGACGATTCAGGTGGCCGACACCTCCGCTCCGGACATTACGGCGCTGGAGAACATGACGGCAGCCTGCGACTTCTTCAGCTTCGACCTCTCCGCAGGAGACCAGTCCACGGTTCTCGCCTACACGAGCTTCGAGGAAGGATTCAGCGGCGATCAGTATGTCGACAACCTCGATGAGTCAGTGGACCATGCACTTGACAACAACGCAGGCATGTCTGATGTGAACTTCACCTCGACCGGTGGTGAGATGGGCTTCTCCAGCTACTACTACACCACGGGTGGAAGCGGCCTCACTGACGGAGACTTCGTGGGTGTGACCAGTTATGCCGTCGTGGTGGATGCATATACCGACGGAAGCCAAGGTTTCCAGATGTCGGACACTGACGGCATCATGGAGTTGGTGTTCGACAATGTCGACGTGAGCATGGGCGGCGTGGCACTCACGCTCGACTATTTCCCTCGCTCCACAGGTTGGGAGGCCGACGACCGCATCCGCATTTGGGTGGTGGCTGACGGAGGTGAAGTCGATTTGCTCGATACCCAAGGACAGGACATCGACAACCTCGGCATCGAGGGCCAGTGGAACCAGGCCAGCCTCGATCTCGATGGTTTCGATGACGTGGAACTGCACATTAGCCTGGAGTCCAACTCCGGTTCTGAGGCGCTGTTCATTGACAACATCGTGTTCAGCTCGGGCAACAACCCGCTTGCTGCCCTCGAGGCAAACGGCTACGTGAGCTTCAGCGACAACGTCGAACTCGCCTCGACGGATGCGGCCATTACGCTCGACGGTACGCCGTGCGAGGGCGCCTACGACATCGTTTACACCGCCACGGACAGCTGTGGCAACACGACGACGTCCAGCCAGCGAATCGTCCTCGAGGACACGGAAGACCCGGTCCTTACGGTCGTGCAGCCGGACAACGTGATGATGACAGCAGGTGGAGCTTGTGATGCGGATTACATCGGAGGCGTGGCCTACCCGACAGCGTCCGCAACGGACAACTGTGACGCGGATGTGGAGATCAACTCCTACCACGTTGACAGCCCGAAGCAGTACCACTGCCTGCCAAGCACCGGATCCTTCACGGTTATGCGCACGTACACGTTCACGGCGACCGACAACTGTGGCAACACGGACACGGTCCAGGTCCAGCACACCGTGACGGTGATGGACG
>MDTG01419921.1_pt1 | contig 39904 bp, 30 predicted proteins | sample 811421 | NCBI WGS metagenome assembly MDTG01 (sample SAMN05326645, study PRJNA326480) | marine metagenome | isolation source: seawater | place: Pacific Ocean: South East | collected 2011 | reverse complement strand
GCAAGCTTTGTCGATATCGACAACGATGGCGACCTTGACCTCTACGCCTGCGGATACACCTGTCCCAACAGGATGTTCATTAACGACGGTAGTGGAAAGTTCACCGACCGGGCGGATGAACTGGGACTCGACTTCAATGGCGGCAGCATGATGATGAGTTTCGCTGACATCGACAACGATGGTGATCTGGACGGCTACCTGGCAACCACGGCGGTTGCGCCGCCACCCGGCACGAAGTTCCGAGTCAACTTCGTCAAGAGGGAGAGCGACGGGAAGGAGGTTCCGGTGGTTGTCCCGGAGTTGCGTGAATACTGGGAAATTCTGATCAAGTCCGGGGACAAGGCCCAGCGCGTTGAAGCAGGACAGTACGACCATCTCTTCCGGAATGACGGGGGATTTTTCAAGGACGTCTCGGAGGAAGCTGGAATTGAGGGGGCCTACTGGACGCTGTCCGCCACCTGGACGGACTTTGACGCCGATGGTGATGCGGATCTTTATGTTTCCAACGACTTCACTGGCCCGGACATACTTTATCGCAACCGGGGAAATGGTACTTTCGAGAATATTATCCGGGAAACTGTTCCACACACTCCGTGGTTTTCGATGGGGAGTGACGTGGGAGATCTCAATAATGATGGACTCCTGGACCTCTTCGCCACGGACATGTCTGCTACTTCGCATTACCGGGAGAAGGTAATGATGGGAAACATGGATGACATGGGTTGGTTCCTGGAGTGGGCACAGCCTCGCCAATACATGCGCAACGCAGTGCTTATAAATGCGGGGACGGGCCGCTTTCGCGAGACTGCGTTCCTTTCCGGGATGGCCAGTACGGACTGGAGCTGGACTCCACGGATCGAGGATTTCGACCAGGATGGGCGCGTAGATGTCTTTGTGACCAACGGGGTGGTACGTGACAACATGAACAGCGATCTCTCAGAATTCTCGAAGGAAAATTTCAAGCCTGGATCACCTGAGTATATCAGGTTCTGGCTGGAGAAGCCGCTGCGCAAGGAGTACAATCTGGCATTTCGTAATGAAGGCGAGCTCAAGTTCAAGTCTGTCGGGGCCCAGTGGGGCTTGAAGCACCTCGGGGTAAGCTTTGGAGCAGCGAGCGCTGATTTTGATGGAGATGGTGACCCAGATCTCGTGGTCAGCAACGCAGGAGAGCCGGTGACCCTCTATCGCAACCGGGTGGCCGGAAGGCACCGCGTAGCAGTCAAGCTGGTGGGCCGGGCGAGTAACCAGAATGGTCTGGGAGCGACCATCAAGTTGTTTAACTCGAGTGGAACGCAGACGCGCTTTGTGACATCCGCACGGGGGTGGCTCTCCGCCAGCGAGACCACGGTAAATTTTGGGCTGGGCGACGAGAAGATGGTTGAGAAGCTCGAAGTCCTGTGGCCGGGCGGAACGCGGCAGATCTTCACAAACCTCGAGGCCGATCAGCACTATACCATCACGGAACCGGTCGGTCAGCCTGCCCCTCCACGAGAGGAGCGCCCCGCGGTACTTTTTTCAGTATCCCCTCATTTTTCCGGCGCTACTCACCACGAAGACCCCTTCGATGACTTTGCCCGCCAGCCCCTTCTCCCGAACAAGCTTTCCCAGCTCGGCCCCTGCATGGCCTGGGGGGATATCGATGGTGATGGGGACGAGGATTTTTTCCTTGGTGGGGCGAGAGGCCAGGCGGGGCAGGTTCTTCTTGATGAAGGTGGGGGATCGTTTGTCCCCCGGGAACTTCCGGCCCTAGCCGCCGACGCCCGGGCAGAAGACATGGGGGCACTTTTTTTTGATGCAGACAGCGATGGAGACCTAGATCTTTTCGTGGCGAGCGGAGGGGTTGAAGAGGCGGCAGGTCACGAAAGCTATCAGGACCGACTTTACCTCAATGACGGGGGAGGAGAGCTGAGCCGCGCGAGCCGAGATGCTCTTCCAGCGGTCCGGATGAGCAGCGGTCCGGTAGCGGCTTCCGACATCGACCGGGATGGGGACCTCGACTTGTTCGTGGGGGGGCGCGTGGTCGCTGGACAATTCCCGCTTGCCCCGCCGAGCCAGCTGCTCATCAACCGGGGCGGAAAATTCGTTCCCGCGGATGAAGATCAGTTTCCCGGAGGTGGGAGACTGGGCATGGTGACAGGCGCACTGTGGTCGGATTGCGATGGCGATGGATGGAGTGACCTTCTCGTCACGGTGGAGTGGGGACCTGTCCGCTATTTTCGCAACGAGGGTGGAAGGATGAGGGAGCAGACCAATGAGGCCAGTCTGTCTGGGCGCCTTGGGTGGTGGAACGGGATCGCGGGAGGGGATCTGGATGGGGATGGCGACCAGGACTTTCTGGTGACCAACAACGGGTTAAATTCGAAGTACAAAGCGAGCGTAGAAATGCCGGAACTCCTTTATTACGGCGATTTTGACGACACCGGCAAGGCCCACATCGTGGAGGCCAAGTGCGATGGCGAGGGACGCATCCTGCCCCGGCGCGGTTTCAGTTGTTCGCGCAACGCCATGCCCTTCCTCGACGCCAAGATGACGACGTTTCATAATTTCGCCAGTGCAGTTCTGGGTGATCTTTACACCGACCTGCGTCTTTCAAAGTCGCTGCGGCTGGAAGCGAATACCCTCGAAAGCGGGCTTCTTTTGAATGATGGTGGCGGTGTATTCTCGTGGAGGGCCCTCCCTCGGATCGCGCAGATCGCGCCTTCCTTCGGGGTTGTTCTGGAGGACCTCGATGCAGATGGGGATCTGGATGCGCTGCTGGCACAGAATTCATTCAGTCCCCAGCGTGAGACCGGGCACATGGATGGTGGACTCAGCCAGGTCTTGCTTAACGACGGATCCGGTCAATTCATCCCGGTTGAACCAATTGTCAGTGGGGTTTCCGTGCCGGGGGATTCCAAGAGTGCTGCAGTGAACGACCTCAATGGTGATGGGCGGCCCGACCTGATCCTGGGCCTCAACAACGATGCGCCAGTCACCTACCTGGCCCGCGAGGGAGAGCGTTCGCTGGTAGTAACTCTCCGCGCGGGACAAGGTAATGTAAATGCGGTAGGAGCGCAGGTCACGATCGGGCGACAGGTGCGGGAGCAGCAGACTGGGGGGGGATACGCTGCGCGTTCCAGCTCGGTCCTTTATTTTTCCCAACCCTCGGAAAATGTCACCGCGGTTGTTCGGTGGCCTGACGGAAAAACTTCCGAACATGCGGTTGAGGGGGGAGCCGAAGAGGTAATTTTCACGCAGCCGTGATCTTCAGCGGTAAGGACCGCGGCCCGCCCTTGCCGCTTCGGCTCTGGTCTGCCGAGGAGGTGAGGAAACGCCAGATGAGGGAGCCTGGATTCGGCTTCGTTGGGATTTTCCGGCCGTTACGGTAGGCACGGGGGAAGCAGAATCTGGGTGGTGGTAGTCAACCCTGCAATCAGGTCTGTCCTGGCTGCCGGCGAAAGGCGTCAACGCCTTGCCCTTCCGCTTATTTTTGATATTCACAGAATTATGACGTTGAAGCAGGGAGCTGGCGTTCTCGCTGCCCGGGCGCGACGCTCCCGGATAGCAGCTTTCCGCCTGATGGTGTCCGGGGGACCTGTATCTGCAGGAGATCTCGCGCTAAAACCGGCCCTTCCCAGGCCAACTCGTTCCTCTCCCCTCAAGCAACTGAAGCGAGCTGGCCTGGTTGATACGATCAGGGAAGGCGGTGTCATCTGCCACCGGGTAACCTTCCGTGCTTTCAGGCAGCTCCTGGAGTTTGTTTCTGAAGACTGTTGTCAGGGTCAGCCTGAGCTGTGTGTGCCCATTCCGGAGCGGAGTGCATCCTCCCAGCAGCGGCGCTGACCTCACGGAGAAAAAGCCATGAGTATACGGATCGGGATCAATGGATTTGGGCGAGTGGGCCGGCTGGGGCTGCGGGCTGGCTGGGACAACGACAGCTTTGAAGTCGCTCACGTGAATGAGTTGAAGGGAGGGTGCAGGCTGGCGGCTCACCTCCTCGAGTATGATACAGTACACGGCCGCTGGGACCGTGGCATTGAAGCGGGAGATGACTGGTTTTCAATCGAGGGCCGGAAGGTGAGTTTTTCCGAGGAGGCTGTCCCCGGGGCGGTTAACTGGGATGCCCATGGAGTGGACCTGGTGGTGGAAAGCTCCGGTAAGTTCCGGACCAGGGAACTACTGCAGCCGTATTTCGGCGGCAGTGTCCGGAAGGTGGTAGTGGCTGCACCCGTGCAGGGCGCTCTCAATATCGTCATGGGCTGTAATGACGAACTCTATGACCCGGTCCAACACGATCTTGTGACCGCAGCATCATGTACTACGAATTGCATCGCGCCGGTGGTCAAGGTGATCCACGAGGAGATTGGCATTGTGCATGGTCTCCTTACCACGATACACGATGTCACTAACACGCAAGTGGTGGTCGATGCTCCACATAAAGACTTTCGGCGCGCGCGTTCGGCCCTTAATTCATTAATTCCGACCACTACCGGTTCTGCCACCGCAATCACGATGATTTATCCAGAGCTCGAGGGCAAACTGGATGGGTTGGCCATTCGTGTTCCTCTCCTGAATGCGAGTCTTGTTGACTGTGTATTTGAGTTGGCACGTGATGTGTCGGTGGAGCAGGTGAATGGTCTCCTGCAGGAAGCCTCGCAACGGGAGCTGGCGGGAATTCTCGGCTTCGAGGAGAAGCCTCTGGTCTCGGCGGATTTTGTGAATGATATGCGGTCTGGAATAGTGGATGGACCTTCGACCATGGTGAATGATGGCCGTCAACTCAAGCTGCTGGCCTGGTATGACAACGAATGGGGATACGCTCACCGCCTGATGGAACTGGTGGCCAAGGTGTCGCGTTCGCTATCCTAGTTCAGCTTGGCCGGAGACTCCCGAGCATGGACCTGCGAAATTACATGATTGTCACGGCGTCCTACTGGGGGTTTACCCTGACCGATGGGGCCTTGCGCATGCTTGTGCTTCTCTATTTTCACGACCTCGGATATTCACCTGTTCAACTGGCCTTCTTGTTCCTGCTCTATGAATTGTGCGGGATCTTTACCAACCTGCTGGGTGGCTGGATGGGCTCCCGGGTGGGACTGAAGGTCACGCTTTTCAGTGGCCTGGGCATCCAGATTGTGGCCCTGCTGGCTCTCTCGCTAGTACAGGAGGACTGGGTCATGGCCTTTTCAGTGGGCTACGTCATGGCAGCGCAGGCCCTCTCTGGCATCGCCAAGGATCTGACCAAGATGAGTTCGAAGAGTGCGGTAAAGCTCCTGCTATCTGATGAAAACAAAGGGCAGAGGGAAGTGGGGAAGTTACTTTTCCGGTGGGTGGCGATACTCACCGGGTCGAAGAACGCGCTGAAGGGCGTGGGATTTTTACTCGGAGGCCTACTGCTCGGAAGTCTGGGATTTTCCGGATCGCTCTGGGGCATGGCGGGAGCGCTGGGAGTTATCCTCGGGGCTGGATTAATCTACCTGCGGCAGGATCTTGGAAGATCAGAGAAGAAGGTAACGGTTACCCAGCTTTTTTCAAAGAGCCGGGAGATCAACGTCCTGTCCCTCTCGCGCTTCTTTCTTTTTGGTTCCCGGGATATCTGGTTCGTGGTCGCTCTTCCGGTTTTCCTGAAAGAATCACTGGGGTGGAGTTTTGGGGGGGTAGGCGCCTTTATGGCGGCCTGGGTTATTGGATATGGAATCGTTCAGGCGGTGGCACCGGGTCTGGTCCGGGAAAGTGGATCCGCAAGGGGAGCGTGTGCTATCCTGCGGTGGGGCGCATTGCTTGCGCTGGTCTCGACTTTGATCGCAACAGGGGTGGCAGCAGATTTTTACGTCGTTGTCCTTGTGCTGGCAGGGCTGGTTGTATTCGGAGTAGTATTCGCGGTGAACTCGGCCCTCCACTCCTACCTGATCCTCGAATATACCGATGCGGACAGGGTGGCCCTGAATGTGGGCTTTTATTACATGGCCAATGCCGGCGGCCGGCTGGTGGGAACCCTCTTGTCCGGATTGCTCTATCTCGCTGGAGGGTTAGGCGGCTGTCTCTGGGCGAGCTCCGGATTCGTAATGGTGGCGGTCGGGTTGACGGCACTCCTTCCCCGGCGTGAAAATTAAAATGGTAAGTTCTTCTACCTTCGCGCCGTTCAGCACCTTAATTAAATTATCATCGCCGGAAGGGTCTTAACGCTGGTGATTCCGACAGGGACCTGGCCAAAAAATTGATCAGTTGCCGTCTGATCAGCCAGATTACCAGCCAACTCGAATCGGTCAGAATTAACAAGGGAGCCATAGAATGCCGACGGCGGCCATGTGCGCAACGCAGAGTTTTTCGCAATCTTTCCCGTCCGCTCGGGCCCCTTGCGAAGGGCGAGGATACAATGGTAATCCGTTTCAGGGTGTCAAAACTCTTCGGAACGGGGCTTGAGCTGACAATGTTGGGGGAGAGTTGAATTCTAGTTGGTGAAAGGAAAAGATCTCTGTTATGCTTGGAAAACAATAATTTTCCCGTCGCGTCCTCAATGAAACTGATAACCCTGATTCCATTCGCCGCCTTGGCGTGTGCCTCTGCATCTGCCAGTCGTATCTGGGTCCCCCAAAATGCCCTTTACCTCCGGACGGATGGTCTGACCGCTCGCGACGGTTCTGATGATTTTACGGGGGTCATTCCCACCAATGATGTGAGGGACCCGGCCTACGGTACGGCCGCAACCGTTGCTGGGGGTGCGGGCGGGGTGCTCAGTCCGCACATCGATGTTGACCGCGAACCTGGTAATGCCCCGGTGGACCTGACGGGGGACGATTTTGACCTCGCATTTACCTTCCAGTTTTTTGATGCGGACGGACAGTTTGGATTCACCGAGAACTTTAACGACCGGGTGCAGATCAATATTCTCCCGGTTGCCAGCAACACCGATCTTTCAGCGCGAGGAGCGGCGGCTCCTCAGCACCGCGACCTCAACTTCGAAGTGCGAACCAGCCCCAATTACGATTTCAGCGCTTCGGCAGGGGGCGGCTGGTTCCACGCCGAGGTGATCTTCGTCGAGGACGGGGGCACTGCCGGGTCAGCCGCTAACATTGGCTTTGGATTCAACTCTTCGGTGGGAGGTGCTCTCGGTGCCGGGGGAGGTGGAAATCCGGCTGACTACGGCGGGATCGGTTTTGTCCCTGAGAATGGGACCAATGGAGGCGAGGCATCTTTTGATCTCGACCCGGAGACCGGGGAATCGTGGGGTTCGCTGCTGGTTCCGGAGCCGGGTTCGCTGTTTCTGAGTCTTGCGGGCCTTGGTCTTCTTTTAGGACGGCGGCGGTAACAGCGCGCCAAGGGAAGGTTTCTGGTCTGCTACGGCTCATGTGATTCCCGAATTCCGAACTACAGCCCGTGATACCCCGTAATGAGGTAAAGTTCCGAGTGGTGGTCGGGTCCTGAAAATACGATGCGAATCCGGTGCTTGAGGTCGTCTGCGCCCTGATCCTCCGCGAGGAAAGCGTGCTCCTCTGCCAGCGGGCAGACGGAAAGCACCTTGCGGGGCAGTGGGAGTTTCCCGGTGGCAAGGTGGAGCAAGGAGAAGAGTCACCGGCCGCCCTGCGAAGGGAAATCGAAGAGGAACTTGCATGCCTCATCGACGTTGTGGAGGAGCCTGTTCTCCCTCCGGTCCTACACGTTTACCCTGATCTGTCTATCCGTCTGCAGGGTTTTCAGAGCAGGTTGGTGGAGTCGTCACCCGAGCCGAGGGCCCTCGAACATGCTGCCATTGAGTGGGTTCCCCGGGCGCAGGTTATGGATTTCTCCCTTGCCGGGGCAGATCGCAGGCTCTGGCAGGCGGTCAAGGACGTGGTGAACGGATAGTCTTCTAATTTACCACCGGGCAGAAGGGCAGAAAAATACCAGACCCCGACAGTTTGACCATCTTCCTGCTAACGATTGCCTCGCGGACGTGGTGTGGACACCACGTCGGGCCCAGTCTATCGCCCGTCCGAGAGTCGTTCGGCGAGACTGGGAGGAAGGCCGGCCTCGAGGATCTTCCGCTGCGTGGTGTCCCGGTCGTAGTCGATACGGCGATAGTGTATCAGGCCCTTGGAGATATCGTAAATGACGTAGCAGGCACGAGGATCACCATCCCGGGGCTGCCCTACCGAACCAATATTTATAAAATACTTCAGACCTTCTTCCAGCTCAACCAGCTCTGCAGCTACTTCCCGGACCCTTGACCCTCGCACAAAGACACGGGGTACGTGAGTGTGACCGTGGAAGCAGACGTGGGTGAACTGGTAGGAGAAGTTCGACATGGCGTCGAACTTGTTGGTTACATAATTCCAGTCCTGCGGCTGGTCGAGGGTGGAGTGGACGGCCGTGAAATTGTGAACCTGCCGGACCATTCGGAGAGAGCGAAGCCATTCTTGCTGGTCCGCGGTAATTTGTTTCCGCGTCCACTCGAGAGCCGTTGCTGCGATGGGATTCATGGTTTCCAACGAGTGGTCGCCGCCAGCATCTTCGTCGTGGTTCCCTTTCACCACGGGGCATGCCATGGACCTGACTCGTTCGAGGCATTCCGCCGGATTGGCATTGTAGCCCACAACATCGCCAAGGCAGACCGACTCGCTGCAGCCCTGGTCGGTCGCGTCCTTCAGAACGGCTTCCAGGGCCTCGAGGTTGGCGTGTATGTCCCCAAAGAGAGCAATTCGCATGGTCATTCCCGCGACAGCGGGGGCCAAGGAATAGAAACGCCCCGAAAGCGTGTCCAGTGAAAGGTTGTGCTAATCCCGGTCTATGGATTATTGAGAACGAGCGCCTTTTTCCTCAGGTGAAGGAGATAGTCATCGCGGGGCCGGTTCATCCAGATGTTACGCCAGGTGCGTGTCCGGGGCTCTCCGGTCATGGGATGGGTGCCAAAGGCCTGTCCGGTCAGGGGATTCATTTCAAAGACCTGCTCGGGGGGGTGAAGAAGTGGATTGAGGTGGCGGGGGACTTCGAATTCCCGGCAGAGCACGCGGAGGGTTTCCGCGACCCCGTCCATGGGAAAGCCCTCTACCTGGCGAAACCAGTAGTCGGGGAGTTGAGCCGCTGCTTTTCTCGAGCTGCCAAAGATATCCTCGAGGCTGTAGTCGTCCTTTCCAGCCCATGATTGCAGGGCGAAAAAGACAGTCTGGGTCGTTGGCTTCCGGTGGTGTTCGCCCGCGGTCCAGATCCCACGAACAGCCTCCCAGGCTTCGGCCTTACGGGCTGGAATACGACTCAGGCAGTAGGCGCTAAAGCGTTGTAGTCTTGGAACACCGCTCCTGGCGTAGCCACCTGCGAAGCACTCCTGGGCTCGCTCCAGATCCTGTGGCCGGTGATTACTGCTGAGAGCACTCCCGAGGAGGTAGTAGAGCCTCCAGTCCTGGGGATTCTGGTCAATCCCCCGCTGGAGAAAGGAAGTTCCTTTCTCGAAGAATTCCTTTTGCCTGAGCTTGCGACGACCGTCGGATAAACCGGGTTTGTCAGCATAGTCTGCATAAGCGTTGCTGTAGAGATGCCAGCTTCCAATTTCCCAGTAGTAGCGCACGCGAGGCTGAAGTGCCACAATGGTCTTATAGCCCTGCTCGAGCTCATACCAGTCCTGCTGTTCCCAGTAGGTGTGAGCCTTGATATTAAGCATGGCGGCGACCAGCGGGCGGAGACCTCCCAGCGCGATCGCAAGACTGGTTTGCCCCAGTTCCTCACGGGTATCGAGTGAGATAGGTGGCGGAAGAAGGTTGCGCTCCTGCATGCTGTCGACAAAGCGGTTATCGAAGGGGCGGCGGACCAATCCAACCACCACGATCGAAAAAAGAACGATGAACAGGTTTCGGATAAATCTCACGGTTTTACGCGCCGGTCGAAGCTCGCTCCTAGATCTCCTTGTTGGCAAAAATAAACCAACTGAGAACGACATACAGGCTGACGTAGAGACCGGTCGAAAGGGCGAGTCCCCCGAGGACCTCCGGGGGAAACACCTGCCCCGCCACAACCTCATCCACGATCTTGAATGGGCGATAGTCGGGAAAGGCAACAAAGATAGCGGTGGTGGACAGTTCCCCTATCCCCCCCTCTTCCATGCCCGATGTTCCGCGCCAGTGGTCGAGGCCATCAGCAATAAAGTTTCCGATAAAGTAACAGAGGGTTGAAATCACCACCGTGAAAAGGGTGCTGGAGGAGAAGGTGGAGACCAGCAGAGCGAGGGCTGAGATGATGGCCGCTTCAAAGAAAATGACCAAGACGGCCGCTTGGAGATCCCAGGTGACACCCTGACTGAGAAGCTCGCTTCGAGCCTCGTTCCGCTCCATGGCTGTGAATTGGCCCTGCTCGACGAGGATGGCAGCAACCTTATCGAAGTCGGAAAGAATGGTCTGCGTGCGATACCAGAGGACCGCGTCAAGAAGGACAGTCATGACAGCCAGCCCAGCAAGGATCAGGAGGAGAACTCCACAGAGCTTACCCAGCAGGTAGTCAAGGCGGGGCACGGGCTTGGCCAGAATGGTGTAGAGAGTGCGGTCCTCCATATCCCGGGGGATGAGGAGTGCGGTGGCTACAATCCCGATGATGATGGCAAAGAGCTTCATGGTGCCCATCAGTGGTGCCTTCAAGAGACGGAGCTCCTCACTGCCGATTTCCCCCTCGGGTCCGGCGGTATGTGGAAGCTTGAAGACGTTTACACCGAGCCAGATCAGGACGAAGACGAGCAGGAAGTAGAAAATCTTCATGCGCATCAGATGCGTGAAGGTATTTCCCGTGATGATCCAGATCCGGCTCAGTGAGAACAGGGGAGTTGAAGTGGGAAGGCCGCTCATGGGGACTGCTCCGTACTTGGATTTTTCTGCTCTCCCGGGGAATTTCCGGAGTCCCGCTGAACGGTCTCGCGGAGAAAGAGACGTTCCAGGGTAGTACGTGGATGGCCGGTTCTGACGACTTCTACGCCTGCTTCATCACGTGCAAGGCCATGGACCCTGTCGAGGAGGTCAGGCGTGGCGTTTCGGAGGATGATCTCGGTCTGGTCCTCAATAGAGATGAGGTCCTCCAGCCGGCCCTCCTTGACGAGGGAACCCCGGTGAATGATTCCGACCCGATCGCAGACCTCCTGAACCTGCTCGAGCAGGTGAGAGCAGAGGAAGACGGTGAATCCTCTTTCCTTGAGCTTGAGAATGAGATCACGAATCTGCCTTGAGCCAATCGGATCCACTCCCGCGGTCGGCTCGTCGAGGATAAGAAGGCGGGGATCCTGGACGAGGGCCTGCGCCAGGCCGATGCGCTGGAGCATGCCCTTGGAATAGCCTCCGAGGCGGCGCTTTCCTGCATCCTGCAGCCCGACGAGGTCGAGAAGCTCGCGGGTCCTCTCCCGGAGGGCTGCTCCCTTCATGCCGCAGAGTCTGCCGTAGAACCGAATCGTTTCCTCCCCGCTGAGGTGTTTATAGAAATATGGGTTCTCGGGGAGAAACCCGACATCCCGGCGGGAATCGACCTTGTTGGAATCCCTCCCGAAGATGGAACAGGTGCCCGACGTGGGACTGACGAGGCCGAGGAGGGCTTTCATGGTAGTTGACTTCCCTGAGCCATTCGGTCCGATGAGTCCGTATATCTCTCCGGAGGCGATCTCGAAGGTGACGTGGTCCACGGCCCGGACAGTCCCCCGGGCAGGTTCTCTTTTCTCGGTTGCGGTAGAAGGGCTGGATTCCCCGTTTTCACGCGCAGCACGCCCGGAGGATGGCTCCTTGCTGGAGGATCCCCGGAAGTCCTTCACCAGATTACTGACCTGGACGGCTGGCAGCTCACTCATCCCCGGCACAGCATACCTTTCCGTTTGAGGGTGGCAACGGGATTTGGACCGAAGACCGTGATTCCCCTTGCAGCTCGCGCTGGAGTGATCGTCCGCCCTTCCACCGGGAGGGGGATCCTAGTCCTCGATGCGCAGGCGGAGATAGCGCGCTCGTACGGTGCCGACGGGCTGGGAGTCGCGTACGGTAAGGGTGATAGTGCCATCCCCGTTATCGGTTTCGAGAACCGGCACGGTGGAGGGGCTCCAGGACTGGAGGTCGCTACTCACCTCAGGAGTCACGTTGGCCTGCAGGGTGGAGTGCAGCTGGTAGGTGAGGGTCAGGTAATCGGATTGGTCGATGCGCTCCACTGAAAGGATACTGAGCTCGTGGGCAGGCGCTGGACCAAGACCATAACCCTGCGCGTAAAGGATGAAGTTACTCAGGCCGCCGGGACCGGGAATGAGGGTCTGGTCCGTGAGGAGGGGATCGGACCCGGCCAGGGGACCGTAGAACCTGCGGGTCCAGAGCGCGTAGGACCACTCATCGCCGAGGGCCGGGGCACCATGGTTGAGATGAGAAGCCCGCCAGCGAGAGCCTTCGTCGAGGTCCTGTTCCGCAGTGCCGAGGGGATCAATCAGGACGAGGCTGGGGCCGCTGCCATCAGGGCTCTCGGGCCAGGGAGACTCATCCAGGAACGGGAAGCTAAAGATCTCGTTGTTTTCTGCGTCGAGCAGGGTGATTCGCTCGCCCTTGTTAGAAAGACTGGTATCGTTTTCAAACTGACCGACGATTGCACCCCCGGTGCTACTGCCGTAGCGTGCGAGAAAGGCCCGGCGGTTATTGACGAGCAGGATATACTGGCCGGGGGCAACGGAAGTCCCGACTGGGAACTGGAAGTCGATCCCCTTGGAGAAACGACAGAGGCTGAGATCGACAGTGTCCTCGCTCACGTTCCGGAGTTCGATAAACTCGAACTCATTGTCGGAGTCGCTGATGGCTAGTTCAGCATCGGTTTCGGGATCGGAGGGGTGATAATGGATTTCGGTTATCCTGAGATTATCGAAGGAGGCGGGTGAGCCAATCTGGTAAAGGAGGTCAAGCAGGGCTGACCAACTTCCATCCTCCCTGCGCGTCCTGGCCTTGACCCGGGTTGTCTGGTCGAGTGCCAGTCGGCCGGTGTAGGGCACGGCTGAGGAGGAAACCGTTCCACCAGGCTCCCCGGTTACTCCTTCGAGCAAAGCCTGGATCAGGAAGTCACTGCTGTTGGAGGCCCGGTTTAAACCGTGAATGGCCAGAATGTTTTCTCCGGGAAGGAGCAGCCCGAGGCTGCTGGAGACATCGAAAGTTTCATAGTTCAGGGCATTACGGTCGCTGTTGCTGGTCGAGGCTGCTGAGTTCCATCCGGTGAAGCCGGCATTAGACGACGCGATCCGGATGCCATTGAGGTAGGCGACGAATCCATCATCGTAGCGCATGCGTAGAACAAGCGAATTGAACACATCGATTGCAGCCTGATTCGAGATAGTGAATTTATAGCGGAGATAAGCGGACGGGTTTTCCTGATACATTCCCACGAGCTCCGTCCGGATCAGGGGAGTGTAGCTCGTGGCACTGATGGGGAAACGTTCGTAGCCTACCCCGTTGGTGCCGCTGACCCATTCGCTGATGTTGGCAGGACTCTCCAGTCCGCGCCAGGAGGTGCCGATGATGGTATTACTCGCGAGGGTTGGAACGTGAGCCTCGACCGGGTGTTCGCCAGTCACGAGGGAGGCCGCGCTCTGTTCGCCCGGCGTGCGAGGGTCATTCCCATCGGTGGTAAAGTAAATAGTTGCCGCCGGCGTGGTTGTCGAGAGGTCCAGCGAGACGGGGTTGGGGTAACGGGTATCCTGAAGGGAAGGAGCCGGAGCGGCGACTTCGGGATAGAGGTTTACGGCCTTGAACTGATCCAGGACGGTAGAACTACGATTGGCGAGAAACTGATTTTTGACCCAGTTGACCGCGGGAATCCACTGGGAGTTCCTCGTGTAGGCAAAGCTGCGGGGGCTGCCGCTGTAGCTATCCAGCCCCCAGCGTGCGGATTCTCCAACCACGGGGGAGTAGACGGTGTCGACCAGAGGGCTCCAGGTGTCCTGGAGGCGCCCGGGGGTGAGGCACCCTCCGTTGAACATGTGCCTGTGCAGGCGGTCGGCAAAGCGCAGCTGGAATTCGGGATGGCGTCGCAGGGCGTCATAGACGATGCCTGGGGAGTTTGGATTGTCGACCCGGCTGAAGTCGTTAGTCCACGAGCGCGAATTTGGCGCTCCCGTCAAAGAGCTTCTTGAAAAAGGAATGCCCATGGACATCTCAGCATCCCAGGAGTAAAAGATGAAAGGCTCCTCGCCGTTTCGGCTTTTCCGTGCAACGTACCAGTTTTTGTCGTCGGTGAAGGTTAAGATTTCCTGTCCGTTCCGGTAGGCGGGTGCAAGCCAGTCCTCATCGCTGGACCAGATGCGGTGGATCAGGGCGTCCGAGAAATTGTCAACATCGATAAAACGCTGGATGGCTGCATACTCGGAATCGTTACTGATTCCTGCTTCCGCGAGGCGCATCAGCTCGTTCCAGGCAGCAGAGTTTCCATCCTCCACTTCGGCACCATGCTTAATGACATCCCAGTCTTCCGGATCTCCACCGTTGTGATCAGCGTTGTAGTCTGCATAGGGGCACTCCTGCAGCTCGTAGATGCCCCAGTATTCCCCGTTTAGGAACAGGCTGACCATGCGGCCGTAGGGAGAAGGTTGTCCCATCTCGCGCTGGAGGCGATGCAGGAACTCATTGCGGATCAAGCTGGCATTGTTCCAGTTCGCCCGGAACGTCCAGGCATCGTGCCCGCCGCCGCGGAGCAGGAGGTGCTTGAAGCTATCAACCGGGGACTCGGGGAAAATACGATGCTGAAGGCGCGAGGACCCATAGTCTGAGCGGAAGTAGATACGGAAGTTCTTCTTCGGGTGCTCGCGGGAATTTCCACCGTGGATCCGGACCCCGGCTGGTTCATGGGTGGAGTCTTCGGGGTTTGCCGGATCAAAGTACTCAAAATGGACCCCTCGCTCGCTTGTGCGTCCGGTGAGCCAGAAGCGGCTGTGGATGCCATTAACGCCCAGGATGTCCCCGCGGCTGAAGGACAGCGAGACAACAGGGAGCCTCCTCAGGGCGGGCTGGATTTCGTTCCGATACGTGGAAGAGTCTACAACCGAGCTGATCATGTTGCCCTGCTGGATGATATCAGCAGTGTAGAGGAAACTCTTGGCGTCTACGTTGGTAGGTACCATGCCCGCCTTGGAGGCGATAGCACGGAGGACTGTGGTGGAATTGATGGAAACCGGCCTTGTGTAAAGCTGGCCGGACGTGGGGGTCGGTTCCTCGCCGTTCGTGGTGTATCGAATCGTCGCGCCCGGCGTGGCGCTGCTGATGGTGACCGTGATGGGAGCATCGTAAAAGCCCCGCTGGTGGGAGAAGTTGGTATCAGCCACAAACCCGGTCAGCGCCGGGCCGTTGGCCTGGCGAGGAGTGGGGGGAAAAAGGTATCCGGGTCTCCCATTGTTACCGGGACCGAAGCCGATGTCGCGCTTGAGGGCGGGAAAAGCCGGTGCGAATTCATCGATGACCGTGCCGGAAGGATCGCTGAGGGCGAGGTAGTCTCCCTCTGAATCGAGAGAAAAGTTGGTGTGGAGCTGCTGCCCGAGGGTGGCTCGCCCCTTCCCGGACGCAAAGACCAGAAGGTAGGCGTTGGAGCCCAGAAACTGCCCGTCCGGGAAGGTCCATTTCCCCGGCTGGGCGGGGTCATCCGTGAGGCTGTAGCCTCCTAGATTCAGCTGAGGCCCCGGGTTGAAGATCTCGATCCAGTCGGGAGAGTCGCCATCGACGTCTTCGAGGCTTGATTTGTTGTTTGCGACGATTTCGTTGATCCTTGGATTTCCCTGCGCCGTCAGTGGAAGGCAGGCGGCTGCGAGAACGAGGCAGATAACCCTGGTGCAAAAGAGCGAGAGCCTGGTTGCCACGCCGGGGGGAGACGGTGGACAGGTCACAAGGAAGGAGAACATTTAAAAGCCGGATAGTATCATCGGGGAGAGCCTGTGCAAGCGACGTCGACCGACGATTTCCGGGGTTTATACCCGTTTTGGCTTAGCTTCGCTGAAACCGGGCTCTCCGGCGGCGCAATTATCCCGGCGTGTGGGCATCTGGTCAGGCCCGGGGATGGAAACGCTGGTAAACTTTTCTCAGTCCCTGATCGTCCACGTGGGTATAAATCTGGGTGGTGGCGATGTCGGCATGTCCGAGAAGCTCCTGAATGACCCGGAGGTCTGCACCGTTCTGGAGCAGATGAGTGGCAAAGGAGTGGCGCAGGAGGTGGGGATACATGTTTTGTTCAATGCCGGCCTGCCGGGCACGTTCCTTGACGATCTTTCGAACGCGGTCGGGACCGAGTGGCCCACCTCGCACGGAGAGGAAGATTTCAGAAGAAGTGTGTGGCTTCACGAGTTTCGGACGCTCGTGGGAGAGATAGGATTCGAGGGCCGCTCGGGCGCGCGCGCCCACTGGGACGATGCGGGTTTTGTTTCCCTTGCCGGTGACCCGCATGAATCCATCGTCGAGGTCGAGGGTCTCCAGCCGGGAGGCGCATATTTCGGCGAGGCGCAGCCCGGACGAATAGAAAAGTTCCAGGATGGCCAGGTCCCGGCGGCCAAGGGGCCGGGACGGATCTATCGAATTCAGGAGTTTTTCCACCTGGGCGCCGTGCAGGGTCTCCGGGAGGTGGCTGCCAGTACGAGGGGAGAGGAGGGGCTCGGCTGGATCCGCTGCGATTAATTTTCGCGAATTGAGGAAGCGGAAGAAGATTTTCAGGTGGACTACTGCGATCCGGAGAGAGGAGGCCCCCAGCCTTTTCTTCAAGTGTCCGAGGAAGGATGAGAGGTCGTCAACGCCGAGGTCACGCCATTCGGCAAAATTATGCTCCCGCGCCCATTGCAGCAGAGCCTCCAAAGAGCGCCGGACCGAAAGCTGGTAGGCGTCAGAGAGACCGCGCTCGGTAGCGAGGTAGAGAATGAAGCTGTCAATCTCAGGAGCCAACGGGTGCGATTCTAGCAGATTCCGGGGTAATGGGTAATTGGTTATTGCGGATTCGCAGCATTGGCGGTCAAGCATTCTGTCCCCCCGGGGCAGGTCCGGAGCAAGGGGGGGGTGGTCCTACAATTGTTGATCTTTGGTGCGATCGGCGGTAGAGATCCCGCCGCCGCGAGACAAATAATGCCGAAAGTCTTCATTAAAACCTACGGGTGACAGATGAACGAACGTGATTCCGAGCAGGTTGCCCGGATGTTCGTAGAGGGCGGATATACCCTCACTCGTGATGAGCAGGATGCTGACGCCATCCTGGTCAACACCTGTTCGGTGCGTGACCAGGCCGAACAGAAGGCGTTGGGGAAGATGGGAATGATGGGGAAGCACCGGGAGCGGCGGGGCCATGTAGTCTACGGTTTCATGGGTTGCATGGCGCAGAGCCGGGGCGAGGAGCTGTTTGAGCGGATCCCCCACCTTGACGTGGTGGTTGGAACGCAGAAATACCACCGGGTTTTCGGCTATGTGGATGGAATCCTGAAGCAGCGGCTGGAGCAGCGGATGGATGTTGTGGGTGCCGAGATGGAGAGTGTGCGGGTTGAGGACGATCTGGTTGCAAAGGGGAGTGGACCCGGGCCGGCCAAGTCCGTGCTGGATACCGGGGAGGAGGAGGGAAGCCAGAATACCATTCGTGACCATGTGGCCGGGGAGCGACAGCCTACGGCTTTCGTCTCGATCATGCAGGGCTGCAACATGCGCTGCAGTTTCTGTATTGTTCCTGACACAAGAGGAAAAGAACGGGGACGGCCAATTGCAGACGTGGTAGAGGAAGTACGTCGTCTTGCGGGAAAAGGAACGAAGGAAGTTACCCTGCTCGGCCAGATCGTGAATCTCTATGGGCGCACGGAGTTCCCAAGGGTAGGCGGAAGGTCCCCTTTCGTCCAGTTGCTGGAAGCCGTCCACGAGGTGGATGGGATAGAGCGTATACGTTTCACCTCTCCCCATCCGATCGGTTACCGTGATGATCTGGTGGCTGCCTTTACCTACCTGCCCAAGCTCTGCTCCCACATCCACTTTCCGATGCAGAGTGGCAGCGACCGGATTCTCAAGGCAATGCGGCGCCCCTACAAGAACGAGAAGTTCATCTCGATTTGTGAGAAGATGAAGGCTGCTCGCCCGGATCTGGCCATTACCACCGATATCATTGTGGGATTCCCGACCGAGAGGGACGAGGATTTTCAGGCTACGGTTGACTGCGTGGAGCGCCTGCAGTTCGACAACAGCTTTATTTTCCGGTATTCCAAGCGTAAGAATACCCCGGCCGCCGAGTTGGACGGCCAGCTGCCCGAGCGGGTGAAGGAGCAGCGGAACCAGGAGTTGCTTCGGGTGCAGGGAGAGATTGCAGTGCGCAGGAATGCAGCGCTGATTGGGACGCGGCAGGCAGTTCTGTGTACGGGGCCCAGCAAGACCAACAAGGAACGGCTTAGTGGCCGGACTTCCCAAAATAAGATCGTAATATTCGATGGTGACGCTAAGCGCATGGAGGGTGAGATCTTTGAAGTTGAGATCGAGGATTCTACTGGATTCACCCTGTTTGGGACTGCGGCGCCAGAGGTCGGCGTTGGAGCCGGGGTAGAATTCGGGGACGAAAGGGCGGCTGGGCCCCGATATTGAACGGAATTTTCCATTTGCCCTTTACCTGCCACTGACGCTGGCGTAGCAAGCGCCCACGAAAATGGGTCCTCATCCCTATGAAACCATTCCCCTCGATCTTGCGGGCTACGCCTTGGCTGCCTACCTCCTGGGGGCGCATGGATTGATGCTATGGAAGGCAGAGGCCTGTAAGCAGTGGCTCGTCAGGCTTCCTCGGCACCGGTCAGCCGGGGTCTATACGCTGGCGGTTGGGATGTTCTGGTTCTGGTTACTTATTGCACCAGACGACAAGGGACTCGTCTCCGCCCTGGCGATGGATATCGGGGAGTTCAACGCGGTAAAGCCATGGCTGCGCATCCTGGTTCCCGTCGCTTTTCTAGGCATGGTAGTCTACGTGAAGGAGTTTCTTTTTGTGCGGGCGCTCGGAGTGGTGGCGTTGATGGTGACCAGTCCCCTTCTCGAGGCCTCCTTCAACAAGGACCCGGATACCCGGTTGCTGATACCGATCTTCAGCTACGTTCTTCTTACCAAGGGACTCTTCTGGGTGGGGATGCCCTACACTTTCCGGGACCTGGTGACCTGGGCCACGGCGAATGACAAGCGCTGGCGTGTTTTGACCTGTGCCGGCCTAGCCTACGGTGCCGCGACCCTCGGATGTGCCATTTTTTTCTGGCGGGGGCATTAAGGGAAGTCTCCCGGGCCAGTTAGGCAGCTGATGAATCCGGGAGTTACCTCCGCGTGACGAAATCGCGGACACCCCGCGTGCAGGAAATGTGGAAGCTGGCTCGAACAAAAATTGGAATAATTCCAATTGGCTCTTGCGAATGACAAGCGCCGTCGTAGGGTGCCGCCATGGCAAACAAAGACGGCGAAAGGCTGCCCTGTGCTCCCACTGAAATTCCGGCTGAGCTCCGTGGGCTCCGGATGACAAAGCAGCGGCGCGAGGTCTACAGCGTTCTCCTGCACGACAGGGATCACCCCACTGCCAACGAAGTTTTTCGACGCGTGCAGGAGGACATGCCGACGATCTCTCTCGCTACGGTCTACAATTGTCTGGACGCCCTCGTCGAGCATGGGCTGGTCAACCAGGTAAATTTTGACCGGGAGCCCTCGCGCTTCTGCGTCAATCTCACTCCTCACGTCCACTTTCAGGACCGGGAGTCCGGGAGGATTCATGACATTTCGTTCAAGGCGGGATGTCGTATCACGGATCTGCTGGATCTCCCCGAGGGTGCTGAAGTCAGCCGGCTGGAACTAACCATTAGAGGAACGCTCCCGAAAGGTTCTTGACCGCAAACTGGAATCCCTCCACCCCTCCCCGCCTTCAAAACCAATCAAACATGAGTCTGGTCATTACAGATCTGCACGCTGCCATCGATGGTAACGAAATTCTCAAGGGCCTGAGCCTGGAAGTCCCGAAAGGCGAGGTGCACGCCATCATGGGCCCGAACGGATCGGGTAAGTCCACCCTTTCCAAGGTCATCGCCGGGCACGAAGATTACGAGGTGACCGGTGGATCCGTGACAATGGACGGTGAAGACCTGCTGGATCTCGAAATCGACGAGCGAAGCCGCGCCGGTCTTTTCCTCGCTTTTCAGTATCCTGCTGAAGTCCCGGGAGTCACCATGGCCAACTTCATCCGGGCTGCTCGTCAGGCCCGCCTACCCGAGGGGAAGGAGATTGACGCGGTAGCCTATTACAAGGAGCTCTATGATAAAATGGACGAGCTGGGAATTGATCGCAGGTTCACCTCCCGCTCTGTAAACGAAGGGTTCTCAGGAGGAGAGAAGAAGCGCAACGAAGTCCTTCAGATGATGATGCTTGAACCAAAGTATTGCCTCATGGACGAAACCGACTCGGGGCTCGATATCGATGCGTTGAAGGTGGTCGCGAAGGGAGTAAACTCGATGCGATCCCCAGACCGCGGCTTTCTGGTGATCACGCATTATCAGCGCCTTCTGGATTACATCGAGCCCCACTACGTCCACGTTCTGGCGGGCGGGCAGATTGTTCGCAGCGGCACCAAGGATCTTGCCCTCGAGCTTGAGGCGCGTGGATACGATTTTCTTAAGGATGAAAAGCAGGTGGCAGCCTCGGCACAGAATTAAAGGGAGACTTGGCTATGAGTGAATCAGTATTGGATTCCGGCACCCAGGAGGCGATCGAGATTGATCAGAGTAAGGGGAATTTTTCCTATCCTGAGTCCCATAAGTACGATGCCGGACGGGGTCTGACCCCGGCGACGATCGACTACATCTGTGACGTGAAGGACGACCCCGAATGGGTCCGCGAGCTCCGGCACCGGGCGCTCCGAACGTTCCTCGCCAAGCCCATGCCAACGCACTGGGCGACAGAGGACCTCAACAACATCGATTTTGACATCATCCGCTATTATCTTTCGGACGGCACCCGGCCCACCCGGAGCTGGGACGAAGTCCCGGATGACATCAAGGAAACCTTCGAACGGCTGGGTATCCCGGAGCAGGAACGGGCGTTCCTTGCCGGGGTGGAAGCCCAGTATGACTCCGAGGCTGCGTATTCCAACGTTAAGGATGAGCTCGAAAAGGACGGCGTAATCTTCGTCAATTCCACGGAGGGCCTGAAGGATTACGAGGAAATTTTCCGGCCGTGGTTCGGCAAGGTAATTCCCACTGGTGACAACAAGTTCTCGGCTTTGAACAGCGCCGTTTTTTCAGGGGGCTCTTTCATTTATGTGCCGAAGGGATTGAAGGTCCGGCACCCTCTGCAGGCCTACTTCCGGATCAACTCAGAGAACTTCGGACAGTTTGAGCGGACCCTGATCATCTGTGACGAAGGGTCTGAGCTGACCTATCTGGAGGGCTGCACAGCTCCGAAGTTTGAAACCTCAACCCTGCACTCCGCAGTGGTGGAGCTGGTGGCGATGAAGGACGCCAAACTACAGTATATTACGGTCCAGAACTGGAGTGCCAACGTCTTCAACCTGGTGACCAAACGCGGAATCGCGCATGAAAATGCGGAGGTGCGCTGGATTGACTGCAACATTGGGAGTCGGCTAACAATGAAGTATCCGGGCGTGGTCATGAAGGGCCGTAAAGCGCGCGGAGAGGTGATTTCGATCGCTCTGGCCAACAGCGGTCAGCACCAGGACACTGGGGCGAAGATGATTCACCTCGCCGACGAAACAACCTCGAACGTCGTCTCCAAGTCGATCTCCGTCGGAGAAGGCCGTTCGACCTACCGGGGGCAGGTGCATATTCCCAAGCATTTGAAGGGTTGCCGGAATAATACGGAATGTGACGCCCTTCTTATCAACACCAGCAGCAAGACGGATACCTATCCCGCAATCACGGTGCGGGGAAATCAGCATGCAACTCAGCATGAGGCCAGTGTCTCCCAGGTGTCCGAGGAAATGCTTTTCTACCTGCAGCAGCGCGGCCTGAGCGAAGGTGAGGCCATGAGTCTGGCCGTGAACGGGTTTGTCAACGATCTGGTTCGGGAATTCCCGATGGAATACTCGGTCGAGCTCAAAAGGCTTATCGAGTTGGAAATGGAGGGGAGCGTGGGTTAGCCCGGGATCTGGAATACAGGATTGATTTTGGAAGAACTGATGGAAGCGACACTGGACCGAGGAAATGCCCTGGAAAAGGGACCGCGCAATCTGGGGGGAGTCCCGGAGTGGTTCAATGCGACCCGGCAGGCCGGCTGGGCCCGTTTCCAGGAGTTGCCCATGCCCTCGCGCCGGGACGAAGAATGGCGCTTCGCCAGCCTCGGGCATCTTGACTTCGAAGGAGTTCACTTTCCCGGTCCCCAGTCGGTAGTGGGTCATCGGGGGGCGAGCGGCCTTGAGAAGCGCGCAGCACGTATTGGTTTTGTCAACGACGGGTTGAACGAGCAGGAGCTTGACCTGCCTGACGGAGTCGTGTGCCTGCCCCTGCGGGCTGCTCTGGAGCAGCACCCTGATCTCGTCAGAGAGTATTTCATGAAGGCGGACTCCCGACTGGGATCAGCCAAGTTTGCATCCCTGCACCAAGCGCACGTTTCAACCGGAACTTTCATCTACGTCCCGGACGGGGTGGTGGTCGAAGAGCCAATCGAGATCTTTCACTGGCTTTCCGGGGATCACATCATCACCTTCCCGCACACCCTGGTGGTGACTGGAACGAATGCGCAGGTCACAGTGGTAGACTATTTCCAGTCGGATACAGCGGCACGGGATGCCTGGGCCGTAGCAGTCAACGACCTGGTCGCGGGTCCAGGCTCGAAGCTGACCTATCTCGCCCTGCAGGACCTGTGCGACCAAGCCCGCATGATCCAGCTCAACAACACCCGGGTCGCAGGTGATGCCACTGCCAAGTCTTTTATCCTTAATGCCGGGGCGGCCTGGGCGCGACAGGAATGCCTGAGTGTGCTGGAAGGAGAAAATTCCCACTCAGATATGCTGTCGGTGAGCATTGCGCGGGATGAGCAGGAATACGATCAGCGGACGTTCCAGCATCATGCGAGCGCGCGCAGCTATTCTGATCTTCTCTTTAAGAATACCCTGTATGACGAAAGTCGTACGGTATTTTCCGGCCTGATCCTGGTGGATGAAGGGGCGCATTACACCGACGCCTACCAGACTTGCCGAAATCTTCTCATGAGTGAAGCTGCAGAGGCGAACTCCATGCCGGGCCTGGAGATTAATGCGGACCAGGTAAAGTGCTCCCACGGGAGTACTTCCGCCATGATTGATGACGAGGAGATTTTTTACCTCTGCGCCCGGGGTGTTACTCCGCACATTGCGAGACAGCTGGTTGCTCAGGGATTCAGCGTTGAAGCGGTAGCCCGGCTCCAAAACGAGGCCCTTGAGGAACTCGTGCTGAGTTTTGCGGCAAGGGAATTCAGCCGGATCTCCGAGAGGGTAGTATCCCATTAGCAAGAGTCCGGGCGCGCTTTCGGGACCTTCCGCTGGAGGGAAAGAATCCGACAGGATTACTGAGTCGGAAGGAAAAACCCGGGAGAGAGTTCCCGGTGAGCCGCCCTGGGGAGGACGGGAATCGCGACGTGAGCCGGCCGAAGAGGGATTTACTATTGCGTGGTTTCAATTATTCAGCGTAATGCCGGAGCACCTCGCAATGACTACGGAAGGAAAACTCGAAGTGGATAGAGAAGCAGTCAGAAGGGAGGCGCGGTGAGAACGCCCGTCCTTGAATTGGAGGACGTCACCGTCTGGCGCGGCCAGAACAAGGTCTTCGACGGCCTGTCCCTGCAGGTGTATTCGGGGGAGCGGGTGGCCATCCTTGGTCCAAATGGGGCAGGAAAGAGTACGCTGCTGGCCCTAATTTCAGGAGATGTGCATCCAGTTGCCAACCAGGGTGCCTCCAAGTTGTTTGGAGAAGAATACTGGTCTCTCTACGATTTACGAGACCGGATTGGATTGATCACTCCCGAGCAGCGTGGCCTCTTCGACGATGATGAGCTGGCAAGTGACGTGGTGCTTACCGGGTTACATGGAACCTACGGGATCACGCGGGGGCAGACTTTCACCGCCTCGGAGAAGCGTCGGGCGTGGAAAGCCATGAAGGCTGCGGGAGTTCATGAACTGATGTGGCGTGATTACGGAGAGCTCTCCTCGGGAGAGCGGCGCCGCTTCCTTCTCGCGCGGGCGCTCGTGCACGATCCGGAGATGCTCATTTTTGATGAGCCGACCACCTCCCTTGATCTTCCCGGAGCATGGAACCTGATCGATTCTGTTCGCGGCCTCATGCGCACAGGAACCGGTGTTTTGCTGGTAACGCACGATGTGCGTGAGATTCCACCCGAGGTGGATCGGGTGGTCCTCATGAAGAAGGGACGGATCCTCGCGGATGGGACCAAGCGCAGGTTACTCACCGAATCCCTGCTGAGCGAGTGTTACGGGATGGCGATGAGAGTAGGTTGGCGCGAGGGTTTTTGCGAGGTACGTCCCGGCTGAATTGATCCCGGACGGCGGCCAATTACCCCGTGAGGAGACTCCACCTCGCCCTGATTCCCGAACGGTAAGTTAGCGGGTCTAGCCCATTCCAGCGTTTTTCCAGTAAGCGTACTCGCTTCGATTGAAGTCAATGTACTCAGGGGAAATATCACTGGTGTAGAGGGTGTAATCTGCTTTTCCGAGATGAAGATCCACGGTGATGGTAAAGCTGTCACGAGCAGCGATGTCGCGCAGGCTCTTGAGGGGCGTGGTAGCCGCGAGTCCTCCCTCGCACGCCGGTTTCCCTTCGTAAGAGATATCGATGAGCTCCTCCCGGATGCGGGCCCGGGAATAGCCAATTGCGTGAATGATTCGTCCCCAATTGGGGTCGCCACCGTTCCATGAGGATTTTACCAAGGCGGATTTAGCGATCGCCTCGGCCACTTTCTTGGCATCCAGGTAGACAGATGCACCTCGTACCTTCAAAGTAACGAATTTGCTGACCCTTTCGCCGTCCCGGACACAAGCTTTGGCTAACTCGAGAAGGACCTGCTGAAGAGCCTGACTGAACTGCCTGCAGTTCTTGCTGCCGCGCGTAATGGATTTTCCTCCGGCCTGTCCATTGGCCAGAACGAGGACGGTATCGTTAGTACTCATATCACCGTCGATACAAATTCGATTGAAGGACCCCTCCACAGCCTCGAGAAGAGACTTTTGCAGGCACGACTTGCTGATATTTGCATCGGTGGTCACAAAGCAGAGCATCGTGGCCATGCTGGGGCAGATCATGCCAGCCCCCTTGGCGCAGGCCCCGAGGTGGATCTTTTGTCCGCCGATGGTGGTCGTGACAGCGACTTCCTTAATACTGGTATCGCTCGTCATGATGGCTTTGGCGACTTCGCTGCCGCCCTTGGCACTAAGGCTGGAAGGGAGTGATGCCAACCCGGGAGTAATCCGCTCCATTGGAAGAGGGAGGCCAATTACGCCTGTTGAACAAACTCCGATTTCACGCTGCCGCAGGCCAAGGGACGTGGCGATCGACTTGGCCATGGCGCGGGCATCGTGGATTCCCGGGACGCCTGTGCATGCGTTGGCGTTTCCACTATTGGCGACAATGGCCCGCAGCTCGCGGGCCCGAAGGTGGGCCTGAGTGACCTTGACCGGGGCGGCTTTAACACGGTTGGTGGTGAACGTTCCGGCCGAAACGCATGGGTGTTCCGAATAGATCAGGGCAAGGTCGGTGCGAGGGTCCAGGGGATCCTTGATCCCACAGCTTACCGCTCCGCCGCGGAATCCCCTTGGGGCGCACACCCCTCCTTTTACCTTCTTCAAGGCCATTGCCGAGTATCCTTCCTTAGAATTCTAGACGGTTCCTAATCCTGTCATTTCTGGCAGGCCGGTCATGATATTGAAGCTCTGCACAGACTGTCCGGCTGCTCCTTTTCCGAGGTTGTCCTCTGCACTCAGGAGGAGGAGGCGGCCAGTACGGTCATCGTGATGCCATCCAATGTCTATGAAGTTCGTGCGGGTCACGTTTTTAGTATCAGGGCATGCGCCTGGTCCCAGCAAGCGCACGAAGGAGCTGTTTTCATAAGTGCTACGGAGAGCGCGTTCTACGTCAGCGAGGTTTCCACGCAGCGCTGTCGTTGTAGTCGTAGAGATCCCGTTGTTCACTGGAATGAGATGCGGAACGAAGGTGATTACGACATTTTCTCCAGCAGCGGCAGACAGTTCCTGCTCGATTTCCGACAGGTGGCGATGCCTTGGAATCCCGTAGGCGCGAACGCTCTCATTGCACTCTACGAAGAGCAGTCCAAGGTCCGCCTTGCGCCCGGCTCCGCTTACTCCACTCATGGAATTGGCAATGATCGTGGTGGGGTCTATAAGACCCTCCCTGAGGAGCGGAATGAGGGGGAGCAGGATGGAGGTCGGGTAGCAGCCCGGAGAGGCTACCAGCCGCGCAGAGAAGATCTCTTCCCGACGGATCTCGGGGAGTCCGTAGATAGCGGTTGTGAGGAGTTCGGGCGTGGGGTGTTCTTCGCCATAGAAGTCCTCATAGATCTCAGCCTTTCGAAGGCGGAAGTCAGCGCTGAGATCGATAACGCGCAGGCCCCGTTCGAGGAGCGCGGTGGCATATTCCGCCGCGGTGCCATGGGGGAGTGCAAGAAAAGCAATAGTGGCTCCGCTGGCTGCCACCGCATCCATATCGGGTTCGATGAAGGGCTGTTCGGCACCGGGCAGGCGTGCGAACCGTGGAAATACTTCATCGAGCCGTCTTCCGGCATGTGTGCGGGAAGTGGCGGCAGTGATTTGTGCTGCCGGGTGAACCAGGAGGAGCCTGACAAGCTCCATGCCGGTGTAACCGCTGGCTCCCAGGATGGCGACCTTGGTGCTTTCCATGGTGGGCCGGGGGATGGCAGGAAAATCGCGGCTTGCCAATGACGAATGTGGCGGGTTACACACCGCGCGGCTCTCAGCCTCTATTTTATCTTACCATTATCGGGACGTAGCGCAGCTTGGTAGCGCGCCTCAATGGGGTTGAGGAGGTCGCTGGTTCGAATCCAGTCGTCCCGACCATGTCCGGGAAAGCGAAGGGTGCGATTAGTTCAGGTTAGTCCTGGTCACGCTTGTCCGGATCATCGCGATCACGGTATTTCTCTTCGTCTGGAACGTCCTCGGGTGGATCATGCGGATCGAGGTATTCTCCCTCTCCGCTGATATTATCGGTCTCGTATTCGCCCTCGCCCTCGTCATGGTCGGAGTCAGCGTCTTCTGGTTCCGATCGCCCTGTAGAGGGGTCGAACTCCTCGCGGAAGTCGAATCCCTGCTGTTTCGGCGCTTCTCCGTCTTGGGAAGGACTCGATTTTTCACTGTCCTCGCTGGACTCCTCGGTCCCGGTATGTCCGTCGTCGCCGAACCCGAGGTCACCTTCTTCGTGATGGTCCTGCCGGAAGGAATCGTCATCAGTATGATACCTGTAGTCCTCCGGGTCGTGATCGTGCGCCACATCGTGATCGGAGCCGTATTCATCGTAATGGGAGTGGTGTGAGGGGTCGCCGGTTCCCGGACCGTTGTCGCCGTCGGGCGGATGCCCGCCTCCGTCATGATCATCATCATCGTCGTCGTCACTACCGATTCCGAGTTCGTCCCGGCGCTTCCTGATCTCAAGCATGCGCTCCATGCGTTCTTTCTCCTCCATGGCCTCGCGGCGGGCGGTCTTACGCTCAAGCAAGAAGGCCAGCCAGATACAGATCTCGTAGAGGATCACCATGGGCCCGGCGAGGAGGCAAAGGGTGAAGGCGTCCGGGGTTGGGGTAATGATGGCCGCGATGCAGAAAATGGCGAGGATGGCGTAGGCGCGGGTGCGCCGCATCATTTCGCAGTTAAGGACCCCGAGCCTGACGAGCGTCATTACCAGGACAGGCAATTCAAAACTCAAACCGAAGATCAGGGTGAACTGGGTGGCGAAGGAGATGTAGTAGCCGATTCGCCATTCGTTCTCGATCATCATGTCCGAGCTGTATTCGTGGAAGAACTCGAGAACTTTTGGGAGGACGATGAAGTAAGAAAAGAAGACACCTGCGAGAAAGAGGCCAAAGCCGATTGCCATGGCGGGCCAGAGAGCCCGGCGTTCGGATTCGTGCATGCCAGGCAGGACGAACTGCAGGATGAAGTAGAGCAGGAATGGGAAGGAGACCACGATTCCTGCAAAGAAGGCGAGTTTGATTGAAAGCATGAATCCCTCAGTCGGCTTGAGGGCCTGCATGAGCACTAGCTTGCCGCGCGCGTCCGACTTTGGGTTAGGACGGCCTTCAAGGAGGGCGAGGATCTTCTCCTGCATTCCAGGATCGAGGTCCTCGTGCGTCCTGATGAAATCCTGCTGCGCTGCTTCTTCAGGGAAGGTGAGGGCGGAGCGGTAGAGAGTTACGATCCGGATGTTGGCAAGGACCTCCTCGGGCTTTTCGTAGTTGGAGAGAAAATGGGTCCGGTCCTCAGGCTGGAGCTGATTGAAGCTCTCCGCAATTTCCTTGGCTGTCTCCCAGTCCTCGAGGGCAATCTTGGAATCCTTGAGGGCATCTTTTTGTCCCTGCTCCCAAACCTGAGTGACCGGTCGCCGGATCACGTCCATGAGCTCATTCCGGAAGACGAAGCACACCACGGTGGAGAGGAGCAAGGCGAGAACGACGCGGGTAATGCAGACCCGGAGGTCCTCGAGGTGCTCGAGAAAGGGTTTTTCGGCAGAGGGATTGCTCTGATCCCGGAGCTGAAAGATTTTCTTCAGGAAGAACATTCGCGGTGGGGCGTTTGGTTTAGGGCGTGAATACCCGGAGGTCGAGGGTCTTGTTCCCGCGAATTTGCCTTCCAGCAGGCAGGAATGCATGAACCGCCGGGGCTCCGACCGGTCCTTTGGGGAACCAATAGCTCCAAAATAACGAGGAAATTGGCCAAAATCCTCTAAGTCCTGCCCGATTAATGGGTCTTAAGGCTCGAAAGGATGGAATCAGGTGACAGTTTCAGGAACGCAGCGCCTTCCGTCGACGGCGGTGGTCTCGGTTGCTGTCGTTACCATGGACAAGCATACTTCCCCGGATCCCGGGCCCTCCTTGGCCACAGTGTTCGAAGCCGAGGAAAGTCCGCTTCTTCGTTACGCCTTCGGCCTGGTGGGACGTCGGGAAGTGGCCGAGGACCTCGTGCAGGACGCCTTTCTGCGTCTCCACCAACACTGGGCGGAGGTTCGGCAACCTCGGGCCTGGCTGTTCCGTTGTGTAAGGAACCGGGCCTACAACCATCTCCGCGACAACAGGCGCGAGACTCTTACGGATCCGGTCAGCCAGGAGGAACTTGGGGAAAAACGGGGGGCTGGCGAGAGAAGCCATGTTGCCCAGGGGCAGGAGGCCTCCGACGAGGTCCTGAGCAGAATGGAAGCAGCAGGAGCCCTGCGCATGCTCATGAGAGATTTGGATGAGCGTGACCAGCTTCTGCTCCGGCTCAAGTATTTCGAGGGCCTCAAGTATGAGGAGATCAGCCAACGCAGTGGAATGAGTGTCGGAAATGTTGGATATCGATTACACCATATTCTCCGGGAGCTGGCCGATTCCCTGCGGCGGTCCGGCGTAGAAGGGGCGGGGGGATAAGGCAGGATGAGAGACGACAGTGACATGGATAATCTTCAAGACAGGATCGATCCTGAGATCGAGTCCCGGTTGGCGGCCCTCGTGCTGGGAGATCTTTCGGCACCGCAGGCCGAGGAATTGGAGCGCTTGATTCTGGAGCACCCCGGGCTCCGCACCTGCAAGGAGAGACTGGCCTCAATTCATGAGAGGCTGCCGGAAGCCTTGGTTCCGCAAGATGAGGAAGAATGGAAGCTATCGCAGGAGCGCAGGGCCCGTCTCCTTAAGACGTTTGCCGCTCCTGCGCCTGCCGGAGGATCCTCTCCGGTGAATCCTGCCCGGGAGCGCCGGATTCGCGCCTCCGGGCGAAGGGTCATGTGGTCGGTAGCTGCATGTTTTGGTCTCACGCTCTTTTTGGTGACCTTCCTGACGCAACCGTGGATGGCCCTTGAGACCGGATCCAAAGGGGAGGAGCAAGACCGGGTGACCGGGGGAGACCGGTCCGTCAGCCGGAGCTCTGCGGAAGTCGAGGAGAGCGGCAGGGTCGTGGAGCAGTCCTCCGCCCGTCGGGGGGTTGACAGGGCAGATCGGAAAACCAACAGGCTTCGAATTCCTCTCGATTCCCAAAAGACGGAACAGCCCATGAAGGAGTCAGCAGGGGAGCATGGTATTCTGGAAGCTGAACCACGGGTTGCTGGTGCGGCCAGGGTAGAACCGGATGCTGCGCCGCAAAAGTCCGGCACCAGTCTGCCGGAAGCGAGAGCGATTTCGGAATCCGTTCCTGCGCCGCCTGCCCCTCCCACCCCCCGCACGCTTTCGAAGAGACCTCGGGCCCTTCCGGGGGATGCCAGGCCTCCTGTCCAGGCGCGGGAGCTTTTAAAGCACCCTGCCGAGGTGCCAGCTCACGACTTGGGCCCGGACGAGGTTTTTCAGGGGCCGGCTGAGGAGGAACCTGACGGTCGGGAACGGGAAGTGGCTTTTCTGGGCTTGGGAGCGCTCTTGGGTTTATCCCTTGGCCTCGCCTTTGGCCTGGGTTTGGGAAGAACCTGGCATCGCCGGGCCCAGTCGTCCCATTGAGCGGCCAGAGCCCTGACCCGGGCGGGGTGCCGGGGAGCAAGGTCTTCCTGTTCGGTTCGGTCGGAGGCAAGATTGTAAAGCTCCCATTTTCCCTTCTGGCCCCGGCGCACGAGCTTATCGTCGCCCACCCGGATAGCGGCGTTTCCTTCGTGCTCCCAGAAGAGAGGGCGAGCAGGGAACTGACCCTGCCCGGTGAGCAGGGGACGCAGGCTTTGACCCTCCATGGCGGGGACACTCCTGCCCTTGCGGGTTGGCGGATAACCTGCCTGGCCAAGGTCGACGCAGGTAGCCATCAGGTCGATAAGATGGGTGGGAGTCCGGACCCAGTCCTCTTGCGGGCGGATTCCATCAGGCCAGTGGGCGATGAGGGGAGTAGCGATGCCACCCTCGTGGTTGTAGTGCTTGTACTCGCGGAACGGGACATTGTTGAGATGGGCCCAGCACCTGCCAATGAAGACATTGGAATGAGCATCACCTGGTTGCTCTCCCTCGTAACGTCCCCTGATCCCGGTCTCAGCATTTCCCCCGTTATCTGAGAAAAAGAGAATAAGGGTATTATCGAGCTCTTCGCGCGTTTTGAGGGCCTCCACAAGCTTTCCAACGTTCCGATCGATTTCCTCGATCATGGCGGCATAAATCGCCATCATGTCATCATAACGCTCCTGCTCGCTGGGCTTTAGCGAGGACCAGGATGGAATCTCCCTGGGCCGGGGTTGTGGCTTCCAGCTGCCCTTGATGAGTCCGGATTTTACCTGGCGCGCATGACGTGCGTGGGCTAACTGATCCCATCCCTGACGATATTTGCCACGGTAGCGGGTAACGGTCTTTTCCGGGGCCATGCAGGGGAAGTGCGGCGCAACGTGGGCAAGGTAGAGGAAGAAGGGCTTTTTCTCGGACCGAGCCTCATCAAGAAACCTGATACCCTGTTCGGTCCAGAGGTCACTGCCGTACCAGGGCGGGGAAAGCCGGGGGTCCTCCCGGTCGATCCGTTTCCCGTTAAGGTGAAGGCGACGCCCTGCCATCCGGCCGGTCTGATTGGAGAAATGAATTCCGCCAAGCTCGAGATTCAAGCTGCGAAGAAAGCCGCGGGCGGTAGGGTTGACCGTCTCCGAGTAGCCCACGTGCCACTTGCCGGTAATGGCAGTGAAATAGCCAGCCTGGCTGAGAACTTCTGCGATGGTATGGCATTGTTCATTGAGTTGACCACGATAGCCGGCAACGCCCTGGTCCGTGGTCATCCAGCCTATCCCGGTCTGGTGAGAGTAGAGTCCGGTCAGGAGCGAGGCCCTCGTGGGGCAGCACCGGCCGGTGTTGTAGAACTGTGAGAACCGCGCGCCCTGGGCCGCCAGAGCGTCCAAGTGGGGAGTGGGAATTTCGCTTCCATAGCAGCCAATGTCCGAGAACCCCATGTCGTCCACCATGATCAGGATGATGTTTGGGCGATCCTCTGCGGAGAGAGGGCAGAGAGCGAATAGGAGGAGGGAGGAAACAAGTGCTCGGAGCATCATCGAGAAAAAGGAATATGGAGGTAGAATTACGGGCCGGGATCTACTTGAAAAGCCTGGATGACGCCGGCCCTGGCGTGAGTGAAAATTCCGGGAGGTACGATTTTCAGGTGATCGAGCGCAAGCTCCGGTGTTTCCCTCGATATCTCCCCCGGGGCCTTGCAGGTTTCCCGCCCCGCTGCCCCGGTTTATTCTGGTCCTGATCTGGTCGCCCTGAGCCAGGAGAGATGTTCTCGGGTAGCCCGGAAAAACCTCGCTGGACCACCGGAGGACTGGAGCATGATACGCGGTCGTAAGATTTTGTCCGATTAAACTCCAGGCGCCAGAAGGGCAGGAGGTTCTGTGTGCTCACCGCCGTATCCGGCTACGGGACGATTATGAGATACTCTGCGGGCAGGCTGCCACGTCCTCATCGCCTCTTGACCGAACCGGAGTAACCTGAAGCGTTCGACCAAGCTGACAGCACCATGCCATAAGGACTCAATCCAGAGGGATGGGCGGCCCACCAAGGCGCTGGCTCCTGTTCACTGAGCAGCTTCTACCAAGCTTTGCAAGCTGGTCCGGTATTCCAGAAGGCTTTTGGAAGACTGAAGGGCCAGCGACTCATCGAGGGCCCTCAAGGCGCCCGGGTAGTCCTGCATCTCGACTCGCAGGCTGCTCAGCTCCAGCCATCCCTCGGCCGCTACGGACTTTACAGCCGTGGAACGCTCAAAAAGCAACTCTGCTTCCTCGAGCTCCTTCTCTGCAACAAGATGGCGCCCGAGGATGAGTAAGGTCTTTCCGTCATCGGGAACGTCGTTGAGAAGATTCCGAAGGATCGTCACGCCTTGCCCGCGGTCCTCGCCGGAAAGTATCAGGAAGTGTCCCTCGAGTCTTCTCTGAAGGATTTTATCTTCCTGCTCGTTCGCCTTGATGGCTTCCACGAGTTTGCCAGCCAGTTTCCACTCCTCCAGGGACAGGGCAAGATACGTCAGGGAAACGAGGGAGGTCGTTGCTGCCTTCCCGCCCTGCGCGAGAGCCTCATCAACCCGCGCATGAGCGCTGGCCCGTCGACCTGAACGAAGGTGCAGGTCCGCGAGTAACAGCATTCCCTCCTGACCGAGGGTCCCCAGGCGCCGGGGCAGGTCGAGAGCCTTTACCGCTTCTTCAGACCGGCCCAGGTCGAGCAGAATGGTGGCCTGCAACACGGCATACGACGATACCCGGGGCCGCTGGCGGATGACTTCTTCCAGCAGGGCCAGCGCCTCTTCCTGGCCACCGGTTTGCTGCAGGCACTGGGCGATGCCAGCCTTCCACTCCAGCACCTCAGGCTCTGTGAGCTGTGCCAGGCGGTAGGCCTGCAGCGCGCTTGCCCACTCTTCGCGATGAATTCTGCAATAACCCAGCAGTCCGAAGGTTGATCCTCCGGAATCTCCCAGCCGGATAGCCTCGAGGAGCGGATCGAGGGCCTTTTCCATCTCTCCCTGACGCACGAGGCTCATTGCGAGGTTGCGGAGGGCTCGTCGAAAGGCTGGATACAGGTCAATGGCCTTCTGGTAGGCCGCGGTAGCCTTGCCGTCATCTCCTTCCTCAAAGTGAAGATTTCCGATATTGAAGGCGAGAGCCGCCGAATTCTTACTCAAACTGCTCCCCTCCAGCTTGGCCAGGGCATTTGCGCGCTGCCCTTTTCCCATCAGGGCCTGCACCTCGACAAGGAGGCCGCGCTCCTGCGTGCTCACGGCAGGCTCAATCCGGGCTTCGATGCGATAGCTTCCATTGAAGGACTTTAAAAATGCCGGATCCTTCCAGTAGTCAGAGCCCAATGGCAGAGGTTCGGATGCCACCACCGCTAGTGGAATAAAGCTCCAGCTGAGGAGTATGATCCTGATCATTTGTTCAAGATTGTGACCGGCCAGTTCATGATCGCTTTTACCGGGAGCCCATTTTTGGTCGGCGGCGTAAATTGAGCACCCTTCGCAATGCGTCGTGCGACTGCTATCAGCTCGGGGTGGCTCGAGGAGACGACCCGGCGCACGCTGACGGAGCCTCGCTCGCTCAGTTCGACCTCCAGAACGACCGTGCCACGGGAGATGCGCTGGCGGGACAGGGAGGAAGGGAAAGTCGCCCAACCGTGCCGAAGGCAGCGAGGTGTAGAATCGAGTTCGTAGCTCTGGTGAATCGATTTCGTGACCCTTGGAGGACGAGGCCTGGAAGGTGGAAGGGAAGGGGGTTGTGGCCGGGGCCCCGGGGAAGGCTTTGACCTGATAGACGAATTTGCGAGAGGCCTTGGCGCAGCAGGCAGGGGCGGGGGAGCCACGTCGGTGAAGAAAGGGTCAACCGGAATGTCCAATCGCATCGGCATAGCCGCTCTCGGAATAGCTATCCGGGCCGGATCAGAGACCATGGACAGTTCCGGGAGGGCCATCGGAGGGGACGGAACCTGCGGAGGAGGATCCTCCGGGATTGGAGGCGGGGGCTCAGGCAGAGTTGTCATCGTGATCTCAGTCTGTCCGGGCGAAGGAATTTCCAGAGCAGGGTGGACCAGCCGCGTCACTGTCAGCACAAGCAGGACCAATCCGGCTGCAAAAATTCCGATCATGCTGGGAACGAATTTCATCTCCGTATCATTTCTCGGTAGCAAGTGAGACCGATTGCGCCCCAGCCAACTTCGCAGCATCGATAACTGCAACGGTATTTTCGGTCGGAGTGGCGGCATCAGCTCGCACCACGACTGGTCTTTTGGCGTCCTCCTCCAGTAAGGCAGCTACAACTGCCCTTACACCATCCATTCCAATTTCACGTCCTCCCTGCCAGACCTGTCCCTCGGAGGTCACCGCCACCAGGATAGCGTTACGGTCGAGATCCTCGGCACTGGCAGCCCGGGGCTTGGAAACTTCGACCCCTGTCTCCTGGACCATCACGGTCGTCACGATAAAGAAAATGAGGAGCAGGAAGACCACATCGATTAACGGCGAGATATTGATCTCGCTGCCACCGGTGGTGGAAATTCTGGCTCGCTGTCGTTTCATGTGAGGGTCCCCGCGTCAGCGGTCTTTTCGTGAAGCTGGCGTTCCAACTCACCATGAAGCAGATCGGCCTTCCGTTTCAGGAAGGCGATCAGGAAGGCGGCAGGCACAGCCACGATGAGACCTGCTTGAGTAGTCACCAGGGCGCGGGAAATGCCGATCGAAACAGTATCAATGGGAGCTACTCCCGGTGCATCTGCTATGCCGCCAAAGGTGATCAACATACCCACGACTGTTCCCAGCAAGCCGAGGAGCGGAGCCGCGCCGATGAGGATGCCGAGGAAGGGGAGGCGACGGTCAATACGTGCACAATCCTGCAGTGCAAAGAGAGCGAACTGACTCTGCAGCTGCCGGGAATCCAAGGCCTGAGACGCCCCATGCGTATCCGGGGTCAATTGCCATTCCCGGGCGCGAACCCGCTCCCTGAGGCGCGCACAGCAGATCCAGAGGTCCGCTACCAGCGCATAGATTGTCACGGCGAGGAGGAGGAGAGCCCAGAGAACAATCCCGCCTTCCCGGATGGTGGATTGGATCAAATCAATCACTGCTCACGTAGTCCGTTGATGAACGACAGGCCATGACGTTCGGTGGCTTCCACGAGACCCTGACTTCGTCGCGAAAGAAACGCATGCAGAATCAGGGTTGGGATTGCTACCGCCAACCCGAACAAGGTTGTGATCAGGGCCTCCGAAATCCCACTTGCCAGTGGTTTCGGATCTCCCGAACCATAGAGCGCGATCAGATTAAAGGTGCGAATCATACCAGAGACCGTTCCCAGCAGCCCCAGCAGCGGCGCAGTCGCAGCGGTCACGGCCAGGATGGGAAGCAGAGAGCTTATTTTTGAACGAACGCCGATTAACTGCTCGTAGAGGTTCTCTTCAATGACGTCGGGATCCTGTCTGGAAACCGCCAGAAGTCTCCTGAGGACAGGTCCGGCCGGATGTCGGGCCCTCGCGGCCACGGCGAGGGCCCCCGGCTGATCTCCTTCCCGGCAGGCTTCCAGAATATCCCGGACCCATGCGCTTCGGGGCTCCCGGTATCGGAGCAGGCTCAGAAATTTTACTGCTCCGATGAGGACTGCAACAGTCGCCAGCAGAAGGATGGGCCAGATCCATAAACCACCCTTTCTGATGTAGTCCCACGCTCCTCCCCTTATTTTCTCGAGGGTACGGGCCTTACCCCCGGTCACATCGACCCGGAGCAGGACTTCCTGTCCGGCAAAGAACTTCTCGATCGCGCCGTTCTCCCCACCCGTACCTGCTTCCCCGGCTAAGAAATCCTCGATGGCATTGCTTCTGGCCTTCCAGAGGCGGGGTGTCCCGGAGCGGGACGGCTGCCGAACTCCTCCGGTGGTCCCATCGGTGCCCTTGAACCAGACGGCTGGGCCGACGGCCGCAAACTCACCTTCCAGAACCCTGCCGTCCTCAGTGACCGCCTTGCCGGGAGCCCTTGACCCACCAAGAAGAGCCTCCAGCCGATCGAGCGAGGCGCCCACTACGATAAGACGTTCCGTCAGGGCTGCGGCAGGATCGTCGGTATCACGAGCCAGCACTCCGGGCTCAACCTCCAGCCTGGGTGTACCGGGCCCCGAGACCGTATCAACTTTCAGGGCGTGGTCCTTCAAGAGTCCCGCAAGATATGTCGCGTCCTGTTCGCGAATCGCCTTTTCACGACTGAGCCGGTCCAGCTCCGCGAGGCGGTCTTCGCGGCTCATGCGGGCAATCCGGGCGAGGCGACGCTTCTCGCGGAGCTTTTTCTCGACTTCGGCAAACTCCCGGGCGACTTCGGGGCGTTCTCTTCCAATCTCATCCCGGACACTGGCCAGCTTCTTCTGGTTTGCGGCCAGATCATCCTTGGCCCGCGCGAGTGCCTCTGGCACGGGATTCGGCCCGGCCAGCACCGTTAAGGGTAATAGTATGGAAATCAGGGAAGCTTTCATCTGGATCCCGGTTCCTTGATCTCGACTGGCAAGGCAAGCAGTTCCGGGGGGCTCTTTTTTTCAAGCTGGGCGATGGCAGATCTTACTTCGCTGGCGATATCCTTCTCTTCCTGCCACTCCCAGCCCGAGGGGCCCGGGACACCGATTCCCGCGGTCTCCAATCCCGTGTAGAAGGCCCGTGCGAGACCAAGATAAATTACAGTAACCTCTCTTCCGTTGCGCTCTTCGGTACTGCGTCGCACGCCACGATTGAAATTTTCGGCCGCATTGATCATGCCCAAAAGCGCCCTGATAGCTGCACGACTTTCCTTTTTTCCGCTCCAGTTTTCGAGGGTCAGGCGGTCGGCTGCAACATCCTCTTGCAAGGGGACAGGGAAGCGCTCGACCAGCGCAAGGGCACGGGAACGGTGCTCCGCCACGACCTGCACCGCCAGGGTCCTCGCCTTATTGAGAGCAGCAACCTCCGCTTTCAAGCGCCTCTGCTCCTTGTCGAAGCCCTCGGCTGAGACTCCCGCCTGCGCGAGTTCTTCTTCCAACAGGACCAGTTCCTGTCGATACAGTCGGAGGAGGGCGTCCATCTCAGCTTTCTGGGCCTGCCAGTCGGACTTCTCCTTCCCGGCCTGCTCTTCGAGGTCGACTACTTTACTGATGAGCGCCTGCAGCTCACTGATTTGAGCAGAATCAGGAGGTTCAGCCTGTGCGTGTAGGAAAGGGCTGGTGATCAACCAGGTGATACTCGCCAAGGTCCCGGCGACCGCTCGCCCCGTGTGATTCATAGCGGGCTTAATCTGGTGAGCCATGCAGGCGGGCGCAAGCTTTCAGCCTGCCAATTATTGCGAGCGGATGCTTGCTACGGCTGACTACGGTCCATTTCTCCGGGGGGTGGAGACCTCAGGGATTTTTTTTGGAGAGGAAGTTAGATTCGATATCCTGTCGTTTTTTGTGAAGGATTGTCGGACCTGACTTATCGCGATGCCCTCTCACGGGCCCTTCTCGAGGGCGCAGAGGTAGCGATCGCTCCGTCGGTTGGCGAAGAAGTCGTCGCCGACTGAAGTCCTCACTGTGCCCGGACGTGAGAGTGGTTGTACCTTTTCTACTTTGGTTGGATTTCCATCAGTTGCAGGGCGTCGAGGACCACAAACCCAACCGTGTCTGCATTCGTGATTTGAATAATCGTTTCCGCATCCTTCTGTAAATTGACCGTGCCGACCGGGCGAAAGGCCCTGCCACTGGCAAGCGGCACGGTTTGATCGATCTGGATGACACTGTTGTGAGGTCCCGACGAAACGGTCACTGGAACGTTCTTCGATCTGGTGTCGTGGGCCGAGTAGGCCATGAGTAACTGATATCGACTCGTCTTTGGAGCGTAGAGATGGAACGTAGCGATTGATTTTCCGTCGCCTCTTGTCCTGTCGTCTTTCTTTCCGCTGTAGACGTATCCCAGTCCGATGTGAGGTTTGAAACTGGTTGAGTGCGACCAGTCCCCTTTCAGCGTTGCGTCCGTGTCGTCGAGGACGATGCCCGGAAGTGACTTTGGATTGATCGAAGCACGAGACGCGTTTGCGGTCGATTCCTCAGTTGCTTCGGGCAAGTCGAGCACCTGCTTCTGGGCCAATAGCCGTTCGCGCAGTTTCGCATACTTGAGTTCCTGCACGGGCACGTTGTCTTTCGCCGCCAGCGCCGCGCAAACGCCCGCCCCTTGGCCGATGACCATCCATGCTCCTTCGATCCTCAGAGATGATATGCCCACATGGGTACAAGATAGCGCGACCGGCACCAGCAGGTTGTCGCACTGTTCGCGCCTGGGCAGGATTGAGCGATACGGCACGTGGTAGGCGTAGCCCCGTCTCAGCTTCTGATGCCGCACGGGGAAGATCGTCCCCTCGTTGATTACGCCTCCGTCCCTTAACGCGACGCGCTGAACGTCATGCGAGTCGATCGGAAAAGATGAAATGGCGATGGGGTCATCCTTCTTCGGCTCTGTGAGGATGTCCTTCTGGCTGATGACATACATGCCTTTCATACGACGCGACTCACGAACGTAGAGCGCCGGTGAGAAGTGGTCGTAGCTGGCAAATTCGTCTTTGCAGAGGCCCAGTTTCGCGTATCGGTCGCGGGTGGCAGCGGGCACTGCCGGATCGGTAGTCAGGAAGTGAATGAATTCGAGCGTGAATTGCTTGTATTCTTCCCAAATCTTCCTTCGCCCCGCTTCGTCGGCTGAATGCCAGTCGTTGCCACCACCGACCAGGCCGATGGAGAACTGTCCGCCAATCGAATTATTGCCATCAAGTTTTTTTCCGGGTAGCGGGTAGAGGTCGAAGCCAATGCGTCTCTCTCCCGCCTTCAATGCGCGGCGAACGATTTCGAACCGAGCCGGGTCGTAGTTTGCCGGCTCAGGCATCGGCACGCGATTCTTCGGATTCGTGGTCAGACACAGTCGAAAACTGTAGGTCATGATGTTCCTGTCACCAACCTCAACAGGACCGGCATCTTCGGTTGTGAGCAGTGGCAACAGCCTGCCGTCATCATCAAAGCCTCTGATGTTCATCTTTTTCTTTGGATACTGCTTTCCCGCCAACGACTCGCCATATTCGTCGCGGCCCTCGCGGCCGATGGTCCAGTCGACTCCCGCGGCGGCCATCAGGTCGCCTTCATAGGTGCCATCGACGAACACTCTGGCAGTAAAGGTGCCGTTCTTGGTGACCAGCGATTTGATACGCGGTCCTTCCTTCGTGACCGATTTGAGATAGCGTTCGGTCAGGACAGGGATCCCAGCCTCGTCGAGCATCTCCATCGTCACGCGCATCGCAACATGAGGCTCGAAGGTCCACCGAGACTGATCCTTCTTCGCGGGGTTGTACG